>Ga0102592_1002439_pt1 | contig 16275 bp, 15 predicted proteins | sample AraplaCol_mMF_r2_FD_76861 | JGI IMG/M metagenome (GOLD analysis project Ga0102592, IMG submission 76861) | Arabidopsis root microbial communities from North Carolina, USA - plate scrape MF_Col_mMF_r2 (SPADES assembly) (version 2) | ecosystem: Host-associated > Plants > Roots > Endosphere...
TCGTCACTGGTCTCGGCATGGTGTCGCCGCTCGGCTGCGGCGTCGAACCGACCTGGAAACGCATCCTCAACGGCGAAAGCGGCGCACGCCCGATCGAGAGCTTCGATGTCTCCGATCTTCAGACGAAATACGCCTGCACCGTCGTGCGCGGCGACGGCAGCAACGGCACCTTCAATCCCGACAAGTGGATGGAGCCGAAGGACCAGCGCAAGGTCGACGACTTCATCATCTTCGGCATGGCCGCGGCCGGCCAGGCGCTCGACGACGCCGGCTGGCATCCCCAGTCCGAGGAGGACAAATGCGCAACCGGCACCATGATCGGTTCCGGCATCGGCGGCCTTAGCGGCATTGCCGAGACCGCGCTGCTCCTGAAGGAACGGGGACCCCGCAAGGTATCGCCGTTCTTCATTCCGGGCCGCCTGATCAATCTCGCCTCCGGATATGTGTCGATCAAGCACGGGCTGAAGGGCCCGAACCATTCGGTGGTCACGGCCTGCTCGACCGGCGCACACGCCGTCGGCGATGCCGCCCGCCTGATCGCGCTGGGTGATGCCGACGTGATGGTCGCCGGCGGCGCCGAATCGCCGATCAGCCGCATCGGCATTGCCGGCTTCAACGCCGCCCGCGCATTGTCGACCGGCTTCAACGACACACCCGCAAAGGCTTCGCGTCCCTACGACAAGGACCGCGACGGATTTGTCATGGGCGAGGGCGCCGGCGTTCTGGTGCTCGAGGAGCTCGAGCACGCGCAGCGCCGCGGCGCCAGGATCTATGCCGAGGTGATCGGCTACGGTCTGTCGGGTGACGCCTATCACATTACGTCCCCGTCGCCGGATGGCGATGGCGGCTTCCGCAGCATGTCGGCGGCGCTCAAGCGCGCCGGCCTCACGGCATCCGATCTCGACTATATCAACGCGCACGGTACCTCGACGCCGCTCGGCGACGAGATCGAGCTCGGGGCGGTCGAGCGTCTGCTCGGCAATGCCGCCTCCAAGGTGGCGATGTCGTCGACCAAATCGTCGACAGGGCATCTGCTCGGCGCCGCCGGTGCGATCGAAGCGATCTTCGCCATTCTCGCGATTCGCGATAATGTCGTGCCGCCGACGATCAACCTCGACAATCCGTCGGTGGAGACTGCGATCGATCTCGTGCCGCACATTGCGAAGAAGCGAGAGGTCAATGTCGCCTTGTCGAACTCTTTTGGTTTTGGCGGCACCAATGCGTCGGTGATCGTCCGGCGTTTGGCCAGTTAGTTTGCGTTTGAGACGAATCCACCGTTTTGCCGCATTCGGCGATAGTCATAGAAGTGGGCGCGTGCATTTGGCAGGGCAAGCGATTGTCAGGTCGCGATTGAACCGGCAGGATTCAGGTTGTTTCGATGAGTGAAAGGCCGCCCATTTCGCCCCGGAGTCCGCGGGCAGCGCTCGAGCCCGAGCAACTCCCGCCGCCGCCGAAACGATCGGATCGTGCGCGCAATCCGTTCGTCGTCGTCGGCAACGCCATCATCACCCTTCTGCTGATCGCCATGCTCGGCGCCGGCGGCGTGTATTATTACGGCCGCCAGGTGCTCGAGGCGCCGGGACCGCTGAAGGACGACAAGATCGTCAACATCCCGCAGCGCGCCGGCAAGCGCGATATCGCCGAGACGCTGAACCGGGAAGGTGTCACCGACGTCAATCCCTGGGTGTTCATCGCCAGCGTCGCCGCGCTGAAGGCGAGCTCGGACCTCAAGCCGGGTGAGTATTCGTTCCAGAAGAACGCATCCCTGCGCGACGTCATCGCCACCATCGTCGAGGGCAAGGTGGTGCAGCACGCGGTCACGATTCCGGAAGGGCTGACCTCCGAGCAGATCGTGGCGCGGCTGTCCGACAACGACATCTTCACCGGCAGCGTGCGCGAGCTGCCGCGCGAGGGCACGCTGCTGCCCGAGACCTACAAATTCCCGCGCGGCACCCCGCGCGAGCAGGTGGTCCAGCGCATGCAGCAGGCGCACAAGCGCGTGCTCGCCGAGATCTGGGAGCGTCGCAACCAGGACATTCCGGTCAAGTCGCCGGAGCAGCTGGTGACGCTGGCCTCGATCGTCGAGAAGGAAACCGGCAAGCCCGACGAGCGCAGCCGCGTCGCCGCGGTGTTCGTCAATCGCCTGAAGCAGCGCATCAAGCTGCAGTCCGATCCGACCATCATCTACGGCCTCGTCGGCGGCAAGGGCACGCTGGGCCGTCCGATCAAGCGCAGCGAGATCACGCAGCCCTCGCCCTACAACACCTATGTGATCGAGGGCCTGCCGCCGGGCCCGATCTCCAATCCCGGCCGCGCCTCGCTGGAGGCCGCCGCCAATCCGGCCCGCACCCGCGACCTCTATTTCGTCGCCGACGGCACCGGCGGGCACGCCTTCACCGAGACCTACGACGCGCATCAGAAGAACGTCGCCAAGCTGCGCGCGATGGAGAAGCAGATCCAGAACGACACGGTGGAGCCGGCCGAGGATGCGCCGCCGCCCGCCGCCGTCGCGCCCGGGGCTGCCGATACGCCGACGGCGACGACGCCGGCGCGGCCCAACCAGCAGAAGAAGCAACCGTCGCGGCCTGCCAATCCCGCACCGGCGCGGCAGGGCGCGGTGCAACCCTGGCCACCGGTGGTCCAGCGCTAGGCGCGGTGCAGCCCTGCTTGCGGGACTTTGCGGATTCCACTTTCCTGCAAAATAGTCTTAAGATTCGCGTGGGCGATGCCCCCGCGAATCCCGTGTTTCTGGAGAATTTGACCTGATGGCGCTGTCGTCCATGACCGGCTTTGCTCGAAGCCACGGCGCGAGCGGGCCGTATACGTTCGAATGGGAATTGAAGTCGGTCAACGCCAAGGGCTTTGACCTCAGGGTGCGGCTGCCGCAGGGCTTCGACGAGCTCGAGGCCCATGCCAAGAAACGCGCCGGCGAGCTGCTCTCGCGCGGCACCGTCTACGCCAATCTCACCGTCAAGCGCGCCAACGCCGCCGCCACGGTCCGCGTCAACGAGGACGTGCTCAACGCCGTGCTGAAGGCCGCTGCCATGATTGCCGGCAAGGTCGACGCGGTGGCGCCGAGCATCGACGGCCTGCTCGCCATCAAGGGCGTCGTCGAGGTCGCCGAGCCCGAGGGCGAGGAGGAGGAGGACAAGGCCGCGCGCATCGCTGTCGCGGAGGCCTTCGACAAGGCGCTCGACGAGCTCGTCGCCATGCGCAAGCGCGAGGGCACTTCGCTCGGGCAGATCCTGACCCAGCGGGTCGACGAGGTCGAGCAGCTGGCGAAGAAGGCGGAAGCCTCGCCCGGCCGCAAGCCGGAGGCGATCAAGGCGAGGCTCGCCGAGCAGATCGCGGCGCTGCTGGACACCTCCGATCGCTTCGACTCCGACCGCCTGATGCAGGAGGCGATCCTGATCGCCACCAAGGCCGACATCCGCGAGGAGCTCGACCGCATCGCCTCCCACATCGCGCAGGCGCGCGAGCTGATCGGCAAGGGCGGCCCGATCGGTCGCAAGCTCGACTTCCTGGCGCAGGAATTTCATCGCGAGGTCAACACCTGCTGCTCGAAGTCGAACGACATCGAGCTGACCAATACGGGCCTTGCCATGAAGAACGTGGTCGAGCAGTTCCGCGAGCAGGTTCAGAATCTGGAGTGATCGATGACATCAGGCGGTCACACTGACGGTGTCGAGCGGCGCGGATTGATGTTCGTGCTGTCCTCGCCATCGGGCGCAGGCAAGACGACGCTGTCGCGTCTGTTGATCGAACGGATGTCGGGCCTGAAAATGTCGGTCTCCGCGACCACGCGGCCGATGCGGCCGGGCGAGGTCAACGGCAAGGACTACACGTTTGTCGACAAGGCAACGTTCGAGGCCATGGTGAAGGCCGACGAACTGCTGGAATGGGCGACGGTGTTCGACAATAGCTACGGCACGCCGCGCGGTCCCGTGGAGGCTGCGCTGTCGGCCGGGCAGGACGTGCTATTCGACATCGACTGGCAGGGCACGCAGCAATTGAAGCACAAGGCCCGCGAGGACGTCGTCAGCGTCTTCATCCTGCCGCCCTCGGCGGCCGATCTCGAGAAGCGCCTGCACTCGCGTGCGCAGGATTCCGACGAGGTCATCCGCAAGCGCATGAGCCGCGCCAGCCACGAGATGAGCCACTGGGCCGAGTACGACTACATCGTGATCAACCACGACGTCGACGAAGCCTTCGCCGAGGTGCAGTCGATCCTGAAGGCCGAGCGCCTCAAGCGCGAGCGGCGGATTGGCCTCGTTGGTTTCGTGCGAGGTTTGCAAGGGCAGCTTCAGGGCTAGGCTGCGGCAGCTGCGGCCCCTGCTTCGCCAGCCGTTCGAGCATCGCGGTGATCACGTCGACGTCGACGTGATCCTCGACCTGAACTTCTTCAACGCGATCGACGTCACCAAGCTCGCCGTTACCTGGAGCGGCAGGCTTTTCGTTGTGGGCGTCCTTGACGGTGTCCTTGGCCGCGAGCCGCGGGGGCGCGGCCTCGATCTCGAACTCGGCGTTGAAGATGTCGGCCTTGTCGAGCTCTGTGGCCTCGTTGCGCGAGGAGGCGGATTGGGCCGCGATCCTGCCGATCTCCCTGGTGAACGCAGCGAGCTGCGCGCTCTGCGGCGGTCGGGCCTCGTCGAAGTCGACCGGGCGCGGCTGTGCGCCCGGCGTGACGGCCGGCGTCGCACCAACCCAGGGCGCGCGGCTTCCGTCATGATCCTGCGGCGCCCAATCGTCCCAATGCCCGCGGCGGTCGGCGGCCTGGACGCGGACGCGTCCGCCGGCGAAGCGGTAGATGAGGCTGGCAAGGATACCGGCGAGCGCCAGCGCGCCGCCGATCACGAGGAGAAGCATCTGCAGCGAGCCGACTGGTTTGTCGGCGCTGCTGTCGGCCGCGGCGGGGGCCGCTGGAGCTGTGGGCTTGGCCGGCTTCGCACTCGGTGGCGCGGCCGCCGCGGCGGGCGCAGGCTGTGGTGCGGGTGAGGCGGCCGGCGTGGCGGCATCGGGCCAGCGCGTGGCGATGGCTGGCTGTTGCGCGGTGTCGTTGACGGTGGCCGCAGGCTGTTGCGCGACCGGCGGCGTCGTCGCTGCGGCCAGCGCGGGCGCGGTCGTGTTCGTCATGGCCGGCGCGGCACCCTGCGGGGCAACATATTCGGCGCGCGCGTTCTGCACGGATTGCGGTGCGGCTGTATCTGCCTCTTGGGCGTCGGTCGTCGCCTGCGCGGTCTGAGAGGCCTTGCCGCCGGCGGCGCGTAGATACCAGCACTGCCGCTTGGTCGTGCGCTCGAGGCGATAATACCAGTGCTGCCCCTGTGGCGCGGTGCCCTTCGGCGAGGCGAGGCAGTCGGCGGCCGCGTTGGCCGTGCTCGGTGCGTTCGGCGCGTTCTGCGACACGGCGGCCAGTGGCAGGCCGGCGATGACGGTGCCGACCAGCGCGGATACGAATTTTGCGGTGCGGTTGCCCATCCTGGTCTCCCGGTTACGCGACGCAACTCTAACCAGCCCTTTGTCATCAAAGACTTGGGTGGCAATGAGCCGCAAATCCGGAGAGGATGTGGCTTGAATTGGGCCCGCGGGGCGGTGGTTCCGCAGTGAAATCAGGCGCCTTTCGGCGTTATTGTTTCGCCGACGTCCAGGTTCCACCGCAGCCGTCGGAGCGCCGCCAGCTGCCGGAACCGCTGCGGGCGCCGAGACGTCCGGAGCCCGTGAAGGTCACGCCGCCGTCGCCGTGACCGAACGTGCTGACGGCGCCGCTCGAGCTGACCGTGCCGCTGACGCCCTGGCCGATGACCTTGCCCGAGGAGACCACGACCGCGCCGCTCGTCGAGCCGCCGCAGCCGACGCTGGTGACGATCCAGGCGCCATCGAAGCCGCCACCGCCGCCGCCACCACCGCCGCTTCGCCGCGACGACGCGCGCGGCTCCTCCGTCGCCGGCTTGCTCCGGCGCGCGGGTGCGGCCGGCTCCGCCGAGCGGTCCGAGCGCGAGCCGGACAGCGACTTCTCGTCATTGCCGATCGAGCCTCCGGCGCTGCCGGATTGCGCGAAGACGGAAGACGAGGCGAGGGCTGCGGTGAGGAGGAGGGCGAGGGTAATTGGACGAAAGACGGCATCGAACATGAGCGGAAAATCCAGAATGAAAAATGGTATCAGCGGCCGGAGCCGTCGGCACAGACGGATCCGATAATGCGGCAAGCTTTGCCAGCCTTGCCGCATTCGTCAAGCGCGGCGTCTTTCGCGCGCTGCGCGCCCTCGCGCTGGACCAGCGACCAGGATTTGTCCGAGATCGCGAAGGCGCCGCAGCTTTTCCCGTAGAACGAGAGCTCGATCGGGCATTTGGCGCCGGCGCAATTGCCGCGCGCGTCCGCCACCGCCGCGCGCCGCGAGGCGTGGTTCCACGAGATGCCCCATTTGCTGCTGTCCGGCCCGTAGACGATCGAGCCCCAGGGCTTGAGGTCCTCCATCTTACGCATGCGCAGCAGCAGGCCTTCGGTGGCTTCACCCGTCGGCGTCATCGAGATCCGCTGCTGCAGCTTGGTGATGGCGCGCGTCAGGCCGTCGGGCGTGTCGGGATCGAAATTGAGCTCGTAGAGCCGCTCGCTGAGCTCACTGAGCAGCGCGGCATCGCGCAACGGGGCGCGGTCGGGATCGGCGCGCAGCCGCTCCGCGGATAGGGAATCGGGCTGCATCGCCGCGATCTGAGGCGGGGCGGTTTGCGTCGGCGGCACGAAATAGAAGGTACCGTCGATCGGCGAGGATGACACCCAGGGCTGCTGCGCCCCCGCGGTGGCGCGCTTCACGGCGAGGCCGACCTGGTTGAAGGTCTGGAACACGTCGAGGCCGGCGGTCCGGACCGTCGTCGCCAGCGCCTTCGTGTAAGGGCTATGGCCGTCGTTGCCGTCCTGCGCGACGTTGCCGGGCTGGGTCGCATAGGAGATCAGCGTGCCCTCGGGCGCGCGCATCTGCGCAAGTCCGCCATCCGATGATCGCAAGCCGCGTGAGCCGAACGGGTTGTTGCGGCAGGCATCGAGGATCACGAGGTTGAGGCGGGTGCCGGAGCCCTGCATCTGGCGCAGCACGAGGTTGACGTCGGTCATCTGAAAATCGACATCGGCCTCCCGCGTCGGATTGGCGCCGACAGGCACGAGATAGTTGGAGCCGGCGACCTGCACGCCGTGGCCGGCGTAATAGAACAGCGCGACGTCGGCGCCCTGCACCTGCCGGCCGAAACTCTGCACCGCGACGTCCATCGCGCCCTTGTCGAGATCGAGCTGGGCGCGTCCGCCGACCAGCGTGAAGCCGAGCGCACCGAGCGTCTCCGCCATCAGGCCCGCATCCTTCGAGGGATTGTCGAGCGGCGTGATGTTCTTGTAGGCGGAGTTGCCGACCACGAGCGCGATGCGCTTCTCGGCCGATGCCGGCTGTGCAATGACGACGAGCAGCGCCAGCGCCGCCAGCCCCACAACGCGATTGAAAATCCTCGCGCGCATCGAAATTCCCCAAAATAATGGCGCCAGTCTAGCAGTCCCGGGTGCCGTCGAAAAGCGGTGAAGGGAGGCGGGCGTAACTCACGCGCGCGTCCCGGACGCGCTGCGGCGCTCTTGCGCTGCTGCGTAGAGCCGGGACCAAAGGGGGCCGCGCACTCTCTGACGGATGGGCCCCGGCTCTGCAGCGCACCACCCCGGACGATGCTTCGCATCGGCCGGGCCGCTGCGCTGCGTCCGGGGCACGAGAACGCGGGTGTCGCGTTCGCAATGACGGAGCAGGGTGCACAGTCGGCATTCTTCCAACTCTCAGTTCAATTCGCAGACACGCCTTCGCGATCTCGCGGCGCGTTTCGCCCGAGGCTTGCTGTCGCTTGACGCCCCATGATTGCCAAAGGGCGCAGGGAAGGCCGGGCGCCGGCGGCACCCGCAGGTCCGTGGGCGTAAGAACGCACACGGGGTGGACCACAGGTGTGCCGGTCGCCCGGCCTTCCCTGCGCGGTTGGTTTTAACGGTGTCCTTCGTGCTCTCCTTGGGGAGCGTTGCACTATTGCCCCCATCGCCTTGCGGCTGATCGATGTGCGCACCGGTTGGCCGCCGCATCACCGCAAACCTTGACGCCAGAACCGCGGGCGTCGGGACCACACGACTTCTCCGTCCGCGGACGCTCCCGCCGAAATGCATGGAGGCTCGCGTGTGCTCGCCCCCCGGTATCAACGAGACCGCTGTGACCGCGCCGTGTCGTAGCGCGCCGCGCATGACTCAACGGTCGCCCGTCCCTGTCATCGCCTGTCGCGCCGGCGCTACCGCGTCCACCGCAAGCCCGGCCCGCATCTCGTGACGATCGCGAAGCGCCCCTTTGGCAAGGGCCGGGATGTCAGGTGTATCTCACAAATCCGAAATTCGGGAAAGTGGAATATTTTTGCGGGCAGGGCTTGACGCGATGCCGAGGTGTTTTGCCCGACGCCTCCCGAGCGGCTGCCGCGCGCCATTCCGGGGCGCCCTGGAAGGGCGAGCCCGGAATCCATCACACAGCGGAGCATACGGCCCGATGGATTCCGGGCCTGCCTGCTGCGCACGCATCCGGAATGACGCTGGATATGTGGTGACAGTCGCTATTTCAGCGGCAGGAACAAATCCGCCGTCGCCTCGTGCTCACCGACTTCAGGGACGAAGCTCAGCCGCTGGCAATAGATCGGGAAGTCGCGGGCTTCCTCGCCGCTGGCGGGAAGCCAGTCGCGATAGAGGTAGAGTGCGGCGGGCTCCAGATTGTCGGTGTTGCCGACGACGCGCAGCACCGCACATCGTCCGCCGGGAATCTCGCCGGCCTTGATCGCCGCGCCGTTCGGCTCGATCGGCTGGCTGGTCCCGACGCAGAGGTCCACGCTGTAATCGGCGGGCGAGGCCGGCCGCCGCTCCGACCGCCAGACATTGAAGGTCGGACTTATTCTCGGGTGCAGGCCGGCGGCTTTGCGCCAGGCGATGAAGCGCTGGATGGTGGCGGGAAGCGTCGCCGGGTCGCCCCGATGCTCCATGATTGCCACCGCAATCGTCGGCACGTCGCGGATCGTCACGTCGTCGCTCGTGAAAGTCTTGTGCATGAGCTTGCTCCTGGCATTGTCGAGAGGCCCGAAGGCCGCAAGCCACGGCTCCCAGTCGGGAGACTTCCGGAACGACGACGGCGATTGCCCGAACCGTTGCCGAAACGCGCGGGCGAAGGCGTCGGGGGCGTCGTAGCCGGCATCCATCGCGATATCCGTGACGCTTTCGGCCTCGCTATAGGCCAGCCGGTATGACGCGCGCTTCATCCGGGCGAGCTGAATATAGCGATGCACCGACAGCCCGAAGGTCGCCGTGAACTGCCGGTGGAAATGAAACTTCGAATAGGCCGCGACGCCGCTCAGCGTGTCCAGGTCCAGATCCTCGTCGAGATGCCGGTCGATGTGATCGAGCACCCGCTGCATCCGGGCATGGTAGTTCTGAAGCGCCGCCGTCATCGTTCCGTTCTCCGTGGCAGCACCAGCCAAGCGCATGCGGGCGTGACGTGCTCGACCGATCTTGCGGTTTTGCCACGGGGCGCAGAGCGGCGCCAAGATGCTTTCAGCTCGGGAAACTTATGATCCCTGCGGTCGTTGAATCGCGGCTGAGGAGACGCCATGCCGATCAAGGATCAGGTCAAGAATTTCGCCAAGAAGCTGGTGGAGCGCCATCCCGATGCGGCAACCTTGCATGCGCTGGTCCGGGCCCGTCAGCCGGCAATCCTGCATTTTCGCGACGACGGTATCGTTCCGAACAATCCGAAATTTCCGGTGCTGCTCTATCGTGGCGCGGTGAACCTGACGAAATCGCGGTTTCCCCCTGACGTCATCATCGACACGCTGTTTGACACGAACGGTTGGGGTCGGTCGTGGCGCGATACCGTGTACGACTTCGTTCATTACCATTCGCAGATCCACGAAGTGATGGGCGTGGCACGCGGCACGGCCAAAGTCGAGTGTGGCGGGATCAAGGGGCGGATATTGAGTGTGAAGGCCGGCGATGTCCTGGTGCTTCCTGCGGGCACGGGACACCGCCTCATCGAGTCCAGCCGGAACTTTCTCGTCGTCGGCGCGTATCCGCAGGCCGGGACCTACGACGAATGCACCGACACGCGCGAGCGTCCCGACGCCGTCAAGCGTATCGCCAAGGTGCGCAAGCCGAAGACGGATCCGGTTATCGGATCCGGCGGCCCGCTGCTCGTTGCATGGCGGTCCCGGCGGTGAACGAGGCGGCTTGCTCCGGCCCACCCATCCCTCGGTCTTCCGGTGGAGAGCCGGCGCATCCAGGTGCTGGTTCAGCCCAGATAGTCCGGCGTGAAATCGGCAAGCTCGCGCAACTCCTCGGGCCGCAGCAGCTCGATCTCGCTGCCCTCCCAGGCAATCAACCCACGGTGCCTCAGCTCCTGGATGGTGCGATTGACGTGGACGATCGACAGTCCGCAGGCATCGGCAACGTGCCGCTGCGTCATCGGCATGTGGAAGCAACCGTCCGTGACGAGGCCGACGACCTCCAGCCGTGCGGCGAGCTCGCAGATGAGGTGCGCGACCTTGGGCAAGGCCGCCTGCGCGCCGAGGCGTGCGATCCACTGCCGCGAGATCGCCCCATCGATCAGCGTCTCGCGCCAGAACGCGCGCGTCAGATGGTGGGAGCCGTCGAGAAGCTGCCGAAGCTGGTTGTGCGCGACCGTGCCGACGATGGTCGGTCCGAGGCCGACGAGGTCCGCGTCCATCGGCGAGACCAGCAGCGTGTGCAGGCAGGGCATGTCGCCGGGAACGTGGAACGCAAGGATCTGGCTGCGGTCGCCGACGATGCGGGCCTGGTAGAGGAAGCCGCTCACGACGAAAACACAGCGCGAGGCGGCCTCGCCCTGGCGCAGTACCGTCTCGCCGTCGGCAATTTGGCGCAGCGTGGAGGGCAGGGCGGCGACCTGGCGGCGTTCGTCCTCGGACAGGCCTTCGATGGCTTGCAGACGCGCGATGAACTTCGAATGCGGCATGGGCCTCGCGTACTGCTCAGCCGTCGCGCGGCACCGACGCCTCGACGAGGCGCCGCGAGAGTGTGGCGGGGGTCCGGTCGGAGACCGGCACTGAACGGAACGCGCGGATCGCGCGGGCGAGTTCCTGATCGGACATCGGCCGAACCTGCACTTTCGAGGTGCCAGCGACGAAGGCATCGCTGATGCGGTCGAAGTGCTCGCGCGTATCCGGCGTGAACAGGTCGCGGATGCGCTCCAGGATCGTCGTAGGGCTCATGACGGGACGGCTCGGTTCGACGTTGAGGGTGACGGATGGGATGCGACCCGCTGCGGTCGCGAACCAGATAGCAACCTGTGTCTCCGACTCGCGTTCTAGTCCGCTGACCCCCAGCCGGACGTATCATTTGATCGATCCGGCGCGACGTTTGGTGCTGCATGGAAAAAGCCTACGACGTGCTGATCCGGAACCTCTGCGAGCACACCGCGCTCACTGAGGAGGATCTTGCCGAGATCCGGGCGCTCACCTTGACGGTGCGCGATTTCGAGCCGAACGAGGATTTCATCCGTCAGGGCGACAAGCCCGAACATTCGGCGCTGGTCGTCTCGGGCATGGTCGCGCGTTACCATCTGCTCGCCGGCGGCGGGCGGCAATATCTCGCGTTCCATCTCACCGGCGACCTGCCGGACGCGCAGGGCCTTTTCATCGACCAGATGGACCACGGATTGAGCGCGCTGGGCCCGGCCTCCGTCGCCTTCATCCCGCATCGCGAATTGTTCGCCGCGTTCCGGCGGCGGCCGGCCTTCGGGGAGGCGGTCTGGCGCGAGACGCTGCTCGATGCGGCGATCTTTCGCGAGGCCATCACCAACAACAGCGCCCGGCCGATGCAGGCGCGCATGGCGCACCTGTTCTGCGAGCTGTTCTATCGCGCCCGTGCCGCGCAGCTCGTCCGCGGCGATCGCTGCCGCATGCCGATCAGCCTGGTGCAACTCGGCGAGACGCTGGGCATGGCGATCGCGACCGTGAACCGGACACTGGCCGAGCTCCGTCGCAGCGGAGCCATGGACCTGCGCGAGGGCGAGCTGATTGTGCTGAAATGGCGGGAATTACAGCGGCTCGGCGATTTCAGCCCGGCCTATCTGCACCTGAAGCGGAAGTCGCCGCCCAAGGTGTGAGGGGTGGGTCAACCACCTGTTGTCGCGCGCAGCACCTCGTCCCAATGCTTCTTCACCCAATCGTTGCAGCAGCAGGCCCTGGCTTCGAGCGCCGGCCTGTCGAGGATCAGGATCGCGCCGCGACGGGTGGCGAGGATGCGTCTTGCCTTGAACATCTGGATGACGCGGCTGGCATAGGAGCGGGAGACGCCCAGCATACCGGCGAGCTGCTCGTGGGTGAGGGGAATCTCGGCTTGCCCGATCCGGTCCTGTGCGGAGATGATCCATTTGGCGGCGCGCTGCTCGATCGAATGGGCAGCATTGCAGGCCGCGGTCTGCAGCAATTGTGCGAACTGGCAGTCGGCATAGCGTGAGAAGACCTCTTGCAGCACCGCCGACCTTTGCTGCGCCTGCTCCAGGGCACGCCGGGGCAGCCTTATGAGGGTGCCGCCCAGCTTCACGACGACGCGTGAATAGGTGAGGGACGGATTGCGGCCCGCCGCGATGCCCACCGCGGCCTCGCGTCCCACCAGCAGACTTTCGACCTCGCGATCATCCTCGACCGGTACGGCGAACGACACGAGCGTGGGACCGCAGGGAAAGTGAAGCGCCGCAACGGCGTCCCCGGCGTGATGCAGAATATGGCCCGCTTCGACTTCGACCGGCTGAAGAAAAGGTGCAAGCAGTTCGAAATCCTGGTGGGGGAGTTGCCGAAGCAGATCGTTCTGGGGCCGACCGGTCACGTTTCTTCTCTGGGCTGGCCGGGAATCGGCGCCATCCAGAACCCTACGTTCGTCCGACGGAACCGACGGTTCCAAAGTGCACACAACGACGCCTCGGCGACCAGAAGTTCGCGCGTGGTTTCTGAATTCGGAGAGTCGTAAGTCGGCGCACGCCTGTTGCGTCAGGAGTGAACAGAGCGGGTTCGCCGTTGGCGGACCCTTCTTCCGGCGCCATACCCCGTGCGCTTTGCCCGACGGACGCCGGCTTCAATCCGCCCGGAATACCGCCGGGCCGGCGGTCCCGAGGGGCGGGGAGTTCATCAGCCGGAGCGCCTCGCGATCGCCGGACGGGCGATGCTGAGCCGCATGCGCGCGATAGGCGTCGATCGCCTTGTTGGCGAGCATCAGCTGCCGGCGTTCGCCGGTCCTGAGCTGGGCTTCGATCGCATCGAGAATGACGTTGGCGCTCGCGTCGGGCGGGCCGAGCTCGCCGCTCTGCTCGAGGCAGCTCCAGGCGATGAAGAAGGCGCTTTCGACGGTGCAACGAATGGACATGCGCTGCCAACGCAGCGGGGCGGAGAGCGTTCCGTGCGGCGGACCCGACTTGCGTCGGGCCCGCAGCACGCGATGGGTCAGTTCTTCAGCACGATGCGGCCGACGACCTTGCCGGCGCGCAGCTCGTCGATCCATTTCTGGACGTCGCCCATCGGCTCCTCGCGCATTGGCGTCGGCTTGATCTTGCCGGCGCGGGCCAGCGCCATCAGCTCGTGGGCCTCGGCCAGCGTGCCGACCATGAAACCCTCGATGGTCATGCGCTTGTAGACCCATTGCACCATCGGCAGCGTGAACTGGCCGCCCATCAGGCCGGAGACCACGATCTTGCCGCCGCGCGCGGCGACCGCGACCGCGAAGGCCATCGACTTCTCGTTGCCGGCGAAATCGACGATCTCGTCGAAGCCGCCTTCGGTCTCTTTCAGAATGCGCTTGATCACGTCAGGCTCGGACGGATCATAGGCATTGGCGGCGCCGTTCTTCAGCGCGGTGTCGCGCGCGGCCGGCGAAAGGTCGGCGACCGTGATTGGCTGCTTGAACATCGCCTGCGCGAACGACAGGCCCATCATGCCGACGCCGCCGAGGCCGATCAGCAAGAGGTTGCGCTGGCGCGGCCGGTCGACCAGGCGCTTGAGCGCGCCATAGGCGGTGACGCCGGAGCACATCAGCGTCGCGGCCTGGTTGACGGGCAGGGGATCGTAGTCGAGCAGGTATTTGGCGTCGGGCACCAGCACGTGGGTGGCAAAGCCGCCGTCGATGGAGACGCCGAGGAAGCGCTGCTTCACGCAGAGATTCTCATCGCCATTGGCGCAATCGCGGCACTGGCCGCAGCCGATCCAGGGGAAGACGGCTTTCTTGGTGCCGACGAGGCCTGCGGCGACATCGGGGCCGACTTCGTCGACCACGCCGGCGATCTCGTGGCCGAGGGTGAAGGGCAGCGTCATGCCGCGCGTGGTGTCGAGCTTCTTGCCGCCGCCGAGATCGGCGTAGCCGTCCTGGATGTGCAGGTCGGAATGGCACAGGCCGCAGCGCTCGATGCGCACCAGCACCTCGCGCCCCTGCGGCTTCGGCGTATCGACGATGGTCTCGCACAGCGGCGCATCGAACTTGACCAGGGACTGCCGACGCATCAACGCCATTTTCTTTCCTCCGGAATTTCTTCGTTACTCGGTTTCGCTGCGTATATCCGCCAATTCACGGGCCATGGCAACAAAGCCCGATATCGGAATGGTCTCCGCGCGCCGCGTCGCATCGACGCCGGCCGCTTGTGCAAGCCGCGCCGGATCGACGCCGAGCGATTTCAGGCTTTGCCGCAGCATCTTGCGGCGCTGGCCGAAGGCGCTAGCCGCGACCTGCTCGAGCAGCCTGCGATCGCACGGCAAGGGTTCTGCGCGCGGCTTGAGGCGCACGACCGAGGATGTGACCTTCGGCGGCGGCACGAAGGCGGACGGTGCAATGTCGAACAGGATCTTGGTCTCGCAGCGCCAGTTGGCGAGCACGCCGAGCCGGCCATAGGCCTCCTCGTCCTCGTGCGCGACGATGCGTTCGCCGACCTCGCGCTGGAACATCAGCACCATCATGTCGTACCAGGGCGGCCAGGGCTCGCTGGTGAGCCAGTTGATCAGAAGCTGGGTCGCGATGTTGTAGGGCAGGTTGGCGACGATTTTTGCGCGCTCGCCATCGAGCAGCGGACGCGGATCGAAGGTCATGGCATCGCCATGCACGATCTCGAGCCTGCCGGGGTAGCGCGCGGAAATATCCTGCAGCGCCGGGATCGCGCGCTCGTCATGCTCGATGGCGATGACGCGCTTTGCGCCGAGCGCGAGCAGCGCGCGTGTCAGCCCGCCCGGGCCCGGGCCGATCTCGACGATGGTAGACTCCTCGAGCGGCGCGGCCGCACGCGCGATGCGCGCGGTGAGGTTGAGGTCGAGCAGGAAATTCTGGCCGAGCGATTTGCGCGCCGACAGCGCGTGCTGGCGAATGACCTCGCGCAGCGGCGGGAGGTCGTCGATCGCGCTCATATGCTCTGCGAGGCCGCCATGCGACTGGCGAGCCTCAAGGCGGCGATCAGGCTCGCCGGATTGGCTTTGCCGGTGCCGGCGATGTCGAAGGCGGTGCCATGATCGGGCGAGGTGCGGATGAAGGGCAGGCCGAGCGTGACGTTGACCGCGTCGTCGAAGGCGACGGTCTTGATCGGGATCAGCGCCTGGTCGTGATACATGCAGACGGCGCAATCATAGGTGCGGCGCGCCGCCTCGTGGAACATGGTGTCGGCGGGCAGCGGCCCCCTGGTCTCGAAGCCGTCATTGCGCAGAATTTTCAGCGCGGGCGCGATCACCGTCTGCTCCTCGTGGCCGAGCGAGCCGTCCTCGCCGGCGTGCGGATTGAGACCGGAGACCGCGATGCGCGGCCTCGCGATGCCGAAGCGCGAGGTCAGCTCGGCCGCGACGATGCGGACGGTCGAGACGATCAGCTCGCTGGTGAGCTCCGCCAGCGCCTCACGCATCGAGACGTGGATGGTCACGGGCACGACAGCGAGCTGCGGCGACCACAGCATCATCACCGGCTGCGGCACCCGGCCGTCCTGTGCTGCGAGCTCGGCGAGGAATTCGGTGTGGCCGGGATGGCGGAAGCCGGCACGGTAGAGCACGCTCTTGGCGATCGGATTGGTGACGACGGCGCCGGCGCGGCCCTCGCGGACATCCGTGACTGCCTGCCGGATCGAGGCGAGCGCGGCCGGTGCGCTCGATGCGTCGGGCGTGCCGGGCTCGGCGGTGGCACGCTCGCCGGTGGCGACCACGGGAAGCGCATCGGTGAAGGCGGCCTCGGCTTCACCAGGAC
>Ga0102592_1002443_pt1 | contig 16246 bp, 17 predicted proteins | sample AraplaCol_mMF_r2_FD_76861 | JGI IMG/M metagenome (GOLD analysis project Ga0102592, IMG submission 76861) | Arabidopsis root microbial communities from North Carolina, USA - plate scrape MF_Col_mMF_r2 (SPADES assembly) (version 2) | ecosystem: Host-associated > Plants > Roots > Endosphere...
AGATTGTTGAAGACGAAGTCCGGGCGCTGGTCGATGATCGCCTCAATGACCTGGTCGACCTCGATATCGCCTACCGAGAGATAGCGTTCGGCGAGCACCGTGCCTCCGCGCGCAATCAGCGCCTCGCGGAAGATCCGGTTGTTCTCCCAGGCCCAGATATAGTTCGAGCCAACGCAGAAGGCCCGCGAACCGACACGGGATGCGAGGTAGTCGACAAGTGGCAACACGTGCTGGTTTGGCGCCGCACCGGTGTAGATGACGTTGTCGGAACTCTCGAAGCCTTCGTAATGCGAGGGATACCACAACAGCCCGTCGAACTTCTCGAAGCACGGAATCACTTCCTTGCGGCTCGACGAAGTGTAGCAGCCGACCACCTGGCGGATGCCGGAGCCAAGCAGCTCCAGGCTGAGCGAACGGTAGCGCGGGAGCTCGCCGGAGGGATTGACGACGACCGGCTCGAGCTCGACGTCGGAGCTGCCGGCATTGACCTCCTGAAACGCCAACAATGCGCCATTGAGGATCGAACGCGCAACGACGCTATAGGAGCCCGTCGTCGAGAACATCACGCCGATACGATAGTGCTTGCGCGTCATCACTCGATCCAAAAACAAAAAAAGCGCCCACCGGCTGTCAAGCCGAGGGCGCCCTCGCCGCCAACCGAACACGCGCTTGCGCGTGGCGTTGGAAATGGTTTGAACTTGTCGCGTTGACGGGCTGTCTTGCCCGACGCTTGCCCGTTACGGTCGTTGAGATCGAATGCGATGTCAAGCGCGTTGTTGCAGCGGAGATTGCCACGAATCTTATCGAGGTGCGGCAAAACTGTGCAGAGGAGGCGCGTGCTATGCCGGCCATAGAACAAGCCGGTCGCCCGCCATCGCGATGGCGCTCCAGTCATGCAGCATCGGAACCATTTCGGCCGCGGCCCGTGCAGCATTGCTGATCGACGTATGCGGGCTGGCGGGCGCCTCGATGCGCGGTGAACACGACAAAGGTGCCACTGTCCCAGTTGCCGACATCGACGACGTCGCGTGCGACCACGCCATAGGCCGCCGAGCATGCGACCATCCGGATCTCCAAGGCCGATATCGCCAACCTCGAGAAATATCATCAGGCGCTGGCGTCAGCAGAACGCGGCGGGCGCTGGCGTGAGGCCCTGGAAGTAAACTGGCAATTCCACCACACGCTCTACCAGGCCGCCGACGCACAGGTTCGGCGATGGGCCCTCTTGATGATCTCGACTGCTGCCCGCAGCGATCTGAGGTCCAGCGCCGCGAGCCGCACGCCGAGCCCCGAGGAAGCCGGCATCACGCTTGCAGCGGCATACAGCCCGGATATTTCGTCCAACGCGACCATGAGCGCCGCCTGAGTGCCTGCCAGATCGTGCGGCGACGGCCGCACGAGATACGCCGATCCAAAGGCACGGTAACCACGAAATATAGCGTCCTGCGGACGGTACAGACGGGAGCGATCGACCATCAACGGCTCGCGAGCCGATCGCCGCAGACGGAACACCGATTCCAGCTCGCGAAAGCCGCGAGCATGACCGCCTGGATCATGCATCGTGAAGGCATCGACGACGAGCGCGCTGGCGTCGTCGGCGCAATCGAGCTCGATGCATTGGCGGAGTGCGGCATCAGGGAACATGATGCGCGGCTCGGGCAGATATTCGAGGCTGCTGCCACTCGAGACGTGCAGCTTCACCGTCTCCGTTGCAAGCACGGCCGGATCCGCGCGGTGCACGGATGTTGCGCCCTGATTGGTCAGGCAGACATCTGTGCCCGGATGGAGCACGAAGCGCTGCGTCAGGCAGTCTTCGCCGTGGACTGCGCCGCTTCCGGTCTGCACGATGACGCTCAGGCGACCCGGCCGGTCCGCATCGACATGGAAACTGCGCGTCAAAACGAATGGCCACGCGAACATGCGCCGCTCAATGACCGTCCGACCAGCCCGGCGAACGAAGCTGAGATCGAGTCGCGGTTCGTCCGTTGTCGCGTCGCCCGTCACGTCCGGAACAGCACTTCACGCTCGAGGAGATCGACGATTGCATCGATCCCTTCGCCGCGCCGGCAATTGGTGAGCAGCACCGGTCGATCGCCACGGACGCCCCGGGCCTCCCGATGCATCCGATCCAGGTCGACGCCGACATGCGGCGCCAGATCGATCTTGTTGATGACGAGAAGGTCGGCCCGAATGACGCCGGGACCTCGCTTGCGCGGAATGTCGTCCCCACCGGCAACGTCGATCACGAACATCCAGAAGTCGGTCAGATCCCTTGAGAAGGTCGAAGCGAGATTGTCGCCGCCGCTTTCCAGCAGGATGAGTTCGACGCCGGGGAAGCGGCGCTCGAGCTCGTCCGCGGCCTCGATGTTCAGGGTGGGATCCTCGCGAATGACCGTATGGGGGCAGGCACCCGCCTCGACCGCCGAAACGCGCGCCGGATCAATCAACCCGGAGCGCCTGATCCGCTCGGCGTCCTCGGCGGTAACGAGATCGTTAGTGATGACTGCGATGTCGATCCCGCGCGTCAGAAGCGCCGGGATCAGACGCTCGACCAGCGCCGTCTTGCCAGAGCCGACCGGACCTCCAATCCCGACCCGCGCGGCCGCGATCCGCGGCTCGGCTGTAGCACTCCTCAATGCAATCCGGCTCATCGCAGCATGTACCTCCGCGCAAGCGGCACCCTGGTTGCGGGCGGACACATCAGAAGCTTGCCATCGGCCCGCACTTCGAATGTCTGCGGATCAACCTCCACATGCGGCTTGGCGACGTTGCGGACCATATCGGTCTTGCGCAGCTTCCGGACGTTCTTGATCTGAACGAGATCGCGGGTCAGTCCATGCTTGCGCCCGATATCGGCCTCTAGCGCAAGCTTTGATACGAAGTTGACGCCCAGCCGCGCCGGCGCGGCGCCCAGCGCGCCCCACATCCGCTTCTGGATCATCGGTTCCGACAGGCCGAGGCTGCCATTGCCGTCACCCATTGCGGCCCAGACGACGAAGCCGTTCTTGATCACCATGTAGGGCTTGATGCCGAACGAAGCGCGCGGCCACAGCACAAGATCGGCCATCTTGCCGACCTCGACCGAGCCGATCTCGTGGTCGATACCGACCGCGATGGCTGGGTTGATGGTGAGTTTTGCAATGTAACGCTTGATGCGCTCATTGTCGGCCCGCGCCGTCGTCTCTTCAGGCAGGCGGCCGATGCGATCCTTCATCACGCTGGCAAGCTGCCAGCATTTGGCGACGTTCTCGGCGAGACGGCCCATGCCCTGGGTGTCCGTGCCGAAGATCGAGATCGCACCCATGTCATGGAGAAAGTCTTCCGCGGCCATGGATTGCGCGCGCACGCGCGCCTCGCCAAACATGACGTCCTCGGGTGCGTTGTAGTTGAGCTGATGACAGATCATCGTCATCGGCACCCCCTCCTCCATGCCGTAGGAAGTATAGGGGTTGGTTGGATTGGTGGAGGACGGGATAACATTGTCCCACGACACGACCTTGAGCAGGTCCGGCGCGTGACCGCCGCCGGCGCCCTCGACGTGGTACATGTGGATGGTGCGCCCGTCCACCGCAGCCATCGTGTCCTCGCAGAAGCCGTACTCGTTGATGGAGTCAGTATGGAGGTGAACCGCAAAATCGTTGCGGTCGGCCGCGACCAGACTCTTGTCGATCACGTCGGGCGCCGCGCCGAAATCTTCATGGATCTTGACCGACATACCGCCCGAGGCGACCGCCTCCTCGACCGCTTCAGGATTGGACCCGCCGCGTCCGAACAGCGCGTAATTGAGCGGCGAGAACTCGATTGCCTGAAGGAATCGCCCGAACGTCGCGGCCGCACCCGTCCCGACGTCGAAGACGGGGCCCGACCCGTTGCCGATCATCGTCGTGATGCCGCCGGCCAGGGCGTGATCCGACTGCTCTGGTGAGATCAAATGAGCGTGCGACTCGATCGCGCCGGCCGTGACGATGAAGGGACCGCCGGCGATCGGTGCGGTGCTGTGACCCACGACCATGTCAGGATGCACGTCCGGCATCACGTCGGGATTGCCCGCCTTACCGATTCCGACGATGCGGCCGTCGCGGATGCCGATGTCGGCCTTCACGATGCCGGTAACAGCGTCGACGATGGTCGCGTTCTTGATCACGACGTCGAGGGCCTTGTGCGACGAGGTGCTGTGCGCGTTGACGCCCTCGCCGTCGCGCAGGTTCTTTCCGGCCCCAACCAGCAGCTCGTGTCCGTAGGTCGTGTAGTCGTGCTCGATCTCGGCAAGCAGCTTGGTATCGGCCAGCCGGACCAGATCGCCCCTGGTCGGTCCGTAGAGCTCGCCATAGGCGCGTCGCGTCAGGATTGCCATGATCAAGCCCCCTGATAGCCGCGATCGCGGGCGCGCTTGAGCGCGTCGTCGCGCGCGGAGGGCGCATCCAGCGGACCGTTGACGAGCCCTGCCTGCCCGAGCACGATTCGCGCGCCACCGATCGGGACCAGGCGCACGGATTTAACGACGCCCGGTTCGAAGCGCACCCCTGCGCCTGCGGGCCGGTCGACCTTCATGCCCCAGGCCGCCGCACGGTCGAACCGAAGTGCACGATTGACTTCGAAGAAATGGGTGTGGCTGCGGACCTGCACGTCGCGATCACCGGTGTTGACGACGTCGATGGTGATCGCCGGGAGGTCCGCGAAGCTCTCGATATCCGCGCCGTCTGCGATGATCTCGCCGGGCACCAGCTCGTCGGCAACAGCCGTATCGCTCGGCGCGATCGGCTCGAACACCGCCATAACCTTGGTGCCCTCGGCGAACAGGCACTCGATGTAGAGCATTGGAATCATCTGGGCGACCCCCGGCTCGACGTCATCGGTCGTCAACAGCCGGCCGGCCATGTCGCGGATCTCGGCGTAGGGCAGATCGCGGCGCGCCGCGGTCATGACCTCGTCGGTGATGTAGGCGACCGCTTCGGGATGGCTCAGCCGAATCCCGAGCGACCGGTTGCGGCGCGCCATCTGCGCGGCACTAAAGATCACGAGACGGTCCATCTCGGTGGGCGACAGATTCATCATGGCAAGGTCACCTCCTTCATGTCGTGAACATTCGGACATGCCGGAGCGGTCCGCGCGCGATCGCGATGTCGATGAACGGCGTGAAGCTCGCCGGCTCGGCGTCAGGCGGCGGCGTCTCCGCGAGCAGTTCGGCAAGCAGACCGCGCGCCGCCGACTGGCTCCGCTGGGCTTCGACATGACCGACGATGCCAAGCCTCACGGCGGCGCTGACGAGGCCGGTCACGAGCGTCCAGCCCGACATCAGCTCGGTCGCCTCCAGGGTGAAGTCCGCGTCCCGGCTGACCACGGCCTGCGCGACCGGCAAATGACCCAGCCGCGCATCCGACGACACGAGCTGCCGGTAAGCGACCGACAGCGGCCCGTCGAGCTTGACCCAGACCCCGAGCAACGCCCTGCCTGCGCGGCGTGAACCGTCCCGCATCTCCGCCGACGACGTACCGGCCTCGGCGAGGCGGTCGATGGCAGCGATCGCCGCGCTGTCCGTCGCGTAAAAGGCCCGGCGTAGCAGGATGCGATCCATGGTCGCCCAACGCCGCGCCAGCTGGTCGGCAATGATGCGATCCAATTCGTTGCGGTTGGCGAGCATGCCGTCGGCCGCGAGCCCTTCGAGCCCCCAGGAAAAGGCGAAGCCGCCCGCGGGGTAGGCGCTGTCGCCCAGTTGCAGCAGCGCCAGCGCCTGCAATCTATCGAACAGCATCGACCTCTCCCACCTCTCTGGACTCGAGCAGCGGCCTGATGCGCGCGCGATAGGTCTCGAGCGGACCGTCCAGCAGCACGACGAGACAATCGCCGTCAAAACGGACCCGCCAGTGCAGGTTGCCGGCATTCCAGCCGAGCTTGAGCGCGGCTGCCTGGTCCGCCGGCCGCAGCCGCCAACTCTCCTGTTCGCCGAAGCGGACGATGATGGCGCGATCGTGCGCGAGGAACAGCAGAGCGCCATCGACCAGCTCCTCGTCGCGATCCAGGCTAACCGCGCAATCGGTGCCGCGGTCGGTGGTCAGACGGAACCGTTTCCGGCCGACATCCGCGGGCGGCACGAACAACAGCTCGATGCCACCGTGATGCTCGACATGGTGGAGACGCCCAGCATAGGCAGCGTCGTCGCTTCGTCCGATGATGCCATGAAGCCGCAGCGCCATGATCCCCTCCAGCAACAATCGTCGGCATTCCTCTAGCGGAGCGTCGCCGACACCTCCCGGGAGGTCACCAGGATGACCTCCCCGTCGAGAATGGGCTTGGCGATGCCGAAGAAGGTTGCGACGACCGCCGAGCCGTTGTGCCGGTCCATCGCCGACTTGTCGGCAAAGCGCTCATAGGTCGTGAAGACGCACGGGTCGTCCTCACTCTGCGAGACGAAGAACCCCATCGTTTCGGGTTCGTTGGCAGCCACGTTGGCAGCAACGGTCAAGAGCGCGTCACGCATCATGGACTCGTGGCCCGCTTTCGCCCTGATAACGGCGGTAATCGTGATCATCAGAACTTCTTCCAGTCGCCGTCGGCTTCGAACGCGCTGGCCGCCTGATAGATGGTCGCCTCGTTGTAGTCTTTGGCAATCAGCATCAAGCCGACCGGCAGGCCGTCCGAGAGGCCGCAAGGGATGCTCATCGCCGGATGGCCCGTGACGTCGAATGGACTCGTGGTGGCCGTCATCTCGAAAGCACGCTGGACGATCTCGGAGAGCGGAGCGTCCTTGGCGGGGATCGGCGTGGCGACGCAGGGCAAAGTCGGCATCAGCAGCAAGTCATAGGAGCCAAACACTGCATCATAGGCGGCCTTGGCAGCGATCGCGATGTTGCGCGATTTGGCATAATAGCGGCCGCGATAGTGGCTGACGCCCCACTGCCCGACCAGCATGGTGAGCTTGAGCGTCTCCGACAAATCGTCGGCGCGGTTGCGCCAGCTGGAATGGGCGTCGAGAAGACCGACGTCATAGAGCCCCTTCCAGTTGAAGCCCATGCCGTTGCCGATCATCATCTGGACCAGAAAACCTTCCAGCGTAATCGGATTCCAGGCGGCGAGCGCGTGCAGGTGCTCCGGGATCGAGACCTCCGACACACTGGCACCTAGTTTCGCGAAGCGCTCGGCGCCAGCCTTCACTTTGCTGGCCACGCCCTCCTGCATGTTGGCAACGGCAAATCCCTCCTTGAGAATGCCGATTTTCATGCCCTTCACGCCTTTGCGGAGCATTTCCGTGTAGCTCGTGACCTTCGGCGCATATTGGCGCGGATCAAGTCCGTCGGGACCTGCAAGCACCTCCAGCAACAACGCGTTGTCGGCGACGTTGGCCGTCATGGGGCCGGTGTGGTCGATGGTCGACTCGATCGGCATCACGCCCGTATAAGGCACGAGCCCGTGTGTCGCCTTCATGCCGTAGATGCCGCAATAGGACGCCGGAATTCGGATCGAACCGCCCTGGTCGCCGCCGATCGACATGTCGACCTCGCCGGCCGCGACCAGCGCGGCGCTGCCCGACGAGGACCCGCCGGCCGAATACCCCATCTTCAGTGGATTATGGACCGGCGCCGGATGGGAGGTATGGCTGCCACCCGACAAACAGAAATGCTCGCACACGGCCTTCCCGACGATGGTGCCGCCGGCATCGAGAATGCGGGTTACGATGGTCGCATCTGCCGCGGGAATGAAGCCTTCAAGCGTGGTCGATCCGTTCATCATGGGAACGCCGGCCAGAGCAACGTTATCCTTCAGCACGACCGTGCGGCCAGCGAGCTTTCCGCTCGCTGCACCCTTGACTTCGGTCTTGATCGCCCAGGCGCCGTATTTGTTGTCCTTCGGCATCGGCTTGGAGCCCGGCGTGCGCGGGTATTTGACCGGCGGCAGCGGGTTCGGCAGTTCGTCGACGACATCGTAAGCATCGAACATCCCGCCCATCAGTGAGAGATAGCTTCCTGCCTCTTCGACCGTCATGTTCATGTGCAGGCTCGCAGCGAGCTCGGCGACATCCTCGGCGGTCGGGCGCTTGATAGACATGAGTCATCCTTTCTTGTGAAGACAAGCTGGCAGAGAAGACATCGATCGCGTTCGCAATGGCCGGCGCGGAGCGCCGAAACTGATCAGGCTGGATGCATGGTCGCATCCCGCGCCAGAAGGCTTTCACGGTCGAGCTCGCCCGTGATGCGTCCCTTCTGGATGTTGAGGATCCGGTCGGAGAGCGAGGTGATGAATTCGAGGTTCTGCTCGACGACGATCAACGACATGCTCCAGCGCTTCTTGAGCGCGAGCAGCGTCTCGATGATCTCCTCGATGATCGACGGCTGGATGCCCTCGGTGGGTTCGTCCAGCAGGATGAGCTTTGGCCTGGTGCAGAGACAGCGGGCCAGCGCGAGCAATTGCTGCTCGCCGCCCGATAGCGCTCCACCACGCCGGTCGAGCAGGCGCACCAGGCGTGGAAAGTCCTGCAACACGGCATCGATCACGGCGCGATCTTCCTTCGGCGCAGCAGCCAGCCCCATGCGCAAATTCTCGTAGACGCTGAGGTCGGGAAAGATCTCCCTGCCCTGCGGCACGAGCCCAATTCCCAAGCGCGACCGCTCGTGCGGCTTGAGATGGGTGATTGTCCCGCCCGCGAAAGTGACTGCCCCGCCGGTGGTCGGCAGGTGCCCCATCAACGCCCGCAACGTTGTGGTCTTACCCATGCCGTTGTGACCAAGAATGCCGAGATACTCGCCATCCTGAACCTTCATGTCGATACCGAACAGAATCGGAATTCGACCATAGCCGGACCGCAGATCCTTGACCTCGAGGAGCGCACTCATGCCGCTACCTTCTTGCCGAGATAGACATCGCGCACGCGCTGATCGGCCAACACCTTGTCCACGGTATCTTCGACCAGCACGCGCCCCTGGTGGAACACCGTCACCTTCTTAGCGATCTGCTTGATGAATTCCATATCGTGCTCGACGACGATGATCGCCCGGCTCTTGTTGATCTCGCGAATGATCGCGGCCGTGTGCAACGTCTCCTCGTCGGTCATTCCGGCAGCTGGCTCATCGAGCAAGATCAATTCCGGTTCGGCAGCCAATACCATGCCGATTTCCACCCACTGGCGCTGTCCATGCGACAGCGTGGTAACGATGCGGTCGGCATGATCGGTCAACCGTGTCATCTCCAGCACGGCATCGACCGCGGGGCCCTGCGCCCGCGGCGTCGCCTTGCGGCGGACGGCGAGCCAGATGTTCTCGCGCACCGAGAGACCGTTGAAAACATTGGGTACTTGCGTCTTGATCCCGATGCCCATGCGGGCGATCTCGTGCGACAGCTTGCCGGCGATCGGCTGGCCGCGAAATGCGATCGCGCCGGAGGTCGGCACCAATTGTCCGGTCAGCGTCTTGAAGAACGTGCTCTTGCCGGCGCCGTTCGGTCCAATCAAGCAGCGCAGCTCCATCTCCTCCAGGGTGAAGGTGATGTCGTCATTGGCGACCACACCGCCAAACCGCATCGTGAGGTGCTCGGCCTTCAGCAGGGGAACAAGGTCCGCCATGGTCATTCAGCTCCGGCCATGTGGGACGCTGCCGCCGAGGACGGTACCTGCTCGTCAGCAAGCTGCTTTTTCGCTTTGGGCGCGTGCACCAGCCGCATCACGAGGTCGCGCGCGGTCGGCACCAACCCCTTCGGCAGCAACAGCACGAACACGATCAGGACTGCTCCGAGAACGAGGTTCGAATTCAAGGCCTGTTGCGAGCCGATATAGGCGACGATATATTCGATCAGGACGCAGCCGACGATTGGTCCGAGCAAGGTGCCAAGACCGCCCACCGTGATCCAGATGATGATCTCGGCCGACAGGGACAGGCTGAAAATGGTCGGGCCAACGAACGCGCCCCAGTTGACATAGAGCGCCCCGGCCAGTCCCGCGATCGCACCGCTCAGAATGAAGGCCAACAGCTTGACCTTACGCGGATCGTAGCCGAGCAGCGAGGCCCGCACCTCGTTCTCGCGGACGGCCACCACGATGCGGCCGGCCGGGAGGGACAGCAACAGACGCAGCAGCAGGAACACTCCCAGCAACACGCCGCCCGTCACCCACCACGATTGTTCCGGCGACAACGCCTGATCCGGATAGAACGGCACGTTGAAGGTCGGCACAGCCGGCATGCCGTTGAAACCGCCGAGCAACGCCTTGCCGATCCTGTATTCGTCCCCCGAGGTCGAGTTCACGCAATTGAACAGGATCAGCGTGACGGTCAGCGTGATCACACCAAGATAGACGTCGGAGATGCGACCAAAGAAGATGAAATAGCCCAGGATCGCGGCGAACAGCGCTGGAATGATGATGGCGAGCAGAATCGACGGCGTCGAATCCTGAAAATTGACCGCTGATATCGCGTAGGCATAGCCGCCCAGGCCAAAGAAAGCCGTCTGGCCGAACGACAAGATGCCGCCAAAACCCCAGATAAAGGCAAGGCTGAGCGCCAGCACCGCCATCGCCGCGAACAATGTCAGTTGCATCATCGCGAACAGTTCGAGCACGCTGGGAATCACCGCGATCGCAACGATCGCGAGAACGACGACGACCGCCTGGGCCACGAGGCTGAAGCGGACGGCCATTACAAATTCCCCTTGAAGAAGCGTCCGGAGATGCCCTGCGGCAGCAGACGAATCAGCACGATCGCCGTCGTGAACACGAGAACCTCGCCATAGACCGGCGTGGTGAAATAGGCGCCGACCTGATTGACCGCGCCGAACAGGCTCGCTGCCGACATCGTGCCCGACAACATGGCTGCGCCACCGCCGACGACCGTCATGAAGGCCTTGGCGACATAGGCACCGCCCATGCCGGGCGTGATGCCCGATACGGGCGCCACCAGGCCGCCGGCCAATCCGGTGACAGCGGCGCCGACCACGAACGTGCTCATATAGACCCTGGTCGGATTGACACCCAGCGTCGCCGCCATCGCCGGATTCTGCATGGTCGCACGCGCGATCAGCCCCAAGCGTGTGTAACGCATGACGCCGTAGACCAGCACCATCATGCCAATCGCCATGCCAGCCAGAAACAGCGTGTAATAGCTGGATTGATAGGAACCGATGGAGAAGCCGCCGAGCGGCGTCGGCACCCCCTGTTGCGTGTTGCCGTAGATCGTCGTGATGATACCGATGATCAGGAGGCTCAGCCCCCAGGTCGCCAGCATGGAATCGACGAGACGCCCATAAAGAAAGCGAATGAGGCAGCGCTCGATGACGAGACCCACGAGGCCGACGAAAAGAGGCGCGACGATCAGCATCGCGATCCAGATGTTGACGCCGGCATTGGCCGATATGACGGTGGCGTAGGCACCGAGCATGATGAACTCGCCATGGGCGAGGTTGATGATCTTCATCATGCCGAAGATGATCGCCAGTCCGAGGCACAGCAGGAACAACGACGATATTCCGTTCAGGACGTCGAGCGCGACGATGAGGTAGATCGCCATTCTTTTTCTTTCGGGCCCCAATATACCGGGCGCCGCCGATTGAGCGGGGCCCGGCACGCGTCAGAGATTGATGATGTACTGCTTGGTGTCGGTCGGATTCTTGACGAGATCGCACACGCTCGCCGTGTCAGCCGGCTTGACGTCGGAATAGCTCTCCAGCACCGACCATTTGCGATCCTTCACTTCGGCGAGGAACGCGTTGCGGGTGGTGTGATGGGTCGGCTTGTCCAGTGAGACCTTGCCGCTCGGACCATCGAAGGCGATCCCGCTCTCCAGCGCCTCGATCACCTTCATGCGGTCGATGCTGGCGGCCTTCTTCACGCCTTCCGCCCATAGCATGGCACCCTCGTAAGTGCAGGCGGCGAGCTCGCTGACATAGGGGGAGTCCGGATGCGCCTTCTTGATCTTTTCGACGAAGCTCTTGGAGGCAGGCGTGGCGAGCTCCTCGAAATAGCCATACGCGCCGAGAATCGAATCGCTCTCCGCAGCATCGAGCGTCGTCGGCTCATTGACGAGACCGAAGGTGGTCGACGCGATCGGAATCTTGCCCTTCATGCCGGCCGAGGTCCATTGCCGGTAGAAGGCGGTGTGGTTGCCGCCGACCAACGCCGACAGGATGAGGTCGGGCTTCGCAGCCTGGATCTTCGAGATGGTCGTACCGAAATTGGTGACATCGAGCGGGAAGAAGTCGGTCGACAGCACTTCGCCCCCATTGTCCTTGACGTACTTCGTCATCCACTTCGCGGTGATCTGACCGTAATTGTAGTCGGCGGCGATGATATAGGCCTTCTTGCCCGCCTTCTTCATCGCGCTCGGCACCAGCTTCTCGACCGTCTGCGCGGGCGTTGTGCCGGTACAGAAGGTGTTGCGATCGCAGACACCGCCTTCGTAGAGCACGTTGTAGAAGTAGAGAACCTTGAAGCGGTCGAAGGTCGGACGCACCGCCTCGCGCGACGCCGAGGTGATGCCGCCGTGGACCACATCGACCTTATCCTTCACCGCGAGCTGTTGCGCGAATTGCGAATACATCTGGATGTTGGACTGAGTGTCGTAGTGGATCACCTTCAGCGGCCGCCCGAGCAGGCCGCCGCCGGCGTTGATTTCATCCACGGCGAGCTGAAGCGCGTAGACCATGGGGGTCCCCGAGGCCGCGATCGGACCCGACTGGTCGTGCAGACTGCCGACGACGATCGGCTTTTCGGCGCCGAACGCGCCGGAGCGGAAGACCGCGGGCGCAGCAATCAATGTCGTCGTGGCTAAGGCCGAGTGCCGCAAGAAGCGGCGACGGGAGAAAGGCATAGACGTCCCCATACTTTTTGATACGGAAAATATTAAGAATACAATATTTGAAAAAGCAAGTGTTTTATCGACGCGTAATGATCGAGAAGTCGTAGCCGTCGACCCGCGCCAGATAGATGGGGTGCCGACCACCGACGACGGATCGCGCTTGATCGCCCCGGGCCGTGCGCTGCTGGAATGTTCGGCCGTACAGGCGCATCAACTCGCGCGCATCGAGGCTCGCCGCTTCCTCGATCAGGGCTGCGAGCGAATAGATTCCTTCGTAGCAGGATTGCCCAAAGGCATTCACGGGCGGGGGACTATCGCCGAACGCCGTATGATAGCGCTCCAGGAACGCACCATTGTTGCGCGAGCGGATCGACGCATAGTAGCTTGAGGTCGCGTAGAGGTTTTCGGTCGCGTCGACATCGAGGCCATACGCCACGGTCTCGTCGATCGCCGAGGAAAATCGTAGGACGCGCGAGCTCAATCCTGCCGCGTAGAACGCGCGATTGAATGCGATGCAGTCGAGCCCCAGGAAATACGGAAGAACGACGTCCGAGCGCGTGGCTTTGATCCGCTCCACGATCTCATCGAAATCGTGCCGACCAACGGGCAGGTAGTGCTCTCCCGTCACCGTCCCCCCAACGCGGGCGATCAGAGTTCGCGCGATCCGTAGCGACGAGCGCGGCCATACGTAGTCGTTGCCGCAGAGGAAATAACGGCGCGCGTGCTTCGCTTCCGAAAGCCATTGAACCGCGGGCGCAAGAAGCTCGTCGGCTGTCTCGCCGGTCGCCATGACATCCGACGAGGGTGAGTGCCCTTCGAACTGGGGAGTATAGATGAAGGGAACCCGGCCAGCGGCGACACGCGCAACGAGATCGCGCGCAAAGCTGGGCAACATCCCGACGATACCGTCGACACCATCGATGTCGATGGCGTCGCGCGCAGCCCGGCCCGCGCTCGCGCCGGTCTCTCCGGCATCCACCACGCGCAGCTCGACCGGACGCCGCAGTATGCCGGACATTTTGTTGATTTCGTCGACAGCCAAGCGGCCGCAGGCCTCCGCCGACGGGGCCCAAAGTCCCGCTGCTCCGCTCTGCGGGATGAGCAGACATATCAAAACGCTGCGCAACGTCGGTGTCTCCGCACTTCCGGAGACTTACGACTCACGAATCGTGCCAACGGCCGACCGGTCTCGGTAACGCCCGTTCTGCCGTGAAAGCACTCAGTCTCGGAGGCGGACTGCCCTTTTTTCGGCCGCAGGCGGCAGCATCAGCCCGTCCATTAGGCAATCGGAGCCAAGGCTGCTTTCCACTTGCTCGATTTTGCATTCCAAGGCAAAGGTTGAAATCTCAAGTAATTCGCCGAGGGCTGACAAAGTGGATCTACCTGACCTCATCCGGGGCGTGAATCGGCGGCTCGAACAGGTGTTGGAGGCGGAGCTCAAGCCTAAGGGCGTGTCTCTGCATCAGTACCGTGTGCTCGAGGCGCTGACTGAACGGAATGGGCTGCCGATGGGCGATCTGGCAACACGGCTCTTTGTCGATGGCCCGACGCTCACAAAAATCATCGATAAGATGGTTGAATCGGCCGAGGTCTATCGTGGACCCGACCCACATGACCGGCGCAAGGTTCTGATCTTCCTCTCGCGCAGGGGAGCTGCGCATTTCGAGGACGTTGGCCCGCTGATAACGTCCATTCAGCGAGAGATTTTCGACAGACTTGGCAAATCGGATGCCGCAGCTTTGACTAACCTGCTCTCAGAGCTGCTCTGCGACACTGTTTCCTGGCCCTCACTTACGTCTCACGGGCAGGCCCGTTCGCGCGTTACTCCAGAGCAGTGACCATCCGCCACAACGTCTCGACCAGCACGGCGCAGCCCTTGTCGAGGGCTTCAGGTACCGTGAATTCGCGCGGATTTTGGCTGAGTCCGCCCTGACTCGGTACGAATATGAGCGAAGCCGGGATGCGTTTCTGGATCGCGAGCACATCATGCCCCGTGACGGTCTTGAGTGTCATGGTTTTGCAGTGGAGATCGCTCGCGACGGTCATGATCAACTCAACGCCAGCCGGATCGAGCAAGGGAGCCGACCGCCACCGAGAAATCGCAGCGCCTTGCCTTCGGCTGCAAAGGCGGAGTCCACCAGAAAATCAGGATTGACCCGTCCGAAGCCAAATGCTGCGGCACCCTATTGAACGACCAAAGGCGACGACAACGAGCTTCGATTTTCTGCCACCAAAGACGGGCACCTACGCGATCTACTGTCGGCTCTGCGCGCTCCCGTCCCGCTTCAAAAGGCATGCTTACGTTGGCTGACGGAAGAGCTTTCGTGATCTCCCGGTGCTGGCTGCGCTGACCGTGGAATCCGGCATGACCAAGCTGAAGGCCACGACGTTCGGCATTCGCGGCGCCGGGCCGACAAACTGACCGCTGTCGCGTGGCGAGGTCGCGCACAAGATCAGATCAAGCTCGATTTGCCGCGGCTGAGAACTTCGCCGGCGCCCTTGGCTCCGACGATCCGTCCCTGTTCACACACCACGCGCCCGCGGGCTATGGTCGTCACCGGCCAGCCCGTGATCTCGTATCCCTCCCAGGGCGTGTAGTCCGAGCCGTGATGCAGATCGGCCTGCCGGATCGGCTTCCTCAGCTTCGGGTCCCACAGCGCGATATCGGCATCGAAGCCGACGCCGATCGACCCCTTGCGCGGATAGAGCCCGTAAATCTTCGCGTGGTTGGTCGCGGTCAGCTCGACGAACTTCTGGCGGGTGATCCGACCCTTCGAGACGCCTTCGGAGAACAGGATCGGCAGCCGCGTCTCGACCCCGGGAATGCCGTTCGGCACCCAGCGGAACGAGGTGCGCGCGTTCGGCGTCAGCTTGCCCTTGGGGTCGTCGTAGCGGAATGGGCAGTGATCGGACGAGAAGGTCTGGAACACGCCTGATGTGATGCCCTCCCAGATCGCCTGCTGGCTCTCGACATCGCGCGGCGGCGGCGAACAGACATATTTCGCGCCCATGATGTCCATGTTCAGGCCCTTCATGTCGTCGGCCGTGAGCGTGATGTATTGCGGACAGGTCTCCGCATGCACCGGCAATCCGCGCTGCTGGGCCCAGCGAACCTGCTCCATTGCCTCGCGCCCCGAGACGTGCACGATCATGATGGGAACGCCGATCACCTCGGCGTGGCTGATGGCGCGATGCGTCGCCTCGCGCTCGACTGCCTGCGGCCGCGAGGTGCCATGATAATAAGGCGCGATGTGGCCCTCGCGCTCGAGCTTGCTGGTGAGGAAGCGGATGGCGTCGTAGCCCTCGCAATGGACCATCACCAGCGCTTCTTCGCGACGCGCCACGTCGAACACCTCCAGCAACTGCTTGTCGCTGAGCACGAGGTCGTCATAGGTCATGAACACCTTGAAGGAGGTGTAGCCGTCCTTGACGAGGGCCGGCAGCTCCTGCCCGAGCACGACCGCGGTCGGATC
>Ga0102592_1002446_pt1 | contig 16221 bp, 13 predicted proteins | sample AraplaCol_mMF_r2_FD_76861 | JGI IMG/M metagenome (GOLD analysis project Ga0102592, IMG submission 76861) | Arabidopsis root microbial communities from North Carolina, USA - plate scrape MF_Col_mMF_r2 (SPADES assembly) (version 2) | ecosystem: Host-associated > Plants > Roots > Endosphere...
GCAACGCGCCCAGTAACACGGTAAAAGGCGCCCGCAAGGCGCCTTTTGAACTTTTTCAAGCTCACACGAAGGAAACCTTCATGGCACGTGGTACCAAGATCGTCGCAACTATCGGCCCAGCATCGACCGACCTGAACATCCTGATCCAGATGATCAAGGCAGGGGTTGACGTGGTCCGCCTGAATTTCTCCCACGGCAAGGCGCAGGATCATATCGATCGCGCCAACCTGGTGCGTCAGGCGGCAGCGGAATGCGGCAAGGAAGTGGCGATCATGGCCGACATGCAGGGTCCGAAGATCCGTATCGGCAAGTTCGAGAACAACAAGATCGAGCTGGCCAAGGGCGACAAATTCATCCTGGATGCCAAGTGGGGCGAGAACGGTGAACTGGGCAACCAGGAGCGCGTAGGCCTGGACTACAAGAGCCTGCCAACCGACGTGAAGCCTGCCGACGTGCTGCTGCTGAACGATGGCTTGATCGTGCTGACCGTGGACAAGATTGTCGGCAGCGAAATCTACACCACCGTGAAGATCGGCGGCGAGCTGTCCAACAACAAGGGCATCAACCGCCAGGGCGGCGGCCTGACCGCGCCGGCGCTGACCGCCAAGGACATGGAAGACATCAAGACTGCGATGTCGTTCCAGGCCGATTACCTGGCGATCTCGTTCCCGAAAAACGCCACCGACATGGAAATGGCGCGCCAGCTGGCCAATATCGCCGGCGAGCCTTTCGGCTTCAAGCCGATGATGATCGCCAAGATCGAGCGTGCGGAAGCGATCCCGGCACTGCAGGAAATCCTGAACGCTTCCGACGGCATCATGGTGGCCCGCGGCGACCTGGCTGTCGAGGTAGGCAACGCGGCTGTGCCTGCGCTGCAGAAGCGCATGATCCGCATGGCGCGCGAATCGAACAAGATCGCCATCACTGCGACCCAGATGATGGAGTCGATGATCTTCAACGCCGTGCCGACCCGCGCCGAAGTGTCCGACGTGGCCAACGCTGTGCTGGACGGTACCGATGCCGTGATGACCTCGGCCGAGACTGCCTCCGGTAAATACCCGGTGGAAACTGTGGAGATGATGGCGGCCATCTGTACCGAAGCCGAGCAATCCGAATACAACAAACTCGATGCGGACTTCCTGAACGCCCGCTTCACCCGCATCGACCAGTCGATCGCCTATGGCGCCCTGTTCACCGCGCATCACCTGCGCGTGAAGGCGATTGTGGCCCTGACCGAATCCGGCTCCACCGCACTGTGGATGAGCCGCCACAACATCGACACCCCGATTATTGCGCTCACGCCGAGCACCACCACCCAGCGCAAGCTGGCCTTGTACCGTAACGTTTGCACCCACCAACTGATGCAGGATGCGCCGACCGATGTCGTGCTGCGTGCTGCGGAAGACCTCCTGGTAAAACAGGGTATTGCCCAGAAGGGCGATATGATTGTGGTTACCTGGGGTGCGCCGATGGGCAAGGTGGGCGGCACGAACGCGCTGCGTATCGTGAAAGTGGGTGAGTTTACTCACCGCGCCGATTCGGCTCGATAACGAACGCTAACGATTTCTTTATTGTTATTGGAGTATTACCATGTCCCTCGTATCCATGCGTCAACTGCTGGACCACGCTGCTGAAAACGGCTACGGCATCCCGGCTTTCAACGTTAACAACCTGGAACAAGTGCAGGCCATCATGGCCGCTGCCGACGCTGTCAACGCGCCGGTGATCATGCAAGCTTCGGCTGGCGCCCGTAAATACGCCGGCGAAGCCTTCCTGCGTCACCTGATCGACGCGGCAATCGAAGCTTACCCGCACATCCCTGTCGTCATGCACCAGGACCACGGCCAGTCGCCGGCAGTCTGCATGGCTGCGATCAAATCCGGTTTCTCGTCCGTGATGATGGACGGTTCCCTGATGGCTGACGGCAAGTCCGTGGCTTCCTACGAATACAACGTGGAAGTGTCGAAGGAAGTGGTGAAGTTCTCCCACTCCATCGGCGTGACCGTGGAAGCGGAACTGGGCGTGCTGGGCTCCCTGGAAACCATGAAGGGCGACAAGGAAGACGGCCACGGCGCGGAAGGCACCATGACCCGCGAACAGCTGCTGACCGACGTGGCGCAAGCTGCCGACTTCGTGCAGAAGACCCAGTGCGACGCGCTGGCCATCGCGATCGGCACCTCGCACGGCGCCTACAAGTTCACCCGCAAGCCAACCGGCGATATCCTGGCGATCGATCGCATCAAGGAAATCCACGCCCGCATTCCTAACACCCACCTGGTGATGCACGGTTCGTCCTCGGTGCCGCAGGAACTGCTGGCCATCATCCGCGAATTCGGCGGCGACATGAAGGAAACCTACGGCGTGCCTGTGGAAGAAATCCAGGAAGGCATCCGTCACGGCGTGCGCAAGATCAATATCGACACCGATATTCGCCTGGCCATGACCGCTGCCGTGCGTAAGTACATGTTCGAGAACCCATCCAAGTTCGACCCGCGCGACTTCCTGAAGCCAGCCCGCGCTGCTGCTGAAGAAGTGGTGAAGGCACGCTTCCTGGCGTTCGGCTGCGAAGGCCGCGCGTCGATGATCAAGCCGATCTCGCTGGAGAAGATGGCTGAGCGTTACAAGGCCGGTGAACTGGCCCAGATCGTCAAGTAATCAAACCGGTAGGTCCGGGTCAGACCCAAGGGTCTGACCCAAGTCAGCGACAGCCGCCGGTCGGGTCTGACCCTTGGGTCAGACCCGGATTTACCGGTTTAAAAATCTCAAAGTACCCCCGCCATGAACAGCCTGTACAAATCCTCCATCAAATCCCTCCCCCTGCTGGGCCACGGTAAAGTGCGCGACAACTACGCCGTCGGCACCGACAAGATCCTGATCGTCACCACCGACCGCCTGTCCGCGTTCGACGTCGTGATGAACGAACCGATCCCCGGCAAAGGCATGGTCCTGAACCAGATGTCCGATTTCTGGTTCGAGAAACTGGGCCACATCGTCCCTAACCACCTGACCGGCGTCACCCCGGAATCGGTCGTGGCACAGGACGAAGTAGAGCAGGTAAAAGGCCGCGCAGTCGTAGCAAAGCGCCTGCAGCCTATCCTGGTGGAAGCGGTGGTACGCGGCTACATCATCGGCTCGGGCTGGAAAGACTACCAGGCGACCGGCAGCATCTGCGGCATCAAGCTGCCGGAAGGCCTGCAGCAAGCGGACAAGCTGCCGCAGCCAATCTTCACCCCGGCTGCCAAGGCAGACCTGGGCGAACATGACGAAAACATCTCTTTCGAAGAGATGGAAAAGAAAATCGGCGCCGAACTGGCCGCCAAGATCCGCGACGTGGCGATCAAGCTGTACACCACAGCTGCCGACTACGCAGCGACCAAGGGCATCATCATCGCCGACACCAAGTTCGAATTCGGCCTGGACGACAACGGCGTCCTGCACCTGATGGACGAAGTGCTGACCGCCGACTCCTCGCGCTTCTGGCCAGCCGACTCCTACCGTCCAGGCATCTCGCCGCCGTCCTACGACAAGCAGTTCGTGCGCGACTACCTGGAAACCCTGACCGACTGGCAAAAGACCCCGCCTGCACCAGCCCTGCCGGCGGAAGTGATTGAAAAGACCCAGGCCAAGTACTTCGAAGCCATCGAACGCCTGACCGGCGAAAAGCTGAAGGTATAAGCCATGCCGGAGAATCAGCCAATGAGCAAACCACTGGTCGGCATCATCATGGGCTCGTCCTCGGACTGGGACGTGATGAAGAATGCCGTCGACATGCTGAAGCAATTCGGCGTGCCGTATGAAGCGCAAGTGATCTCCGCCCACCGCATGCCGGACGAGATGTACGCCTATGCCAAGAGCGCCCGTGCACGCGGCCTGCGCGCCATCATCGCCGGCGCCGGCGGCGCGGCGCACCTGCCGGGCATGGTCGCTGCCATGACCATCGTGCCGGTGCTGGGCGTGCCGGTGCCGTCCAAGTACCTGCGCGGCGAAGACTCGCTGCTCTCCATCGTGCAGATGCCGAAGGGCGTGCCGGTGTCGACCTTCGCCATTGGCGAAGCCGGCGCCGCCAATGCGGGGCTGACCGCCGTGGCCATCATCGCCACCACCGACGACGCACTGGCTGCCAAGCTGGAGGAATTCCGCGCTTCCCAGACCGCAGCCGCGAAAGCAATGGTATTGCCAGTATGAGTAATGTGAAGAACCCTCCAGCGTGGCTGGGCGTGATGGGCGGCGGCCAGCTTGGCCGCATGTTCGCGCACGCCGCGCAGAGCATGGGCTACAACGTGGCCGTGCTGGAGCCGGCCGCCGACTGTCCTGCGGGACAGGCGGCGAATCGCCTGATCAACGCCGGCTACAGCGATGCCGCCGGCCTCGATGCACTGGCTGCGCAATGTGTGGCCGTCACCACCGAGTTCGAGAACGTGCCGGCCGACAGCCTGTCGCGCCTGGCGCAATCGGTCTTCGTGGCGCCGAATGCGCACGGCGTGTCCGTGGCGCAGGACCGCATCGCGGAGAAGAGCTTCTTCGTGGCCAGCGCCGCCAAATCGGGCGTGATGCCGGCACCGCACAAGGTCATCGCTTCGCAGGAAGACATCGACGCCATCAGCGACGAGCTGCTGCCGGGCATCCTGAAAACGGTGCGCATGGGCTATGACGGCAAGGGCCAGGTCCGTGTGAAATCGCGCGACGATGTGCGTGCCGCCTTCGAAGGCATGGGCAAGGTGACCTGCCTGCTGGAGAAGATGCTGCCGCTGGCGTATGAGGTGTCGGTGCTGACCGCACGCGGCGCCGATGGCGCTTCGGTCGTGTATCCGATCGCCGAAAACGTGCACCGCGACGGCATCCTGTTCACCACCACCGTGCCGGGTCCGAACATCACCGCCGACTGCGCCGTCAAAGCGCAAGCGGCAGCGAAGGCCATCGTGGCGGAACTGGGCTACGTGGGCGTGCTGTGCATCGAGTTCTTCGTGCTGGCCGACGGTTCGCTGGTCGTCAACGAGATGGCGCCGCGCCCGCACAACAGCGGCCACTACACCATCGACGCCTGCGTCACCAGCCAGTTTGCACAGCAGGTGCGCGCCATGGCCGGCCTGCCGCTGGGCGATGTGCGCCAGCATTCACCGGCCGTGATGCTGAACATCCTGGGCGACATCTGGTATGAGGGAGAAGGTGACGACGTGCGCGAACCGGCGTGGGACAAGGTGCTGGCGCTGCCAGGCGCCAACCTGCACCTGTACGGCAAGGAGGAACCGCGCCGTGCCCGCAAGATGGGCCACCTGACCTTCGTCGCGCCGACCCTGGCCGAAGCGCAGCAGCACCTCAACGCCGCCTGCGCCATCCTCGGGATCGAAGCATGACCGACGCCGCATCCCGGGACATCGCCGGCGCAGCAGCTGCGCTGGCGAATGGCGACCTGGTCGCATTCCCTACCGAGACCGTGTACGGCCTCGGTGCGGATGCGGAGAACCCGGCCGCCGTCGCAAAGATTTACGCCGCCAAAGGCCGCCCGCAGGACCATCCAGTGATCGTGCACGTCGCCCCCGGCGCCGACATCGATTACTGGACCACCGAAGTACCCGACGAAGCACGCGCCCTGGTGCGTGCCTTCTGGCCCGGCCCGCTGACCCTGATCCTGAAGCGCAACGCGCATATTCCCGACGCAGTTTCCGGCGGCCAGGATACGGTCGGCATCCGCTGCCCATCGCACCCCGTGGCGATGCAGCTGCTGCAAGCATTCAAGGAAGGCAAGGGCGGCGTCGCAGCGCCTTCGGCCAACAAGTTCGGCAACGTCAGCCCGACGACCGCCCAGCACGTGCATGACGAATTCGGCGACGACCCGCGCCTGGCAGCCATCCTCGATGGCGGATCGAGCCAGGTTGGCATCGAGTCAACTATCCTCGACATGTCGCGCCTGGCCACGCACGGCCCGGTGCTGCTGCGCCCCGGCCACATCACCGCGCAGCAGATTGCCGACGTGATCGGCGTGATGCCGCGCCAGCCCGACCAGGCCGCGCCGCGTGCTTCCGGCACGCTGGAATCGCATTACGCGCCGAAAGCACCGGTGGCACTGTTGCCCACTGGCGACATCGAAAAAACCCTTGCGGAACTCAAGCTGCGAGGGCGTAGTGCCGCGCTGATCCACTACTCGCCGTTTGTGTTGTCTCAACCAAATGTGACGCTACCGGCCGAGCCAAAGGGGTATGCTTATGGCGTGTATGCCGCGTTGCGCGCGATGGACCAGCAGCAGGTCGAGCTGATCCTCGTGGAAGCACCGCCGAGCGACGATGCCTGGCTGGGCGTCAACGACCGCCTGCGCCGCGCCGCATTCGGTTCGACCGGCATCATTGAGCGTTTCCTGCAGTCGTAAAACGCTTCTCCGGTTAGCGCTGCCCACTAATTGGCCTCGGCCGGATCGAGCCAATGATCGAGTCCCACAGGAAGACTGCTTCTTCGTCACTGATGGAGGGTTTGGTACCTCCAGTGGTGTTTCCCTTGACGCCAGTGTGCAATTCAATCTGCAGCACTGGCAGCAAAGGGTTCTTGGGCTCACCGTGGCTTTGGAAGGCGAATTCATGGCTTTCGCCCTCAAATTCTTGCGCGGGTTTATGGGCAAGTACTTCGAACCCTTCCCAGCCCCCTAAGTGACGGTAACCACATCGAAGGAATTTGATTCGTGAGTACCACTTTCCCATGCCGGACGCGAAGGCCGCCTGTTTTGCATGGTTCATCCTGGGTTCCAAAGCATCCGACTCAATAAGGATTTCCTTCTTCGTCATTTCGATTGCCATGTGGACGTCTTCGAATTGCGGCAGCCGAATGCCTAGCGTGACTTCTTCCAGCATATAGCGAGCAGGTTCGCGGAGGAAAGCTCCGTCCAGGCAAAGTCCCGGTTCGTTTGGAATCTCGTCGGATGGGCGAATGCGCAAAGAGCGTGCGACCTCCATCAGTAAAGCTACCGCTTCAAGGTAAGCATCACCCTCACCGTCAACTTCGTACTCCTGCAAGAACAGGTCATCTCCAAGCCGGAGGAATGACTGGACGTTGTAATCGGCGAAGCTGCCGCGCCCGATGCCAATAACCATCTTGTGTTGCTCCCCTATGCCAGGCAGTACCTTGCCCAGCATTGACTCTTTTTTTTTCAATGCGCCTCGCGCGAACTCTCGATTCTCCTCAATTTTTGCAAGCGCTCGTTTGACTTCGCTGTCCAGGCCTGCCCCCTCACCTTCCATCCTTGATAAATGGAACGGGACGCGCGCCGGACCGTAAACGACTACCGCACCTTTGGGCACATCTATCAGGAATCTTCCGACGCAGATAGTGTTTGTCGCTGCGCTAACCTCGACCAGTCTGTTCGAAGTTGAGTTCATTTTTTTGCTCCCTGTATGTTGATATTCGACCGAAGTGCTATCGCCAGGTAGGAGAAATAGAACTATTGCTAGCGGCATCGCCATTGCCGTGATGAAGCTACGCATGGCTTCCCCATTTCATTGTGGCGGCAATTTTTATGATGCTGAACATCGTTGAATGCAAGGCATCGTCATTGCTAAAGCTGGCCTGATGTTCATACCCGGTCTGGCGAAAGATTGCCTTGAACCGATTGCTTAAGAGTTGACGATCGGATGAACGGAGCGGGACTGTTTGATCACCTGCTCCTTGTGAAGGACCAAGTTCTGCGCTGACGCCGTTTATGGGGGTACCCTTGATCGTCTTTCCGGCAAGTGCCAACTTCCCCTGCCTGCTGTCGTTGGTGATGCGATAGTCTACCCATGCGGGATCAACGTTCGTATCATTCAGGTTCCATACGATCCTGTCCCAGGATGGGCGTGCTGCGTCAGCACCATAATGCGCATAGCTTTGCTCGTGGAAGGTGTCGACTAAGTCGAGATGGAACTGCCTGGCTTCACGGAGTAATCTCGTAGTTCTCGCGATCCCGGCACTTTGACTTCCCGCTGGATTCAGCCATTCTTCTCGCAGTAAGCCGAACCATCGATTACGCAGGCAATAGATCTCTTCATAGGGATCGCCGTTTTTTGGAAATTGATCGACAAGCAGCCCATTGCGCCGAATTTCGAGCCAGCCATTCCCATAGGCGCAGTTGGGCAGCAGTTGAAGGCCTCCGGGTGCATTACCGAGAACTGCAGTGACCTCATTGCCGAAATTTCCAAGAAACTTGGGCGCTGGGTTCATCCCCATTTTGCCTTCTTCAAAGCCACAGCGCATGCGCCTGTAGGCCGCCGGTGCCCCGAGTGCAGGCATAACGCCATGTACGATCCCGAGTATTTTGTCATTGATGTTGCCCATATCCGGATGAATCAATGCACGGGCTAGTAAACCGCCCATAGAATGGCTGATGACGATGACCTTCTCACAAGCAAAGCCGCTTCTTTGGTAGTCAAGTATGAGGTTCTTGATTCTTCTCGAAACGATGCGTGCCGAGTCTTCGTTGGATTGCAGCCAGTTGTATCCCATGGCGTGGACGGGGAACAAGCAATCCTTTGTCGCAGCCTTGAATTCTTCCTCAGTCAATGGCGTGATCGCAGGATTCGCTACAGCTCCCCACTCAGCTGGATTGTGACCAATGATTCTTTTCCAATAGCTATCGGGGCCATGGCGGTTCAGATGCTGTTCGCATTGCTCAAGGATATGTCTGTAACTGTTGAAAAGTATTTCTCCCCATCCTCGCTCCCTTGCCTTTTCTTCTTTGGTCCGGCGCGGTGTGACGGAAGGTGGATCGTCCGAAAGCAACGGAGAATCGATTTCGAAGCGCAGTGCGACTCTAACCTTGCTGTGATCCTGGCGTTGACCGGCATTTTCATGGGTGTTTCCGGTTGGCGCCAGTCCGCCATCGTAGCAATCCACCTCGGTTGCTTGAGGATCCAATTGCAGTTGGCGACGAACTGGTGATGCTTCAAGGAACTCTGTTACCTCATTCAGCTTGTCCGGACGCCAAGCGACGTTATTGGATTTGTTTAAGCGCTGTTGACGCTCCGCGTTCATGCGCAAGTTCGAACCCATAATTCCGGGCAAGAAGAGAATTGGAACAACGCGCTTCGGCAGAACGTGCATGACCTGCGGCGTCTTGTCATCCTTCGGGGTGCAGAATCCCAGCGCTTTTCTGCCTCCTGAACTCATGTCAACGGATAGTTTAGTGGCCATGCTTGAGTCCTTGTCAAGCGATCAGAAAAGCCATGGTGGCACATTGTCTTGCACGGATCTTGATGCGTAATAAGAATAAGGTGCTTGGTCAGCTATGTTGTGAGCCAACGACAGAAATACCACTTGCGGATTTTCGCCTGCCTAGGCGTGATGCTTGCCGGTGGATGCTTGAGGGGGAGCACAGCGAATCCGCGCGCTGTCCGGGTAGCTGGAGGAGTATGCTTACATCATACATACGTGCCGCGCGTTCAGGTTGGGCGGCATTCTCCTGCACATGCACGGAGGCCAATATGTGCCCTGTCCGGAAAATTGCGACATACCTTTCCATTCTGGTTGCAGCCTTTCCTCCGCCTTCTTGCGCCGCAGCAGAATCCTCCACCGTCTCGCGCACCATGCTGGCCGTCCCTGAACGCGGCACCCTGCTTTCCGGTCCCACCCTGTCCCGCATCGAAACCGGCGTGTTCAGCACTTCCAAGCGCATCGAGCCGGCCATGCTGGCCGAAGTGCTGGAGAAGGCCGGCAGCACCCTGGCCCAATTTGCCGGTACGCCGCGCTGCACCATCACCACCTACAGCCTGCGGTACAGCACCATCGGCGGCAGCGGCGAGCCGACGGACGCCAGCACCGCGCTGATCCTGCCGTCCGGCGAAGACCCGGGCTGCCAGGGGCCGCGGCCGGTGCTGCTGTACGCGCACGGCACCTCGACCGCCAAGGACCACAATATGGCCCGCCTGCGCGGCGAAGCCAAGCTGGTGGCGGCCTTGTTCACCGCGCAAGGCTACATCGTGGTGGCGCCCAATTACGCAGGCTACGATGGCTCCTCGCTGCCTTACCACCCTTACCTGAACGCCGAGCAGCAGTCGGCCGACATGATCGACGCCATGCGCGCGGCGCGCACGGCGATGGCGCAGCTCAAAGTCCAGGCCGCGCCGCAGCTGTTCCTGGCCGGCTACTCGCAGGGCGGCCATGTCGCGCTGGCCACGCAGCGCGCCATGCAGCAGGGCAGCGAATTCAAGGTCACGGCAGCCGCAGGCCTGTCCGGCCCGTATGCGATGGCACGCTTTTCCGACATGGTGTTCAGCGGCCAGCCCAATGCCGGCATCACCATTTACCTGCCGCTGATTGCCACGTCCGCCCAGCGTGCCGGCGCGGCCATCTACAGCAAGCCGGAGGAGCTGTATGAACTGCAGTACGCCAGCGGCATCGAAACCCTGTTCCCAACCAGGATGACGCGCAAGGAACTGGTCAAGCAGGGCAAGCTGCCCAAGGCCGCCCTCTTTGCACTGGACTCGCAGCCGCAGGGCAGGGGCGCATCCGTCTACTTCAGCAATCCGCACCTGGTGCGCACCAGCTACCGCGACGCCTACCTGCAGGACCTGGCCCAGCATCCTTGTGACGACGGCGACTGCACGCCCGCCAACAACCTGCGCAAATGGATGCTGAAGAACGACCTGCGCAACTACACGCCGCAAAGCCCTTTGCTGCTGTGCGGCGGCAGCAAAGACCCTTCGGTGCCCTTCTACAATGCGACGGCGGCAGCCGAATACTTCAGCGAGCACGGCGCGCCGCCGACGGTGGTCGACCTGGAAGAGCAGGGCCTGCAGGACGAATTCAGCACCGCCCGCCGCAGTTTTGTCCTGATCGGCGAAGAAGCCTTGAAAAGGGCGCGGGAAGATGCCCCGAAAAGCGGCCGCAGCGTCAACGAATTGATGATGGACGCCTATCACGCGCGCCTGGCAGGCGCGCCTTGCCTGCTGGCTGCCCGCAGTTACTTCAATTCGCTGATGCGGCAGGCTGCTCCAGCAGCGCCTTGATCAGTGCTTCGCGATCGAATGGGTCGTCTGCCAGCACGATGTCCGGCTGCACCAGAGCCGGCTCGCGCTTGCCCGATGGACGATCCAGCACGAAGCGTGGCACCACCACTTCCAGCCTGGTGTTTGGCAGCACATGCTTCTTCTGTGTGCCGCCGGTCTGGCGTACGTAGGCATAGCCGCCAGCGCCGACCAGTTTGGCGAAGCCGTGGTCCTGCACCGTATTGCTGAACAGGACGGCGGACGAGTAAGTCAGGTCGCCCACCAGCACGAACACTTTGCCGCCAAAGTGCAGCGGATTGGCGGGCTCCGGCTGTACCCAGCTGTCGACGGTGCCGTTGACGATATCGCCGACTTTCTCGCCGGGACCAGCGCGTCCTTCGAGCACCTTTTTCACATAGCTGGAACCATTGCGGTAGGGCTTGTCGGCGATGTAGCGCAGGATGCCGGTCTTCCACATATCGTCGTCGCCGCCGCCATTTTCACGCACGTCGATCAACAGCGTCTGCGCGCCGGCATCGCGCAGGCTGGCAAAGGCGCGTTCGGCGAAATCGTAGAAGCGCTGCTTGTCGGGCCAGGCAAACTGGTTCACGGTCAGCAGCCCGGTACCGCCTGGCAGCATGCGGAACCGGAAAGTCTGTTCGAACGATTTCTCGCCTGCCACCGCTGCTGGCAATGCCCCCGAGGCGCCGGCCTCCAGTACCTGCCCGCCGGCGTTCAGCGTGAAGCGCTCCGTTGCGCCGTAATTCTTCCAGTAGTACAGCCAGAAACGCCGCTCCAGCAGCTTGTTGCGGAAGGCCGGGGTGTCGCCATGTACCAGGGCGCCCAGTTCGCTCAGGATGTGCGCTGCCGGCATGCCATTGATGCTGTCGACCACGCGACCGGCCAGCGCCGTCGTGCCGCCGCCCAGCGCCTCGACAATGCGCAAGCGTTGCTGGCCGTCGATCATGACCTCGAACGGAAACAGCTTGCCGCCAGCCTGCAAATATTCCCGGGTTTCCGCCCGCCAGTCGGGAAGGACGACGCCCAGGTGGGCATCGTTGAAGACCGGATTCATGGCCGCCAGCACGCGCCATGCTTCGTCGCGCGACATGGGATGGTCCAATTTGCCGCGCGCCGTTAAAAAGGCTTGTTCATAGGCCTGCTGTCCCGAGCGCAGCGTTGGGACGGGATGGGTGCTTTCGATGGCATCGCGCACGAATTGCAGGTCCTGCTGCAATTGCGCAGGCGTGAAGCGCGCGGGATCGGCGTGCAGTGGCGCACAGGCCAGTGCGCCGAGGGCGAGGAGGAGGACAGGAATTTTCATTGCTGGAATTCTAATTAATGGACTAAAGTCTGTGCTTAAGATTCCCTAATTACTGGCTTAAGTCCTGCATTAATGCTTTCCACTGACGACCTGCGCTTTTTCTGCACCCTGGCCAGCCAGCCCTCGCTGTCTGCCACGGCGCGCCTGCTGGACGTGACGCCTTCCTCCGTCACCCAGCGCCTGCAAGCCATCGAAGACAAGCTGCGCCTCAAGCTGGCCGACCGGCAGGGGCGCGGCATCGCGTTGACCGAACAAGGGCAGCTCCTGGCCGAGCGTGCACAAGCCATCCTGGCCGACCTGGAAGCCTTGCAGGGAGCGTTGCATGAACAGCGCGACGAACTCGCGGGGCGCTTGCGCGTGCTGGCGCCGATGGGATTCGGCAGCGCGCATATCGCACCGCTGGCTGCACGCTTCCGGGCGCTGCACCCGGCACTGGCCTTCGAGCTCGAATTGTCGGATCGTCCCAACCAGCGCCTGCATGAGGGCTGGGACGTCGTGGTCCACATCGGCCCCTTGCGCGATTCCAGCTTGCGGCAATTGGTGCTGGCGCGTAACCGACGCTACCTGTGCGCGGCGCCGGCCTACCTGGCGCGGCATGGCCGCCCGCGCACGCTGGAGGAACTGGCAGGGCACGCCTGCCTGGCCTTGCGCGAAAACGAGGAAGATGCCACGCGATGGAAGCTGCTGCCGCCCGGGGCCAGCCAGTACCGCACCGTGCGCATCGAGCCGCCCCTGGCTTCCAACGACGGCCGAGTCATCAAGCAATGGGCGCTCGATGGCCAGGGCATCATGCTGCGCTCCGAATGGGATGTGGCAGGCGAGTTGCGCAGCGGCGCCTTGCAGCGGGTGCTGCCCGACCACGCATTGCCGGAAGCCGATATCGTCGCGCTGTTGCCGGCCCACGCGCAGCAGCGCCCCTTGCGCACGCGGCGTTTCGTGGATTTCCTGAAGCAGGAACTGGCCGCCCCACCTTGGCTTGAAAGCAACTAACCTTGCAATGCTGATGCGTCGCTGCTACAGTCGCGGCCCGCGCCAGTACAAGGCTGTTGTTTTTACAAATTTCTACTTGTAACGAGCAAGTCTATGCTGGCATATTAGTTCGGCAGCGAATAGCACGCACGTTCGCAAAGCACACATAAAAACCATCCCCTCTGGAGACACAATGCGTCATTTCAAACTTGCCATGACGGTCATGGCAGCGGCAGTTATTGCCGGTTGCGGCGGCAACGATCCACGCCCAGGCGATCAGAGCCCAAAACTCAAATATTCTTCCCAGGTTTCCTTCGGCGACAGCCTGTCTGACGTCGGCACCTACAAGGTCGGCACCGTGGCTGCCATCGGCGGCGGCACCTTCACCATCAACGGCAACAACACTGCAGTCAATCCTGCGCTGACCGGCAAGAACTGGACCGAGCTGATGGCCGCACAAGTTGGCTTGCCAGCACCGTGCCCGGCCGTGACCGGCCTGGATGGCGATGCCACCAAAGGCTTCAGCGTGCCAGTACAAGCCAAGGCAGGCTGCTTCGGCTATGCGCAGGGCGGCGCCCGCGTGACCAATCCTGTTGGCCCAGGCAACAAGCTGACCGGCAGCCCACTGGGTGCGCTGACCGTGCCGATCGTCACCCAGGTCAAGAACCACCTGGCTGCCGTGGGCGGCAAGTTCAAAGGCGATGAAATCGTCTACGTCATGGGCGGCAACAACGATGTGCTGATCGGCCTTGAACAACTGTCCGCCGGCGCTACCGCCGCCGGCACCGCAGCCGGCAGCACCGCCTTTGCGACCAGCCTGGCTACCCAGCTGGCAGCGGGCGCCACCAATCCAGCCACGGCCGTGCAGTCGATTGCGCTGGCCATCGCCACCGAAGCCGCACGTGCGGGCAGCACCAGCACCACCATCGTGCAGGCTGCAGTGACCGCAGCTGTCGCTGCAGGCAATACCGCCGCTGCTTCGCCAACCGTGTATGGCCCAATGGTCGTCAAAGCGCAGGCTGATGCCAGCGCAGCAGGCGCCAAGGCTGGCGCCGATTACGCCGCGGCACAGGCTCCGGTCCTGGTGCAGAACATCGCCAAGGCTGCTTCGGAACTGGTGGCGCTGGTGAAGACCCAGATCGTGGCCAACGGCGCCAACTTCGTCGTGGTGAACAATATGCCGGACATCGCCAATACCCCGTCCGGCCTGGCGCAATCGGCCAGCACCCGCGCCCTGATCGACAGCATGGTCAAAGCCTTCAACGATACCCTGGCGGCTGGCCTGAATGGCGATGCCAAGATCCTGCTGGTGGATACGTTCAGCGTCAGCCATGACCAGGCGACCAATCCGGCACCGTACGGCCTGACCAACGTGACCGACACCGCCTGCGACCTGACTCCGGCCAAGAACCCGCTGGGCAACTCGCTGGGCTGCAATGCCAGCAACCTGAAGGCCGGCGACGTGAGCCACTACTCCTACGCCGATACCGTGCACCCGACTCCGTTCCTGCACCTGCTGCTGGCACGCTATGTTTCGGAAAAAATGGTAGCCAAGGGCTGGCTGTAATCAAAGGACACTGGAGACACAATGACACAACGTATCAACACCGCTGTAAAACTGCTGGCCGTGGTGGCCGCACTGGGTGCAGCATCGGGCGCATCGGCGCAATCCAAGGGTGAGTGGCTGGGCAAGATCGGCGTCAACCGCATTTCGCCGGACGTCACTTCCGGCGACGTGACCGCGCCTTCCAAGCCAGGCATCAAGGCCGAAGTGGGTTCCGACACCAAGCCGATCTTCAGCGTTGGCTACATGATCACCGATAACGTGAGCACCGAACTGATGCTGGGCGTGCCGTACAAGCACACCTTGTACGGCGCCGGCTCCATCGAAGGCACCGGCAAGCTCGGTACTGCGGAAGCGCTGCCGCCGACCATCTTCCTGCAGTACCGCATGTTTGAACCGAATGCGACTGTGCGTCCTTATGTTGGCGTTGGCTACACCTATGCCTACTTCCAGAAGGAGACCGGTTCCGCCCAACTGACCGCGGTGCTGAACACCGGCGGCCAGCCGGCAACCTATTCGCTGGATCCGAAGCACGCAGGCAGCCTGGTGATCGGCGCCACCGCCAAGCTCGGCGAGCGTTATTACGCCGACGTGAACGTGGTCAAGACCAAGCTCAAGACCACTGCCCACTTCTCCACCGGCCAGACGCTGGACATCAAGCTGGACCCGCTGGCAGTCAGCCTGTCGGTCGGCTATCGCTTCTAAGTCCGCCACAAGCCAGGAAAGCCGCCGCAAGGCGGCTTTTTTTTTCGTCCAGGCGATGCGCGCAGATGCAAAATTTGCACTATTATCGTTGCTCATTTCGCAAATCACTGTCGAAAGGACCCTGCATGAAATCAGCCTGGCTGGGCTTCGCCGCCCTGTGTATCAGCACTTCCGTCATGGCGCAAAATTGCGCCGAATCCCCGCCCTGCATGCGCGCCCGCGCAGCGGTGGAAGACCTGACCCGCATCGTTGCGCCGGAGGGCGTACAGGAGACCTACAAGACGCAGATCGGCGGCATCGACCAGTGGATCAATGTGCGAGGACAAGACAAGTCCAACCCGATGATCCTGTTCGTGCACGGCGGCCCGGCATCGCCGGCCATGCCGACCACCTGGCAGTGGCAGCGTCCCATCGAGGAATACTTCACCGTCGCGCATTACGACCAGCGCGCCGTCGGCAAGACCCTGCGTGCGAACGACAAGGAAGCCGTTGCAGGCACGCTGCGCATCGACCGTTTTGTCGACGATGCGATCGAGGTGGCCGAGCACCTGCGCGCCAAATACAAGAAGGACAAGCTGATCATCGTCGGTCATAGCTGGGGCACCGTGGTATCCACGCGCGCCGTGCTGAAACGGCCGGACCTGTTCCATGCCTACGTCGGCATCGGCCAGATCGCCAATATGCGCGAGAACGAACGCATCAGCTATGACTTC
>Ga0102592_1002461_pt1 | contig 16135 bp, 19 predicted proteins | sample AraplaCol_mMF_r2_FD_76861 | JGI IMG/M metagenome (GOLD analysis project Ga0102592, IMG submission 76861) | Arabidopsis root microbial communities from North Carolina, USA - plate scrape MF_Col_mMF_r2 (SPADES assembly) (version 2) | ecosystem: Host-associated > Plants > Roots > Endosphere...
CGATCTCGCCTATTGGTCGAATGGCGATCAGTTCGGTGCGGAAGGCTGGCGCGCCTCTGACGCCTCGCCAGGCCGAATCATTGAATATGCCGAGCCCGAAATGAAGTGCTGGATGCCGATGCCCTCGGCCAATCTCAATCGCGCGTCGATGCCCTCCCCTTGGGAAGGCGACGACACCCAGGAACTCGACGGGTCAGGGATTTAAGGACTCGCGCCAGCATCGCTAACGCGTCTGTTGTCCGCATGGCCCTCAGAATGTTCACGACATCCTCGCACTATCTGGCCGCGTTTGGCCTTTTCGGCAGAGAACGAGACGCGTCGGAACCGACCCGTCGCCCAAGGCGAAAGCTAGATGGAAAGTCTCGGCGATGGCGCTCGCGATGAGGCTTAATCAAACAAAAATTCTCTCTGATTGGACCTATAGATCCATAGTTATCGAGCTTGGAAAACAGGGGTATCGCACCGGAGAACCTCTTGGAACTGACAGGGAAACATCCACCTTGCTGGCGAAGGTTTTCTCCGTTCTTTGGTCTAAAGGTTTGACGAAACGCGATATCACAGATGACCTGAACCTACCCTGGGTAGAGATCGAGTCACTGGTGTTCGGGCTAACTGGCCCTACAACACCCCGACCGACTAAGGGCAGCCTGACAGTCGTGGATTAAGTTCGATACCGCAGCAATAGACGCCGTCCTCGACAGCCGGCTCTCGAAAGGAGCCGCCATGAAGACGGAATACCACAGCCATGCAGGCTGTCATGTGATGATGCTGTGAATGTATGGTTGCGATACTGGTCTGGGGAATTCCAGCACCATATTGCAGCCAGTTATGGGGTTAATCCAGGCCGAGTCAGCTAAGTGCTGAGACGTCGAAAGCATGTCGGAAACGAGCAGAAAGCATCTCTCAAAAGGAGGGCAAACTGATTTCTCAATGGGGCAAATCGCCGTTATCCGAGAACACGGAACATATGGAGGAAGAGACATCGTTTGCTTCCTTGTGAACGTCTATCCTTCGGAGATGCCTGGCGTCGCGTCGATCATTATTAATGAAGGCGACGGATCGTTCCCGCCGCCCCCTTCAGAAAGTCAGAGAGAAAGGGCGTGCCGAGAGTGTGGCCTAGCCAATGCCGGCACCTGCATCTAATATCGAAAGAAATCATCAGATCGTTGGGAGGCCTTACGGCCCAGGTCCAAATGGCGGAGAGGGTGGGATTTGAACCCACGATACCCTTGCAGGTATGCCGCATTTCGAGTGCGGTGCATTCGACCACTCTGCCACCTCTCCGCGGTCAGGTCGGCGCTTGTTCGGCACGGGGGGCTACATAGCGACAGAATGACGGGCTGGCAAGACGAAATCTCAAAGCTTTCATCCTTTTGCCTTGACAGTTTTTTTATGCTCGCGTATCTCGGCTGCGCAATAGGTGTGGATAAGTCCGCGCCTTGCATGCTTCGCGCTCGCGAGGCAGATCACCGGCAGCGAGAGTTCTGGGTCAAAGCCTTTGAAATCCCTGCTTAACCTCGACTGATAAAAAGACGGCCACCTGCTGATTGGCGGGCACGAGCCGGAACGAACATGAAAGGATAAAAAATGTTCGCAGTCATCAAGACCGGCGGTAAGCAGTACCGTGTGGCGGCAAACGACGTGCTGACCATCGAGAAGCTTGAAGCAACCGCTGGCGACGCAATTGAATTCACCGAAGTCCTCGTAATCGGCGAAGGCGCCGACGCTGCGATTGGTGCTCCCTTCGTCAAGGGCGCTTCCGTCAAGGCCGAAGTGGTCGAGCACAACCGCGGCAAGAAGGTCATCGCCTTCAAGAAGCGCCGTCGTCAGAACTCGAAGCGTTCGCGCGGCCATCGCCAGCACCACACTGTTGTCCGTATCACGGACATCGTGGCTGCCAAGTAAGATCACGGGACTTTAAGGTTTAAAGGAGAACACCAATGGCACACAAAAAAGCTGGCGGTTCATCGCGCAACGGTCGTGATTCCGAATCCAAGCGCCTTGGCGTGAAGAAGTTCGGTGGCGAAACCGTCATCGCAGGCAACATCATCGTGCGTCAGCGCGGTACGCAGTGGCATCCGGGCGCCAACGTCGGCCTCGGCAAGGACCACACCATTTTTGCGCTTACGGCCGGCAATGTGAACTACCGTACGAAGGCCAATGGCCGCGTGTACGTGTCTGTAATGCCGAAAGCGGAAGCAGCGGAATAAGCCGGTAGCGCTCTAAAACAGCCGGCGTCTCATCGACCCGGCTGAGCGTATCAGGTTCAGTCCAGAAAACAGGGGAGATGGGGCGCCATCTCCCCTTTTTTCTTGTCCAACGAAGGAGGACTGAACATGCAAGGCGAACTATTGAGGGAAGGCCAATCGCGGTCTTTCAGGGAAGACCAGCGGTCTCCCAAGGAACGGCTGAGGCCGGAGCGGTTAAGGACCGATTGCCCTGTCTTACTCTCGGAGCGGCTCGTCATGCGCGCACCGCACGAAGAAGACATCGACGCCCTTGCCCATCTCGCCAACAACGCCAAAGTCGCCACCATGGTGTCGCGCATGCCGCACCCGTACACGGCCAATGATGCCGCCGACTTCGTGCGACGCACGAAAAATGGCGAGATTGGCAAGTGCGTCTATGCGATCACCAAGGCCGAGAACGGCGCCTTTGTAGGGTGCTGCGGGGTCGAACCGCATCTTGACGGGCGGACCGTCGAGATCGGGTACTGGCTTGGAGAACCGTACTGGAATCAAGGCTTTATGACCGAGGCATGCCATGCTTTGGTCGATATGGTCTTTCGCACGCGTGAAGATGTCGATCAGATCGATGCTCGTTGCCGGGTGATGAACGTCGCTTCGCGGCGGGTCATCCAGAAGTGCGGTTTCCAGTTCCAGGGATCGGGGTTGGCGGCATCGCTGGCTCTCGGCAGCAATGTGCCCGTCGAATGGTACAGGCTCGACCGCAAGACCTGGATGTCGCTGAGAAGCTGGGGGAGCGTCCTATGAACGCGATCAGCCTTCAGAGACCCAGGAGCCAGTCGATGACGCCCGGCCCATTGCCGGTCATCACCACCGACCGGCTGGTGCTCCGCCCGCACAGGCTGAGCGATGCCGATGCGATCGCGGACACGCTGTCCGACTTCGCCGTTACCCGCATGCTCGCGCGCGTTCCTGCGCCTTATGACAGGCAGGACGCACTCGACTGGCTGGTTCCGGTGACGGCGGGTGGCATGGCCGACTGGCAGTTTGCCATCACGACTGGCGACGACGCTCATATCGGCGTCGCCGCCATCGAGCTTCGCCATGGCCTTTGGCACCTCGGTTACTGGCTGAACCGCTTCTACTGGCGGCGCGGCTATATGAGCGAGGCGGTATCGGCCGTGCTGGAGCGCTTTTCGCGCCGCATGCCGGAGACGACGGTTCATTCCGGCGTCTTCGCGGACAACCCGGCTTCGTTGAAGCTGCAGGAAAGGCTCGGCTTCCGCATGACCGGTTGCAGCGAAATCTACAGCTTCGCCCGCAACACCATGGTCACGCATGTCGAGACGATGCTGAAGCCAGGTGCCATGCAACAGGCCAGGATTGCTTGAGACGAACGCGAGGCGTCCCGATCGTCGGGGCGCCTCAATCCCAACTATCGAATAACGACCCCAGATGCGGAAATGGCCGGAGCTATGTCGATCTTCGCGTATCTCAGATTGCTGGATGCGATGATGTTGCCGAAACGGTCGACGTCGTAGATGCCACCAAGACCGTAGCCGTACTGTATGCTATAGCTCGCAAACTTCACGATAATCCTTTGACCTCCGATTGAACCGCCTATATCGAAAGCGGCAAGAGGAGCGATGAACGGCCACAATGGAAGTAAGATGAAATTTCTCGACGAAGCAAAAGTCTACATCAAGTCCGGAGACGGCGGCGCGGGCAGCGTCTCGTTCCGACGCGAGAAGTTCATCGAGTTTGGTGGCCCCGATGGCGGTGACGGCGGACGCGGCGGTGATGTCTGGGTCGAGGCGGTCAACGGTCTCAATACACTGATCGACTTCCGCTACCAGCAGCACTTCAAGGCCAAGATCGGTACGCACGGGATGGGCAGGGACCGTACCGGCGCCAATGGTGAGCACGTGACGCTGAAGGTGCCCGTCGGCACGCAGATTTTCGAGGAAGACAAGGAAACGCTGATTTGCGATCTCACCGAGGAAGGCCAACGCTACCGGCTCGCTACCGGCGGCAATGGTGGCTTCGGAAATGCGCACTTCAAATCCTCGGTCAACCAGGCGCCGGACTGGGCCAATCCCGGTCTTCCCGGTGAGGAAAAGACAATCTGGCTGCACTTGAAGCTGATTGCAGACGCTGGCCTTGTAGGATTGCCGAATGCCGGCAAGTCCACGTTCCTTGCAGCCGTCACCCGTGCCCGGCCGAAGATTGCAAATTATCCCTTTACGACGTTGCACCCGAACCTGGGTGTCGCGACTGTTGACGGTCAGGAATTCGTCCTTGCCGACATTCCGGGGCTGATCGAAGGCGCGCATGAAGGCGTCGGGATCGGTGACCGCTTCCTCGGCCACGTCGAGCGTACGCGCGTTCTGTTGCATCTCGTTTCCTCGCAAGAGGAAAAGGTCGGCAAGGCCTACACGACCGTCCGGCGCGAACTCGAGGCCTATGGCAGTGATCTTGGCGAAAAGGTCGAGATCGTCGCCCTGTCGCAGATCGACGTTCTCGATGACGCCACGCTGAAGAAGAAGACGAAGGAACTGGCCAAGGCCTGCGGCAAGACGCCGTTCCAGATTTCCGCGGCGACGGGCAAGGGCATGACGGAAGTGCTGCGAGCCTTGCGGGATGTCATTGTCGAGGCGAATGCCGGCGGGGCGGAAAAGCTCGCCAAGGCACCGAAGCTCCGCCATCGCGATACGGTGTCGGATGACGAAGGCGAGGCCCATGACGACGCGTAAGTCGCTTGAGCGCTATCGCCGCGTCGTCATTAAAATCGGCTCGGCTCTCCTCGTCGATCGCAAGACCGGTCTGAAGAAGGCGTGGCTCGACGCAATGTGCCGCGATATTGCGGCCCTGAAGGCCAAGGGCGTCGACGTCCTCGTTGTTTCGTCCGGCGCGATTGCTCTCGGCCGTTCGGTCCTCGATCTCCCTTCGGGAGCCCTGAAGCTCGAAGAAAGTCAAGCATCGGCGGCCGTCGGCCAGATCGCTCTGGCGCGTGCCTGGTCGGAAAGTCTGTCTCACGACGAGATCGTTGCTGGTCAGATCCTTTTGACGCTCGGCGATACGGAAGAGCGCCGTCGCTATCTCAACGCGCGTGCCACCATCAATCAGCTCCTGAAGATCGGCGCCGTGCCGATTATCAACGAGAATGATACCGTTGCTACCAGCGAAATTCGCTACGGCGACAATGATCGCCTCGCTGCGCGGGTGGCGACCATGACCGGTGCTGATCTGCTGATTCTGCTGTCCGATATCGATGGTCTCTATACGGCGCCGCCGCACCTCGATCCGCAGGCGGAATTTCTCGCCACGATCGCCGAGATCACGCCTGAAATCGAAGCGATGGCGGGTGGCGCTGCCTCCGAGCTGTCGCGTGGCGGCATGCGCACCAAGATCGACGCCGGCAAGATTGCGACGACGGCCGGCTGCGCAATGATCATTGCCTCAGGCAAGGCGGACAGCCCGCTCTCGGCGATCGAGAATGGGGCGCGCTCCTCTTGGTTTGCTCCTTCAGGGACGCCCGTCACGGCGCGAAAGACTTGGATTGCTGGTCAGTTGCAGCCGGCGGGCGAACTCCACGTTGACGAGGGCGCTGTTGTTGCGCTCGGCGCCGGCAAGAGCCTCCTTCCTGCCGGGGTTCGCAAGGTTGTTGGGCTTTTCAGCCGCGGCGATACGGTGGCGATCGTCGGCCCGCATGGCCGGGAGATCGCGCGCGGGCTTGCCGGCTACGATGCCGAAGAGGCTCGGCAGATTACCGGCCGCAAGTCGACGGAGATCGAGGCAATCCTCGGCTACGCGGGACGTGCGGCGATGATCCATCGCGATGACATGGTGATGACGTCGCAGATCAGTTCAAAATCGGAAAGGCAGAGGAAGGACACAAGCTATGCTTGATACAGTTGCGCAGGGCCCTGACATTGATGTGCTGATGAATGACATCGGCCGCAAGGCCAAGGCTGCGGCGCGACCGTTGGGCTTTGCGTCCACTGAAGCCAAAAACAAGGCGCTGAACGCCATGGCGGATGCGATCCTGGCCAACAAGGATCACATCCTCGCCGAGAATGCCAAGGATCTGAAGGATGTCGCCGACACGGACATGCTCGCATCCTTCGTCGATCGTCTGACGCTGACCGACAAGCGCATTGCCGAGATGGCCGAAGGTATCCGCGCGATCGCGGCGCTGAAGGATCCGGTCGGCGAGGTGATCGCTGCCTGGGAACGGCCGAATGGACTAAAGATCGAGCGCGTTCGCACGCCGCTCGGTGTCATCGGTGTTATCTTCGAGAGCCGTCCGAACGTCACGGCGGATGCCGGCGCGCTCTGCCTGAAGGCCGGCAATGCGGTCATTCTGCGTTGCGGCTCGGATTCCCGGCGCTCATCGCAGGCAATTCATGCCTGCCTCGTGCAGGGCCTGAAGGCTGCGGGACTTCCAGAGCACACTATCCAGCTCGTCCCGGTGACCGACCGCGCTGCCGTCGGCGCGATGCTGCGCGGATTGGATGGTGCGATCGACGTTATCGTTCCGCGCGGCGGCAAGAGCCTTGTTGCGCGTGTCCAGAACGAGGCGAGGGTGCCCGTCTTCGCGCACCTTGAGGGGCTTTGCCATATCTATGTGGATGCATCGGCCGATCTCGGCATGGCCAAGGAGATCGTCGTCAACGCCAAGATGCGGCGCACCGGTATCTGCGGTGCGGTGGAAACGATTCTCGTCGACAGCGCCGTGGCCAAGACTCATCTTCGCCCGCTGCTGGAGGCCCTTGCGGGAGCCGGTTGCGAAATCCGCGGTTCGGCTGCGGTCGTCCAGGCGATGCCTGGCGTGAAGGCAGCCACCGAGGAGGACTGGTCGACCGAGTATCTGGATGCCATCGTTTCGGTAGCTGTCGTCGATGGCATTTCGGGTGCGATCGAGCACATCCAGACCTATTCCTCGAACCACACCGAGGCGGTGATTGCCGACGATCCCGATGTGGTGCAGAGGTTCTTCACCGAGGTTGATTCCGCGATCCTGCTGCACAATGCATCGACGCAGTTTGCCGATGGCGGCGAGTTCGGAATGGGTGCCGAGATCGGCATTGCGACCGGCAAGATGCATGCCCGCGGCCCTGTCGGCGTCGAGCAGCTCACCTCCTTCAAATACCGCGTGCACGGCACCGGACAGACCCGGCCCTGACGTGATCAACGACGAAATCGACCGGCGCCATCTTCGCATGCCGCATAGCGAGCGGGGCATGGTGGTCGGTCTTTTCGGCGGTTCCTTCAATCCGCCGCATGACGGACATGCGCTGGTTGCCGAAATCGCGATCAAGCGGCTCGGCCTCAACCAGCTATGGTGGATGGTCACGCCCGGGAATCCGCTGAAGGATCGGCGGCATCTGCTGCCGCTTGCCGAGCGCATCGCTCTGAGCGAGCGGCTTGCCCGACATCCCTCGATCAAGGTCACGGCGTTCGAACGCGATTTTGCGACGAGCTTCACGGCAAACACGCTGGCGCGCGTCAAGGCGCGCAACCCGCATGTCCATTTCATCTGGATCATGGGGGCCGACAGCCTGAAGACTTTCCATCAGTGGCAACGCTGGCAGGATATCGTCAACACATTTCCGATTGCGGTGATCGACCGCCCGGGCTCCACGCTGTCGTTCCTGTCATCGAAGATGGCGAGGACATTCGATTTTGCCCGCGTTGACGAAGACGATTCCCGCGCGCTCTGGAAGCGCCAGGCACCAGCCTGGACCTTCATACACGGTCCGCGCTCCACTCATAGCTCGACCGCTATCCGCGCGACCAACGGCGCCGTAAAATAGTTCGACTTTTCAGGGAAGACGTACAAATGAAAAGCCCGACGGGGGAGGAGATCCGTCGGGCTTCGTAAACTCGATCGACAACTGGGAGGAGGAGTGTTGTCGATCCTATCCAACGGCTTTGGGAGGAGGAGATCGCCGTTCGATGAGTGTGTTGTACCATAGTCCCCGGATTCTTGAAGCGGGTCCATTGCATTGCAGCAATGCGCTACAAGCATGGCCGTAGCCAAAACCCTCCTCTATTTTGCCCAATTCTTTGGCATTCGAGACGATTTTCGTCGAGATTTCAAACTCCTGTCGGTTTCCCCCCTAAAATGGCGGGGAATTTTCGCCGTTTTTGGAACTGGGATCTCCGCAGTCATGCGCATCACGAATGTGTGAAGTCTGAGACGCGCAGACGGTTATGCTTGCCAAAATATAGCGCTAGCCAAGTCGCAAGCGACGTTATATTTCTACAGATATTTCCAAAGCTTCGGGAGAGATCATGCACAGTCGTCGCCAATGGATGAAGTTTGCCGTCACAGCCATTTCGGCTGTCTTCTTAGGCGTTGCCGCAACGCCAGCCGCCGCTGCGGAAAAGGTCAGCGTTTTTGCAGCGGCCAGCCTGAAGAACGCCCTTGATGCAGCGAATGCCGCGTGGGCGAAGGAAGCCGGCAAGGAGGCCGTCGCCTCGTATGCTGCGAGCTCAGCGCTTGCAAAGCAAATTGAAGGCGGCGCACCCGCCGACATCTTCATCTCCGCCGACCTGGACTGGATGGACTATCTTGCGAAGAAGAATCTGATCAAGGCCGACAGCCGGTCCAATCTTTTGGGCAACCGAATCGTACTTGTCGCAACCAGGGACCACGCCAAGCCGGTCGAGATCAAAAAGGGCTTCGAGCTCGCCACGCTGCTCGGTGATGGCAAGCTCGCCATGGGTGAGGTGAAGTCGGTTCCGGCCGGCAAGTACGGCAAGGCTGCGCTTGAAGCGCTGGGCGTCTGGCCCTCGGTTGAGGCGAAGGTTGCCGGAGCTGAAAGCGTTCGCGCCGCGCTCGCGTTGGTATCGCGCGGCGAGGCGCCCTATGGCGTTGTCTACCAGACCGACGCCTCCGCGGACCCGGGCGTTGCCGTTGTCGGCACCTTCCCGGCGGATTCGCACCCGCCGATCATTTATCCGGTCGCTATTCTGTCCGAGAGCAAGAACCCAGACGCCGCGGCATACCTCGACTTCCTGAAATCGGAAAAGGTGGCTCATTTCTTTACCGAGCAGGGCTTCACCATCTTGAAATGATTGCGAATTCTCGCACGAAGACATAGCGTGAGAAGGCCCGTCGATACGGGCCTTCTATTTTTGGAGAGAATGGCTTGGACGCACTCGGCCTGAGCGATGATGAATGGACGGCAATCTTGCTCAGCCTGCGCGTGTCGGTGGTGGCGATGCTGGCCAGCCTGCCATTCGGCATCGGCGTTGCGCTGCTGCTGGCGCGGGGGCGGTTTTGGGGTAAGTCGGTTCTCAACGGTGTCGTTCATCTCCCGCTGATCCTGCCGCCTGTCGTCACGGGCTTCATTTTGTTGATCCTTTTCGGGCGGCGCGGACCAATTGGCAGCTTTCTCGATCACTACTTCGGCATCGTGTTTTCGTTTCGCTGGACAGGTGCCGCGCTCGCCTGCGGGGTCATGGCCTTTCCGTTGATGGTGCGCAGCATCCGGCTCTCGATCGAAGCTGTTGATCGAAAGCTGGAGGAGGCAGCCGGCACCTTGGGAGCCAGCCCATTCTGGGTTTTCATGACGATAACATTGCCGCTTACCCTGCCTGGCATCATTGCCGGAATGATCCTTTCCTTTGCGAAGGCCATGGGGGAGTTCGGAGCGACCATCACCTTCGTTTCCAACATCCCGGGGGAAACGCAGACGCTTTCGGCGGCGATCTACTCCTTCACGCAGGTCCCGGGTGGTGATGCCGGCGCCCTGCGGTTGACGCTCGTCGCTATCGTGATTTCAATGGCTGCCTTGCTTGCCTCGGAATTGCTGTCGCGCATCGTCGGCCGGAGGATTGATCCGGAATGACGCTTGTCGTGAAAGCAAAACAGCGGCTTGGTGCATTCGCGCTCGATGCCGCGTTTACCTCGGGGCGCGGGATCACCGCGCTTTTCGGCCGTTCCGGCTCTGGTAAGACCTCTATGATCCGTATCATTGCCGGGTTGGCGCGGCCTGACGCGGGCCAGGTCGTCCTCGATGGCGAAGTCCTGACAGATACCGAGCGGCGGATCTTTGTCGCCAAGCATCGACGGAGGTTCGGTTATGTCTTCCAGGAGGCGCGGCTGTTCCCGCACCTCAGTGTCCGTCACAACCTGTCCTATGGCCAATGGTTTGCCAGAGCCACCGGTTCGGCAGAGGGATTGGATCATATTGTTTCGTTGCTGGGCATCGAAAGCCTGCTCGAGCGCAGGCCGGAAAAGCTCTCCGGTGGCGAGAAGCAGCGCGTTGCGATTGGACGAGCTCTTCTTTCGGCTCCCCGTCTGCTGTTGATGGACGAGCCGCTGGCGGCGTTGGATGAGGCCCGAAAAGCCGAGGTCATGCCCTATCTTGAGCGCCTGCGCGACGAGATGGACATTCCGATCGTCTATGTCAGCCATTCGATCGCCGAAGTCGCGCGCCTCGCCAATCAGGTCGTGGTCATGCGCGACGGAAAGGTGGAGGCAGTCGGCTCAGCTGTGGATGTGCTAAGCCATCCGCCTGCATCATTCGAGCGGCGTGATGCGGGGGCTCTTCTTGAAGGGACGGTGGAGAGCCTCGACGTGCAGCACCGCATTGCGACAATTGCCCTGAAATCAGCTCGGCTTCACGTCCCGGGAGCGATGCTAAACCTCGGTAAGCCCGTTCGCGTCCGCATTCCATCTCGCGACGTGATGCTGGCGATGAGAAAGCCGGAAGCGCTGAGCGCGCTCAACGTGCTTGAAGGTACCGTTCAGAACATGACGCAGGCAGACGACGCGACCATTGACGTTCTCGTCGATTGCGGTGGGGACACCATTCTTTCCCGGATCACAAGCTTTTCGGCAGAGCGGCTGGGCGTGCGGATTGGGTCGCCTGTTTTTGCCGTGATAAAGACGGTCGCGCTTGAACCATGATCAGCGATTCCTTTCAGGCGATCGGTTGGCCTCCAGCCATGCCAGTTCTTCCGCAAGAGTGGTTTTCATCATCTGCTCCATCTTGCGAAAGCGGGCGAGGAGCTCATTGCCGAATGGCGTCAGCGCCGCGCCTCCACCTTTTGGGCCGCCGCGCTGGGACTCGACGACGGGCTCGCGAAACATCCGGTTCATATCGCTGACAAGCAACCAGGCGCGACGATAGGACATGTCCATCGCCCTGCCTGCCGCGGAAATCGATCCCGTTTCCCTGATATGTTCGAGCAGTTCCATCTTGCCGCGCCCGAGGCGGTCTTCATGAGGAAAACTGATGCGGAGTATCGGAGTGAGCGTATCAACGGCGGGGCTTTTCATCGGCAAGTCTTCTATAGTCGAAAACGATCTTACTTTACGTGTGGTTGCAAGGACTGTACACAGCCGGGCCACATTCGGTCTTTCATCCACAGATGATCTATCGCGTCAAATGGTCGTTCACGCTTTGTGATTGTGCGCGTCTTGAAACGTTAATGGTTTGGTGCCTATCTTAACTATGATTTGGTCACCAAATCAGTGATGTGCATGTTTTGTCATTCCGAGAAAGGGAAAGCACTGACAACAGTACACGCCAAGGGAAAAACGCTTGCCGTTGTCCCGAAGAGCCCGGAACGTGGCGCCGATGCTGCCGCCCGCGCCCTGCACGCCGTCCTCACTAGCCTTGAGGACTCTAAGGCTGAAGATATCGTCACCATCGACATTGCTGGAAAATCGGCACTGGGAGACTTCATGGTCGTCGTCTCCGGGCGCTCGAGCAGGCATGTCATGGCGATCTCGGACCACCTGCTGTCTGATCTCAAAGACGAGGGCCTTGGAAGCGCCCGCGTCGAGGGTCAGGAAGGCGGCGATTGGATCCTGATCGACACCGGCGATGTCATCGTCCATGTCTTTCGTCCAGAAATACGCGAGTTCTACAACATCGAAAAGATGTGGGCCGCGCCCGATATGGACGAGGAAACGGTGCACTAACAGGCTGCTGGACGCTGTGTCCGCCGCCTGATAGACGGCATTTATTGGCCGGACGAATCCGGCTGGCGGCAGGTGTGTGCCGCCCTTTGCCGAACTGCGGGAGCGGATGATGCGTGTTGGTCTTTTTGCGGTGGGGCGGCTGAAGTCCGGCCCCGAGAAGGATCTTGCGGCCCGCTATTTCGATCGCTTTGCCAAGGCCGGTCCCGCGGTCGGCCTCGAATTCTCCCGCGTGGCCGAAGTGGCTGAAAGTCGTGCGTCGAATGCGGATACGCGCAAGCGCGATGAAGCGGCGATGCTGCAGAAGTCGTTGTCCGAGGGGAGTGTTCTCATCCTGTTGGACGAGCGCGGCAAGGCGCTGGACAGTGAAGGCTTTGCCAATCTCCTTGGAAACTATCGCGACCAGGGCAAGCGCGACCTGATGATTGCCATCGGCGGTGCCGATGGCCTCGATCCGTCGCTATACGACGTTGCCGATGCAACCCTCTGTCTCGGCAAGATGACTTGGCCGCATCAGTTGGTTCGCACGCTCATCGCCGAGCAGCTTTATCGAGCCGTCACGATCCTTTCCGGCCACCCCTATCATCGCGTCTGATGGATTGCGTTGCTCACGTGAGCGTGTCCGTCCTGGTGTGCTCAGTCCCTCAATCGATCTGGCAAAGAATGTCAAATCAGCTTAATCTCCGCGCGATTTGAAGGGATTTCAAGCTCGTATGCCGACACGCGCGTTCAAGCCAAAATACGTCATTCTGTCGGCCTTGGCTGCAGGCTTGAGCGTGTCTGTGGCGGCAGTTGCGAACCGCCCCTTCGCTTCCGGCGCCTTCGCGCAGGATGCGCCGGAAGCTGCGCGGATCTCGCCGCCGGAGGCCCCTGCCCTGGCAAGTGCAACGGTTGCCCAGCCGCCGCCCGATCCGGCGGCCGACCTTGCGAAGAAGCGAGACGAGACGCGCGCCGAGCTTGAAGCCCTATCGAAGACCATCAGCCTCTCGTCCGATAAGGTTGCGGAGCTTCAGAAGAGCATCGCGGATCTGGACAAGAGCACCAGCAGCGTTCGCCAGGCGCTGATCGATTCCGCGGCGCGGCGCAAGTCGCTCGAGAAGCAGATCCTGGAGAGCGAGAAGAAACTGGCCGATCTCGGCGTAAAGGAAGACGCGGTCCGCCGGTCATTGCATGAACGGCGTGGCTTGCTGGCCGAGGTGCTGGGTGCCTTGCAGCGGATGGGCCGCAATCCGCCGCCGGCCCTTCTCGTGACACCTGACGACGCGCTCGCATCGGTTCGCAGCGCAATCCTGCTCGGCGCGGTGGTTCCCGGTATCCGAAAGGAAACTGACAAGCTCGTCGCCGATCTTGCCAACCTGTCTTCGTTGCAAACGGCAAGCGCTGCGGAGAAATCGGCGCTCACCGCGACCATGACCAATAGCATCGAGGAAGAGCGCCGGATGGACTTGCTTCTCGCTGAAAACGAGAAGCTGAGCCGCAGCAGCGCGGCGGAACTGGATGCGGAAAAGAAGCGGTCGGACGATCTTGCCAGCAAGGCAACAAGCCTCGAGGGACTGGTGGCATCGATGGAGACCGAGATCGCATCGGTTCGCGACGCCGCCGCCGCGGCCCGCCAGGCCGAGGAAAACCGCAAGCTCTTGACCGACGAGCAGCGTGCCCAGGCCAAGGCCCTCGCAGAGAGCGGCGTGCCTGATAAAAACCGCATTGCGCCCGCATATCCCTTCGGAGAATTGAAGGCGAAGCTGGAATTGCCTGTGGCAGGCGATATCCTCCGCCAGTTCGGCGATGCCGACGGAACCGGCCATGAGGCGATGGGAATGACGCTTGCCACCAATCCGGAAACGGTGGTTACCGCTCCCGCAGATGGGCTTGTCGTTTACGCGGGTGCTTTTCGCAGCTACGGCCAGATGATCATCCTCGATGCCGGCAACGGCTACCACCTTGTCCTCTCCGGAATGGAGACGATCAGCACGCGCCAGGGGAAGTTCGTCTTCTCCGGCGAGCCACTTGCAGCCATGGGCGCGAAAAGAGTGGCGAGCGCGACAGCATTGGCGCTGGAAACCAACCGTCCGACGCTTTACATTGAATTTCGAAAAGATGGAAAACCGGTCGATTCCCGGCCTTGGTGGACCGCTAAAGACACTGGAAAGGCACGCAATGATTCGTAGGGCTTCTCTTGTTCTGGTCGGCGCATTGATGGGTGCGACCGCGATGAGCGTCATCTATTCGGCAGGCGTGCCTGCGGAAGCAGCCGGAGCCTCCACCTACAAGGAGCTTTCCGTTTTTGGTGACGTTTTTGAGCGTGTGCGCGCACAGTATGTGACGCCGCCGGCCGAGGACAAACTCATCGAAAATGCCATCAACGGCATGCTTTCCTCGCTGGATCCGCATTCGAGCTACATGAATGCCAAGGATGCGGCTGACATGCAGACCCAGACGAAGGGTGAATTCGGCGGTCTCGGCATTGAGGTCACCATGGAAGACGAGCTCGTCAAAGTCATCACGCCGATCGACGACACGCCGGCGGCAAAGGCTGGCGTTCTTGCTGGCGACTACATTTCCGAGATCGACGGTCAGTCCGTTCGCGGCCTGAAGCTGGAAGACGCGGTCGAAAAGATGCGTGGCCCGGTCAACACGCCGATCAAGCTGACGCTGATCCGCAAGGGTGCCGACAAGCCTATAGAGCTGACGATCGTTCGCGACGTTGTGGCTGTGCAGGCCGTGAAGTCGCGCGTCGAGGATGATGTCGGCTATCTGCGCGTCATCTCCTTCACGGAGAAGACCTACCCCGATCTCGAGAAGGCGATCGAGAAGATCAAGAAGACGGTTCCGGCTGACAAGCTGAAGGGCTACGTCCTCGACCTTCGTCTGAACCCGGGCGGTCTGCTCGACCAGGCGATCCAGGTGTCGGATGCGCTGCTGCAGCGTGGCGAAGTGGTTTCCACCCGCGGCCGCAATCCCGATGAGACCCGCCGCTTCAACGCTGGTCCGGGCGACCTTACGGACGGCAAGCCGGTAATCGTCCTGATCAACGGCGGTTCGGCATCTGCTTCGGAAATCGTTGCCGGTGCGTTGCAGGACCTGCGTCGTGCTACCGTTCTCGGAACGCGCTCGTTCGGCAAGGGATCGGTTCAAACGATCATCCCGCTTGGCGAAAACGGTGCGCTGCGACTGACGACGGCGCTCTACTACACGCCGTCGGGCCGCTCGATCCAAGGCACCGGCATCACGCCGGATATCAAGGTCGAAGAGCCGCTGCCGGATGATCTGAAGGGCAAGATGGCCACCGAAGGCGAGTCCAGCCTGCGTGGGCACATCAAGGGCCAGAGCGAGACGGACGAAGGCTCCGGTTCGGTTGCCTATGTTCCGCCGGATCCGAAGGATGACGTCCAGCTCAACTATGCGCTTGACCTGCTTCGCGGCAAGAAGACGGACCCGTCCTTCCCGCCCAATCCGGACAAGGCCGTTAGCGCCAAGTAATTGCAATTTGAGGCGTCAGGCCGGATGGTATGTCCGGCCTGGCGCCTTTTTGCTGTCCTGATTCTGAAGCGGAAACGAAGCTTGAATACCGATCTGCACGCACCACTGGGACAGGGCCGCAAGGTTAAGCGGCAGCGGCCGGGAATTCTGCGGACGGGTCGTGTCGTCGCCGGGATTTGTCTCGTTCTGATCGGGGTTTCATCGCTCTATACGGCATTCCGCGGAGATGGGCTGAAGCGCGAGAAGCCGCCAGTTCAAGACCAGGCGGCTTTGCCGCCCTCCGATACCATTCAAAATCAGGTGCCGTCGCAATCTTCGTCCGCTGCGGTTCCAAATGGTATGGTGCCATCTGATCCACGATCGGGTGCCAATGTGGAGCAGATGGTCACCGGCGATGGATCTGTCGTCACGAAATACTCCCCGAGACAACGCGACGGAAATGGCCCGGTGCTGGTTGATGCCTCGCAGGTCGGGCAGGACCCACGGATGGCGGCGTTGCCGAACGATGCGCTTCTGGAAAATACGCCGT
>Ga0102592_1002466_pt1 | contig 16118 bp, 16 predicted proteins | sample AraplaCol_mMF_r2_FD_76861 | JGI IMG/M metagenome (GOLD analysis project Ga0102592, IMG submission 76861) | Arabidopsis root microbial communities from North Carolina, USA - plate scrape MF_Col_mMF_r2 (SPADES assembly) (version 2) | ecosystem: Host-associated > Plants > Roots > Endosphere...
GCGTTTGCAGGAACAAATCGGGCATGTCCGAGGCCCCCGACAATAGCGGCCACCGCGCGCGCCTGCGCCGCCGCCTGTTCGAGGGCGGGCCGGACGCGTTGCTCGATCACGAACTGGTCGAATACCTCCTCGCGCTGGCGATTCCCCGCCAGGATACCAAGCCGCTGGCCAAGGCGCTGCTCCATGAGTTCGGCGGGATCGCGGGACTTCTCACCGCCGATGCCGAGGCGCTTGCCCGGGTGAAGGGCATGGGCGAGACCAGCGTCGCCGCGCTGAAGGCCAGCCACGCCGCCGCGCTCCGCCTGCTGCGCGCCGAAGTCGCCGAGCGCCCCGTGCTCGCCAACTGGCAGGCGCTGCTCGATTACCTCCGCGCCGACATGGCGCATCATGTGATCGAGCGCTTCCGCGTCCTCCACCTCAATTCGAAGAACATGCTGATCCGCGACGAGCTGATGGGCGAAGGCACGATCGACGAGGCCGCGGTCTATGTCCGCGAAGTGATCCGCCGGGCGATCGACCTCGGCTCGGCGGCGCTGATCCTGGTCCACAACCACCCCTCCGGCGATCCCTCCCCCAGCCGCGCCGATATCGAGATCACCCGCCAGATCATGGCCGCCGGCAAGGGCATGGGGATCGCGGTGCACGACCATATCATCATGGGCCGTGACGGGCATGCCTCGCTCAGGGGACAGGGGCTGCTCTAGCGCGATCCACCCCGGCAACCGTCGTGCCGGCCGCTAATCGCCATCAAGGCCACCTGACCGCGCGGGGATCGAGGGGACCCGAACAAACCAAACGGCCGCCGGAGGCAAGTCCGGCGACCGTTCGGAGTAGCGCCATGCGTATCCGGCGCGACGAAATATTTAGCCCGGCTGCTTGGGCGTCAGGAACACCGTCAGCTCCTGCTTGTTCACGGCGGCGTTCTTGTCCGTGTCGGCGCTGGTGAAGGCCTGGCTGGACCAGGTCGCCGCCTCGGCCGAACCCGGCTGGAAGCCCGGCTCCGCGGCCTTGCGCAGCGAGCCCATCCAGTCAGCGAACTCGGTCTTGCTCAGCTTGCCGTCGGCATCCTTGTCATAGCTGCCGAAGTCACGGCCGACCGCCTGGGCGACCTGCTCCTGCGAAGCCGCGGGCGTGGCCGCCGGGGTGGTGGCAGCGGTCGCCGTGGCAGGCTGGGCACCCGGTTGCGCAGCAGGCGCCGCCGACGCAGTAGCAGCAGGCGAAGCCTCGGTCGTGGCCTGTGCCACGCCCTGCGCAGGCGCCGGCTGAGTCGGCTGCGGAGTCGCCTGGGCGGTGGCCGCGGCATCCTGCGGCTCCTCCTGCACGCCCGGCGCCTTGTCGTCGGTCGCCGGCGTCGCGGCCTGATCCTGTGCCGGCGTGGTCTGGGCCGGCTGGCTATTGTCCGGCTTCGGCGTCTCCTGCGCCAAGGCCGGAACAGCGAACATCATAGAAGTGGCAAGAAGCATGGGCTTCAGCATCAGCAATCTCCTTGTTGTACTTCAGACCTTATTTCTTGAGGCCTGAGTGATTATCTTCAGATACATTCAGGTAACCAACCCATGATCCTGCATCGATGTTCCGCTCTTTTCCTCACCAAGCCTCACCCCAACCCCAAACTGCGCCGCTTCATCGCATTTCATTTGCCCTGTGGCCCCGCGGCCACGCCCGCCGCTTGGTTGCCCCCCTATCCCCCGCTTGCTAGGGGCACCCCGACTCCCCCCGGCGAAAGGCTTGCAATGGTCCCCCGTTATTCGCGCCCCGAGATGACCGCCCTCTGGTCGCCCGAAGCGCGCTTCCGCATCTGGTTCGAGATCGAGGCGCACGCCACCGAGGCGCTGGCCGAACTCGGCGTGGTGCCGAAGAGCGCCGCCAAGGCGCTGTGGGACTGGTGGGCGACCAACCCGGCGATCGACGTCGCCGCGATCGACGCGATCGAGGCCGTCACCAAGCATGACGTCATCGCCTTCCTCACCTGGGTGGCCGAGCAGGTCGGCGACGAAGCCCGCTTCATGCACCAGGGCATGACCAGCTCGGACGTGCTCGACACCTGCCTCGCGGTCCAGCTCGCCCGCGCCTCGGACATCCTGCTCGCCGATCTCGACGCGCTGCTCGAAGTGCTCAAGCGCCGCGCCTATGAGCACAAGCTCACCCCGACGATCGGCCGCAGCCACGGCATCCATGCCGAGCCGGTCACCTTCGGCCTCAAGCTCGCCGAGGCCTATGCCGAGTTCAAGCGCAACAAGGAGCGCCTGCTGGCGGCCCGTGCGGACATCGCCACCTGCGCGATCTCGGGCGCGGTCGGCACCTTCGCCAATATCGATCCGCGCGTCGAAGCGCATGTCGCCGAGAAGCTCGGCCTCAGCATCGAGCCGGTCTCGACCCAGGTCATCCCGCGCGATCGCCACGCGATGTTCTTCGCCACGCTCGGCGTGATCGCCTCGTCGATCGAGCGCCTCGCCGTCGAGTTCCGCCATCTCCAGCGCACCGAAGTGCTCGAAGCCGAGGAATATTTCTCGCCCGGCCAGAAGGGCTCGTCGGCGATGCCGCACAAGCGCAACCCGGTGCTCACCGAGAACCTCACCGGCCTCGCCCGCATGGTCCGCAGCGCCACCATCCCGGCGATGGAGAATGTCGCGCTGTGGCACGAGCGCGACATCTCGCACTCCTCGGTCGAGCGGTACATCGGCCCGGACGCGACGATCACGCTCGATTTCGCCCTCGCCCGCCTCACCGGCGTGATGGACAAGCTGCTCGTCTATCCGGCGCGCATGCAGAAGAATTTGGATCGGATGGGCGGCCTCGTGCATTCCCAGCGCGTGCTTCTTGCCCTCACCCAGGCCGGCGTCAGCCGCGAGGACAGCTATCGGCTGGTCCAGCGCAACGCGATGAAGGTGTGGGAATCGGACGGCGAGCTCTCGCTGCTCGAGCTGCTCAAGGCCGATCCCGAGGTGACCGCCGCGCTTTCCATGCAGGAGATCGAGGACAAGTTCGACCTCGGCTATCACTTCAAGCAGGTCGACACGATCTTCGAGCGCGTCTTCGCTTGAGGAATCCCGTCCACAAGGCGTTGCGCGAAGCCACGGCCGAAGCGCATGACCGGGTGGACGCGGCCTTTGCCGATTTCGACCTGACCGACCGGGACAGCTATGCCCGCTTCCTCGCCGCCCATGCCGATGTGGTGTGGCCGCTGGAAGCGGCGCTGCCCGGCGAGCGGGTGGTGGCGGACTGGGAGAGCCGCAAGCGCGGCGCGTTGCTGAGGGAAGACCTGGCATTCCTGCGGTTCCCCGGCGAAAGCCGGGGCCCAGGGTCGCAAGCGACGTCCTCCGTTACCCTGGGCCCCGGCTTTCGCCGGGGAACCGAGGAGTGGGAAGACGCCGAGATCGCCGGCACCCTCTACGTCCTCGAAGGCTCTCGCCTCGGCGGCAAATTCCTCTCGCGTCGTCTCCCCGCCGGATTTCCCCGCGCCTATCTTGATGCAGATCAGCGCGCCGAAAAGTGGCAGCAACTACTGACGGTTATCGACAGTCTCCTGCGCGACCCCGCTGCGCTGGAGACGGGCCTTGCCGCGGCGCTTGCCACTTTCGCGGCGTTCGAGCGTTCGGCGGCAGATTGGCGAAAGGTCGAGATTGGCGACGGACGATAATTTCGAGGTCGATCTCACCAATTGCGATCGCGAGCCGATTCACGAGCTGGGCGCCGTCCAGCCCTTCGGCTTCCTGCTCGCCTTGTCGGTCGACTGGCTGATCCGCCGCGTCTCGGCCAATGCCGAGCAGTATCTCGAAAAAACCGCCGACGACCTGCTCGGCACTTCCGCGGTGGCCCTGCTCGGCGACCATGCCGTCCACACGCTGCGCAACCGCCTGGCGATGCTGCGCGGCAACGATGCGGTCGAGCGCGTCTTCGGGCTGAAGATCGCCAGCGGCCGCAGCTTCGATTTCGCGCTCCACATGATCGGCGACACGATCGTGCTGGAAGGCGAGGAGAGCCGCGACGAGGCGACCACCGATGTCGGCTCGGCGATCCGTGCGATGATGGCCCGGCTCGACGAGACCAGCGACGCCGCGAGCTTCTACCGCGAAGGCGCCCGCCAGGTCCGCGCGCTCACCGGCTTCGACCGCGTCATGGTCTATCGCTTCGATCGCGACGGCTCGGGCATGGTGGTGGCCGAGGCCGCCCGCGCCGGCATCGGCAGCTTCCTCGGCCTGCGCTACCCGGCCAGCGACATCCCGCAACAGGCGCGCAAGCTCTATGTCCGCACGCCGTTCCGGATCATCGCCGACGTGAACGCGAATCCGGTGCCGGTCCTCCCCCGGCTCGACGAGAGCGGTGCGCCGATCGACCTGTCGCTGTCGGTGCTGCGCTCGGTCTCGCCGATCCACATCGAATATCTGAAGAACATGGGCGTCGGCGCCTCGCTGTCGATCTCGATCATCGTCGAGGGCCAGCTCTGGGGCCTGTTCGCCTGCCACCATTATTCGGCACGCTGCCCCAGCTTCGAGCGCCGCTCGATCGCCGAGCTGTTCGGCCAGATGTTCGCGCTCAAGCTCGAAAGCCGCGAGCGCAAGGAACTGGCCGCGTACGAGATGGCCGCGCGCTTCTCCAGCGACCGCCTCCTCGCCGCCGTGGCCGGCGACGCCACGCTGCTCGACAATCCCGAATGGCTGGGCACGATGCTGCGCGAGACCGTGCCGTGCGACGGCATCGCGATCTGGATCGACGGCAAGGTCGGCTATTCGGGCATGACCCCGCCGCCCGATGCGATCGCGACGATCACCCGCCGCCTCAACGCCATGGCCGCCGGCAAGATCTTCGCGACCGACCGGCTCGCCGATACCCTGCCCGCCGCCGCGGAGTATGACGATGTCGCCGCCGGCGTGCTGGCGATCCCGATCTCGCGCCGCCCGCGCGACTATGTGCTGCTCTTCCGCCAGGAGAAGATCCGCACGGTCAAATGGGCCGGCGATCCGCACAAGCCCGCCCAGCTCGGCCCCAACGGCCCGCGCCTCACGCCCCGGAAAAGTTTCGAGCTGTGGAGCCAGGAAGTCCGCGGCCGCTCGGAGCTGTTCTCGAACGTCGAGCTGCGCGTTGCCGAGATGCTGCGCGCCTCGCTGATCGAAGTCGTGCTGCGCCTCAGCGACGATGCCCAGGAGGAGCGCCGCCGCTTCTCCGAGCGGCAGGAACTGCTGATCGCCGAGCTCAACCACCGCGTCCGCAACATCCTCAGCCTGATCCGCGGGCTGGTCCGCCAGTCACTCGATCCCCAGGCCGATGCGCGCGAGACCATCCACCTGCTCGAGGGCCGGATCGAGAGCCTCGCCCGCGCGCACGACCAGATCACCCAGGACAATTGGTCCGCCGCGCCACTCTCGCGCCTGATCGAGACCGAGGCGGCAGCCTATCTCGGCGGCAAGGCCGATCGCGTGGCGATCGACGGCCCGGCGGTGATGCTCCACCCCCAGGCCTTCTCGACGCTGGCGCTGGTGTTGCATGAGCTGATGACCAATTCGGCCAAATATGGCGCGCTGTCCGACAATGGCGCGGTCCTGGTCGTCTGGTCGCTCGACCGCGAGGGCGACCTCCAGATCGAATGGCGCGAGCAGGGCGGCCCCGCCGTCCAGCCGCCGAAGCGCCAGGGTTTCGGCACCACGATCATCACCCGCTCGATCCCCTATGATCTCGGCGGCCGTGCCGATATCCGCTATCCGCTCACCGGGCTCGAGGCCGATTTCTGCGTGCCCGCCCGCCATATCGAAGTCGATTCCCGCCGCGCCGCCCGCCCTGCCCCGGCGCCGGAGCCCGCCCCCGGCGCAGTCGAGACGAAACTGCTTTCGGGCGTGGTGCTGCTGGTCGAGGACAGCCTGATCATCGCGATGGACGCGGAGGACATCCTCACCCGGCTCGGCGCCCGCCGCGTCGTCACCGCCGGCAGCCTCGCCCAGGCGCGCGACGAGATCGGCCGCGAGGCGTTCGAGGCCGCGGTGCTCGACGTCAATCTCGGTGCCGAGACCAGCCTGCCGCTCGCCGCCGACCTCGCCGCCGCCGGCGTGCCCTTCCTCTTCGCCACCGGCTATGGCGAGCAGCTGAAGCTCCCGCCCGAACATGCCGACGCGATGGTCACCCAGAAGCCCTACACCCTCGCCAGCATCTCCCGCGCCGTCGCCGACCTGCTGGCAAAGTAGGATTTCGCCGGATACGACTCGCTTGATTCCCCTCCCTGGAAGGGAGGGGTTAGGGGTGGGTGGTGTCCTGGCGATATGGCAACCACGGTCCTGACGGCGCCGTATCGCGTGCATCGACCCACCCCCAGCCCCTCCCTTCCAGGGAGGGGAGCCTATAGAAGGGGAATGAAATGCCCATCGGCGCATCGGTAGGGAAGAACGGCGTCAACGACCTGGCGGACGTGCTCGTCGTCCAGCACCTGCTCAACGACTGGCTCGGCTATACCGGCCAGCAGCTGCTCCCAACCACCAGTGAATGCGGGTCGCTGACCATTGCCGCCATCACCGGCTACCAGACGAAAGTGCTGGCCGCCGCCAAGCCCGACGGGCTGATCTCGCCTGGCGGCAAGACCTGGACCGCGCTCGCCGCCGGTCAGGGCGCCCGCCCGCCGCTCTCGGGCGCGGACTGGTGGAACGCCAACCAGGCAAAATACCCGAACAGCGCCGCGGTCGCCGACCTGGCCCCGCCGTTCCGCGACAACGTCACGGCGTTCCTCAAGGCGCTGAAGGATGCCGGCGCCAGCGTCGCCATCTCCTCCACCCGCCGCAACGCCACCCGCGCGCACCTGATGCATTACAGCTGGCGCGTCGCGAACGGCGCGGTCGCGCCGAACAAGGTGCCCGCCCTGCCCGGCCTCGCCATCCAATGGGATCATGGCGACCTCGCCAAGTCGAAGGCAGCCGCGCAGGCGATGGTGAATCTGTTCCAGATCGCCTACGAGCCCTCGCTCACCTCGCGCCATATCGAGGGTCGCGCGATCGACGTGACGATCTCCTGGGCCGGCACGCTCAAGATCAAGGACAAGCAGGGCAAACCCCGCGAGATCGGCGCGCCCCGTTCGGGCGAGACCAACACCGACCTCCACAAGCTCGGCGCGGGCTACGGCCTGATCAAGCTGCTCAGCGACCCGCCGCACTGGAGCGACGACGGGCGGTGACCTCAAAAATCCCCCCCCGAAGCGGGGGAGGAGGACCGCGGGTGGAGGGGGCTTAGCCGCGAGTACACCGCCCGCGGAGATGCCCCCCTCCACCCCGACGCCGCGCGTCGCGGCCCCCCTCCCCCAGACAAGCTGGGGGAGGATTTGATCACCCTTCCTCCCCCATCGCATCGAACCTGCGCCGCGCCGATTCCAGCTCGGGCAGGTTCGCCGTCACCCACTGCCCCAGCGCCAGCACCGGCGTCTTGAGCGAATGGCCGAGCGGCGTCAGCGTGTACTCCACCCGCGGCGGGATCGTCGGGAACACCTCGCGCGTCACCAGCCCGTCGCGCTCCAGCCCGCGCAGGGTGAGCGTCAGCATCCGCTGCGAGATGCCGTCGATCCCGCGCTGCAGTTCGCTGAACCGCTTGGTCCCGTCGCTCAGCATCATGATCGTCAGGATGCTCCACTTGTCGCCGATCTTGGCGAGCATCGCGCGGACCGGGATGCAGCTATCATGGGTGTGACTGGGTTCCAGAAATGTGCCTCCTTGTGGGGATGCGGCCACCGCATCATTTGATCCCCTGTTACGATTCGTAACCGGAAAGGGTCGAAATTTCCATGCTCAACCTCGCACTCATCATCGGCAGCACGCGTCCCCAGCGTTTCGCGGACGTCCCCGCCCAGTGGATCGCCGCCGGCGCCGCCGAGCGCACCGACTTCGCGCTCGATATCCTCGACCTGCGCGACCAGAACCTGCCGCTGTTCGAAGAACCGGTCGCCCCCGCCTGGACCCAGGGCGTCTATTCCAATCCGCTGGCCGAGGAATGGCGCCAGAAGATCGGCAAGTATGACGGGTTCATCATCACCGCCGCCGAGTATAATCACGGCCCCACCGCGGTGCTGAAGAACGCGCTCGATTCGGCCACCTTCGAATGGCGCCGCAAGCCGGTGGCGTTCGTCGGCTATGGCGGCGTCGGCGGTGCCCGCGCGATCGAGCAGCTGCGCGGCGTCGCGGTCGAGCTGCACATGGCGCCGATCAAGGCCGAGGTGAACATCGGCATGGAGCCGTTCCTCGGCATCCTCCAGCAGGGCAAGACGCTCGACGACTATCCCTATCTCGCCGCGTCGCGCACCACCCTGTTCGACGAGATCGCCTGGTGGGGCAACGCGCTCAAGGCTGCCCGCGCCGCCTGAGGCCTGAGGGTGGACCGATACTAAATCCTCCCCCGCCAGGGGGAGGTGGCGCGCGTAGCGCGACGGAGGGGGAGGTAAGCGAAGTCGATAGTGGGTTGCTTGCCTCCCCCTCCACCGCCTTCGGCGCCCCCCTGGCGGGGGATTGAAAGAGAGCAAGCGGTGGTCTGAAGTCGAGCTACCCCAGCGCCCGCAGCCGCTCGGCGGTGATCGCGTCAGCCGGGTAGAAGGCCTCGATCGCCAGCTCGTCGAGCGTCACGTCGAGCGGCGTGCCGAACACGGTGGTGGTGCTTATGAAACTCAGCTCGCCAAGCGGCGTCGCCAGCCGCAGCGGGATCGCCACCCCGCCGAAATCCTCGGCATGCCCCGCACCGTCCGGAAAGGGATAAGCCGCCAGCTCGGCGACCAGCGCGTCCAGCCCGGCATCGCCCGTCGTCAGCGCCTGGCGCCGCAGCCGGTCGAGCAGATGCGCCCGCCACTCGGCCAGATTGAGGATCCGCGGCGCCAGCCCCTCGGGATGCAGGCTCAGCCGCAGCACATTTACCGGTCCTTCGAGCAGATGCGCCGCGCAGCCCGCGAGCAGGGGCGCCACCGCCGCATTGGCCGCGACCAGATGCCAGTGCCGGTCGATCGCCAGCGCCGGCCAGGGCTCGTGCCCCTTCAGCACCAGATCGATCGCCCGTCGCGCCGCCGCCAGTGCCGGATCGTCGAGCGCACGCTCGGCATAGAGCGGCGCGAATCCCGCCGCGAGCAGCAGCGCGTTGCGCTCGCGCAGCGGCAGCTCGAGCTGGTCGGCCAGCTTCAGCACCATCTCGCGGCTCGGCCGGCTCCGCCCGGTCTCGATGAAGCTCAGATGCCGGGTCGAAATCTCGGCATCGAGCGCCAGGTCCATCTGGCTCAGCCGGCGCCGCCGGCGCCATTCCTTGATCTGGTCGCCGAGCGGGCGGACGGCTGGCTGCACGGGCAATTCTCCTTCGCCCCGACCCTGCCCGGATCGATCGCCCGTTTCCATTACCTCCCGCGTAATCGACCCGGCGCGCCGATCGCGTCAGCCTTGGGGCATCAACCAGCAAGGGAGACGACCCATGACCAACCCGATCCAGTTCCTCCGCACCGTGCTGACCGTCGATGCAGTCACCTGCCTGGCGATGGGCGCGCTGCTTGTCGCCATGGCCGGTCCCCTCGCCGCGCTGCTCGATCTGCCGACCGCGCTGCTGTTCGAGGCGGGGCTGCTGCTCTTCCCCTCGGCGGCGTTCATGCTCTGGGCCGCGCGCCACACCGATCGGCTCGAATGGCCGGTCCGCGCCGTCGCCTGGCTCAATCTCGGCTGGACCGCGGCGAGCTTCGCGGTGATCGCGCTGCTCGCACCGAACCCGCTCGGCATCGCCTTCGTCACCGTCCAGGCGCTGGCCGTGGCGGGACTCGCGGCGCTGGAATTCCACGGCCTGTCATTGTTCCGCCGCGCCTTCGCCTGAGGGGATCGAGGCGGGCGCTCCGGCTCCCGCCTCAACCCAGCACCAGCCCGCCCATCACATAGGTCGCGAAGTGGAAGTCGCGGATCCCCGCGATCTTCCCTTCGCGCCATTCGAGCAGCACGACGAACGCCGGGGCGCCCGTATCCAGCGCATGCGCGACCAGCACCGGCCTCCCCTCGGCCAGCGCCACTTCCATCCGCCACACCGGATTCTCGCGATAGCGGGTGAAATAGATCCCGACGCTCTCCGCCCCGGCCAGCCGGGTGCGGGCGACCAGGTCGAGCTGGACATCCTCCGCCAGCAGCCCGCGCAGCGCATCCCAGTCATGCGCGTTGAACCGCGCCGCATAGTCCTCCAGCCGCGCCCGCTCGGCCGGATCGAGCCGCACCGGCGCCTCGGCAATCTCGCGCAGCCTTGCCCGGCCGCGATGCAGCGCCGCCTTCACTGCCGCCAGCGTGGTATCGAGGATCGCGGCGACTTCCTCGCCCGAATGGCCCAGCACATCGGCGAGCACCACCGCGGCGCGCGGTCCGGGCGGCAGCGCGAGGAAGGTCGAGAGTGCCGCCGTCGCCGCCGCGCGGCTGTCCGCCGGCGCACCGCCCGGCGCCTCCGCGTCCAGCTCGGCATGGGCCTCGCGCCGCCGCTTGCGGATCGCATCGAGCGCGGCGTTGTGGGCGATGCGGAACGCCCAGCGCTCGGGCTCCTCGACCACGGCCCCGCCCGCCAGCGCCGCGCTCGCCCTGGCCAACGCCTCCTGCACGACATCCTCGCCGTCAAAGGTTGATCCCATCATCCGCGCGCAATAGCGGTGCAGCGCGGGGCGCAGCGCGGCCAGGGTCTCGGGGGTCATCGGCCTCTCCTGTCGTGATCCGCACGATAGACGAACCGGCGCCCGAAAAAGATTCGCGGCCACCGAATCCTTTCCGCCCTCGGCACCGTCATGGCCGGCGGAAGGAGAATAGAGATGCCCCGATTGACGATGGTCCGCTACACCGTGAAGCCCGAGGCCGCCGAGGAGAATGTCCGCCTGGCCAAGGCGGCGTTCGGCGAGGTCCATGCCACCAGCCCCGATCGCATCGCCTATGGCCTGTTCCGCCACGGCGACGAATTCACCCACCTGTTCCTCAATCTGGCAGAGGACAGCAGCGAAGCGGTGACCGGCCTGCCCGCCTTCAAGGCGTTCGAGCAGGACCTGTCTTCGCGCATCGCCGCGCCGCCCGAGGTCACCCGGCTCGCGGTCGAGCGGATCGATAGCTACGGGCTGCCGGCCTGAGCGCAAAAGGAAAGGGCCCGGCGTTTCCACCGGGCCCCTTGCCTCCTCAGATCGAGGGTTTAGCGGCAGCGACGGCCGCCATTGTCCTTGTCGATCGCCTGGCCCACCAGCGCGCCGCCGAGCGCACCAAGCAGGGTGCCGGGGGTGCGGTCGCCGTAACGGTCGATGCTGCGGCCGACCAGGGCACCGGCGACGCCGCCGAGCAGCAGGCCGGTCGTGCCATCCGAACGGCGGCAATAGTTGCGGCCGTCGCGCCCGCGCCAGGTCGGACCGTTGTAATGGCCGCGGTCGTTGTAACCCCGGTCGTAGCCGCGGTCGCGATAGTCGCGGGCATAGCGGCCATGATCGCGGTACCCGCCATAATAGTCCTGCGCGCTCGCAGTGGCAGGCAGGGCGGGAAGGGCAACGGCCATGGCCGCAAGGCCCAGAAGCATCTTCTTCATGTTCTCAACTCCTCTTCTGGCCGGTGCCTGAGCACCGGGGATGAGGCTCTTCTATGCGAGTCGCACTGAGGCGATGCTGAACTGGGTTTGCAGCTGACGTTCACGTAATGGAGCGGCCCTGCGTGGCGGGCGGGTGCACTACATCCACTATGGTGCGATCTCGGTTTTCCCTGTCATATGAATTGGCTACCTCTGCATCCTGCCGTCCGGAACACGGCCAGAGGGGGGAATCACATGAAGAAGCATCTGCCGGGCGGCATCGCCCTGTCCCTGCTTGCCGCCTGCAGCGGCGGCGGTGGCGGAGGGAATATGGGCGGGAGCGGCGGTACCGGCTCGGTCACCCCCACGCCGACGCCCACCGCCACCGCAAGCCCGACACCCACCCCGTCGCCGTCGCCCACGCCGTCGCCCAGCTATCCGCTCTTCTCCGCGCTCGCCGGCGATCAGAGCTATGCCAGCGCCTGCACCGGCACCAGCCCGGCCACGGACCGCGCGGGCACCCTGACCACCACCGCCTTCTATTATCGGGGCGGCGGGCCGATCTCCTATGCCGCGGCGACGCAGACCTATACGGTCTACTCCACCACCAGTGCGCGCAACAGCTTCGTTCCCGCCGATCGCGACAGCACCGCACCGGCCAACGTGATCGCCTTCAGCAAGCCGTCGGTGAACACGCCGGGCACCGAGCGTTTCCAGATCATCCAGCCCTCGGCCGGCGGCGTGCCGTTCGATTACAGCCGCACCGCCTTCATGGACATGTCGGGCGGCCCCAACTCGGGCAATGTCGCGCGCTCGACCAATTACTGCATCCTCGGCGTGCCGACCCTGCTCACCGACATTCCGTCCGCTCCGATCGTGACCTTCACGCGCTTCGCGGTGGGCGGCGAGGCGCAGGATTCCACCAGCGGCCATCTGCTGGTCTACACGCTCGCCAAGAGCAGCGCGACGATGCAGGTCGATCTCACCACCGGCATGATCGCCGTCAGCCTGCACCTGATCGGCACCAATGGCGGCACCGACAAGGACTTCGGCACCTTCAGCAGCACCACCAATATCGACCAGAGCAGTGCGGGCTTCTTCGGCGTCGGCCTCATCGGTGGCGTACCCGCGCCGGGCGTCGCCTCGCTCCCCTACCAGGGCGGCTTCTTCGGCCCCCAGGGCAAGGAGTTCGCCTATGCCTTCTCGAAGACCGAGCTCGACATCAGCGGCCGCCCGGCGCTGACCATCATCGGCACGGTGAACGGCGCCCGCTGACAAAAATGGCCCGCGCCCGGGATCGGGTGCGGGCCATCAATTGCTTCGTACGGACCGGGCCTCAGCCCAAGGCCGCCTTGAGCTTGGCGAAGAAGCCGGTCGCCTGGGGGCATTCGTCCCCGGTCTCGGTCGCTCGGAATTCCTCGAGCAGCTCGCGCTGCTTGGACGTGAGCTTGGTCGGCATCTCGACGACCAGCTCGACGACCAGGTCGCCGCGCCCGCGGCCCTGCAGCACCGGCATGCCGGCGCCGCGCTGGCGCACCTCGCGGCCGCTCTGCGTGCCGGGTGCGATCTTCACGACATGCTTCTCGCCGTCCAGGCCGGGCAGGACGATCTCGCCGCCCAGCGCCGCGGTGGTGAAGCTGATCGGCGCATGGGCGAACAGGTTCGTCCCCTCGCGCTCGAAGATCGCGTGCTTCTTGACGTGCAGGAAGATGTAGAGGTCGCCCGCCGGCGCGCCGCGCGCACCTGCCTCGCCCTCGCCCTGCAGGCGGATCCGCGTGCCCTCGTCCACGCCGGGCGGCACGTTGATCTTGAGCGTCTTGGTCTTGTCGGTCCGGCCCTCGCCACGGCAGTCGCGGCACGGCTCGTCGATGATCTCGCCGGCGCCGTGGCAATGCTGGCAGGCGCGCTCGACCACGAAGAAGCCCTGCTGCGCGCGCACCTTGCCGTGCCCGCCGCAATATTTGCACTGAGTCGCCTTGGTGCCCGGCTTGGCGCCGGTGCCTTCGCAGCTGTCGCAATGGCCGGAGACGTCGACGGTGATCTCGGTCGTGGTGCCGTCGAACGCGTCCTCGAGCGTGATCTCCATGTCGTAGCGCAGGTCCGCGCCGCGGCGCTGCTGGCGCTGGCCGCCGCGTCCGCCGCCCATGAACTCGCCGAACACGCTTTCGAAGATGTCGCTGAACGCGCCGAAATCGGGCTGGCCGCCGGGACCGCCGCCGCCACCCATGCCGTTCTTGAAGGCGGCATGGCCGAACCGGTCATAGGCTGCGCGCTTCTGGGGATCCTTCAGGCAGTCATAGGCTTCGTTGATCGCCTTGAACTTGGCCTCATGGTCCTTGCACCCGGCATTCTTGTCGGGGTGATACTTGATCGCGAGCTTGCGATAGGCGGACTTGAGCGTGGCCTCGTCCGCGGTGCGCTCGACTTCGAGCAGCTCGTAGAAATCGACTTCGGTGGTCATCAATTAAAGCCCTCTCCCCTTGAGGGGAGAGGGTTGGGAGAGGGGCACGCCGCTCGAAAACATTGCCGCCCCATCTCCCCCTCTCCCCGGCCCTCTCCCCGCAAGCGGAGAGAGGGAGGGGGTGTTACTTACGCCTTGTTGTCGTCCACCTCGGAGAACTCGGCGTCGACGACTTCCTCGCCGCCCGCCTCGTTCCCGGCAGCCGCACCCGCCTGAGGCGAAGCCTCGGCAGCCTGCTGCTTCTCGTAGATCGCCTGGCCAAGCTTCATCGCCACCTGGGCGAGGTTCTGGCTCTTGGCCTGCATGTCGTCGGCGTCGCCGCTCTCGACCGCAGTCTTGGCCTCGGCCAGCGCCGCCTCGATCTCGGCCTTCAGGCCGGCATCGACCTTGTCGCCATTATCCGCCAGCTGCCTTTCGGTCGTGTGGATCAGGCTCTCGGCGTTGTTCTTCGCCTCGGCCGCGGCACGGCGCTTCTTGTCCTCTTCGGCGAAGCTCTCGGCGTCGCGGACCATCTGCTCGATGTCGCTATCGCTGAGACCGCCCGAGGCCTGGATGCGGATCTGCTGCTCCTTGCCGGTGCCCTTGTCCTTGGCCGACACGTTGACCAGGCCGTTGGCGTCGATGTCGAAGGTCACTTCGATCTGCGGCACGCCGCGCGGCGCCGGCGGGATGCCGACCAGGTCGAACTGGCCGAGCAGCTTGTTGTCCGCCGCCATCTCGCGCTCGCCCTGGAAGACGCGGATGGTCACCGCCTGCTGACCATCGTCGGCAGTCGAATAGACCTGGCTCTTCTTGGTCGGGATCGTGGTGTTGCGGTCGATCATGCGGGTGAACACGCCACCCAGCGTCTCGATGCCCAGCGACAGCGGGGTCACGTCGAGCAGCAGCACGTCCTTGACGTCGCCCTGGAGCACGCCGGCCTGGATCGCCGCGCCGATGGCGACGACTTCGTCCGGGTTCACGCCGGTGTGCGGCTCCTTGCCGAAGAACTCCTTCACGATCTGGCGGACCTTCGGCATGCGGGTCATGCCGCCGACCAGCACCACTTCGTCGATCGCCGAGCCCTTGACGCCGGCATCGGCCAGCGCCTTGCGGCACGGCTCCAGCGTGCGCTGGATCAGGTCCTCGACGAGGCGCTCCAGCTCGGCACGGTTGATCGTCTTCACCAGGTGCTTCGGCCCATTGGCGTCGGCGGTGATGAAGGGCAGGTTCACTTCGGTGGTCTGCGCGCTCGAAAGCTCGATCTTCGCCTTCTCGGCGGCTTCCTTCAGGCGCTGGAGAGCCAGCTTGTCCTTGGTGAGGTCGATGCCCTCGGCCTTCTTGAAGTCGTCGGCCAGGAACTGCACCAGCTTGGCGTCGAAGTCCTCGCCGCCCAGGAAGGTGTCGCCGTTGGTCGCCTTCACTTCGAACACGCCGTCACCGATTTCCAGCACGGAGATGTCGAACGTGCCGCCGCCAAGGTCATAGACCGCGATCGTCTTGCCGTCGTTCTTCTCGAGGCCATAGGCGAGCGCAGCCGCCGTCGGCTCGTTGATGATGCGCAGCACTTCGAGGCCCGCGATCTTGCCGGCGTCCTTGGTCGCCTGGCGCTGCGCGTCGTTGAAGTAAGCCGGAACCGTGATGACCGCCTGGGTCACGTTCTCGCCGAGATAGGCCTCGGCGGTTTCCTTCATCTTCTGCAGGATGAAGGCCGAGATCTGCGACGGCGAATAATCCTCGCCACCCGCCTGCACCCAGGCGTCTCCGTTGGAGCCGCGCACGATGGTGTAGGGCACCAGCTCGGTGTCCTTCTTGGTGACGGGGTCGTCGAAGCGGCGGCCGATCAGGCGCTTCACCGCGAAAACCGTGTTGTCCGGATTGGTCACCGCCTGGCGCTTCGCCGGCTGACCGATCAGACGCTCGCCGTCCTTGGCGAAGGCGACGATCGAAGGCGTGGTACGCGCGCCTTCCACATTCTCGATGACCTTGGGCTTGCCGCCCTCCATCACTGCGACGCAGCTGTTGGTCGTCCCCAGGTCGATACCGATAACTTTAGCCATGGTCCCTCGTTGGCCCCCAGTAAAATTCAAACACTTGGCCCCCAACGCCCCTGCTAGGAGGCAGCGCGGAGAACCGATCACGTCGCCGGATATAGGTGCGCTGGCGCTTGCCGCAAGAAGCA
>Ga0102592_1002469_pt1 | contig 16080 bp, 16 predicted proteins | sample AraplaCol_mMF_r2_FD_76861 | JGI IMG/M metagenome (GOLD analysis project Ga0102592, IMG submission 76861) | Arabidopsis root microbial communities from North Carolina, USA - plate scrape MF_Col_mMF_r2 (SPADES assembly) (version 2) | ecosystem: Host-associated > Plants > Roots > Endosphere...
TGCTCGACGCCGTCGCCAACGAGCCGCTCTGCCAGATGCATCTAGGCGCGCAGATCAAGGGCCGGCCATTGTCAGACCGCCAAGCAGACCTTCTGATTGGCGCCGACGGCGTCTGGTCGCAGGTTCGGGAAAGCATCGAAGGCAGCCCCTCGCCGCGGTTCTCCGGCAACATCGCCTACCGTTTCACCGTTGACGCCGCAAATGCGCCCGCCTTTCTTGAACGGACGAGCGTCTCTGCCATCCTTGGTCCCTCAGCGCATCTCGTCTGTTATCCGCTCAGGGAAGCCAACCGTTTCAATATGGTGGCGATCACCGCCGGCAATGCCGCATCGCACGACTGGACCAACCAGCCGACGGAAGCCCAGCGTCAACAACTGCTGTCGCGTTTTTCTCGGTGGCATCCTGCGATCGTCGAACTATTCGCCAAGACAGGCGACGTCACCTTCTGGCCCTTGTACGAAACGACGAACGGGCGTTGGCACGACGGCCACAACTGCGTCCTCATCGGCGACGCCGCACACGCAATGATGCCTTTCGCGGCGCAGGGTGCCGCAATGGCAATCGAAGACGCTTATGAGCTTGCGCTGTTCGCCCCGTCGCATCCCGTCGCCGAAGCCCTGCGGTTGTTCGAAGCGCATCGCACGCCGCGGATTGCGCGGCTGCGCCAGCGCGGTGCATTCAACCAGTTTGCCTATCACGCCCGCGGACCGATGCGCATCGGCCGGGACATCGTTCTGGCGCTGCGGCCGCCGCAAAGTCTCGCGGCGGATCTCGACTGGATTTACGGCTACCGCGCCGGCACTTGATCAGACGGCTTTTGCCGCGGCGAAACCGCGCTCGATATCGGCCTTGATATCGACGACATCCTCAAGCCCGATCTGCAGACGGATGACCGGTCCTTCGGTCGGTGCCGTTCGAATGCGGCGATCGCTCAGGTTGACATGAACGGCGAGGCTCTCGAAGCCGCCCCACGACCAACCGAGGCCGAAGAGTTGCAGCGCGTCGAGGAAGGCGTGCGCCTTGGCCTTGAATTTTTCCGGGGCGTCCACAGCAAACACGAAAGAGAAGATGCCGCTCGCGCCCTTGAAATCGCGCTTCCACAATTCGTGCGACGGGAAGCTCGGCAGCGCCGGATGCAGCACCTTGGCGACGTCCTCCCTGCCCTCCAGCCATTTGGCGATCGTGAGCGCACTTTCATAGTGGCGCTCCAGCCGCACGCCCATGGTCCGCAACCCACGCAGGATCTGATAAGCGTCGTCAGGCGCCCCGCAAATGCCGAGCGTAATGTTCGCCTCGTGCAGCTGCGGCCAATATTTCGCGTTTGCCGAGACCGTTCCCATCAGGATGTCCGAGTGCCCGGACGGGTATTTGGTGGCGGCGTGAATCGAGACATCGACACCGAAGTCGAGCGGCCTGAAATAAACAGGCGTTGCCCAGGTGTTATCCATCGTTACCACGGCACCGTGCTTGTGGGCGACCGCGGCAATCGCCGGAATATCCTGCATTTCGAAGGTATTCGAGCCTGGCGCTTCGGTATGGACGAGCTTGGTGTTCGGCTTGATCAGCGCTTCGATACCCGCACCGACCAGCGGATCGTAATAGTCTACTTCCACGCCCAGACGCTTCAGCATCGTGTCGCAGAAGTGGCGGGTCGGTCCATAGACGGAATCGACGATCAACGCATGGTCACCGGCGGACAGGAATGCCAGGAACGGCACGGTAACCGCTGCAAGGCCCGAGGGCACGAGGATCGTCCCAGCCGACCCTTCCAACGCATCGATCGCCTCGCAAAGCGCATCCGTCGTCGGGGTACCGCGCGTTGCATACGTATACTTCTGTCCCCGTGTCTCCATCGTCCTCGCATTTGGAAAGAGGACCGTGGAGGCGTGGACAACGGGCGGATTGACGAAACCGTGGTATTCGGCCGGATCGTTGCCGAGGTGGGAAAGGCGCGTGTTGATGCCGGCGTTCTGAAGCAGGCCTTCTTTATCTATCATATCGGAAATGCCTTTGGCGGTGGGATGCAGCCAAACTCTTGGACCGCGCAAAACGATCGGTCAACCCCGAAGCCCGGACTCGCACAGCATCCCTGCCATGCAAATTCCTCAGATATATCAGCGGCTTTGCGCGGTTTTTTTTGGCAAAATGCTGCCATTTCGATAGCCATCTGCGCATTTTATGCGCCTCAATTAGTGAATTGCCGAAATATCACGCAATCTTTCATCGCGACACTTGACCATAGTGACATTTGCGACTGTGATAGCACCAACTCGCGCCGGGAGGGTGTCGGGTCATCTGGGAGGTTTGCCTGCTTCGCGAGCGCTCCCACAGAAAGATAAGACAAAGGAAAAGGTTGGGAAAAATGAAGATTAAGCTTCTGTCGGTCGCCATCGGCGCAGCAGTTTTCGGAGTTGGCGCTTCTGCAGCTTCTGCCACCACGCTCGAAGACGTGAAGGCAAAGGGTTTCATTCAATGCGGCGTCAACACCGGCCTTCTCGGTTTCGCGCAACCTGACGCTTCCGGCAACTGGGCCGGCTTCGACGTCGACTTCTGCAAGGCAGTTGCTTCGGCCGTCTTCGGCGACCCGACCAAGGTGAAGTACACGCCGCTGTCGGCCAAGGACCGTTTCCCGGCGCTGAAGTCGGGCGAAGTCGACCTTCTGTCGCGTAACACCACCTGGACGATCAACCGCGACACGGCGCAAGGCTTCAACTTCCGCCCGATCACCTACTACGACGGCCAGGGCTTCATGGTTCGCAAGAGCCTGAACGTGAAGTCGGCACTTGAGCTGTCCGGTGCGGCCATTTGCGTCCAGTCCGGCACGACGACGGAACTGAACCTTGCCGACTATTTCAAGTCCAACAACCTCCAGTACAATCCGGTCGTTTTCGAGAAGCTTGAAGAGGTCAACGCGGCCTATGACGCTGGTCGCTGCGACGTCTACACGACTGACCAGTCCGGCCTCTACTCGCTGCGTCTGACGCTGAAGAACCCAGACGAGCACATGATCCTTCCGGAAATCATCTCGAAGGAGCCGCTCGCCCCGGCCGTTCGTCAGGGTGACGATCAGTGGTTCGACATCGTGTCGTGGACGGCCTATGCCCTCATCAATGCCGAAGAGTTCGGCATCACCCAGGCGAACGTCGATGAAATGAAGAACTCGGCCAATCCTGACATCAAGCGCTTCCTCGGCACGGAAACCGATACCAAGATCGGCACCGACCTCGGGCTCACCAATGAATGGGCTTATAACATCATCAAGGGCGTCGGAAACTACGGCGAAGTCTTCGAGCGCAACGTCGGCAAAGGCAGCCCGCTCAAGATCGAGCGTGGTCTGAACGCGCTGTGGAACAAGGGCGGCATCCAGTACGCTCCGCCGGTCCGCTAAGCGGCTGGTCAAGACTTGGGAAGGCGGTCAGCCGCCTTCCCTATATAAAGAGAAAAGCCCGAAAACGGGCTCATAGGGGATTAGGCTCGGCATGACGCAAGAGGCTATGCACACGTCACATGTGCAAAGCACTGGCTGGAGTTTCCGGTCGGTGGCTTACGACCCGAGGATTCGGGGCATTTTCTTCCAAGTTCTGACCGTCGCGCTCATCGTCGGCTTCGTGTGGTGGATTGCCCATAACACGGCTCAGAACCTCGCCCGCGCAGGCACTGCCTCCGGCTTCGGGTTTCTGAGCGGGCGCGCCGGCTTCGACATCGGCCAGTCGCTGATCGAATACTCGAGCGATGCGACGTATCGCCGAGCCCTTGTGGTCGGATTTTTGAATACAATCCTCGTCGCGGTCACCGGCATCATTACGGCCACGATCATTGGCTTCGTCGTCGGCATCGGGCGCCTGTCGCACAACTGGCTGATCGCCAAGCTCTGCACGGTGTATGTCGAGGTATTCCGCAACATCCCGCCGCTGCTCGTCATCTTCTTCTGGTATCAGGGCGTTCTCGCTGTCCTGCCAGGCGCGCGCGAGTCGCTGCACCTGCCGCTGAACATGTTTCTCAACAATCGCGGGCTCGCCTTCCCGAAGCCGATCTTCGGCGAAGGCATGTGGGCGGTTGGCGTGGCATTTCTGGTTGGGATCGTGGCGGCCGCAATAATTGCGCGCTGGGCGCATAAACGTCAGGCCGCAACCGGTAAGCAATTCCACACGATCTGGGCCTCCCTCGGGCTGATTGTCGGTCTGCCCGTTCTGGCGTTCCTGCTGTCCGGCCTGCCGCTTTCGTTCGATGTGCCAGTTGCCGGCAAGTTCAATCTCACCGGCGGCTCCGTCATCGGCCCGGAATTCATGTCGCTGTTCCTGGCACTGTCCTTCTATACGGCGGCATTTATTGCCGAGATCGTCCGCGCCGGCATTCGCGGCGTACCGAAGGGCCAGTCCGAGGCCGCCGGCGCACTGGGCCTGCATCCATCAAGCATCACGCGCCTCGTGGTGGTTCCGCAGGCTTTGCGCATCATCATTCCGCCACTCACCAGCCAGTACCTGAACCTGACGAAGAACTCGTCGCTCGCGATCGCCATCGGCTTTTCGGATCTCGTCGCCGTCGGCGGTACGATCCTGAACCAGACCGGCCAGGCAATCGAAGTCGTATTCATCTGGGCGGTCGTCTATCTCGCCATCAGCATCCTCACATCGCTGTTCATGAACTGGTTCAACGCCAAGATGGCCTTGGTGGAGAGATAAGATGTCGACATCCAACCAAGCGTTCGTCCGAACGAATTTCATCGATGCCGAACCCGCGCCGCGTAGCGAAAGCGGGCCTCTGGCCTGGATCCGCAAGAACCTGCTGGCTACGCCGAAAGACGTCGTCCTGACGGCTCTGGCCGTTGCCTTGCTCGCATGGGCATTGCCGCACGTCATCAACTGGCTATTCATCCAGGCCGTCTGGACCGGAACGGATCGCACCTTCTGTGCAACCACCGTTCAGGGCGGCACGCAACCCGACGGCTGGAGCGGCGCCTGCTGGGCGTTCGTCAACGCGAAGTTCGACCAGTTCGTCTTCGGTCGATATCCGCTCGGCGAACGCTGGCGTCCGACAATCGTCGGGATCCTGTTCGTGCTGCTGCTCGTGCCTATGCTGATCCCCAAGGCACCATTCAAGCGCACCAACGCCATTCTGCTGTTTGCCGTCTTACCGCTTCTTGCCTTCTGGCTGCTTTATGGCGGCTTCGGGCTCGAAATCGTGGATACGCCGCTCTGGGGCGGCCTGATGGTGACGTTGGTGCTCTCCTTCGTCGGCATCGCCGTGTCGCTGCCATTCGGCATCATCCTGGCACTCGGACGCCGCTCGAAGATGCCTGTCATCAAGATGGTCTGCGTCGGCTTCATCGAGATCATTCGCGGCATACCGCTGATCACCGTGCTGTTCATGGCGAGCGTGTTGCTTCCGCTGTTCCTGCCCACAGGCTTTACGATCGACAAGCTGCTCCGCGCCTTGATCGGTGTGGCGATCTTCGCCTCCGCCTACATGGCCGAGGTTATCCGTGGCGGCCTGCAGGCGATCCCGAAGGGCCAGTCCGAAGGGGCCGACTCGCTCGGGCTCGGCTACTGGCAGAAAATGCGGCTGATCATCCTGCCGCAGGCGATCAAGCTGGTCATCCCGGGCATCGTCAATACATTCATCGGCATGTTCAAGGATACATCGCTGGTGTCGATCATCGGCATGTTCGACCTGCTCGGTATCGTCCGTTTCAACTTCACGGACGCCACCTGGGCGAGCGCGGTGACACCCTTGACAGGCCTGATTTTCGCTGGCTTCGTCTTTTGGCTGTTCTGCTTCGGCATGTCGCGCTATTCAGGCTTCATGGAACGCTATCTCGATACCGGCCACAAACGATAAAAGATAAGGGAACGAACACATGGCTGAGGCTCAACCAAAGAAGATGACCGTTTCGGCAACCGACGTTGCCGTCGACATCATCGGCATGAACAAGTGGTACGGTGATTTTCACGTTCTGCGCGACATCAATCTGAAAGTTATGCGTGGCGAGCGCATCGTCATCGCCGGCCCGTCGGGTTCCGGCAAGTCGACGATGATCCGCTGCATCAACCGTCTGGAAGAACACCAGAAGGGCCAGATCATCGTCGATGGCGTCGAGCTCACCAACGACCTCAAGAAGATCGACGAAGTGCGCCGCGAAGTCGGTATGGTCTTCCAGCACTTCAACCTCTTCCCGCACCTGACGATCCTGGAGAACTGCACGCTGGCGCCGATCTGGGTGCGCAAGATGCCGAAGAAGCAGGCGGAAGAAGTCGCCATGCACTTCCTGAAGCGCGTCAAGATCCCGGAACAGGCCAACAAGTATCCGGGCCAGCTTTCGGGCGGCCAGCAGCAGCGCGTGGCGATTGCCCGCTCGCTCTGCATGAACCCGAAGATCATGCTCTTCGACGAACCGACCTCGGCGCTCGACCCTGAGATGATCAAGGAAGTTCTGGAGACCATGGTCGGGCTTGCGGAAGAAGGCATGACGATGCTTTGCGTAACGCACGAAATGGGCTTTGCGCGTCAGGTCGCCAACCGCGTCATCTTCATGGACCAGGGACAGATCGTCGAGCAGAATTCGCCAGCCGAGTTCTTCGACAATCCGCAGCATGAGCGGACCAAGCTGTTCCTCAGCCAGATCCTGCACTAGGACGATTAGCGAACCACGAATTCAAGGCCGTCGGATTTTTCCGGCGGCCTTTTCGTTTCGGGGCACTTCTGGCGGGTTCACACGCGGCGCCGTAACATCGCAAACAAAAGGCCCCGATGACGGGGTCTTCCGAGGTGAGCCTGAGAGCGATCAGGTCTTCAGCTTGGCATTGCAGAGGCTGTAGAAGCCGCCGCCCTTCTGGATCCACTTCAGGCCATTGAGCGTGTTCGCATCCTTGTTCTGATGGTAGGCGTCGACGCAGGTATGCATCCGGCCCTTTCCGGGCGTTTCCTTGGCGTATTTCGGTGAAATTGCTGTCGGGAACGACACGCCCTTGGGCGCCGTCATCGTCGGCTTGTCCGGCTCTTCGCCACTGTTGAGGGTGACATCGGGCTCGGCCGTCGCATCCGGACCGCACTGCGCCTTGCGGAAATCGTTCCACTTCATGTTCTTCGCAGAGCCGTCAGCCTGGGCCGACTTATACTTCGCGCTGCATTCCTTCATGGTCAGCGCCGAGGACGGCGTCGCAAACGCCAGCGCCCCGAGCAGGGAAACGGATGCAAGAATAGTCAACTGCTTGATCATGATCTTTCCTCCAGGCCTCCAGGGGCAATCAAACTATCAGGCTGGCCAATTTTCTTGTCAACGCGACAAATGGCGCAACCAGTACGTTAAATTTGTTCGGGGCAACCGTCGAGGTCCGCTGACGGGATAACATCCCCGCGATGCAGCAGGCGTTTGCTTAGCGGCAAAACGCCGACGGTGGTATAGTGCCGGCCGGGCTGGCTTTTCCTGCACTTCCGAGGGAGGAAGACATGCGCGAACCTGACATGCAGAAAGTGGATGCACTCGTCGGAAGGTTGATCGGCGATGTTGGCGCGGCCGTCTCCGGAGCGCTGGTGGTGCTGGGCGATGACCTCGGCCTGTTCAAGGCCATGGCCGACGGCAAGCCGCGCAACTCTTCCGAACTGTCGAAGGAAACCGGTATCAAGGAACGTTATATCAGGGAGTGGCTGTCCGCACTCGCAGCTGCCGACTACGTCAGCTATGACGAGAAGAGCGATCGCTTTCATCTGACGCCAGAGCAGGCCATGGTCTTTGCCGAGGAGGACAGTCCAGCCTTCTTCGCTGGCGCCTTTCAGGTCGTGCAGGCCATGTGGACGGACGAACCGAAGGTGGCTGACGCCTTCCGCACCGGCAAGGGCGTGGGATGGCACGAACACAGCGCCTGCCTGTTCCGCGGCACGGAGCGCTTCTTCCGGACCGGCTACAACAACAATCTGGTTGCCGAGTGGATTCCGGCGCTCCAGGGCGTCGACGCGCGCCTCAAGGCCGGCGCCAAGGTCGCCGATGTCGGCTGCGGCCACGGCGCTTCGACGATCCTGATGGCCAAAGCATATCCCGCCTCGACGTTTTTTGGCTTCGACTATCACGCCCCGTCAATCGAGCGGGCGAAGGCTGCCGCCAAGGAGGCCGGCGTCTCAGATCGCGTTACATTCCAAGAGGCGCCTGCCGCCGGCTTTCCGGAGGGGAACTACGATCTCATCGCCATGTTCGACTGCCTCCACGACATGGGGGATCCGGTCGGTGCCGGCAAGCATGTCAAGGAATCGCTCTCGGCCGATGGAACCTGGATGGTCGTCGAGCCCTTCGCCCATGATTGTCTGAAGGACAATCTCAATCCGGTCGGCCGCGTCTATTACGGCGCATCGACGATGATCTGCACACCGGCATCACTCTCTCAGGAGGTCGGCCTCGGGCTCGGCGCGCAGGCCGGGGAAACCAAGCTTCGGAAGGTCGCCCTCGATGCCGGCTTCAAGCATTTCCGCCGTGCCACGGAAACACCCTTCAACTTGGTCTTCGAGGTGCGCGCCTGAGCGAGGTGCATCATTGGTGACGCGTTGGCCATGGCCCGCCGCGTCACCTGAAACTGTCCACATGCTGAGAAGAGCTTGTAAACATAGAAATGACCCTGAAATATCAAAAGGATAGACGGATTCTCATGATCGCAGGAGGTTCAAGGGAGAGAAAAAATCGCGCCATGGTGATTTTTTCTGGTTTTGCCGCTTGCGGGATTCAAAGTGCCTGACTATAAGGGCGCCACCACGAAGGAAGCGCCCTTCGTCTATCGGTTAGGACACCAGATTTTCATTCTGGGAAGAGGGGTTCGACTCCCCTAGGGCGTGCCATCGTTTTCCTTTACAAATCAGTTATTTAGATATCAGCTTGCGGAAATTCGATAATTATTTCGGGTTTCGGGGGCAAGCCGGGGGCAAGCCGATTATTTGCGGCTGTCTCAAAAACGATCTCAGCGAATCAGCCACTGCTATAGCTAAAGCTAGGCCTCCAAACATGCATGGTACGAGTCGCGCCCTCCCCGGCATCGTAGGCTGTTCTCACCAACCGCGAGGCGTAAATGACAGCTTCGCGCCAACTCCGGACATCAAGTTTGGTTTAATTGGCCCATCATTTGTCACGTGCGTACCGCGCGAACTGTGTTCGCGCGGTACGCCGGGACTATTTCGTCAGAAACTCAACGACGACTTGATTGAGTGGGCCGCTACATTCTTCCGGCAGCCAGTGGCCGCAATTGGGGATGACGAGCCCTTCGACATTCGTGCCGTATTCCCGAAGCTGATCGACCTGCAACTGGCCCATGCCGCCGTGGCCGCCGCCGCCGATCGCAAGGGCCGGCATGCGCAGCTTTGTCTCAGCGAGCGGCTTGTTGCGCTCCGCCGTCTCGTTGAGCGAACGGTAATACTCGAATGAGGCATTGAGGGTATGCGGCTTCGCGTACGAAGCGGCATACATGTCGAGCAGTTCATCAGAGAAGGCTTCGCGGTTGGTTGCGTGCTCCTTGATGAAGTGTTCGAGGAACATTCGTTCATGCCCGGTCACCAGCGTTTCCGCCAGATTTCCAGCCGCTGCGAAGAAGCTGAAGTGCCAAACGAGCGATTCACCCTTTGGCGTGAAAGCCGGAAACTCGTAGATGCGATCGTCCGGGATCGGGGCCTCCATGAAGACAAGCTTGCGAATGTCGTCCTGATTGGTGACGGCCATCGGATAGGTGTTCCAGATGCCGATATCATGGGCGACCAGATCGAAAGGGGCGTCCGGGCTGAACTGTTTGGCGAGCTTGTGCAGGATAGGTGCTACGTCCTGCCCCGCATAGGACTTCGGCGTGCCCGACTGGCCGAGGCCTGGCAGGTCGACGGCAACCACCGTATGCGTCTTTGCAAGTTCAGGCATGAGCCGATGCCACTCGTACCAGCTTTGGCCAAAGCCGTGCACGAGGAACGCAAGTGGCCCCGAGCCACCCTTCACATAGTGGAGTTTTACCGAGTCGATTTCGGAATAGTTGCTCTCGAAACCTGCCGGGACAGGGAATTCCGTCTTTGTCTCGGCGTAGGCCGGTGCGACTACGAGGGCAGCCGTCAGGGCTACCGCTGAAAGCAGTGGTTTCATCATCGTAATTTTCCTTTGGTTGATGATTTCAGTGACGCCGGCGACCTGACGGGAAGCCGGCGTTTCGCGCGGCCCAGGCGATGCCGAATGCGACAATTGCCAGGACGAGAACTGCGGGTGGGAAGGTTACCGCTCCGCCCTTGTCCAGAAGAACACCGCCAAGGATGCTGCCGCCTGCTATGGCGGAATTCCAGACGACGACGTTCATAGAGAGAGCGATGTCCGCACCCTCGCCAGCGGTATCAGCCAAGGCGGTCTGGAGTTGCGTGGCGGCGCCTCCGAAAGTGACGCCCCAGACAGCCGTTGCGAGAAGCAGAACAACGGGGTTCGTGCCGAAAATGGTAAGGACCAAGGCGGTTAGGCTGAACGCAGCCAAGGCGATCAGCACGGATGCGCGCAGCGCGCTATCGATCACGCGTCCGGTGATCCAGATGCCGACCAGAGCCGCCACGCCGAAAGTGAGAAGAACGAGATCGACGCGCTCGGACATGCCGGCTCGCGAAGCGAAGGGGGCAATGTAGGTGTAGAGGATGTTGTGGGCGAGCATCCAAAACAGGACCACGGACAATACCGCTCGAACGCCCGGCATCGCGGCGACCCGGCCGAGACTGACCTTGCTGTCACCCTTCTGACCGAGATAGTTGGGAACGGCTACGAGAATCCAGACGATCAGCAGGAGCGTCATGGCAGACATGACGCCGAACGCCATACGCCAGCCGATGGCCGTACCGAGCCATGTGCCAAGCGGCACGCCGATCGAAAGCGCAATCGGCGTCCCGACCATGGCAAGCGCCATGGCGCGGCCCTGCTGATGCGGCTCGACCATGCGACGCGCGTAACCCGCCAGAAGGCTCCATGCCAGACCCGCGGCCGCACCTACGAGAAAACGGGCGGCAAGCGTCAACCAGTAATTTTCCGAGACTGCCGTCAGCGTGTTGAACGCCAGAAACCCGAGAACCGTCAGCAACAGCACGTTTCGGCGAGACCATGTTTGGGTGAGAATGGTCAGCGGTATTGCGGCCACAAGCGAACCGATGGCGTAGGCGGCAACTGATTGCCCGGCGAGCGACTGCGAGACGCCGAGACCTTCCGCCATCTGGGGCAACAGGCCGGCGGGAAGCGTTTCCGTAGCGATGCAGATGAAGCCGGTCATCGCCAATGCCAACAGAGCGGCTACCGGCAATGGTTTGTGATGGTCGGGGGCCTCTCCCGGACGCCCCAAGTCGTGGTGCATGATCTTTCCTACCTAATTGTGTATCGGTTGGTACGGAAGTACGGATCATCAATCCACTTGTCAACGACTTATGTATCGACTATTTCATAAATAGGAGATCGAGAGATGGCACGAACTGGACGACCACGCGAATTCGACAGGCAGGCGGCGTTGGATGCAGCGCTCACGCTTTTCTGGAAGCAGGGCTATGAGCCGACGTCGCTCAACCAGCTCAAGGAGGTCATGGGGGGGATTTCCCCGACAAGCTTTTACGCAGCCTTCGGATCAAAGGAGCAGCTTTTCGAGGAAGTGGTCGAACTATACCGGTCTACCGAAGGACGTGTGACCGATGTTCTGTTCGATGAGGAAATCTCGCCACGCTCCGCTATCGAGGAGTGTCTACGCCAGTCGGCAAGGATGCAGACCAACCCTTCACATCCGCCCGGTTGCCTCATCGTGTCAGGAGCGAGCAACTGCGGCGTTACGGGAGATCAGGTCGTCGAATTGCTGAAAAGCATCCGCAGAAAGAACAATGAGGCAATCCGGAGCCAGGTCCGGCGAGCAGTTGCAATCGGAGACCTGCCTGACAGGACTGATATCGAAGGCCTAAGCGAAGTGTTCGGCACCTTCCTCGTCGGTATATCGACTGCGGCACGAGACGGCGTTAACCGCGACAGTTTGGACCGGTCAATCGACCAAATCATGAGGCTATGGAATGGAGCCTAACCGTTGGACGTGCTGCACAATTGCATCTTAACGATATCGAGGAACATCCCGCACTTCCTGTATTGACCGCTTTGAGCCTGAAAGCGGTCGTAGGCGAAGCCCATTGTCGGGCTCCGGAACGTCACCGCCCCGCCGTTAAGATTCAATCATGCGAACAACGCCGGCCGGCGGATCGGCCGTCGCTACCCGCCGCTCTAGAAACTTTGCCGCTGCTTCCCCGGCCTTGGCCCGCGCCTCGGCGTTGATCCTCTCGATATCGGCATAGAGGCGCGCCCGTTCCGCTTCCAAATCCGAGTCAACCTTGGCCCGCATGGGGGCGCATAGCTCGTCCAAGGCGGAGAAGAATCTTGGAACGAATATTCCATTCAAACCACCGCCGTCAGTTTCGACCGCTTCCGGGGTAGCGCCAGCCGCGTCTGCTTGGCAACCTCGGCAGCGACCAGGCGCGCCAATTCGCCCATGACAAAATCGCGGTTGGCGACCAGATTGGCGGCAAGTTCATCGCGCACCTCGCTTATCTGGCGATCGATACTGGCTCGCTCCTCGCGCATGATCAGCGCCATGGCTTCGGTAAACCCGGCGGGGACAGTCAGCGGCTTCATCTCATGCGCTCCTCTAACACACCTGCTTCCTCCAGTCGGTCGTCCTGCGCCCCTCCTCAGCATGCGCAGAACATCTGGCATCCGAGCGTCGACGCTGCCATAAATGAGCTTCATCGAGGGAGGGATGAAGATGCAGAAGAACGCGCCGGACTTCAGCCTTGCAGACAAGGTGACTTTCGTGACGGGAGCGAGCCGTGGCATTGGCCGGGCTTGCGCACTTGCCTGCGCTGCAGCCGGCTCCGATATTGTCTTGGGGGTCCGCGATGTCGCGGCGTCGGCGGGCCTGGTCGCCGAACTCGAGGGCATGGGACGAAAAGTCCTCGCTGTCGAACTGGACATTCCCAACAAGACCCACATCGCGCAAGCCGTCGACGCGGCGCTTGCGACGTTCGGTCGGATCGACGTACTCGTCAACAACGTCGGCGTGGCTCCGGGCAATCTTGCAGAACTCGTTGAGGAGAAGGACCTTGACGAAATACTTGATGTCAACATCAAGGGCACGTTTCTGATGACGCAGGCGGTGGGCCGTCAGATGATCAAGCGCAACAGCGGCCGGATCATCAACATCAGCTCACAGGCCGGCACCGTGGCACTGCGCGGCGAGGCAATCTATTGCATGAGCAAGGCGGCAATCAATCACCTCACGCGCTGCCTTGCAGCCGAGTGGGCACGCTATAATGTCACCGTGAATACCGTATCGCCGACGTTCATCCACACGGATGGTACGGCACCTTTTCTATCCGACGCCGAGAATCGCAAAGCGACGCTCGCTCACATTCCGCTCGGCCGGATCGGTGAAACCGATGATGTGGTGGGTGCCGTCGTCTTCCTTGCGTCACCAGCTGCGAGCCTAATCACCGGCGCGAACCTGCTCGTAGACGGCGGATGGTCCGTCGCCTGATGCCGAGGTGCGCAAAGCTATGCAGACGAAAACGACGATTTTCCCTGGGGCGCGTGTCGGTTTCTCATTGAATTTCAGCCTGGATTCGACAACGCGTTGGTATCGCTACTCATGCTGAGCATGGGCCAGCCTTGCTTCAGCCTGCCCCACCGAATAGAGTTGCCGGATGGCTAGGCAGATCCTCTTCGTACAAGGAGCCGGCGAAGGCGCCTACGATTGCTGGGACAGCAAGCTTGTGGCGAGCCTCGAGCGCGAACTCGGCGAAAACTATGCCGTCCGCTATCCCCGAATGCCCAATGAGGACGATCCAAGCTATGCGGCGTGGAAGCCTGCGTTAACGAGTGAACTCGCTTCGCTGGCCGACGGGGCAATTCTCGTCGCTCACTCGGTCGGCGGCACCATTTTGCTCCATGTGCTTGCCGAACGGCAGCCGAAACCTACGTTCGGCGGCCTATTTGTCATCGCCGCGCCGTTTGTGGGCGAAGGCGGATGGCCGAGCGATGGCCGGCGACTGCAAGGACGTCTCAGAAGGCCTCCCGCCCGGCCTTCCCATCTATCTCTATCATGGCGCCGCCGACGACGTGGTACCCACTGCCCATGTTCATCTCTATGCGAAGGCGATTCCGCACGCCGTGGTTCGCACACTCGACCGCAGGGATCACCAGCTCAACAACGATATGAGCGACGTTGCACGAGACATACTTTCAGCCGGCTAAGCTGTCAGCACGCCGTAGCGCGCGCCGGTTCTCTTTTCCAGCAAGCTGAACGTCTTGCCGAACAGCCATGCCGTTCCTATTTTCTTGCCAGATGCGCCCTTCGTCTATCGGTTAGGACAACAGATTCTCATTCTGTAAAGAGGGGTTCGATTCCCCTAGGGCGTACCAACCACTCGATTCCAGATTACCAAATGGCACACTGGTGAGAGTTCCATTCACACACGAAGTCAGAAGCCGCTGATCAGTTCGACCTTCGAGCCGTCGCTGAAGCGCGAGAGCCGGAACGCTTTCGGGTCGACGACGGGCGCCCGGCCCGTGACGATATCGGCCATCAGTCGTCCCGCTGCCGGTCCAATGCCGAAGCCGTGGCCGGAGAATCCGGTCGCGATATGAAAGCCGGGAATGGAATCGACGGCCGAGATGACAGGCACGGCGTCCGGTGTGACGTCGATGTAGCCGCCCCAACGTTGGGCGATCTCCGCCTTGGCGAAAACCGGAAACGCCTTCTTCAGGCTGTCGAGTGCATCCAGCGTCAGCTTCCTCGAGGGCACCGGATCGAGAACCCGGTGATACTCGAACGGACTGGCGTCATCCATTGGCCAGCGCCGCGGAATGCGCAACTCGTCAAAGAAACGGCCAGCGAGCCGGAAGGAAAGCGACTTCCACTCTGCCCGCAAGGCCGGCAGAAACGCAGCGGCATAGCGGAACGAGGCCGGTACGATATCGACGATGTTGTCGTGGCCGCAGGCCACTGTGTAACCACCGTCCTGCCGCTTGCGGATGGCGAAATCCTTGGTCCATATCGCTTGCTCCGGCCCTCCTTCCAGCGGCTTCGTGCGCATAACGCTGTTCAGCACCTTCAGTTGCGGCAGATCGATGCCGAACCGACCGGCAAACAGGCTGGACCACGCGCCGCCGGCCAGGACCACGGCCTTGCAGGCGATCGCGCCGCGTTCCGTCACGACACCGCTGACGGCCCCTGCCGAGGTCTCGATGCCGCGTACGGCGCACTCCGTGAGAATGGTCGCTCCCTTGTCGCGTGCCGCTTCCGCGATCGCCGGTGCCGCCTTCTGCGGCTCCGCCCGCCCATCGGCAGGCGTGTAGAGCGCGCCCGCCATATCGACCCTTGAGCCGGGAACCGTTTCACCGAATTCTTGCGCCGTCAGCATGCGGGATTCGATCTGGTAGCCGTCCAGATTGCTGCGCCAGCGCTCATGCTCCGCCAGCTCCCTTTCATTGGCGCAGGTGAAGATGATGCCGGCACGCTTGAAACCCGTCTCGCGCCCGGTGCGCTTGTCGAGGCCATCCCAGATTTTCAGCGCCTCGGCCATCAGCGGCACCTCGCGCGGATCGCGCATCGAGATCCGCACCCAGCCCCAGTTCCGGCTCGATTGTTCCTTGCCGATTCCGCCTTTCTCGCAAAGCGTCACGCGCAGGCCGCGTTCGGCAAGTTCCAGCGCCGTGGAGCAACCGATAATGCCGCCGCCGATTACAACGACGTCGCACTCTTTCGGAAGCTCCTCGTCGCCATGGACGGGAACAACATAAGGACCGGGCATGAGGGATTGTCTCCTGGCAGGGACTCAAGATCGTTTGGCTTGTGTAGCCCTACAACCCCGCCCCGCTTTTAGGAACCCTGCCCGCGCTTCGTCTGCATAGCTTACAGCTTCAGGATCGCTTGAAGGCAAACACATCAACGGGCTCGCCCAAACCACGCAGAGGGAACGCGCCGAGGCTTTCCATGCCTTCCTTGCACGAAGCCATCTCGACGAAGGCCCTGGAGAAGAGCACCGGCCGCTTGATCTCTTTCGTCAGGCTTTCCAGAC
>Ga0102592_1002471_pt1 | contig 16075 bp, 13 predicted proteins | sample AraplaCol_mMF_r2_FD_76861 | JGI IMG/M metagenome (GOLD analysis project Ga0102592, IMG submission 76861) | Arabidopsis root microbial communities from North Carolina, USA - plate scrape MF_Col_mMF_r2 (SPADES assembly) (version 2) | ecosystem: Host-associated > Plants > Roots > Endosphere...
TTGCCCGTAGGCGGGCGAGATGAACTCGACATGCTTGCGCATCTCGTCAATCACATGCTCGACGAGGTCGAGCGTTTGATGACAGAAGTGAAAGGCGCATGTGACGGCATTGCTCATGATCTGCGCACGCCGCTCGCTCACGTGCGTACGCTGCTTGCACATATCGACCAGCATGCACGACCATGCGGCGATCCCATGCTTCTCGATATGCTTTCGCGCGCACGCAAGGAAACCGATTCATTATTAGAGCGCTTTCGCGCCATGTTGCGCATTTCAGAAATCGGGGCGTTGCAACGTCGCGGGGGATTTGCACAGGTGCAACTGGAAGACCTCGTGCGCGATGTCTGTGAACTGTATGAGCCGCTCGCAGAGGCACGCTCAATCGTATTGACCGTACAAAGCGAGCCGGTCGAGCTCATTCATGGCGATCGCGCGCTGCTTTTCGAAGCGCTGAGCAATTTAGTCGACAATGCGATTAAGTTCGTGCTTGATAACGGAGTGGTGAGCATCGAGCTCAAACAAACGCCGTTCGGTCCGCTGGCAGCCGTGATCGACAACGGGCCGGGCATCCCCAGCACGGAACGGGGCGCCATCATGCAACGATTCTACCGCGCCGAGCAGACCCGGCATCTTGCAGGGTCTGGGCTGGGCCTGAGTGTCGTGTGCGCCGTCATGAGGGTTCACGACTTCAGGCTGACCATCGACGACTGCGCACCGGGCACCCGCGCGGCGGTCGAATGCTGGTCACATACACTCGCGTAGACCGCCATGTTCATATTCGTAGTCGAACCATTCGATTCACTCTGATCGCATGCGCATCCTATTGGTGTCACCGGCAATTCCCGAAGCCGGCTGGCTGCACAAGGCATTTCAGGAAAGTGCACATAGTCTGCAACGCGCTGAAGATGCACGGGACGGACTATTTCTCGCGTCCCACGAGCCCTTCGATGCTGTGGTCGTGCTGGCCGCCGACGCGGCCGCACGGGCCGTGATGCTTGCCGCCGTGCCGCTGTTCGCGAGTCTGCCGAATAGTCCGCTAGTAGTCGTAATGGTACGTTCGATCGACACACAGGATCGAATCAGCGTGCTGCGCGCGGGTGCCGACGCCTGTCTGTCGTACCCGTGGTCGTTCATCGAAATTCACGAGCGGATGCTAGCTTTGCACCGATCGTCGTCGAAGGTAGGGAACGAAGCCATGACGGCGCGCGTTCTCCCGAGGCTCGATACTGCAACGCGGGAGCTGGTCGACGGCAACACCCGTCTTTCGCTGACGAAGCGTGAATATCAGCTTCTCGAATGTCTGCTGCGTCAGCCAAACATGCCCGTGCCACGGGACCAGTTGATCCGGTATGCATGGTCGGAAAAGGAAGATGTCGACCCCGCAAGCGTCAATCTGGTTGTTTCGCGTCTGCGCAGGAAACTGGTGCAGCGATTCCCATATATCAAGATCGAAACAGTAAGCCGTTTCGGCTATCAAATCTCCTGCACGCGCTAGTCTGTCTGGCTACCACGTGCTGCCTGTGGCGCACGGTCGTGCCCGCGTTGCTTCCTTTCTATAAAGCGGAATGCCCACGCATATGGGCATTCCGGCTTCAACGGCTCACGATCCAAAATAGATATTGCAAAAGCTCGGAGGTCCGACGCAACCGCCGGCGGCCTGCGTGTTTTGCGCTGCGCAGCCCGACAGCAGGACCGTGACGATGAGCGTGAGGCGTGCTGTAAGTCGGTACAGCGCGCGAGGTGGACGAGGCTTGTTCATCGCGTTCATGGCAGATCCGCGCTACGACGCTCAGTGCGCGTAGACGGTAGAGTTCAGATAGGCCAGCTGTCCGTCTTTCTCGGCCTGGATGAGTTCCTGGTAGACCTGCGCACGCGTTTTGGGCTGAACCGCTTCACCATAAGGTGGCACCCACTGCCCCGCCATGGCAGGCACTGAACTCTGCGCGACCTGTGGCGCAGGCGAGGCAGCGGCACCCGAGGTACCGGGCGTACTGGGAGTGCTCTGTGCGAATGCCGAGGCGGAGAGGATGAGGCCCAAGGCCGCGGCTGTCAATGTGAATTTATGCATCTTAGTTCTCCATATTATGCAATGAATGACCGATGCGGAGTTGTTGCATCGGACACGAATCAGGATAGACAGGTGGAACTAGCGCTTTGGCGATACCAGTATGAAAAGATATTCATGCGCCGTTTATGCTTTCCTCGGCGTAGTGCGCTGAGAACCCCGATAGAGCTGCGTTTTCATGAAAGGCCATTCAACGTTGCAAGGCGAAACGCACAACGCATCAGCGCGCGGCGACGGCTCCGGTGCCGTTTGGTGTCCACCCGCCACCCAGCGCCTGGACGAGCCTTACGGCCGCCGTCAAACGGCGCGTGTAGAGCGCCGACGCACTGATCTCAGTGTTCAGTTCCGTCGTTTGCGCGGTCACGACATCGAGATAGCTCACCACGCCGTCGCGATAGCGGGACGTAGACAGGGTCAGCGTGCGCTGCGCAGAGGTCAATGCATCCTGCTCCTGCATGGATTCGTCGCCGAGATGATGCAATAGCGCAAGGTTGTCTTCGACCTGCTGGAACGCGCTCAGTACGATGGACCTGTACTTCGCGCCATTCTCGGCAAGCTGTGCCTCGGCGGCGTGCGTGATGGCCGTTCGTCGGCCACCGTCGAACAGTGTGAACAGCAACGTCGGACCGATTGACCAGATCTCGTTGGGCGTGATGAGCCACGGAGACAACACGTCGGTCTGGTATCCACCGGCCAGACTTAGCGAAAGATCGGGAAAGAACGCCGCCTTGGCGACGCCGATCTTCGCGTTGGCGGCGGCGACGGTGCGCTCCGCAGACGCAATGTCCGGACGGCGCTGTAGCAGCGCGGCAGGGATCCCCACCGGGATATGCGGCAGGTAAGGACGCACGGCATTCGCGGGCAATGTGAATTGCGATGCCGGCACGCCGACAAGCGTTGCAATTGCATGTTCATCGAGCGCGCGGCGCGCCAAGGTGTCGTCGGCGGCCGCACGCGCTGCCGATAATTGCGTACTTGCGCGCGAGACGTCGAGTTCCGAGGAAATGCCGCCGTTATGCCGACTCTGTGTGAGATTGCGCGCGCGCCGATAAGTCGCCACGGCGTCGTTAAGAAGTTTTTGCTGTTCGTCTAGACCACGCAGATCGAAGTAGTCGCTTGCGAGCTGTGCCTGCAGGCTCAGTTGCAACGATGCAAGATCGTCCGCGTTGGCTTCGGCCGTCGCAGTTCCGGCGGCGATTTCGTTGCGGACCTTGCCCCATAGGTCCAATTCATAGTCGAGGCCGACATCGAACGTGCTTGAGTCGTAGACGGACGGCTGGTCTGGGCTGCGAAGCGGCCGGTTATCGGATTGCCTTATGCGCTGGACCTGCGCCCCGGCGCCAATGGTCGGAAACAGGCTCGCACGCGCCTGGTCGGCGAGTGCGAGTGCCTTGTCGTGACGGGCGACGGCGGCGGCAACATCGGGGTTCGCTTCCCCGACCTGCGCTTCGAGGCGATCAAGGACGGGATCATGAAAGACCGTCCACCACGCACTGCGCGGCACTCGGTCGGCGGGCGACGCGGTTTGCCATTTGCCAGCTTCCTTGAACGTGGCCGGTATCGCCGTGAGGGGGGCATGGTACTGCGGCGCGAACGAGCATCCGCTGAATGACGAGATCGCGAAGACAGCGCCCGCCAGCGACGCACAAACAGACAGGCTAGCCATGCGTGTGCTCCCCCGGCCCCGGGTTCGAGCCTTCCGTTGCACGCGTGTCGTTACCAGGGTTCTTTGCGGCCGCGACGTGGACGGCATCGCCATCGACGAGCGAGTCGGGCGGGTTGTCGATCACGCGGTCGGCGCGATCGAGTCCAGACCCGATAATGACTTGTGTGCCAAGGTCGGTCGCGATCGCAACGTGCTTGAGAGTCGCATGTCCGCCACTGTCGACAGTAGCTACCTGAAGCCCTTCGTCGCTGAAGATCAACGCGCTCGCTGGGACCTCCAATGCGCGCCTGCTCGCGGGCAGCGAGAAATGCACCTCGGTGTACTCGCCGGGGATCAGCAGGCCTCGATGGTTGTCGACCGCGAGTTGTACGAGCAGCGTGCCTGAAGATGGCGTGATGGCATCGTCGGTATCGACGAGATGGGCGTCGAAAGTCATCCCCGGCCGCTCGGGCACGGTGAGCGTCGCGCTCATGCCGGTGCGGATCGAGGCGGCTTCGCTTTGCGGGACGCTCACATAGACGCGCAGCTGGTGCGCATCTGACACGGTGAAGAGTTGGGGGCGGTTGCCTCCGCCGGCGTCAATTAATGCGCCAACGTCCGTGTCGCGCGCGGTCACGATGCCATCGAACGGCGCAGCAATGCGCTTGAACGATTCAAGCGCTTCAAGGCGCGCGACATTCGCCTGTTGCGCGGCGACAGTGGCCTGTTTGGCAGCGAGATCCCCGGCTTTCTCATCGGCTTCCTGTTGCGAGACAGAGTCCTGCGAAAGCATCAGGGTCCAGCGCTTCGCCGTGGTGGCTGCGAGTTTTTCGTTAGCTTCGGCGTTCTGCAAATCGGCACGCGCCTGTTGCAACTGCTGGTCGAGATCAGGCGTGTCGATCATACCGAGCACCTGGCCCGCCTTCACGTGGGTGCCGATGTCCGCATACCAGGCGTGCAGATAGCCGGACACCCGCGCATAGATCGGCGCGTTGATGTACGCAGCAAGCCGGCCGGGCAGCACGAGCTGTTGGGCAGAGACGGGCGCGCGCGGCTGCACGACCGATACCGTGGGGATTGCCTGCGCCCGGGTCCAGTCCGCGACTTCGGAGCGGCTATGTATGCGGCTTGTAATGCCGCTGCCGACAATGGCCGCTGCGGCCAGCAGCGCGGCAATACCGGCCAGCTTCAGGTGATTGAGGCGTCGCGGCGAACGGACGTCGATTTCAGTGGACATGCGATTCTCCTCGATCGTTACTGGTAAGAGAACATTGAGCAGGTTGAGGGCGGTCGTTTCGATGAACGAGACTGAAGATGACGGGGACGAACAACAGCGTCGCGCAGGTCGCGCACATCAGGCCGCCAATGACGGCTCGCCCGAGCGGCGCATTCTGCTCGCCGCCGTCGCCCATGCCGAGCGCCATTGGTGTCATGCCGATGATCATTGCGAGTGCCGTCATCAGTACTGGGCGAAAACGCGTAAAGCCCGCTTCCAGCGCCGCGACCAACGGGTCGCCGCCCACCGCGAGGCGTTCGCGCGCGAAGCTGACCACGAGGATGCTGTTCGCCGTCGCGACCCCCATGCAAAGAATTGCGCCCGTCAACGCCGGCACGGACAACGGCGTCTGCGTGGTGAAGAGCATCCACACGATGCCCGCAAGTGCGGCAGGAAGAGCACTGACAATGACCAGCGCATCGCTCCATGAATGGAAATTCACGACGATCAGCAAATAGATCAGCAGCACAGCACCGCCCAGGCCAAGCAACAACCCGGTGAATGCGCCATTCATTGTCTGTACCTGGCCGCGCAGCGTGACAGTCGAGCCCTTGGGCAGGTCTTTGGCCGTGGCATGGAGCACATGCTGGATCGAAGCGGCGACGGCTCCCAGGTCGCGCCCCTGCATCGTGGCGAAGACGTCATAGAGCGGCATGATGTTGTAGTGCGAAATCACGAGATCGCCGGCACCGCGCGTAATCGATGCAATCGCACCGAGCAGTTGCGACCGGCCATCGGCGCCGCTGACTGTGAGATTGGAGAGGGCGGACAAGGACGTCATCCGGTACTGGGGTGTCTGTGCAACGATTGGATAGGACACGCCGTTGTGCGAGTTGAGCCAGAACGATGGCGCGACCTGGCTCGTGCCCGAGAGGCTCGCGACAAGGGAGTCGGTCACATTGGATTCGGTAATGCCAAGCTGGTCGGCCCGCGAACGGTCCACTCTCACGGTAAATTCGGGGTAGTTAGACGCCTGCTGTATACGTGGGTCGGCGACACCACCAATCAGCCTGATCTTGCGTAACAGCTCGATCGCATAGCGGTGGTTCGCGGCCTGATTGGGACCCGCGACTTGCACGTCTATGGGTGCCGGTGCTCCGAAATTGAGAATCTGGCTAACGATGTCCGCGGGCAGGAACGCGAACGTCACCCCAGGAAAGGTGCGCGGCAGTTTCGTACGCAACGTCTTCACATAACCGGACGTTGGAGCATGGTCGGGGCACAGGGACACCAGTATGTCGCCGTCTTGCGGTCCCGTGGTACCGCTATTGTTGTAAGTCAGATTGATGCCGCTGTTCGGCAGACCGAGATTGTCCGTGATGCTGGCCAACTGGTCGGACGGGACAATTTCGCGTATGACATCCTCGACGCGGTCGGCCAGCGCGGCCGTGTCTTCGATACGCGTGCCAGAAGGTCCGCGCATGTGAACGACAATTGCCCCCGAATCGATGTCGGGAAAGAAATTGCGGCCGAGCCATGGCGAAAGCACCGCCAGCGAGCCGATCACGGCTACCATGAAACCCGTGACGAAACGCAGGCGGCTCGTCAGAGCGAGCCCGAGCAGCACACGGTAAATTCTGCGCAAGCGCTCGAAGCGGTGTTCAAACCCGCGTTGCAGGCGAACGAGTGGGTTGCGCGACGGTATCACGTGATCCATTGCGCCGTGTGCCGCCATCACGGCGCAAAGCTCGCCAGACGCGTGGCCATCTGAAGCATGGGGTCGCAACAGATAGGCTGCCATCATCGGGACGAACGTACGCGACAAGATGAACGATGCGACCATCGCAAAGATGACGGCCTCTGCCATCGGCACGAACAGATAGCGCGCGATGCCGTTCAGCAGCAACATCGGGACGAATACGATGCAGATGCAAAGCAATGAGACGAAGGCGGGCGTGACGATCTGAGCAGCGCCGTCGAGAATCGCGGAGCGTACGTCTTTGCCCTGTTCAAGATGCCAGTTGATATTTTCGATCGTGACGGTCGCGTCATCGACCAGAATTCCGACCGCCAGGGCGAGGCCGCCTAGCGTCATCACATTCAGTGTTTCACCCAAGGCCGCGAGCGCGGCGATCGCACTTAACACGGCAAGCGGGATCGATGCCGCGATGATGAGCGTTGAGCGCCAACTACCGAGAAAGAGCAGGATCATCAGTGACGTCAGCGCGGCTGCGATCACGCCCTCACGGGCGACGCCGCTAACAGCACCTTTGACGAACGTCGACTGATCAGCCAGGGTCACGATCTTAAGCGAGGACGGCAGCGTGGCCTCGACGATCGGTAACTTTGCTTTAACGCCGGCGATGATGTCCAGGGTCGAGGCGTTACCGTTCTTCAGTATGCTCATCAGCACGGCGCGCTGGCCGTTGACGCGCACTATGTTGGTCTGCGGTGGAAAGCCGTCGCGCACATGTGCGACATCGCGGATATAGATCGTCGAGCCCCCCACGCTTTTGATCGGCAGATCGTTGAGCTCCGCGAGCGCGATCGGGCTGTTATTCAGCTTGATGTTGTACTCAAACGGGCCAATCTTCTCGGTACCGGCGGGGACGATCTGGTTCTGTTGTGCAAGCGCATTCGCAACATCCTGAGCCGAGAGCTGTCTGGCCTGGAGCGCTTGTGGGTCGAGGTCGATCTGCACTTCACGTGTCTTGCCGCCATAAGGCGTTGGGATTGCAACGCCCGGAACGCTGAGTAGTTGCGGCCGGATGTAGTTCGTCGCGTAGTCAGCGAGCTTCTGTTCGTCGAGCTTGTTACTTGTCAGGGCGATCTGCAGCACGGGAACAGTCGACGCGTTGTAGTTCAGAATCTGTGGCGGGGTCGTGCCGGGCGGCATCTGCTTTAGAACTGTCTGCGAGACCGACGTCACCTGCGCAGTGGCCGTGCGGATGTCAACGTTAGGCTGGAAGAAGATCTTCACGATGCCGTAGCCACGAAACGATTGGGACTCGATATGCTCGACATCGTTGACCGTCGTGCCGAGCGTGCGCTCGTAATACGTGACGATGCGGCCGGACATGTCGTCCGGCTGAAGGCCGGTGTAGCTCCAGACAACGCTGATAACGGGAATGCGGATGTCGGGGAAGATGTCGGTGGGTGTGCGTAGCGCGGCGAGGGGGCCGGCAATCAGGATGAGCAGAGCGAGAACGATGAAGGTATAAGGCCGGACCAGCGCTAACCGGACAATTTTCAGCATGGACAACGACTCCGTGCAGGGCACTCATCAAGCGCGACCAAAAGGGATTTTTGGCCGTCGACCATGACAAGCGGGAGCCCGTATTGTCGGGAAAGGACGCTAACGCACAGCGTCTACTAACATGAAAGATGTTTAATGCCCGCTGCGACATGTAACGGAGTCTGGATACCGGGAGCGTCATCCCAGTAAATAGCCCGACCCGCGAATGGTGCGAATGAGCGGGGTGTCGCCAGCCACATCGATCTTCCGCCGCAAACGGCCTACGTGCACATCGATCAGATTCGTACCAGGGTCGAAGCGGCAGCACCATACCGCCTCGAAGATCATCGTACGGGTGAGCACCTGGCCCGCATGACGCATCATGAATTCGAGCAAACGTAGTTCGGTGGGCTGCAGTGACAGTTCCTGGCCGCGATACGTAACGCGACGGCGTATCAGATCGAGTTCGAGCGGTCCAGTACGCAGCACCGTTTCTTCCTTGCCTACGCGCGGACGGCGTCGCATCAACACTTCGACGCGAGCGGACATCTCCTCGGGGGAGAATGGTTTTATCAGGTAGTCGTCGCCACCGGCGCGCAACCCCTGAATGCGCTGGTCCACATTGGACAACGCGCTCATCACAAGTACGGGTGTTTCGATCCCGACGCCGCGCATCGTGGAGACGATCTTCAGTCCGTCGAGGTCGGGTAGCACCCGGTCGATCGTGATGACATCATAATCGCCGGACATGGCCTTGGCCATGCCGTCGCGCCCAGTTCGGGCAACATCGACGTTAAAGCCACTCGCGGTCAACGCGCGAACCACATCTTCGACGACCAGATCGTCATCTTCAATAGTGAGAATTTTTGGCATCTGCTTCACCTGTGTCGGCGGCCGTTTGAGACCGTGTATGAAAGACGCTGGTCATCTTCGGGGAGCTCTACTAACAGGTTGCAGCTATGTCGATTAAGGATTCTTTATGTTGTTGCGATGTTCATGAAATAGAGGTTGGCATTTCATTGATATCTGTCGCGGGCGCGGCGGTTTTCGGGCCGGGCCCGACCCGTGTATAGGTTACGCTATTGTCCCGATTCTGCTTGTGCCGAAATACCGGAAGGTGCGGCGCCTGCACAGTCCGCTTCGTACTTGAGATGGAGCCGATGTTCGGCTTCTTCCAGGGGGGCCGGGTAGTCAGCATCGCCGCCACCGGACGGATCATATCCCACAGATTCGAGTTCGCTCAGTTCGTTCATCAATTGGGCGTGCGTGACGGGTCCTTTAAGCGGTGTGAACGGATAGTCGTTGCACTGCTGGGGCGTGAGTTTTCCAGCGGCGAATGCAGAGGCTGTGACGGCAAGCAGTGCGGTGCACGCTAGCATCCTGAATGTTCGATTCATGATCGTCATCTCCAGAGAAAAATCGCAGAGCACGCGTATCAATGACCGTGTTCCTCGGTGCGGACCGTATAAAACACGACAAGCGCGCTAAACAGGGTAGGAGGGTGGAACTCGCAGAACGGCCTTAGAGAGATGAAGGTCGTTTTAGACGGCATCTCGCGCACAGCCGGGAGTTGCCCGACGGGCGGATAAAATTTTCTTCATGCGTGGATGGTCGTGGCGTTAGCGCGGCGCCCGTATCGTTGATTCAGGGGAGACGTTGCCATCATCGACAATCCGCAATACTGTTCATCGTCCGGAGGGGCATCATGAAGCGAAACCTGATCTTCTTTATCACGGCGTCGACGATCGTCGTTTCCTGGGGAACCGCGTTCGCGCAATCGAACGCATCGCCGCAGGGGCCTTCATTATTGCCCGCCACTACGGGCACGATGCTCCAATCAGGTGAAATCCAGGGGGGGCAATGGGTTCTCCCGGATAGCAACGAGCAAGGGAAGACCCGTGCGCAGGTGAAACAGGAACTGATTCGGGCGCGGCAGGACGGCCAACTCGCCTGGCTAAACAAAACGATCTATGCACATCACTGATGCGTGACGGGCACCGGCGTTTTGCCGGTTGCCCGCAACCCGTTGCGCAGTCGGGTGGTTTAGGCCACAGCACGAAGTGGGACGGAGCGACCTTTGGCGCGGAAGAAACCGACCGAGAAGTCGATGAACGTGCGCACTTTTGCAGTCAACTGAGTGCGTCCGGCGTAGACGATCGATACAGTACGCGATGCGTCTTTGAGAGGATATGACTCGAGAACGCGCACCAGCACGCCTCGTTCGAGATCGTGGCGGATCAGTGGCGTTGGCAGCAAGGCGATGCCCAGATGGCTGACGGCTGCGGCATGCGCTACCGCATGGCTTGGCGTACGCAGTGCATTGCGCAGCGCCTGGACGCGGTAGATTTCCGTACCGTCCGTCAATTCCCATGCTCGTGGGGAGCCATCGGAAACGATGAGCAGGCTGTGTGAGCCGAGAGCGGTGGGCTTGGCGGGCGCGCCGCGCCGCGCAAGATATGCGGGCGACGCCGCAAGCACTTCGTCGAAATTTACGAGCTCCCGGCTAACCATAGACGAGCCGGATTGGCGGCGCGTATCCACGAATCCTACATCGAAACTGCCTTCGATCATGTCGATCTGCGAGTCAAACGACGTAATGTCGAAGTCGACGAGCGGCTGGGTCTGGTGATAGGCGGTGAGCAGTTCGCAAAGCTCTGTTACCGCGAACGCAGCGGAGGTCGCTATCCTCAACGTTCCGTGCGGCGACCGGGTCGTCTTGATCAGGCTCGACTCGATCTCGTCGAGCGTATTGATAATGCTCCGGCACCCCTCAAGATATTCTGTGCCCGCTTCTGTCAATGAAAGGCAACGTGTTGAACGATTGATCAGACGCACGTTCAGGTGTGCCTCGAGCATGTTGATGCTGCGAGTCACGGCAGCGGGGGACATACCCAACTGACGTGCTGCGAGCGCGAAGCTGTTCAGGTCAACCACTCGCATGAAAACGCGCATTCCCTGAATCTGGTTCATTCAAAGGACTCCAGTCCGGCGATGCCATGCATCATCGAATACACCGTCTAACTTTCACACCACATGTTTGTGAAGAAATGTTTACTCGTTAGCTTGGTATGAAAAGCGAAAGCGTCGACAGGAGCCGTGTCGCGCGCGTGCAACTAAGGGACGACCATTTGATAGTGTCGCAAGCCCTTGTGGCCTTATGAAGCAAGTGTATTTAATTTTCCGGAATACTTAGTTTCTTCATTCAATCATTACCTTGGTAGCAGGTGTCGGAAGCTTTCGATCTAATGTGCCGGCACTTGCATATGTACGCAAGAAAGCGAACCGCACGTTATGTCGCGACCACTCGATCTACGTCCAAGGGGACTTAATAAATGAAGAAGCATCTGATTACCACGGCCATGTTGAGTTCTTTGATCGGCGCCGCACATGCGGACGACGGAAACAGCGTGACGCTATATGGCGTGCTCGACGTTGCTGTCGGCGCTGTCGAACATAGCGCAGATGCCAGTGCACTATTTCCTGCAACCGTCAATCCGGTAAGCAAAGTGAGCCGTCAGTTTAACCATCCCGTCTATGGGATGTTCAATGGCGGCATGTCTGACTCCCGATGGGGTATCCGTGGCAATGAAAATCTCGGCGGCGGCCTGCACGCATTCTTCGGCCTTGAGTCCGGCATCAATGTGCAGTCTGGCGAACTCAACAACGCGGCGGGTTCGATTGCGGGGACGAACCGCACGGTGGGCGCGGCATCTGCGCTGAACGGACAGTTATTCAACCGGGGGGCGTTCGTCGGCTTGCGCGACGATACATTCGGCTCTGTGGCGCTCGGCCGCACGACGACACTCGGCTTCGATACGATCCTCAACTATGACCCGGTATTCGCTTCTCAACTATTCTCCCCGCTTGGCTTCTCAGGTTCGTATTCTGCGGGGGGTATCACGGAAGGATCGCGTACCGATAACAACATCAAATACACGAACCATACAGGTCCTTTCAACTATGGTATCTCATATAGCTTCGGCGGCGTGGCAGGCAAGTTCGGCGCCGGCTCGACGTTCGGCGCAAACGTCGGCTATGAAGCGAACGGCCTCGGGATACAGGCGACTTACTACAGCGCACGGGATGCCGTTCACTCGGGCGCGCTAACGGGTGCGAATGCGGTGGGCAGTCCGCTCGTCGGGACGAGCGTCGGTACATTAACGTTGAATAACGACGAAGACTTCATGGTGGCTGCCAAATATTCGTTCGGCGCTGCAACGCTTAAAGGCGGTTACGAACGTTTCGAACTGAAAGCTCCAAGCGACCCGGCCGTCGCGGGGACAATCGTTAACTACTACGGCTTCTCGGGGACGCTGACCAATAACTCTACTCCGAGCAAGAATAATCTGTATTTCATTGGTGGCGACTACAGGATCACACCACATCTGGATCTGGCGGCAGGTTTCTACGATACGCAGACAATGCAGTCGCACGGCGTGGCAGGCGGCAACCAGCTTCAATATTCGTTGGTCGCGGACTACCGTCTCAGCCAGCGCACCGATGTGTACGCGGGTTACATGTTCTCAAAGTTCAATGGGGCGGCGTTCGACGGATTCGAACCGACGGACTACATCGTAGCCGCCGGCATCCGCACGTTGTTCTAGAAGTGGAGCGGCGCGCATCGTCGGGTTGTTTTTGACGATGCCGTCGATGCGGGCCAACAAAATTCATAAACTTTCCTTCATGGTTTTGCCCGGTTGTGCAGGAGGGCAGCGGGTCTCGCGCAATGTCGTCACGCGGCTTCAGACCGAGAGCTTCACTGCCCCGTACCGTCGCAATCGCACACCGGCCGATTTCATGTTTCCGTAGCGCTTCACGGCTTCATGAATAGATATCATCGACACGCCTTGTAATGCGCACGTCGTGCGCAACATGTCATTCATCAGTCGAGAGCGAACAGCAATGAAAATAGAGAACCCCGCTTACCACAGTACAAATGCAAGCTTCCCCACGCATGCGAATCGATGCGGGACTGCGCGTTTCGAATCTGCGAGGCGCGTGTGATCGACATCGCTCAACCTGTTGGTCAACTGAGAAGCGAAAGTCAGCCGGTCGAGGGGGATGCTGCCACGCCCGGGGAACAATTAGGCCGGCAGTGGCACACAACGACCTTTCGATGGCTTGCGATCTTCGTTCCCGTGTTCGCGGTGTCGATGGCGGTGCTGATCGGCGTGATTGAGTTTTCGGTGACTCGTGCAATGGAACGTGCAGCCGACGCCGGCGTGCGATGGCAGTTGCGCTATTTCGATTCGGTACCCGTCAGCGAACTCGCGGCCACGATCGACAGCCGCATCGAGCGCGAGCATCGCCACGTGAACTATTACGGCCTGTTCGACGCGAATGGGCGGCACGTCGCGGGCGACATGGTGGACATGCCCGCGGGGTTGATTCTCGATGCCCCGGGGGCCGCGCACGGCTTGACCAAGGGCGTGACGCTGACACTGGCGAACGGTCATGCGGCTCTGATCGTGAGGGCAATGGGAGAGCGCCGTGGAGACGGAAAGCGGCTCATCATTGCCCGCAGCCTGGCCGATGTGACACGCGTACGCAACGAGCTGATGCACGCAGCGCTGGGAGGAGCGCTGTTATGCCTGGTCGCGAGTGTTGTGGCGTGCCTCCTGCTGAGCTTGCACCAGATGCGCAGGGTGGCGGACATGCGCCGCGTTACGGCGCTCATTGCGGGGGGGGATCTCGATCAGCGGCTGCGGGTGCAGGGGCGCGATGAACTCGATATGCTCGCGCATCTCGTCAATCGGATGCTCGATGAAATCGAGCGTGTGATCGCAGAGATCAAAACTACATGCGATGGCATCGCGCATGACTTGCGCACACCCCTCGTCCGATTACGCCTGCAACTGGCTAGTCTGGCTGAGCATGCGGCGCAGCGCGGTGATAGAGTGGCCGATGAAATAATCGAACGCCTGCGCGCGGAGGCCGATTCGGTATTGTTGCGTTTCAACGCGATGCTGCGCATCGCAGAGATTGGATCGATGCAACGGCGCAGTGGCTTCAGGCCGATATCTATGAACGTACTGGCAGAGGAACTGGTCGAGCTTTACTCGCCGCTCGCTGAAGAAAAGTCCATCCAGTTGAAATACGATGCAGTACCGGTGAATGCTATTCACGGCGACCGTGAACTGCTCATAGAGGCGCTTGGGAACCTGCTCGATAACGCAATCAAGTTTGCACCGGCGGGCACACGTGTCACGCTCAGTTTGCATCCTTCGCTCTGCGGGCCTTGTATCACGATCGCCGACCAGGGGCCTGGCATCCCTGTTGGCGAACGTGAGGCGGTGACGAAACCATTCTACCGCACGCAGTACGCCCGCAATACACATATAGGGGGGACGGGCCTCGGCCTTTCGATCGTCGCCGCGGTATTACGGTTGCACGATTTCCGCATGCACATCGGAGACGGGTGTGATGGAAAGCACTGTGGTGCGTTGATTACGATCGAGTTCTGGCCGCATATGCTGCATCCTGCAATGTAAAGTGGAGCGGGCTGGGTGCGCAGAACCCGCGGCGCGGAACGCCGCGTGCGGAACTGTTTCACATGAAGAGACGGGTTCGCTCGCTTGCATGCGAGGCGCCCAGAGGAGCCATGATCTCGCTGAGCCGTTCGATGCTGGCTCGTGGCAAACCGAAGCCTGTCCAACCATAACCGCTATGACGGAAGAACACGACGAGTCCATCCAGCAGTGGGTTTTGAACTGTTTGCCAACGTGGCGCGGTTTCTATTACGTATTGATGTGAAAGGGCCGGTGTGTCGGAGGTCTCAGGCCCGACGTCGGAGCGCACCGTGCTTAGGTACTCGATCAGTTGATCGAGCTGCGATGCGTCGAGCTGTGCACGATCATTTCCAAGCTTGAGCAGCAGAGATTGCTCGCCATACTCGTTAATAATCTCCATGTCGATATCGGACAGCATTGTGTTCTCCAGATAGTGGGGCGCTTGAGATAGGGTCCTGGTCAGTTCGCCGACATTGGTATAGGTACCGGTGTGGCAATGAAATTAGCAAACTGATCGAGAAGCACCGGCACCTGGGCATGTGGAATGAAGAAGCCCGTCCAGCCGTAGCCAGTGTGCCGCAACAATACGACGAGTCCATCTCCGTTGGGGTGTGGCTCCGCATGCCAGCTCGGGTTGATCTCGATCACATAATGATGCGTTGGAGACATCTGAGTCGCGATGCCAGGACGCATCGCGGCGCGGAAGAAGCCGAGACGTTCGATCAACCGTTCAGTCTCATGGCCGTCCATGTGTAATTGACGTGTGCCGACCGTAATCGATAACACATTTTGTCCATTGTTTCCGAACATTTCGATTTTTAGCCCGTGATGCATAAGATTGCCTCCAGCCAAAGACGGTTGATGGTACGACACGGAAGTTACGTACCATCGCAGCGTGATGCAACGCCAAACGGATGAAAGAGTTTTTAGGTTCGGCGGCGCGTGATCCAAGGCACAATCTGTATCCTCGACTGCACTCACCGGGTGACGCGACTAGAAGCGATGAATCATCGCGACGCGATAAACCATCTGATTCGGCGACGACGACGCGGCCGGGCTGGCGAGAAGCTGTGCGTTGTCGAATTCCGTACCTGTATGAGCGCTCTGAACGTGCTGATACGCGCCCTGAAGATAAAGCGACGTCCGCGCGCTGAGATCATAGTCAAGCATCAGTGATACCTGGTGCCATCGCGGGCTGTAGTCGCCTGCCGTCGAGTCTAGCTTTCCGAGCGTATATGCATAGGCGGCACCGATCCACAGATCCGGCTGGAAGTAATACTGACCATTAAGCTGGAAGTTGTCGAATTTCCATGACGACCACGTGCCGCCCTGGGGCTGAATGGTGCCAGTCAGAAAGGCATTAGCGGTCGGTGCGTCAATCTGGGTATGGGAGTAATCGAACGCG
>Ga0102592_1002472_pt1 | contig 16063 bp, 17 predicted proteins | sample AraplaCol_mMF_r2_FD_76861 | JGI IMG/M metagenome (GOLD analysis project Ga0102592, IMG submission 76861) | Arabidopsis root microbial communities from North Carolina, USA - plate scrape MF_Col_mMF_r2 (SPADES assembly) (version 2) | ecosystem: Host-associated > Plants > Roots > Endosphere...
ACAAGCTGCGCACCCAGAAGCACATCACCATCCACCACGACACCATCCCGGGCGCGAACCATTTCTTCGAGAACGAAATGGACGACCTGATGAAGAGCGTGGACAAGTATCTGGACATGCGGCTCGATCCGAACTCGCCGATCCGCTGATTCACGGATGCCGGCCGCCGAGATCGAGGATCGGGCGGTCGGCGCCTTGCTGGGGCTCGCCGTCGGCGACGCCCTCGGCACTACGCTCGAATTCAGTACGCGCGACAGCCAGCCGCCAATCACCGATATGATTGGCAGGGGACCGTTCAACCTGCAGCCCGGCCAATGGACCGATGACACCGCAATGGCGGTGGCACTGGCCACAAGCCTTGCCGAACGTGGCGGCTTCGATCCGCACGACTGCATGAACCGTTTCGTAAGCTGGTATCGCTGGGGCACTTACAGCTGTACCGGCACATGCTTCGATATCGGCATCGCGACGCGTGCCGCGCTCGCCCGGTACGAAGACGACGGCAACCCCTTTGCCGGCTCGACCAATCCTTCGAATGCCGGCAACGGATCGCTGATGCGCCTGTCGCCCGTCGCGATCTGGGCGGCCGGCCGCGGTGAGGCCATGGTTCTTGAGACCGCCCGCGCGCAGAGCCGCCTCACCCACGCCGCCGACGAGTGCCTCGCGGCCTGCGAAGCCTATGCTCTGCTCACCGCCCGCGCCATCCTTGGAGCGCCTCGCGAGACGGTGCTGGCGCCAATGGAGTTCGAAGGGCCTCCGAAGATTGCCCGGATCGTGGCCGGCGGCTGGCGGGGCAAGACGCGCGGCCAGATATCCTCGAGTGGCTATGTGGTCGATAGCCTTGAGGCAGCGCTATGGTGCATCGGGGAGACCGACAATTTCGCAGACGCGGTGCTGCACGCAGCCAATTTGGCGGATGATGCCGACACGGTCGCAGCGATCACTGGCCAACTCGCGGGAGCGCTCTACGGCGCATCGGCCATTCCCGCGCGCTGGCAGGAACGGCTCGCCTGGCACGATGAAATCACCGCGCTTGCGCTTCGGTTGCTCAGCCCTTCCTGAGATTCTTCGCCCCGCCGGCCAGCATCGCCGCCGTCGCCTCGGGCGCCCCGCGATAGGCTTCCTGGAACTCGGCGCTCCAATATTTGAGCTGGTCGAGAGGGATCGGCTCTCCGCTCACGGCGCACAGCACGTAGCTGCCGGGGCGGACGATATCGACTTCGGGCGTGCCGTAATGGATCTGAGCGGGACCGTTCATCGCGCCTATCTAGGGAAGCGGACGCAAAGGTCCAATATCCTCGGCGGGATCGGCGAACGGCAACGCCGCGCAGCGGCTCGCGTGCGTCAGATCCGCAGGATCAGCAGGTTGCCCAGAATCACCACCGCGCAGACCCACATCAGGATCGCCTTGGTCCGGTCCGCGCGGAATTGCTTCCACCCGCCCCAGACCAGCGCGCCCATCGCCAGCACCGCGATGCTCAGCCACAGCGGCTCGAGGCCGGGATCGGGCATCAGCGCGCGATCAGCCAGATGATCAGTGCGATCGCCCCGATCACGCCGCCGAACAGCGCGATCATCTTGAGGTCGCCGCGATAGATGATGCGAAGCAGGCCCCAGAGGAAATAGCCGAGCGCGCGCGCCCCGACGCTCATCACATGGGCGATCACGGCACCGAAGCGGTTCGCCACCGGGTCAGTCTTTCCCGGAAAGGACTTGGGCATAGGCATCGGGATCGGCATTGCCTCCGGAAAGGAGGACGAGCAAGCCCGGCCTGAAATCCACCTTGCCCGCGAGCAGCGCGGCCAGCGCCACCGCGCCGCCCGGCTCCACCACCACGCGCAGCTTGGCCGCCGCCCAGCGCTGCGCCGTGCGAATCTCCGCCTCGCTCACCGCCAGGCCGGTGGCGCCACGCCGCGAGAGCACGTCGAAAGTGAGCGGTGAGACACGCGTGGTCTGCAATGCATCGCAGGCAGTCGGCGGCGGATTCTCGCCCACCGGCTCGATCCATCCCGCCTCCAGGCTGCGGCGCATGTCGTCCCAGCCCTCGGGCTCGACCGTGACGATCTCCGAGTCGGGCAGCGCCAGCGCGATGCCCGATGCCAGCCCGCCACCACCGCACGGCACCAGCACGTTAAGCGGATCGGGCAGCCGCGCCTCGACGATCTGGGTCATCGCCTCGATTCCGGCGCTGCCCTGCCCCTCGATGATCCAGGGATCGTCGAAGCTCGGCACCAGCGTCGCGCCGCGGGCATGGGCGAGATGTGCGGCGATCTTTTCGCGGCTCTCGGTCGCTCGGTCATAGGAAACGATCTCCGCCCCCATCGCCAGCGTCGCGTCGCGCTTCACCTTGGGCGCGTCGGCCGGCATCACGATAACCGCCGGGATACCGAGCTTCTTCGCCGCCCAGGCGACTCCTTGCGCATGATTGCCCGAGGAGAAGGCGACCACGCCCCGCTCGCGCACCTCGTCGTCCAGCGCGGTGAGCCGATGCCAGGCGCCGCGGATCTTGAAGGCTCCGATCGGCTGCAGGCACTCGGCCTTGAAGCACACCGGCACGCCATGGATTTCATGAACAAACATAGGGGTTTGCGGCAGGATGCTGGCGATCTTCGCAGCGGCGTCCCGCACCCCTGCCCGAGTCGGCTGTCGCACAATCGTCACACTTCACCCCCGCCGTAAATTTCCGGACCTCGAATCGCTTTACACAGGGGACCGACGTCCTTATGTGCCGCCTTCCGCTGCCCCATGGGACTTCCAACCGCAAGGCAGCTTTTGTCAACGATCGCCGTAAGGCACTTGGAGGTCCCTTGAGTTGCACAAGCATCATTGCGCGCTGGGGTTAGCGCCCCTCTCGACCGCCGGCTCCTCCGTGACCGGCATCGACATCGCTAAGCAGGGTCCGGTTCAGCCGGTCACGCTCGTCCGTCCGCACGCCGCGGCGCGGGCCGCTCGGTTCTTCGTCGAGAAGTTCCCGGGTAAGGCAATGTATGCCGTGAAGGCGAATCCCTCGCCCGAACTGCTGCAGATCCTGTGGGAAAACGGCATCACCACCTATGACGTGGCGTCGATCGGCGAAGTTCGCCTGGTCGCGCGCACGCTCCCTGAAGCCACGCTCTGCTTCATGCACCCGGTCAAGGCCGAGGAAGCGATCGAAGAGGCGTACTTCACCCACGGTGTCCGTACCTTCTCGCTCGACAGCCTCGAGGAGCTGGAGAAGATCGTCCGCGCCACCAGCCGTGACGGCGTGGCTGCGAGCGACCTGACGCTCTGCGTGCGCCTGCGCGTCTCGTCGGACCATTCGAAGCTCAGCCTTGCGTCGAAGTTCGGCGCCGGCCCGGGCGAAGCCGCCAAGCTGCTGTTCGAGACCCGCCAGGTCGCCGACGCGCTGGGCATCTGCTTCCATGTCGGGTCGCAGGCGATGTCGCCGGAAGCCTATTCGAATGCGATGGAGCGCGTGCGTGCGGCGATCGTCGAGTCGGCCGTCACCGTGGACGTCATCGACGTCGGCGGCGGCTTCCCCTCGACTTATCCGGGCATGACCCCGCCGCCGCTCGAAGCCTATTTCGAGACGATCCACCGCGCGTTCGAGAGCCTGCCGGTTTCCTATTCGGCCGAGCTCTGGGCCGAGCCGGGCCGTGCGCTGTGCGCCGAGTACAGCTCGATCGTGGTGCGCGTGGAGCGCCGCCGCGGCGCCGAGCTGTACATCAACGACGGTGCCTATGGCGCGCTGTTCGACGCCGCGCACATCGACTGGAAGTTCCCGGTCGAGCTGCTGCGCGAGCCCGAATCGAACGCCAAGGACGTCGAGTTCAGCTTCTACGGCCCGACCTGCGACGATCTCGATTACATGAAGGGCCCGTTCCTTCTGCCGGCCGACACCCGCTCGGGCGACTATTTCGAGATCGGCATGCTCGGCGCCTATGGCTCGGCGATGCGCACCGCGTTCAACGGCTTCGGCACGGACGCGACCGTCGTCGTGGCGGACGAACCGATGGCCTCGATGTATGTCGAGCTCACGGAACGCCAGCCGGCCTGGAACGTCGTCAAGCTGTAACGCAACGCACGCTACTACCTCGTCACCCCGGCCTTGAGCCGGGGTCCCGCTGCCTTTACAGGCACCAGCAAGTGGGACCCCGGCTCAGGGCCGGGGTGACGAATGCTTTGGGTTTCCGCGTCCCCTTTTCTAAATGACGGCGGCCAAGAAGATGGGAGAAACCCCATGACCGACACCACCACGCTCAACAAGCAGGCGAGCGCCAACGCCCCGATCAACGACACCCGCAAGGCGGAACTGCTGTCGAAGCAGGTCAAGCACATCGACATCACCTCGTTCGACGCGCGTCCGATCGTCGACGCGATGGCCGACATGAGCTTCACCAGCCGCGACCTCGGCCGCGCCACCAAGATCTACAACGAGATGCTGGCCGACAAGGACTGCACCGTGGTCCTGGTGATCGCCGGCTCGACCTCGGCCGGCGGCTGCATGGACCTCTATGCCGAGCTGGTGCGCAACAACATGGTCGACGTGATCGTCGCCACCGGCGCCACCATCGTCGACATGGATTTCTTCGAGGGCCTTGGCCACAAGCACTATCAGGCGCTCGAGATCCCCGACGACGACACGCTGCGCTCGCTCTACATCGACCGCATCTACGACACGTACATCGACGAGGAAGCGCTCCAGAACGTCGACCACACGATCTTCGAGATCGCCGAGACGCTCGAGCCCAAGGCCTATTCGTCGCGCGCCTTCATCCGCGAGATGGGCAAGTATCTCGTCGAGCATGGCAAGAAGGACAACAGCCTGGTCAAGCTCGCTTACGAGCATGACGTGCCGATCTTCTGCCCGGCGTTCGTCGACTCGTCGGCCGGCTTCGGCCTCGTCAAGCACCAGGTGGACCGCGCCAAGGAAGGCAAGCCCTATCTGCTGCTCGACGCGATCGCCGACTTCCGCGAGCTCACCGAGATCAAGATCCAGGCAGGCACCACCGGCCTGCTGATGATCGGCGGCGGCGTGCCGAAGAACTTCATCCAGGACACCGTCGTCTGCGCCGAGATCCTCGGCCATGAGGACGTGGAAGTGCACAAGTACGCCGTGCAGATCACCGTCGCCGATGTGCGCGACGGCGCCTGCTCGTCCTCGACCCTCCAGGAGGCCGCCTCGTGGGGCAAGGTCAACACCGGCATCGAGCAGATGGTGTTCGCGGAAGCGGGTTCGGTCATGCCGCTGCTGGCGTCGGACGCCTATCACCGCGGCCACTGGCGCGAGCGCGTCAAGCGCGGCTGGGCGAAGCTGTTCGCCTGATCGCCTGACGATCGGATGAGAAACAGGGCGGCCGGAGCATCCCCGGCCGCCCTTTTCTTTTGCCGCGAGGAAATTCGCCGGACCCTGTCGATTCCGGGAAGCCTCGCTCGTCGTCCCGGTGCGCGGCCGATGGGGCCGCTCGACCAGGGAGACAGGCGATGCGCGTGATGGTGTTCATGAAAGCCAGCGAGGATACCGAGAACGGCATCCCGCCCGCGGCCGAGGCGTTCGCGGCGATGGACCGCTTCACCGAGGAACTGGTCCACGCCGGCGTGCTGGTCGCGGGTGCGGGGCTCAAGCCGAGCGCCTCGGCAAAGCGCATCCTGGTTGACGGCGCTGCCCGCACGGTCATCGACAGACCCTTTGCCGAGGCGCGCGAGATGGTCGCCGGCTTCTCGATCTGGGAGGTCAAGGACATGGACGAGGCCCTCGCCTGGGCCAGGCGCTGCCCCAATATCATGGCGGTGCCCAGCACGGTCGAGCTCTGGCCCTTTCTGGAATCCGAGAATCTCGCCGCGCAGCGCGAAGGCGAACGCGGCCGGCTCGGCGTCGCCTGAGGCGCTTGCCCGCCCCGCGGCTTTGCCCGACAAGGCGGCATGACCGCAGGCGAGACGCACCGGGCGATCGAAGCGACCTTCCGCATCGAGCGGGCCAGGCTCATCGCGGGCCTCGCCCGGCTGGTGCGCGACATCGACCGGGCCGAGGAGATGGCGCAGGACGCGCTGGTCATCGCGCTTGCCGAATGGCCCCGGGCCGGCATCCCGGCCAATCCCGGCGCCTGGCTGATGACCGCCGCAAAGCGCCGCGCCATCGACACGATCCGCCGCGACACGATGCGCAGCCGCAAGCACGCGGAGATCGCGCGCGAGCTGGACGGCGCAGTCGACGATCCGGCCGAAGCGATCGAGGCCAGCATGGACGACGATCTTGGCGACGAGCTGCTCGGGCTGCTCTTCACCGCCTGCCACCCGATCCTCTCGGCCGAGGCGCGCGCGGCACTCACCCTGCGCGTCATCGGCGGGCTGACCACCGACGAGATCGCCCGCGCCTTCCTGTCGAACGAGCCGGCCATCGCCCAGCGCATCGTCCGCGCCAAGAAGACGATCGGCAAGGCCGGCCTCGCCTTCGCCGTGCCGCGCGGCGCCGAGCGGGCAGCGCGGCTCGCTTCGGTGCTCGAGGTGATCTACCTGATCTTCAACGAAGGTTATGCGGCGACGGCGGGCGAGGACCTGGTCCGGCCGAGCCTCTGCATGGAGGCGCAGCGCCTCGGCCGCATCCTTGCCGGGCTGATGCCGCAGGACGCCGAGGTGTTCGGCCTGCTCGCCCTGATGGAGATCCAGGCCTCACGCCTCCACGCCCGCACCGGACCGGACGGCGCCCTCCTCACCCTCACCGAGCAGGACCGCAGCCGCTGGGACCGGCTGCTGATCCGCCGCGGCCTCGATGCGCTCGCCCGCGCCGAAGCGCTGGGCGGCGCCGATGGCCCCTATGCGCTCCAGGCCGCCCTCGCCGCGTGCCATGCCCGTGCGGCCAGGGCCGAGGATACCGATTGGCCCCGCATCGCGTCGCTTTACGACCGGTTGCGCGGCGTGATGCCGTCGCCAGTGGTCGATCTCAACCGTGCGGTCGCCCATTGCATGGCCTTTGGACCGGAGGCGGGCCTGAAGCTGGTCGACCAGCTCGCCGATGCCGCCGCCCTGCGCAACTATGCTCCCCTGCCCGCCGCCCGCGGCGACTTCCTGTTCCGCGCCGGCCGGCTCACCGAGGCGCGTGCCGAATTCGAGGCGGCGGCGAAGCTCACCCGCAACGCGCGCGAGGCCGCCTTCCTCACGGCCCGCGCCGAGGCCTGCGGCGCATAAGCGCGAAAGCTGTCCCGCCCCGGGAAAACAAACTTCCCAGCCTCCTAAATCTGCATGCGCTGCAACATGCGGGCATCAATCCCGGTGCAGCCTGTGGTTGATGCATCAGTGAGAGTTGAATGCCCCGCCTTACCCAAGCGACGGCCGCCAAGCGCCGCATGCATATTCTTGAGGCCGCCGCCCGCAGCCTGTTCGAGCGCGGGCTGCTCGCCACCTCGGTCGATGACGTCTGCGCGACGGCGGGCATCAGCAAGGGTGCCTTCTACAGCCATTTCCCGAGCAAGGAGGCGCTGATCCACGCAGTGACCGACATGCTCTCCGCCGAGCTCGGTCCCGTCGAGGAGGCCAGCATCGCGGCGCTCGCCGATTCCGTCTTCGACCACCAGATCGCCCCCGCCCTGCCGCCCGCAAATGCGCGCTTCGGCATCGAGATCACCGCCGCCAGCGCCGGCGACTCCGGACTGCGCGAGCGCAACACCGCCAATCTCGAACGGCTCCGCCAGGCGGTGGAAACGGCGGTCCGCGGCCTGATCGCAACCGGCCAGGCGCGCGGCGATGCCGATGCCGAGGCGATTGGCTGGCTGGTCCAGGCGCATGTGATGGGCGTGCTCTGCCGCAACGCCGTCTGGCCCGCCCAGGATGCCGCAGCGCTGCGCCGCGCGACCCATTTGCTGCTCGAAAGCTTGCTCTCGCCCGTTTAGTTGCATTTTCGAACTGATTGCGTCAGCCTCTCCTCACAAGAGCAGTGGAGGGGGACTGCAATGCACAGCGAAATCCTGGCGCCGGTGGTGGCGCTCGTGGCCTGGACCCTGGTGATGCTGGTCTGGATGCTCGCCTTGCGCATCCCGGCGATGAGCAAGGCCGGTGTCGACCTCGGCAAGCTGGTCGGCTCCAAGGGGGCCGACGCCGACAGGATCCTGCCCGCCGAGGCGCAGTGGAAGGCCCACAACTACAACCATCTCCACGAGCAGCCGACGCTGTTCTATGCGATCGCGCTGACGCTCGCGCTGCTCGGCCAGGGGCATGGCCTCAATCTGTGGCTGGCCTGGGCCTATGTCCTGCTGCGCATCGCCCACAGCCTGGTGCAGGCGACCTTCAACAAGGTCTCAGTCCGCTTCCTGCTGTTCCTGCTCTCGACCCTGGTGCTGGTCGCGCTGACGCTGCACGCGGGGGTGGCGGTGCTGCACCAGCAGGCGCAGCCCGCCCCGATCGAGACGACGGCGATGGTGGCGGATCGCTAATCGACTCTAGCGCACCACCTGACCAGTGCGCAGGTCCACCGGCCGCCCATGCGTGTAGCCGAGCAGGCCGGGGATCGGCGCGAGTCGGTTGATGCTGCTCGCCCCCGGCTCATGATATTGACCGACCACTTCGAAATCCGCCGGCGTGATCGCCAGCCCGCGTAGCGCAGCGGGCACCGGCGTGTTGCTGTCCGCCGGCACCAGCGCCTGCCCGAAGATGAAGCTGTACTGGAACATCTGCTCGCCCAGATTGTCCTCGAGATGCGGCACCGGCGAGGGCTTGTGCACCTTGTCGACATAAAGCGAGCCGATGTCGCTGATCACGCCCGCCCGCACCTCGAAGCTCACCGTGCCGAGGCAGTTGCAGCTCACCAGCCCCTGGCTCAGCGTGCTGCCATAGACGATGTACTTGCCCGGCGGCACCTCGAGCAGGAGCGTCCGCATCTCACCGTCTTCGAGGAACCGCTTGTTCTGGACGACGAACGCGTTGGCCTTGCCGGCATAATCGAACTCGAACTCTTCGATGGTCGGGACCGGCTTGCCCTTGGCCTGCGCCTTTTCCGTCAGCTTGGGCAGCGCGGCGTCATAGGCCTGTTTCTTCGCTATACGATATGCCTCGAGTTCCTGCGCACTCGGCACCCGGAGAAACACGTGCTGGATCGCGAACAGGCCCGACTTGGCGGTGCTCGTCCGCATCAGGATATAGGCGGCATCCGGCTTGAGCGCGGCAGGCGCGACCTCCAGCGCCACCACGCCCGCATTGTCCCGCGCCGAAGCGACGCCGCCCGGCAGCGCCGCAGCCGTCAGCAGCGCGGCAAGAGCAATCCCCCTCATTTGGTCACCACCTCGTCCCTGGGCGCCGGGCCGGAGGCGAGCTTCGCCTGCTTCAGGATCAGCGCGCCTTCGTCCTTGTCGTCGTTGAGCTTTTCCCAGGTCGCCTCGGGGATCGCGTAGCGCACATAGCCGCGCGTACCCATGCAGCGGCGCATCTTGTTGCTGCGCACGCCGCGTTCCACCTTGGGTTGGATCAGCGCGCCGATCGCATAGCCGACCAGCCCGAACATGCCGGGGGATTCGATCGTCCTGCGGCGTTGCGTCTCGTCCCAGGGAATGAAGCCCGGCACCTTGACCGGACCGCTCATCGGCAAATACGCGCGGCATTCCTTCAGATCCTGATAGGCTTCGGCGAAGCTCACATCCGGGCTGTGGAAATAATAGAATTTATAGCCCTCTTCCCGAACCTTGGGATCCGCCGACGGCGTGACGTCGGGCACCTCCACCGTGGCAGGATCGGGCAGCGCAGGCGCCGCCTCCTGGGCGTTGGCCTGGGCGGCCGCCAGCATCAGGACAGGCAGAAGAAGGGATCTGGGACACAGCATCCCCAAGTCATTACGGGCCAGTAACGGCAAGTCAAATCATCCGAACAGCCGCTTCAAGCTCCGCTCCAGCATCAGCAGTTGCCACAAGGTCCGGCCATGCTCGGCCCGGCCTGCCTTGTGGTCCGCCGCCAGCTTCTCGATCGCGTGCAGGTCGAACCAGCCGGTGCTGTGCAGCAGCTTCGAGCGTCCCAGCGCCGCCGCCTCGTCGGCCAGCGCCTTGCGGAACCAGGCGCTGATCGGCGTCACGAAACCCATCTTGGGCCGGTAGAGCACGTCCTTGGGCAGATACGGCTCAAGCGCCTTCTTCATCAGCCACTTGCCCTGCCCCGCCTTGATCCGCAGCGAGGGCGGCAGGGTCGCCATGAACTGGACCAGCCGATAGTCGAGCAGGGGCTCGCGCGCCTCCAGGCTCACCGCCATGCTGGCACGGTCGACCTTGGTGAGGATGTCCCCCGGCAGCCAGTGCTGGATATCGGCATATTGCGCCCGGTCGAGCCCGTCGCGCGCCGGCGCCTGGCGCATCGCGTCGGTATAGCGCTGCTCGGCGGTATGGCCCGCCAGCGCCTTCCGCATCGCGTCGCTGTAGAGCGCGTTCCGTAGCGCCGGCCCGGTGACGCCCACGGCCTTGGGATAGGCATGCTCGCCACTCTCGGCGAGCGCGAGCAAAGTCGTCTTGGCGCGGAACGGCCGCGGCGCCCAGTCGGCCTTGGGATAGAGCCGCCCCAGCGTGCCGAACACATTCTCGCGCACGCCCTGCGGCAGCAGCGAGCGTGCCCGCTCCTCGGCGGCGAAGAACTTGTACCGCCGATAGCCCGCCATCGCCTCGTCCGCGCCGTCGCCGGACAGCGCCACCGTCACGCTCTCGCGCGCCAGCTCGCAAACCCGGTAGGTCGGCAGCGCCGAGGCATCGGCAAAGGGTTCGTCGAACGCGCCGACCAGCGTGTCGATCAGCGCGAAATCGTCCGCCGCCACCTTGCGCGTCCGGTGCGCGGTGGCGAAGCGCTCGGCGATCATCTGGGCATAGGCCGTCTCGTCATGATCCGCCTCGTCGAAGCCGATCGTGCAGGTCTTCACCGCCGTCTTGCTCGCCTCGGCCATCAGCGCGACCACCGCCGAGCTGTCGACGCCGCCGGAAAGGAACGCGCCCAGCGGCACGTCCGCGATCATCCGCGCGCGCACCGCGCTGCGCATCATGTCGAGCAGCTCGGCCTCGAGGTCCTTGATCTTCCCCGTCGCGCGCCGGGAGAAGTCGATGTCCCACCAGCGCTGCGGCCGCGGCACCGGCTTGCCTCGCTCGAGCAGCAGGAAATGCCCGGCCGGCAGCTTCTTCACGCCCGAGAGGATCGAGCTGTCGTCGGGAACGTAGCCCAGCCCCAGATAGTCCTCGACCGCCTTGAAGTCCGGCGTACGGCGGAACAGCGGGTGCGCGAGCAGGCCCTTCAGCTCGGAAGCGAAGGCGAGCGCCCCGTCCGACAGCTCGGCATAATGAAGCGGCTTCACCCCGAACCGGTCGCGCGCCAGGAACAGGCTCTGCGCCTTCGCATCATAAAGCGCGAAGGCGAACATGCCGTTCAGCCGGTCGAGCATCCGCGGCCCCCAGGCGCGCCAGCCATGCAGCAGCACCTCGGTGTCGCTGCCGGTGGCGAAGCGCGCGCCCTTGGCCTCCAGCTCGGCGCGGACCTCCTGGAAATTGTAGATCTCGCCATTGTAGGTGACGACCACGCCCTGGTCGGGCGTTGCCATCGGCTGCACGCCGCCCTCCAGGTCGATGATCGCCAGGCGGCGATGCCCCAGCCCCACGCCCGCGGTCGTCCATACGCCCGAACCGTCGGGCCCGCGATGGACCAGCGCATCGGTCATCTGCACGATCCGCGCCGGGTCCACCGGCTTGGGGATGGCGGGATAATAAAGGCCGGCGATGCCGCACATGCTACGGAGTGTCCCCCAAATCCCTGGTCACCATCCCGACGAAAGTCGGGATCTCGCGCGGCTCTTTCCCCGCGCAGTCGCCTGAGATCCCGGCTTTCGCCGGGATGACGGAAATTGGCAAGATCAGTGCGTACCCGCCATGCGATCGGCCAGCCCCTCGACGGGACCAAGCGCACCCAGGAAGTCCTGGATCGCCGCATGCGCGCCATTGTCGCCGCCCTGCTCGGCCGAGAGCAGCACTGCGACGCCCGCCTGGTTACCGCCGAGCAGCTTGGTCCTGAGCGTCTCCAGCTTCACCCGCTTCTCGCTGCCGGTCAGCACCCCGCCGATCCGATACCAGGTGACTACCTCACGCTCGACCCGGCCCGGCCCGGTCATGCGCAGTGCGGCACCACGGCGGACCGGCCCCAGGTCCTCGATCTTCACCCAGCGGTCATTCTCGCGGATCGCGCCGATGCCGAAGCCGACCAGCTCGCGCCCCTCATGCTGCGTGGCATAGACCGCCACGGCCAGGTCCACAGTCCGCCCGCTGTCATCGGCATAGCGGCCGACCAGCATATGGTCCGCCCCCGGGAAGTTCGGCGACCAGGGCGCACGGGTGCTGGAAGCCACCCGGTGCCAGCCCGGCACCTCGGGCAGCGCGATCTGCGCCGGCAGCTTCGAGGCGCGCGCATCGTTGAGGCTAGACCAGCCGAGGAACAGGCTCGCCACCAGCAGCACCAGCACCGCCGCGATCGGCGCATCGATCCGCCTCGCCGGCACCGCCCGCAGCTTCGCCGGATCGAACCAGCGCGCATCGGGGTCGCGGTCGAACCATTTCCAGCCGATCGCCAGCACCGCCGCCATCACGATCGCGAAGAACACCCAGCCATAGACGATATGGTCGAAGCCGGTGGCCGCCTCGACCGAGGTCCACCAGGCGGCATAGATCGTCCCGAAGGCGCGCAGGCCGTTGGCGAGGATCGGCACCACGATCGCCGCGACCATGAACGCCGCGCGCCGCTGCCACGAGACATAGCAGACATTGGCGACCAGCACCCCGAACGCGACCATCGCGATCACGAACTTGGCGCCCGAACAGGCCTCGGCCACTTCGAAATAGCCGTTCGACGTGGTGATCAGCACCCCGTCCACGCTCGCCGGCACGCCAAAGGCGTGGAGCATCGGCATGATCATCGTGATCGTGATGTCCTGCAGCGGCCCTTCGAGGAAGTCGCCGAACGGCACCAGGAACGCCATGTAGCAAAGCGGGAAGAGCAGCGCCCGGGCGATGTTCGGCCCCAGCACGCTCACCACCGCGCCCTGCAGCATCAGCACCAGACCGGCATGGCGGAACAGCGCGACTCCGGCGGCATCGCCGACCATCCAGCCCAGCCCGCCGCACGCCACGATCGCGAGCCCCGGCCACCAGCCCTGCGGCACGACTTCGCTCAGCTCTACGCGCCGCTGCCACACCAGCCAGGCGAACACCGGCGCGATGAACAGGCAATGCCCGAAGGTCGTGTTGGTCCAGTAGATCGTCGCGAGGTCGGCGGTGTCGCGGCGGAAGATCACGAGCAGTGCCACCCAGACGGCAGCCAGGATCGCGGCATGCCGCTTCCAGCGAGCATCGAAGGTCGCGGTGGCGGGTGCCGCGGCAGCGGGCATCACAGCTTCGGCCACGTCTTCAGTCCCTTTCGTCACCCCCGCGAAAGCGGGGGCCCATCTCCCGGCCCATCCCCGCACGCACCGGTGCATTCCTCTGCACGTGCAGGAGATGGGTCCCCGCTTTCGCGGGGATGACGGGATGTAGATTGCTCACGCCGCCCGGCGCGGCTTCTTCGGCACGTCGGTCACGCGCGCGACGCGCTCCGCCTTGGCCGGCCGCATCGGCTCGCCGAGCACCGCGTCGAGCGGGCTCAACCGTGCTTCCCAGCTGTACCGGTCGATCACCCGCTGTCGCGCAGCCTCCCCCAGCTCGGCGGCCTTGCTGCGGTTGGCGAGCAGCCGAGTCACATGCTCGGCGATCTCGCCCACCGTCGATCCGACCAGGATCGTGCCGCCATGGTCGATGCCCGTCGCGGCGGCTTCGGACGCGACCACCGGCCGCGCCATCGCCATGCCTTCCAGCACCTTGTTCTGGATGCCGCGCGCCAGCTTGAGCGGCGCGACGACCACCGCGGCCTGGGCCAGCCAGCCGCGCACGTCGGGCACCTCGCCGATCACCGCCACGCCGGGATGCTTGGCCAGCGCCTTCACCGCGTCGGTCGGGTTGCGGCCGACGATCATGAAACGGGCATCGGGATGCGCCAGGCGGACATGCGGCAGGATCGTCTCGACGAACCAGGTCACGCCCTCGATGTTCGGGCGATAGTCCATCTGGCCGGTGAAGACGATCGTCGATCCCATCACGTCGACGCGCTTGAAGGTCGCCGCGGGGTCGAAATATTCGGTGTCGATGCCGTTCTCGAGCACATGCACCCGGTCGGCGCCGGTGCGCTGGCGGAACAGCTCCGCCTCCGCCTCGCTGACGAACAAATTCGCGTCGGCGCGCTGTGCGATCGCCTTTTCGTGCGCGAGCAGCATCCGCGCCTCGCGACCGAGCATCCAGCTCATCGGGCCCTTCGAACTCTTCGCATAGGCCGCGAACTTCGCCGAATCCATGTCGACGAAATCCATGATCACCCGCTGGCGCGGCCGCGGCGGCAGATACTGCGCCATCTGGCTGGAGAAGACGTAGATCGTGTCGATCCGGTGCCGCTCGAGGATGTTCTCCACCGACTGGCGCAGCGCGTCATTGTCGAATGCGGTCAGCGAGACCGGCCGGTGCTGGACCAGCGCCTGGAACCCCGCGACCAGCTGCGACTTGGCGCGCCACACGATCGATCGGTTGCCGGTGTACTTGGTCAGCCCGCCCTTCTGCTTCAGGTCGGCGGGATCGTCGGCGAACGCGATCAGGTGCACCCGCTGCTTGGTCGACAGGTATTTCAGGACGTTGAAGCCGCGGATTTTGTCCCCCCGGTCGGGCGGATAGGGCACGCGGTGCGCAAGGAAGAGAATGTCGCCCATCAGCCGAGGCCCTTCGCGATCAGGGGACCCGCGCGATTGGCGATCCACAGGGGAAGCTTGCTCCAGACGCGCACCTGCAGCGAATATTTCGGGTTCACCGGGCTAGCATCGCGCGGCTTCGCGCCTTCGGCCACCCGGTCGTAATAGCACAGCGGCTTGGGCTCGAAGCCCCAGGTCTTCTTGTACGCCGCCGGCCCGGTGCCGACCTTCGAGCGGCCGAAGTCGAAGCGCCCGCAGCCCTTGGTCCGGGCGTGGCGCATCAACTCGAAATACATCCGGTCGTTTGCGCGCAGGCCGCGCGCCGCCCGGGTGCCGCCACCCCAATAGGGATAAACCGTGCCCTTCCAGTAAAGGCTCAATACGCTCGACACTGCCACCCCATGGTGGCGGACGACCAGCACGTCCGCCGAGTTGCCAAATTCCCGTAAAACCTCGGAAAACAGATTCCGGGGAAATACCGGGGTGCCGAGGTTGCGGACCGATTCGGCATAGACGGCATAATGTGCTGCCACGTCATCCGCGTGACAGCCGGTGGAAATCTCCAGGTCGCTCTCCAGCGCCTTGCGCACTTCCGCACGCTGCTTGCGCGGGATGGCGAGGAGCTGGGCGTCGTCGTCCGCGGCGAGATCGCGCACGAAGCCCAGATAGCGGGTGTCGTCCACGCTCCATTCCGGCCCCGGCAGCGGACCGCCGCGCACTTCCATCACCGGGCATTTCAGCTGCTGCGCCAGCGCCCAGGCATGCTCGGCCATCTGCGAGACGATGCGCGGGTCGTGCGTCAGGATGCCCCCGCCCACGCCGAACCCGGCCGAGGCGAGCACCTTGCCGAAGATCGGCGAATAGATCTCGGTCAGCGGCATCACGCCGGCCAGCTCGCCCCGGGCGTCCTCGGCAACCAGGTAATGGCTCTTCTGCCCGCAGCCCCGCGCCACCGCGACGCTCCACGCCGGCAGGTGGAAGGGCGTGCCCTCGGGATGCTCGTGCACGAACGCCCCGATACGGGCGCGCTCGATCTCATCGCCCAGATCGGCGACGCGGAGCTGCACGGGTTTGGCAAGCAAAGGCGCGTTCACTTGGCGCACTCCGCCTTCAGCCGCGCCGCCTCGCCCTTCGCGATCTCGTCCATCCGGCCCCATCGATGCCCCGCGATCAACGTCTCGAGCTTGCCTGCCATAGCGCCCAACCGGCTGTAATGGCGCAGCTTCGACTTGAACGGCGCATCCTGCACGCGCGGCTGGCCCGGGTCGATCTCCCAGGGATGAAAGTAGAAGATCGCGGGACGAGCCGCGCCATTGGCGGCGC
>Ga0102592_1002482_pt1 | contig 16014 bp, 10 predicted proteins | sample AraplaCol_mMF_r2_FD_76861 | JGI IMG/M metagenome (GOLD analysis project Ga0102592, IMG submission 76861) | Arabidopsis root microbial communities from North Carolina, USA - plate scrape MF_Col_mMF_r2 (SPADES assembly) (version 2) | ecosystem: Host-associated > Plants > Roots > Endosphere...
CGGAATAAGCGGCAGGCTTACCTGCAATACGCCATCCACATACCTGGCAGCAATGTTAGCTGCGTCAATGGATTCATTCAGGGTAAAGGTCCTTACGAAACCTCCGCGGCTATACTCCCTCCTGACCCATTCGGGACGGGGAAAACCTTCGGGCGGAACGTAAGACACGACCAGCTCATTACCCTTTACTTCCACATTAAAATTCTCCCGGATGCGGCCCGGGGCAAACACCAGCATTTCGTAACTGTTGTCTGTTCTGTAAATGTTTACAGCGGCTCTTTCCATTGAGCGGATAAACAGGTGCCGGTCCCTGTTTCCGTAGTTGCCTTTTGCGGCGCATGACTGATTGTAGTTCATGGTCTACTCTTTTTAAGTGAATAATAGTAGTACTATAGAGGTAGACGAATGAACCGGGGAAATATTTTAAGCATCATGATCACCGGGTAAGGCGGTGTATTAGAATTGCAGCCCGCTGAATTAGAAGCATTCCGTATAGGCCAGGGGAATCTCCACCCTGGTGCCGGTAGCCTGCCCGTTTTCGTTTTCCAGATCGGTGATCCTGATGGGGGCAGACAGGCCGTTCTCTTTGTTGAATAATTCGATCCGCTTGATGGTGATCTCCATGCCATGCGATCTGCGATGGGAACCTGATTTTTCTTTTATCCGGCGGGCTGCCGCCCTTCCGATGCCATTGTCTTCAATGATGCAGTGGAGACAAGCGGCATTTTTAATGATCTCCACTTTCAGTTTGCCTTCCTGTTTTTGGGGAAGCAGACCATGCAGAATGGCGTTTTCCACAAAGGGCTGAATGATGAGGGGAGGCACTTCTGCAATGTCAGGATCTGTGCCGTTTACCTGGATGTCAAATTTAAAACGGTGCTCAAAACGTATCTGTTCCAGTTGAATGTAGAGCATGGCTACTTCCAGTTCATCCCCCAATGTTATTTTCTTTTGCCGGGAATGGTCAAGTATCAGCCGGATCAGTTTCGAGAATTTGCTGATGTACTGGGTGGATTGGGCGATGTTGTTACTATTGACGAAGGAATTGATCGTATTGAGCGAGTTGAAAATAAAATGGGGGTTCATTTGGGTACGAAGTGCACTGTTCTCCAGTTCATTCAGTTTTATTTCATAGTCGCTCCTTAAGCGGGCTTCTTTACTCACACGCCAGATCCGGCGCCTGTAAAGCAGGTACACCATCAACAGGAGCAATGATACCGTCAGTGACCTGAACCACCAGGTGGCCCAGAATGCTTTGTGGATGGTTATTTTGACCGGGTGCTGTGCGGGATACCAGTCCTTCCCGTTAATAGACGCTTCGGCGATGAATACGTAGTTGCCAGGTTTCAGATTGGTGTATCGGGCTATTCTCTGTTGCCCGGCGTAAACATAGCCGGAATCAAAAGTGCTCAATTTATACCGGTACTGTACGGATGGGCCTAACTGAAAATCTACGGCCAGGTAGGCAATAGATAAATTATTCTGATAGTATTCCAGCTTGTAAGCGCTTTCCTGAAGTGTGCTGATAGTGGTATCTCTTGATACCAGTGAGGTAATGAATACAGGTAAAGGGCTTGCTTTACTGTTTATCTCCCGGGGGTAGAAATGGTTAAAGCCGGCTGCGCTGCCGGCAAATATTTCTCCGTCAGGTGTCATGTGAAAATTGCACAACCCATGATTGCTTTGTTCAAGGCCGTCCCGGGCATCGAAAGTTTCCAGCAGCCCGCTTAGCGGATCATAACGGGACAGCCCTATATTTCCCAGTATCCACATCTTGCCTGTCTGATCACAGAGCAGGTCCATGATATTGTCGCTGGGAAGACCAGCCTCGCTGTTAATGACCTTTTGTACCATTAGTGTAAGGGGGGATATGATGAACAGACCGGAGGGTCCTCCGGCATATACCATACCCGTACTGTCGCTGGCGAGTGCCCTGACGGCATGATCTGTATCCCTGACCGGTAGCTTGACCGCCAGCAGGCTGTCTTTTTCCCTGTTGTAGTAGTACAGACCGTCTGCCTGACCCAGCCACCAGTTATCGTGGCTGTCTGCCATGGCGTAATACGTGGCCTTGTCTGCAATGCCCTTCAGGCTGCGATGGTTAAAGAATGTCTGCATCTTTTGGGTCAGCGGATCAAAGTAGGCAAATCCGCCGAGGGTGCAGATAATGAAGTTGCCATGTTTGTCTGTAACGATGGTATGTATATCATTATTGGGAAGCGTGTGGGCGGCATCCTGCGCATTTCGCCTGTATTGTTTGAAAGTTCCATCCGCCTGTAGTAATCCCATCCCGCCGCCAAAGGTACCTGACCATATCCTGTTGGCTTTGTCTGCGACGATGCTGCGGATCGTCTTGTATTTTCGCTGACCGCCTTCAGGATCATAATAAGGATAATAGGTACTGAGGCCAGTTCGTGTGTCAAGGTGGGCAAGATGACTGTTAGTGCCGATCCAAAGGTTTTTATTACTGTCTTGCCAGAACGTATTGAAACCGCCGTCATACTTTTGGCCGGCGCTGTTGATGAGATACTTTTTAAGCCGGAATTGGGTGTTGGATAAAGGGGCATATGAAATACCCCGGGAATGCACAAACAATGTACCGCTGCGGGTAACAAAGAGACTTCTGCAATAGGTGGAGCTGACAGATGATGGATCTCCGGGATCGTGTGTGCGGTGATATGCTTTTCTTTTGTCCAGGTCAATAATATATACGCCGTAGTAGCGGCAGGCGACTGCAAATTTGTTAGCGCCGATTGCCCGGATGGTGCCTGCATACCCGCCTATCGGTTTGCCATCGTCCACCGGCCAGTCATTGATATATGTTGTAGCGCCTGAGCGGATGTTAATCAAAGCGAGGGTATCCTTCGAGAAGCTTCCCGCCAGTATGGTGCTATCATTTACCCTGGCGGCTGCCCAACATTTTCCATAGGCAAATTCTTTTAAGGGCCGCTGTTGCGGGATATTTACCAGTACCAGCTTATCTCTGAACCCGATCAGCCATTCGTCGTTCCGGAAGTGCTCAAAGGCCAGCGGTGTTCCGTACTGCTGCAACAGCGGTGACAGCCCCGCGAGTTTTGTTAACTGCATTTGAGGGCTCAGCTGGTATAGGTGGTCTGATGAAAGGAGGAGGAGTTGCCCGTTCGCGCTGTTGCCAAAAAACAGTATACCGGCCCTGCTTGCAATGCCCTGCCTGAAATTGAGAAAGCGGCTGTCATTTTCCCTTTTATACTGAATGCCCGCCGGCGTATAGATCCAGATAGTCCCCCTGGAATCGCAGTGTATGTTGATGATATTATTGCTGGTCAGGCCGGAAGTGCCGGGCACACTGTAGCTGCTTAGCTGGTAGCCGTCGAACACATTGATCCCTTCGTCGCTTGCTATCCATACACGCCCCTGCCGGTCCTCTGTAAGTACCAGCCGGAGATCGCTTAATAAGCCTCCGGCAGTAGTCAGGTGCCTGAAGGAAAGCTCCTGTGCGGATAGCCGTAGCCCGGATGCCAGGATGAAGCTCAGTATGGAATATAGGCGTAACAATTGTTTTAATAAAAGTAAAGGATACCTGACTTTTAAACAAAAACCAGGGGCTTTATCCGTTAACTCAAATGGCCCATTCGTTAAGTCAAAGAGCCGGGCGATGGTAAATGTGTGATCTTAGATCAAAGCCTATGCATGCGGAGGTTTCTTAACATCATCAGCGGTTTGTTGCTTGGCCCGGGGATGGCGATAGCGGCAGCTCAGTTGCCTGGCTGGGAAACTGACCCCTGGAAGCAGGTAAGGCAGCAAAAACAGGGTGTTATTACTGTGTTGTGGGATGAAATAGAGCCTTTTATCTATCGGGACAAAGACGGAGCGCTGGTAGGCATTGAGTATGAGCTGATGGAAGGGTTCCGGGGCTTTATGGAACGGCAGTATGGTGTGCAGTTAAAGATCAACTGGGTGAACGCGAACGGATTTGAGAACATTTACCCCCGCATCAGGGGCTCAAATGCCAGTGGTCTATTCGCCCTGTCTTACTATTCAATTACTGCCGAAAGGAAAAAAGAGGTGAAATTCTCACCACCTTACATGCCAGACCTGAATGTACTGGTAACCAACAGCAGTGTACCGGCTTTTGAATCAGGCCCGCAGCTGGTAGACAAGCTGAGAATAATGAATGGCTATACGATGGGGGGAACTACCATGGAGCAGGATCTGTTGCTGTTAAAAGAACGATATTTCCCTATGCTGCCGGTAGATCATGCTCCTGTTAATGACTATGAAGTACTGAAGCATATTGCTGCAGATCCGGTGGGCATTGGCTATGTACCGGTTTCCATCTATGTTGTGGCATTGCAGCGCGGTATTAAAGTGAAGCGGCAACGCCTGTTCGATATCAGGAGGGAAGGCTTTGCAGCGATATATCCTAAGAGAAGCGATTGGGATGAGCCAATAAACCGGTATTTTAACAGCGCTGAAGCGAGAACGAGGGTTTCTGCGCTTATCAGAAAATATCTTGGTGAAGAGGTAGCTGGTATTATTCTCAATGTTTCGGCAAAGGATACTTTGGGCACGGGTAAGGGTGATATAGAGCTGCTAACGAAAGAACGGGAGATCGTAACGCAGCGCCTGATAGATACGGCACTGGTAGTAGAGCGGCAACGGGTACTGCAACGATTGTTACTGGCTGCGGCTATTGTAGTGTTAATGCTTGCAGGCTTGTTTTATAGCCGTTTTCGTACCCGTAAGAAGCTGGTACAACAGCTGGCTCAGCGAAACCAGCTGATCGTTAAGCAGAATGAGCAGATAGAGCAAATGAACCAGCTGCTTAAGTTGAAAGTGTTGCAGGGGCGGATGAATCCCCATTTTCTTTTCAATTCACTTAACTCTATACAGTACTTTATAACAGCAGATAATAAGAAAGCATCCATTCAATATATCAATAAATTTTCGACTTTTTTGAGGAAGATCATTCATTATGGGGATGAGCTTTCTATCAGTTCACGGGATGAGGCCAGCCTGCTGGAGGAATATTTATGGCTGGAGCAAACCAGGTTTCCGGGCAGGTTTGATTATGTTATCACATTGCCAGAGCATGCACAGCAGGCCCCCATCCTTCCTTTGATAGTACATAGCCTCGTAGAAGATGCCATATATAAAGGCGTGCTAAATATAAAAGATAACAGGATAGGAAAAATAACCATTGATTTTAATTTGCAGGAAGATGGATTGTGGATAGAAGTGGCTGACAATGGCATCAGCCGCGAAAGTGCAGACCAGCTGGAGAAAAGAAAAGGAATAAGGCCCGGAGAAGAAAGTGTGCTGTCCAGGCGTATACGCTTATTTAACCGCCAGGGTAACAGGAAGATCAATCTTCAGCATACCATAGGTAAGGGCCTGAACGAAGAAGTGTTTAACCGGGTCAGCTTGTACGTTCCACAACCATTATTTGACGGTCCGTTTTCGTAACTTACTTGCACCAGGAAAATCAACTAAATGACCTATAAAGCATTGATCGTAGAAGATGAAGTGCTCAGCAGGGACTTCCTCAAAAACCTGCTGGCAGAATTTTGTCCCCATATAGACGTGATCGGCACGGCCGGTACTGTAGAAGAAGCCGTAGCGTTCATCAACACGCACCTGCCCGATATTGTTTTTATGGATATTGAGATGCAGTCAGGCACAGGCTTCGATGTTTTGTTGAAGGTGGCCCGGCGTAATTTCCGCGTTATATTCACTACAGCATACGATCACTATGCGATAAAAGCGATCAGGTTCAGTGCCGTTGATTATCTGTTAAAGCCGATCAGCCTTGAAGAGTTACAGCAGGCAGTGGCCACCGCCATAGAAAGCCTTCGGCAAAAAGATGCGGACAACAAGCTGGAATTGTTAATGAAAAATCTGCAACGCCCGGAAGGGGAGGATTTTTCCATCAGTTTGTCTACTTCCGAGGGGATTGAATTTATACAGTTGAGTAATATTACCCGTCTTGAAGCTAATGGCCCTTACACTACCTTCTTCATAAAAGATAACCGCAAGATCATGGTCAGCAGACATCTGAAGGAATATGAAATGCTGCTTGCCGGTCATGGTTTTTTCCGCATACACAATTCGCATATCATTAATTTGAAAGAGGTGAAGAAAATGATCAAGACCGATGGCGGTTATGTGATCATGAGTGATGAAGCGATGATCGCCATCTCCCCTAAGAAGAAAGAAGAATTCATGCAATTGATGTCACGAAGGCTGGTATAATACATGTGACTTACGGAACTGGCGTATATTTAACTTTCACCTCGGCAGGATATTTTTTATCTACGATCCGTTTGCCAATAGCTATAAACGGCTCTTCCACCCATCTGTACAACACGTAGCTAAGCAATAAATTGATCGTGAGGAAAGCAACAAACGCGATCAGTACAATGACCGGTTTGCCTACCGGTAATTTGGTGGCGTAGAAAAGTATGATCTGCAGCGTGAAACTATGTATAAGATATAAGGAGTATGATAAGTTGGCGCCCATGGTACCGGCCTTGCCTCCCAGTAGCTGTTTAAAGAAGATCAGGATGCGGTAGGCCCAGCCTGGCATGTTGTCTTTCAGCTCTTCGCTGAACATAAAGACCAGGATAGCGGCCAATATGCCGATGGTGAAAATATCCACCTTCAGGCAGATGCAGATAAATGAGCAGAAGAATAAATGAAAATAACCGGCTTTATTGATCAGCGCTTTGGCCATGATCATACCTGTTACAAAATAGATGAGCTGGTAGGTAACCAGTGTTGGCAGTCCCAGGTCAACAATGCGGGCTTTCCTTACAAGGGAAGCATCTCCAAAAAGCTTATAGGATAATATATATAAAGCGCCTGCGATTAATACGATCAGGGGCAGCTTTAAAAAATTGCTTCGTTTACTATAAAAAAACAGCAGGTATAACAGAGGAAAGATAACATAGAATTGCACCTCAGGAGAAAGGCTCCATGCAGGTCCCAGTATGCTGGCGTTGATCACAGGAAAAAAGCCGTGCAGAAAAGTGAGGTGTAAAAACAGATCTTTAAAACCAGGGCTCAGTGCGGGATCATAAGTCCACTTGAAGTGAGGCGTTTCGCCGGTAAAGAAGGTAACATTGGCATGAGCGAAATCCCTGGTAACAGGTAACAGGAAGAACGCCACCATGATGGCAATGAAATAAATGGGATACAACCTGAAGAAACGTCTCAGCCAGAATTTGATGAATGTTTCTCTTTTCTCCGGCAGCTCTTTCCTTTCACGCAGGGTATAGTGGAAGGTCATCAGGAAGCCGGTGATGATCATAAATCCGCTAACGGCGGAAGAGTTATGATGAAGCACTTTACCTAATATGGGAAGGGGAAAGACTTTGTCTGCTCCTATATAATAATAAAAGTGGCCCACTGCTACCCACAGGGCTAATAGTATTCTTAATCCATTAAGGAAAGCGGTGTCAAATGTTGGCCGGTTTACTGCATTAGGTTTTTCCATTACTCCTGTACAAGGTTATTCAATTATTAAAGTTGGCGCATTCTTACGGTTTTTGCTATTCCTAGAATAAGTAGATCAGTATTCCTAAAACAAGTAAGTGTGATGACGGCGCTATAATGCCGTTGTCTAATGATATTTTAGCCTCACCTGTTTACATATCTGAGAAAAAAGCAATGTCGTAAAGTATGGTTTAACGGTCTGGTTTTTGCAAAGTGTGTGCCATTTGCTGGATGCTGAACCTGTTTCAAACTTTTCGCGGAATCATGTATTTTTACAAAAACCAATGTAATTAAAAAACCTGCAAGCCTTGAAGCACGATACTAAATTCTTGGATGGAATAAGACTTTGCCTGGCACTATGGGTAGCACTAGGGCATTTTTATAAATATATCGGCGGCGCTTCTTTTGCACAGCTCCCTTTCTTCATGAGGCCTTTTATGGATGCCACTCCCGCAGTAGATGGCTTTATGGTCATCACCGGCTTCCTGATGATGTATCACTATACTTTAAGAGAAGATAAAGAGCCACCCACTGCAGGGGCAACAATCAATAAATTTTATCTCAGGAGGTTTTTTCGCCTGTTCCCGCTTTATTCATTGGCGATACTGGCTTCCTACCTGCTGTTCAGTGTTAACACCGGGTTCCTGTATGATAGCTATCAGCATCTTTCAGGGCATACTCCCCGTTTCGATACTACATATGATCCAACCAAGTATCCTGATTTCTGGGATGTTTTCCTGCACCTTACTTTCCTGCATGGGTTTGTACCTGGCCGGAATGTGAGCTTGTTAGGGCCGGCCTGGAGCTTGTCGCTGGAGATGCAGTATTATATTATCTTCCCGTTTCTATTCCTCTTCTTTACAAAGAACCCGAAATTGAGAGTGCCGCTGACGATCCTCGCTTCCGTGTTACTGTACGTAGTGGCAGACAAGTTATTTGGCAACTGGGCACAGCCTGGCAGGCTGGTTGATTTTGGAGCGCCTTCCCTGATCATTCATAAGTTCCTTTATTTTATAGTGGGTATGTTGCTGTCGCAGGTATTGCTGAAAAGGTTAAGCCCTTATTATCTCCTGTTTATACTTGTTATCAGCTTCCGGTTTATACCGCTTATTTCTTTTGCGGTGACATTGCTGATCACCATTTTCATGTTCACTCATGAGTTAAAGGAAAGGGTGCCTGCCTGGATGTATAATGCCATTGAAGCCTGTAAAAAAATATTCTCCGGGAAAGTGGGCAAGTTCGGAGCAGATATTTCTTACTCCCTGTACCTGCTCCATATGCTTTTGCTGCCGACAATATTACATTATACCATTGCATTGGGATTTAATAAGGTTACCACGGTGATCATCGCGTTGATCCTTTTTGTTACGATCAATTTTGTGCTGGGGTATGTTCTTTATAAAACATTGGAGAAACCATTTATACTGATGGGCAAACGGCTGCTGGATAAAAAATATCCGCCGGAGCTGGTGCCGTCTATCAAGGCCTCAAGACTGGCAGAGTAATAACTTTAGATATAACAAAAAAACCGGCTGTATAAGCCGGTTTTTTTGTTTACGTTACTTATGCATTAATGCTTAGCCCACCACAGTGGTGTCAGCACTGCATCTGCACCACCAAGCAGCTGTACTGCCTGTTGATATCCTGCAGGGTTGCTGTTGGCAAGGCTGCTGGGATATTTGATGCGTTGTGGGAAGAAGCTGATATTGCTGCTCATGTAGTTGCTGCTGTTCAAAGCCGGGAGGTTAGGCAGCGGCCTTTCAATAGCAGGATTCTCATAGAACGGCAAACCCAGCCTGCGCTGATCGTTCCATGCTTCCAGCGGTAACCAGGGCACCTGAGCTATGAATTTTTGTGTAATGATCTTGGTCAGCAGATCGTTCTTTACGCTACCGCCTTTATATAATGTATTGGACGGATAAACGATGTTAGCTGTGCCAGGCGTGTTGTTATACGCATCTTTATACTTCATGGTATGTGCAGCAGGCGGTTCTGCAATGTGGGCCCAGGATACAGATGTACCTGCCCTGTTATAGCTCTGGGAGGCAAGATAAGCGCCCAGGTATTGGGTAACCCCCCAGTATTCAAAGCTGCTTTGTATACCCGCCTCATAAGCTGCCTGTGCGGACATTGGAGAAGCCCAGCCCCTTACGCTGGCTTCTGCCAGGAGGAAGTAGGTTTCCCAGGGTGCAAAGAAAACACGTTGGTTGGTGCTTTTCCTGAACTGTTGGCCCAACCTGGGGTTGGTACCGATGTAGCTGTACAGGAAGTTTTTGGCGCCTTTGTCGCCCCAGTCGCCGGTAGTGGCTGCGTTCCAGGTGAAAGTGGCGTCTACATCTCCAAATCCGTCCATGCTACGCTTAACGGTCCTGGCATCATTGGTATAACTTGGGTAGAAAGAGAAATTCGGGTTGTTGAATTGACCGGGTATGATGAATGCTTTATAGGCACGTGGATCAATGGAATCCGGCAAACCATCAAACCAGTATCCAGCTACGGGGTCGTTGGTCATGGTCGTAATATGGTTACCAAATTTCAGACCCAGCCAGTCAGCCGGCTTGATATAAGGGCGAAGTGAATCCGGCAGCTGATCTGCAGAGCGAATCCCACCTAAACCGATATAAAGGTTATTGAGGGTGGCAGACAGTAATTGTGAGTTCCACTCACGGCTCATTACACCTGACAAATCACTCCATCCGTCTTTCTCCTGTACTTTAAATGTATGGTCTGTTTCAGTGATGAGCAGATTAGTAGCAGCGGCTGCTTCAAATTCTGACTTAGCTTTAGCCGGGTCTACTTCAGATAAACGCATGGCCAGGCGTAAGCGCAGGGAGTTGCCATAACGTTTCCATTTGTTATAGTCGTATCCAAAAGCCGGGTCATAATCCTTCAGCGTGCTTGGGTTTACTACGTTTACGTCCAATGCGGCTACTGCTTCTGTCAGCTCCTTCAGCGCGTAATAGTATACGTCCTTTACACTCGCAAACGCAGGGTTTACTGCCTGGAAGCCATCGATTGGCAGCGGGCCGAAGTTATCGGAGGCTTCGCTCATCAGGTAGGCGCGCCAGATACGGGCTACCTGTATGAGATTATTGTTATGAGGTTGTGCAGTGCCGTTGGCCGCCTTTTTCTGAGCCAGCTCCACTGCGAGGTTCACACTGTTCAGCCAGCCGGATACCTGGTTATAGTATGCGGTTGTCCAGCCATCATCATATCCGCCGCTGGATAAGCCGCCCTGTCTGTGCTGGCGCCCGGCGGTTTTCCAGTATAATACAAATGAGCGTTCGGCTACATCAGGGTTCATTTGTGCGCCTATAATAGAGCCGTTAATGGCATATTCTACTTCTGCCTGGCTCTCACTTGCAGACTTTGGATCTGTGCCAAGCTCGTCAAATTTTGAGCATGATTGTGCAAGAATGGCTCCTGCGAACAATAAACATGCGCTTTTTATGATACTTTTCATACGATTCTTTTTTCAGCAATTAGAAAGTAACGTTTAGGTTAAACAGGAAGGTGCGGAAAGTAGGCGCGCTTCCATTTTCAAAGCCAACCGCATTAGTATTGGTGGCAAACACAGATTCCGGATCGATACCTTTAGCATGGCTGGAGATCATCCATACATTATTGCAGGAGAAACCGATGCTGGCACGCTGGATGGGAGTGCGGGCCAGTAATTTAGCTGGCAGTGAATAGCCTAACTGCACGTTTCTCAGGCGAACGTTAGATGCATCATATAAGTTAGCTTCTACAATACCCACGTTGTTGCGGCCGATAGCGTTTACCCAATACAGCTGAGGTGTTACGGCAGTGGTGTTTGGGCTGTAGGTCTTTGAATTAGCGTCGTATTTCACGCCGTCTACTACAAATTCACTGCGTTGTCCGTTTACGACAGTACCTTCCCATGTACCGCTTCTCTGCATGGAGTTGATCGTACCGGAGAATATCTGTCCGCCAAAACGAGCATCAACCTGGAAGCCCAGGGAAATGCCTTTATAATTGAAAGTATTGGTTACGCCCAGCAGGCCGGTGGCCTGTTGGTTGCCCAACCTTACCTTATTACTGGTGGATGTTGGCAAACCGTTGTCATCCACAATGATCTTTCCAAAGTAGGGACTGTTTGCATCTTCCACCCTTTGGTAGGCAGTACCCCATATTTCACCATACTTTTCACCGGCAGATCCATAGATCTGTACATCGTCAAAACCACCTAGAGGATATAAGGTTATCCCGTCGGTGAGTTTTTTAACGGTGTTCTTGTTGGAAGAATAGTTTACGGTCACATCCCAGATAAGGCTGCCTGGCTGATCGAGCACGCGGCCGTTCAGCATGAGCTCATAGCCTTTGTTTTCAATGTCACCGGCATTGATCTTCCTGGCTGTATAGCCGCTGAGCGGGTCCATCGGCAGATCTATCAGCTGGTTAGTGGCATTGGATTTATACCAGGTTGCATCCAGGCCTACACGGTTATTAAAGAACCTGATCTCAGCACCCACTTCAGTAGACTTGATCAGCTCATTTTTCACATTTGCATCGAACAACACATTCTTTCTTTTAATGACTGTGTTGCCGTTAGGATCTTTAGAAACCTCGAAGGTGTTGTATAATTGATAAGGATCCATATCATTACCCGCCTGTGCATAAGAAGCACGTACCTTGCCGTAGCTGATCCAAGCCGGGACCTGGCCACCTAAGCGGTCTATCATATCGGTTACGATCACTGAAGTGCTCACGGAAGGATAGAAGAACGAGCGGTTGGCAGGTGCCAGGGCAGATGACCAGTCGTTACGGAATGTCGCATCAACAAACCAATAAGCATCCCAGTTCAGGCCAACAGTACCATATACTGAATTGATCCTCTTTTCGGAATATTTTTCTGTGATGGTAGGATTGTTTTTACTATTGTTGATCGCAAAGAGGTTGGGTATCTGCAATTCTCCGGCGTTGGCTTCCAGTCGGCTGTTCTTTTGCCGCATCAGGTTGCCGCCTACAGATGCAGATCCACCTAATTTGCCGAACACGTTATCTTTGCGCGCATTGATCAATGCACTGTAGTTTGTTTCGTTAAAAGTTTGTTTGCCGCTGCTGTAGCTGCCATTGGCAGGTGAGGGGCTGCCGGCATAAAGCTTAGCTTCATAGTTGGTGGTATAGATATCAGCACCAGCCCTTACCTCAGCGTTCAGCCAGGAGGTGAAGTCATATTTCAATGATCCGCTCATAATGAAACGGTCCCTTGCATCTTCATTCAGATCGTACTTTTGGCTCCAGTAAGGATTTACTTTCTGGCTGGAACCATACCACAGCATCTTTCCGTTATCCCGGGTGGCCGCGCTGAAGTCGCGGATATTCAGGTTTACAGGAAGCATGTACAGGGTATTGAAGACGTTGCCGTTGTTGTTACCTGTATTCGGGCGATTCTTTGCCCTTGAATTAACATACTGGATCTTGGTATCTGTAGTCCAGCGATCACCCTTGCCAAAGCGAGATACCGCACGGGCTGTCAGGTTGGTACGATCCAATTTGCTGCCGGGAATGATACCTTTATCAGTCAGATGCGTAATTGAAGAGTAGATAGAGGTTCCGTTACTTACCTGTTGTTGAAAAGAGACTGTATTTTTGAAATTCAGTCCTTTATTCAAGTACGCATCCGTGTTATCATATGCCTGCAGTTGTACTTGTTTGCCAGACCAATCGGTTACAGTCTGCCCGCTGATCTGAGGGCCCCATGAATTTTCTGAATCGGCTCCAAATGTGCCTTCAGTACCTTGTGCAAAGGACCGCTGTTTTTTAGGAGTTGTAAAAAGCTCTGAATAACCTATCTGGGAAGAGTAAGTGATGCCCAGACCGTTTTGTTTTTTACCGCTCTTGGTTGTAATCAGTATTACACCATTACCACCACGGGTGCCATACAACGCTGCTGCGCTGGGGCCTTTCAATACAGACATGCTCTCAATATCATCGGGGTTGATGTCTTGCAGACCGTTACCCATATCCCTGGAAGGATTCCAGTAGTCGTTGTTGGTGGCGCCGGTAGTGTTATCAACGGGCACACCGTCTACCACGATCAGCGGTTGGTTACTGCCGGTAAGAGAGTTGAAACCACGTAATACGATCTTGGAAGAACCTGCCGGACCATTGCTGGAGCGTACCACCTGCAAACCGGCTACTTTACCGGTAAGCGCATTGGTAATGTTGGTTTCCCTGGAATTGGTCAGCGATTCTCCGCTTACTTCCTGCAGGGCGTAGCCCAGTGATTTCTTTTCACGTTTAATACCCAACGCAGTTACAACCACCTCGCCCAGGTTTTTGTTGTCTACTGCCATGCGTGCATCTACGCTGGATTTGCCGGATACAGGGATCTCCTGTGCTACAAATCCGATACCTGAAAGTACCAGTATTGCATTGGGGGTAACTTGTAGCTTGAAATTACCGGCGCCATCTGATACGGCGCCATTGTTAGTTCCTTTTTCCAGAACAGTGATGCCGGGCAGGGGATTTCCTTCTGCGTCCCTCACAGTACCCGTGACGCCTCGTTTCTCCTGAGCTGATACCATCTGGTATGCAGATAAGAACAGGCATAAAAAGATCAGTAATCTTTTCATAGATTGTTGTTTACGATTGAGAGTGAATAAATAGCAGCTAATGCTGTAGAATAAATGATAGAAAAGTGATTCCCCGGCGGAAGCTAAAAACGTGGCTTAGCCCCACCAGTGTTGGTTGACTACAAATCTGTCCCTGTGTTTGTTTCTCTTGTTTTAGTTTAAATCTTTAATGATAACGTGCCTTGAAATTTTACTATTGACGTGTTTAGATCATAGCTTAAATTTTGCGCATATTGGTTGAAAAAAATTTCGCTCAATATATATAGCATAAAACGATTTAGCAAATTATCATTGATGAAAGGAAGGCCCATGGCCACTAAATGCAACATTAGTGTTATCCCGGTTCGATAGCAACCGATTGAAATATTAGAATGGGATTAAAAAATGAGGTAAACAAGATAAGAAAAAGAGGACATGGAAAACTTTCCTGTCCTCTCCGGTTTATATAAAGGTCTTTAGCAAAAGCATGCTATCCCGAGTTTCCTTTCAGCACCCGCACTGCCAACAGTAGAATATTGATCCCGCTTCCACCAGTCAAGCCCGCCTATCAGTTCTTTTACACGAAAACCCAGCTGCGCCAGCTTAAGCGCACCTTTAGTAGAAGCATTGCAGCCAATACCGTCGCAATAAGTCACATATAACATGCTTTTGTCAAGGTGTGCGGTGGTGGCGGCATCCATGGTGCGGTGCGGAAAGCTGATCGCAGCCGGTATATGTTCCTGTTCATATCCGGCCGTGCTCCTGGCGTCTATCACTACGATCTGCTCTCCCTTGTTCAGAGCATCAAACAGGTCGGCGGAGTCTATCTCATAAGCAAGCTTGTTTTCGTAATGTTCAATTTGCGCAGTCATAAATAACGTTTTTGATTGAAGTGATACGCAAAACTAAGCAGAAGCACCGTCTGGCGCCAACTCAAAGAATTCATGATCATCATCTAAAATTTTAATGGTTCCCCCAGGAAGGAACTTGTAATTTTATAGTTTATGGAGATAAGGCAATTAAAACTGATAAAGGCGATAGTGGAAGAAGGCAGCATTACCAAAGCAATAGATAAGCTGCACCTCACGCAATCTGCACTGAGCCATCAGCTCAGGGAGGCGGAGTATCATCTCGGTACCCGGATCTTTCATCGCATCAATAAGAAAATGGTGCTTACAAAAGCAGGCGAGAAAGTATATGAGATGGCGAATGATATCCTGTCCCGCATGTCAGACACAGAGTTACAGATAAAAAAGCTGATCTACGGAGAGGCAGGAGAGCTTCGCCTGAGCACGGAATGTTATACCAGTTATCATTGGCTGCCGGCCCTGATGAAGCAGTTTCACCTCATCTATCCCAATGTTGCGCTAACCATCGTGATGGAGGCTACCCATCATCCGCTGCAAAAGCTATTGTCAGGCCAGCTGGATATTGCCATCACCAGCGACCCGGTGAAGGACGATAATATTGCATACACAGAACTATTCCAGGACGAAATGGTGGCCGTCGTGCCGGATACCCATTCCTGGGCGGCTAAGAAATTTGTGGTGGCAGAAGATTTCGCGGAGCAGCACCTCATTATCCATTCCCTGCCTATGGAAACCGTCACGGTGCATCAGTTCCTGCTGGAGCCCGCAGGCGTTTCTCCTAAGAAGATCATCGTGCTTCCGTTAACCGAAGCGTCTATTGAAATGGTTAAGGCGGAAATGGGGATCATGGTAATGGCAAAATGGGCCTTGCAGCCTTACCTGAGAGATAATACGCTAAAGGCGATCAAGATCGGCCGGAACGGATTGAAAAGAACGCATTTTGCCGCCACATTAAGCAACAAACAATCTCCTGAATACCAGCATCGCTTTATTGAATTCCTCCAGAAGGAGATCGTATTGGGTTAAAATGAGCGATGCCGGCTGCAATAGCGCCGGCATCCTGAATAACAAGTCTAATTTTAACGGCTAAGGTT
>Ga0102592_1002499_pt1 | contig 15914 bp, 18 predicted proteins | sample AraplaCol_mMF_r2_FD_76861 | JGI IMG/M metagenome (GOLD analysis project Ga0102592, IMG submission 76861) | Arabidopsis root microbial communities from North Carolina, USA - plate scrape MF_Col_mMF_r2 (SPADES assembly) (version 2) | ecosystem: Host-associated > Plants > Roots > Endosphere...
ACCGCTCCGCAGCACAAATTCGAACCCATCGACGCCAGGCAATGGCCGCGTGGGAAGCCGTGAGTGCACGGCCTGCCTGAAAAGCGCAGGCTCGGCCTCACGTGGCCACATTCAAACAACGTGACACCGCCCATCCGGGAGCCGGCGGCGCAATCATCTCGAAACAAAGGACGACCTCATCGGAAACGGCAACAAACTGAGCAATAGTACTTATTTACGACATCACAAATATAGCTAGTCTAGCGGCGTCTTGTCCCGCCAAATTTCAATCAATTGTGGAGTCAGCCGATGACAGCAGCGTTTTGGAGTCAGCCGACGACAGTTGCGGATTTGACCAGTACAGGCGTGGCCATCGGCGCTCTTGCGCGTGTGGTTACTCTGACACCTGCCTTCGCGCAGACCGACTTGGTTGCGTTGTCGCGCTATTTTCCTGATGCGGCTTTGCGGGAATGATGGAGGATCAAAGTGCTTTTCCCACTCGAATCAGCGCTGAAGGCGGATTCCAAGTCTGTCGCAGCGTCTGGCGACTACGATATCGTCGTCGTTGGTTCCGGCATTTCCGGAGCTATAATTGCCAAGCAGGCTGCAGAAGCTGGCAAGCGTGTCCTTGTGCTTGAAGCCGGAACCGGTGCCAATAGCTCTTTGGCAGGCTATAACGATCTGCTGACGACCTTCTATTCGGCAGCCACCAAGGATAACCAGTCGCCCTTTCCGCTGAATGCGAACGCGGCCATGCCCCGCAGCACGCAGCTTCGCAAGCTGCAGGCGGGGGAAACCGATAGCTCGACCTATATCGTTCAATCCGGACCTTATGCGGCAATATGCGGCCCATCCTGTCGTTCACGGTTCCGGAATATACCATGAAGGGTGCCGCCTATGGCCGCCAGTTTGCGCGCACCGTCTTTACGCGTCTGGGCGCGCAGGATCATACCCATTACGACCCTAGCGATTTCGGCTGTGTGGCCTATGAGGCAAGGCTATGCGATCCGCGGCGGCAATCATCTGGCCGGCACCCACATCATGGGAACGACGAAGACCAATTCCGTCGTGGACAAGAACCAGCGCAGCTGGGACCACGAAAACCTCTATCTGGTGGGCGGCGGCAGCATGCCGACGATCGGCACGGCCAATGTCACCTTGACGCTGGCCGCCATGTGCTTCCGAAGCGGCCGCGACATTCTGAAGTCTCTGCACTGAACAAAGACCAATATCCGATACGCGGAACGAACTGCGGGACTCGACGCAAGCGACACGAAGCCGGACTGTGCACCTAACTATATTCCAGGGAGCTTGAGGATGGATCCTTATGGCATTAAGACGCTCGATGAGCTGAAAGAGTTTCTCCACCGTGCGATGCAGCTCGAACATGCGACGATTCCGCCGTATCTGACTGCACTTTACTCGATTAAGCCCGGTGTAAACCGGGATGCGGCGCAAGTTCTTCGCGTGATCGTCGTGGAAGAAATGCTGGATTTGACCATTGCGGCCAATATCCTCAATGCCATCGGTGGCACGCCGGATCTTACTAGGCCAGATTTCGCGGTTAACTATCCCGCCTCGCTCCCTGACGGCGAGACCGACTTTAAGGTCAGCATACAGGCTTTCAGCCGTGAAGCGCTGGCGACATTCTTGAAAATCGAGCGGCCGGCCCGGCGCCCCGAACATCTCGCTGGCAAGGGCCTGATACAACGCAAGAACTCCCCGCATATCACAGCGCTTGGCAGTGATCCGAGGCACGAAGATCTCCATTTTTACAGTATTGGCGAGTTCTATTCGGCAATCGCAGACGGCATCAAATACTTAGAAGCCGAAGCGCGCCGGGCGGGCACAACGATTTTTATCGGCGACAAGTTTCGCCAGATTACCTCGGAATATTATTATTCCGGCGGCGGTGAGTTGTTTCCCGTGACCGATCTGAAAAGCGCCCTCGAAGCCATAGAGCTCATCATGGAACAGGGCGAAGGTGACGGTGGTGGTATCTACGACGATGACGAGCACGAACTGGCCCATTACTATCGTTTCGATGAACTGGTCAAAGGCCGCTATTACCGGAAAGGTGATCAGCCCGACCACCCCACGGGTCCGCATTTGCAGGTCGACTGGGAAGGCGCTTATGCCATCAAACCGAACCTCAAGGTGGCGGAAATATCCAAAGGCTCGGAATTGCGTGAGGCGGCGACCGACTTCAATACATGTTATGGCGAGTTTCTGGAGCTTTTGACGCGTGCCTATAATGGCCAGCCGAGCTTGCTGCTGGAAGCCGTTCCGATCATGTTCGAATTCCGCAATATAATCGTTGAACTGATCCGCAATCCCCTGCCGGGCCATCCCGGTAAGTACAGCAGCCCCACCTACGAGATTCCCCACAGTGCCAAACAGGCAGCTGTCACCGGGCAGGCGGAGGTGATCGCATGAGTAGCCGTTTCGATGCATTTCTCGACCTTTCTGTCGAATTGACGGCCTTTTCCCGCTTCGATCTTTTGGGAGGGGGCCTGGCGGAACTCTCGACACGCTCGACACGGTGGTCGGGAGCGAGGTCGCCGACACGCTGCTCACCGCCCTTCGTCACCTTGCCCCATCCGTTCAGTTCCACATCCGTGCACCAACGCCAGAAAACATAAGACATAAAATCACTGTTCCTCTTCGCATTCAGATGGGAGATCGCACGACAGCCGAGCCGTACTAAACCGCGCGGGCCGCGGGCCGTTCAATCCACGGGGACCGGCAATTTTAACAATGATTGCCGGTCGATCTTGCCTGTTCCGGTCTTCGGCAGTTCGGCGACATACTGAATTATGCGTGGGTATTTGTGGGGCATCAAAGTCGATTTCACGTAGTCGCGCAGGATGCGGGTTTGCACATCGCCGTGCACTGCGCCATCGCGCAATTTCACCGCGGCCCGCAATGTCATACGGCGATCCTCCAATTTCATGTGCGAGGATGGCGCACTCATGCACGTAGGGATGTTCGTTGAGGCAGCGTTCAACCTCCATCGGCCAGACCCATTGCCCGGAGACTTTGATCAAATCGTCGGTGCGACCCAGAAAGTAATAATAACCATCCAGTCTCCACGCATCGTCTCGCTCGTCTTGTCGGCGCGGTTCCAATAGCAAGGCGCGGAAGAATGACCGCGGATGAGCATTGCGCCCTCCTCGCCCGGTTCTACCGGCTCACCATCTGGCGTGACGAGCCTGATTTCGTAGCCCGGAACGCGCGCGCCGGCGGCACCGATACGGTGATCGTCGAGTTGATTGGAAAGATAGATGTGTAAAAGCTCGGTCGAACCCAGCCCTTCGGTCGGACCGTGCCCGGTAAGATGTTTCCAGGCATTGTAGACGTCTTCCGGGAGGATTTCGGCCGCCGACATCGATTGCCGCAGCGACGAGAGATCCGTTGTCTTGGCTGAATTTGCGCGAACTAGAGCAGTGTAGAGGGTCGGCAACCCAAAAAGTACGGTTGGTTTGAACGTTTCGACCATGTCCAGCACGGCCTCAGGCGCGGGGAACTGGCCTTCCGCACAGTGCCAGTTTGATCCCTTGTTGCTGGTCCAGTCTCCCACTTTGCATCCGAGTGGCTGTCATGCAGCACCGCCTCTCGCATTTTCCTCGGTTTTGGCGATGCCGAATGCAACTGTCAGAATTGCCCTTTCACTGTGTCGACCGCTGCCAGAAGGAGATGAACCCCCTTCTCGATCTGCTGTGGGGTCAGGGCTGAATACCCCATTACAAGCCCGAGCTTGTCTGCCGTCGCCTCATCTGGTTGTGGCTCATAAAGGGCTGAGATGCCATGAACTCCAATGCCGGCGCGTTGTGCGGTTTCCTGCAAAGCCGTCTCGGACGACTTCGGCAATTCGTTGAACCAGACCACAACATTCAATCCGGCATCAGCGCCTTCCACCGTGACCCGCTCGCCGAATGCGCACTGCAGTGCTTTCAACAACGTCTCACGGCGGTCTCTGTTCAGCCGCCGTACGCGGCGCACATGGCCTTCATAACCGCCGCGTTCGATGAAAGCCGCCAAGGCTTCCTGCTCGGTCACCGGCGAATGTCTGTCGAACAGTTGCTTGGCGGTTGCGAACACGTCCTGCAGTTTCGGCGGCACAACGAGATATCCGATGCGCATCATCGGCGACAGCGTTTTGGAAATCGTACCGAGATAGATGACGTTGCTTCCAGCCTCCAGACTATGAACAGGAGGCACCGGACTGATGTCATAGCGGTATTCGCTGTCGTAATCGTCCTCAATCACGTAGGCGTTGTTTTCCCGCGCCCATTCGAGAAGTTGATGACGGCGAGAAATCGGCATCACGCCGCCAAGCGGAAACTGGTGGGAAGGGGTGACATAGGCCAGATGAGCCCGTACTCCCTCCAAGAGCTCGGTCTTCAGACCCTCGCCGTCGACGGCGAGGGGGACCGGAGAGGCGCCGGTGCTGGCGAAGATCTGACGAGCCATTCGATAGCTAGGGTTTTCGATGACGAACTCGCTGCCAGGGTCGAGCAGAAGCCGTACGCAAAGGTCTAAGCCTTGCTGGGATCCGTTCACGATGATGATTTGCTCCAGATCGCACTGCAATGTTCTGGCGCGCCAAAGATATCCTCGCAGGGCTTGCCGTAAACGCCGCGATCCTCGCGGGTCATCATAGGCAAGTCGGCTCGGTCGCTGAGCGATGACCGCATTGACAGCTTTCTTCCAGGCAAGCGCCGGAAAATCGGATGGAGCGAGGTCTCCGTAACGGAAATCAATCATAAGTGAGTTGGGCAAACAATCGAGCCATGGCGGTGTCGCCCGAAGTCTTTCGCCATAGGCCGACAGGCGCTGAGCACCCTGCTGCTTGAGCCTGGCATCGCTCGGACGCTGTCCGAATGGAAACGCTGCAACCCGCGCGCGGGCACCTTGGCGCTGCTCCACGAAGCCCTCCCCCGCAAGCTGCTCATAGGCGACTGTCACCGTCGTTCGCGACACACCAAGTTCATTCGCCAGATTTCGCGATGATGGCAACTGACCGCCAGCTTCATAAACGTGGCTCAGGATCTGATCCTTGAGCGCCTCGTAGATCTGGCGTGCTCCCATTTTCGCGTGCTTGGCTATTGCCTGGCTTTCCAACTGGACCATTTTCTTTCCGCAGAACTGGATGTTTCGAGCGGACCAGTATGCTGCCACTGTGGTAGGAAGCAAAGAGGATACCGAACCAATGACGGCCAGCAGCGAACAAGACAATGTCCAGGACCACTCCGATCCGTCGCATGGCGCGCGTCTCGGATTTGATACCCGCGCAATCCATCACGCGTTCGATCCTGCTGACTTCTCAAGAGCAGTGCAGCCACCTGTCTTTCTGACATCGACCTATGGCTTTGAGAGCGTTGCGGCAAATGATGCCGCCGCAGCGCTCGGGGGCAGGCTGTATGCCCGCGAATATAACCCGACCACAGAGATCCTCGAGAAGAGGCTCGCCAACCTGGAAGGGGCCGAGGCAGGGCTTGTGGTATCGACCGGAATGGCCGCGTTCGGCACCCTGGTCCTATCTTTGCTGTCGCAGGGAGATGAGCTTGTCGTGCACAAGACGCTCTATTCGAATACGGTTGCGATGGTCGAGCAGTGTCTGCCTCGCTTCGGGATCAGGGTAGTCCCGGTTGACCTATCGAATCCGAACAATCTCGACGCGGCGATCACAGATAAAACCCGTTTGGTCTATTTCGAGACGCCGGTAAATCCGCTAAGCGCCATCCTCGATATCTCCGCCATCGCAGCGCGCGCCCATGCGCGGAATGTAAAGGTCGCGGTCGATAGCACTTTCGCTTCGCCGTCACTGCAGCGCCCGATCGAGCACGGCGCAGACATTGTGCTGCATTCGCTGACGAAATACATCAACGGGCACGGCGATACCCTGGGCGGAGCGCTGCTTGGAGACGCTGAAACACTCCATACGCTGCACGAAACCGGCCTGCGCTACATCACAGGGGCGACATTGTCGCCGCACTCTGCATTCCTGATCCTGCGCGGCCTGAAGACGCTGTCTCTGCGGATGGAGCGACACAGTGCTTCGGCACTGATAATCGCGCACATGCTTGAGGCGCATCCCGCCGTTGCCTGGGTGAGCTATCCCTTCCTGGACTCCCATCCCGATCATACGATCGCCCACAAGCAAATGACGCAGGGGGCCGGCATGCTTGCTTTCGGCCTTCATGCGGGCTTCGACGGTGCACGGACGATGCTGGACCGGCTTCAACTGCTGACGCGCGCCGTGAGCCTGGGGGACACGGACAGTCTCATCTATCATCCGGCCAGCATAACCCGGGCGCGCCAGGCGCTCCGGAAAGATGCTCATCTGATCGAAGGAGTTGGGGAAGACCTCGTCCGTCTCTCGGTCGGGCTTGAAGATGTCAGCGACCTCGTCGCCGATCTGCGTCAGGCTCTGCAAGATTTATGACGTGGCAGGGCTCAATCGATAACCAACGTCTCGGCAAATGAGACGAACCCCGGAGTATAAAATGAAATTTTTGAGCGGCCTGTCCGCGTTCCCTATCACGCCCATGGATCGCGACGGCCAGATCGATGCGGAAGCGGCATCGTCAACTTAACGGAATGTGGAATTCGATGTGCGATGAAGGTTGATGACAGACCGTGATCCACTCTATCGTCGACATTGCTTTCCCGCTGAAGTTATTGCCCACGCCGTGTGGCTCTATTTCCGTTTCCCTCTGAGCCTGCGAATGGTCGAGGACTTGCTGGCTGCCCGTGGGATCATTGTCTCGCACCAGACCGTCCGGCTGTGGGCGGAGAAATTCCGCCACACCTTTGCCAACGAGATCCGTCGTCGATCATCCGGTCGGCTTGGGGACAAGTGGCATCTCGATGAAGCCGTTGTTTCAATTCCGCGGCAAGAAGCATTGGCTGTGGCGCGCAGTTGATCAGGACGGTTTCGTCCTGGAGGTTCTCGTACAAAGCCGCCGAAATGCAAAGGCCGCCAAGCGCCTGATGCGCAAGCTCTTGAAGGGTCAGGGACGGTCGCCGCGTGCGATGATCACCGACAAGCTGCAGTCCTACGGCGCAGCAAAGCGAGAGATCATGCCGGGTGTAGAGCATCGCTCCCACAAATGGTTGAATAATCGGGCGGGGAATTCTCACCAACCAGTCCGGCGGCGAGAGCGGATCATGAAGGGCTTCAAGTCACAGCGACATCTACAACGCTTCGTCTCCATCCATGATCCGATCGCCAACCTATTTCAAATCCCGCGCCACGATATCTCCTCCGGCCACCATCGCGAACTGCGCACGGCGGCGATGAGCCTGTGGGCGAAAATTGCCCGAGCATGAGAGATATCTGCGGATGGCGTCTTTCGCTGGCCTTTCATCCCTTAAGTTTACGATGCCGGCGGGATTGGCAGATGCGCCTGCCATGATCTGCCTAACAGGTACGGACAGTTAGGGCTTGGTCTTAGCATGCAGTCACGACTTGATGTAAGGTCGCATCAACTGCTTTGCCTCTTGAAAAAATCCGCTCATTCGTCAGGCGAGCACATCAGCTACGAGGCAATACCAGCAATCGCTTCCAGGAATGCATCGATCTCTTCCTCGGTATTGTAATAATGTGGCGACGTTCGCACCACGGGCGGGAGTTGTCGCGTAGAGGCGTCGACGGGTGTACTGGAAGGAGGGGAAACTGAGACGTTGATTCCCTTGCCTGTCAAATAAGCCATGACAGCTGACGAGTCCCAGTCGTTGACAGTGAATGAGATGATGGACGCAAGGGGCGTCCCGAGATCATGTACGGACACGGCACGCATTCCCCTCAGGCCTTCGCGAAGCTTTGACGAAAGGTGATTGCAGCGCTCTTCGATATTTTCGAGCCCAATGTCGAGCGCGTAGTCCACTGCTGCCCGCAGGCCGAGACGAACCGAATAGTTCTTCTCCCACGTTTCAAAACGCCTGGCATCAGGTCGCAATTCGTATCGATCCGGACCAGTCCAGGGCGCGCCATAGAGATCGATCATCGCTGGCTCGATCTTATCCACGAGTGATTTACGCATGTACATGAATCCCGTTCCGCGTGGCGCTCGGAGAAACTTCCTGCCGGTAGCAGTCAGGATGTCGCACCCGAGCGCGTTGACATCGATCGGGATTTGACCCGCAGCTTGGCATGCGTCGAGAAGATAGAGGATGCCGTTTTTTCGCGCTATTCGACCGATCGCTGCTGCTGGATTGATAAGCCCGCCGTTGGTGGGGATCCAGGTAACCGCTATCAACCGAACGCGATCATCGATCATTTTCGCTAGTGCGTCCGGATCGAGGATCCCAGAAGCGTCATTCGGAATGACTTCGATCGATACGCCGGTGCGCTTGGCAACCTGCAGAAAGGCGATGTAGTTGGCTGCAAATTCGGCACTTGCCGTCAGGATCCGGTCTCCAGGTCGGAAAGAGAGGGAATAGAAGGCTCGTTGCCAGGCGATCGTCGCATTTTCAGCTATCGCAATCTCGTCGCGGCCACAGTTTACGAATGTAGCCAAGCTGTCATATGTCCCCTCCAGTAGAGAGTTGGACTCAGCCGCGGCTTCGTATCCGCCGATCTCCCCTTCCCGCCTTAGGTACCCTACCACCGCTTCAATAACAGGGCTCGGCATCAGCGCAGCGCCAGCATTGTTAAGGTGGTTTCTGTTTTTTGTGCCGGGGGTATCAGCACGCAAGCGAAGAAGGTCCAAAGTCTTGCGAGCGTTGCGGCTGATTTGCGACATGAGGGATTCCTTCCTTTGATTGAGCGTCAATCTTGTTGACGCAATCGGCGTTGTCACGGAAGCTGACAACTTCGCAACCCGATGTGCAGAATTGAGCGACGGGGCGTAAGCGTCCGCCAATTCAGCCGGCCAGAGCGCTCCGCACAGTCCGATTTGCGAAACTTCACGAAGACCAAGGTGAGTTTCTCAGAAGGCGTTGTTCGTCACGACGTACCAGCTCTTTCACGAATTGCTTTACGGCTCTCACTCTTGGAAGATAAGCTAGATCCTGGTGTGCTGACATCCAGATCTCGCGCTCGCCGCTCAGTTCGTCGAGCACTGGAACGAGACCCAGGTTTAGACTGCGTGCGAATTCGGGAAGGGCTACAATTCCTGCGCCCGCAGACGCCGCGAACATCTGCGACATCATGCTATTTGAGCTGAACGCTATTTTTGGGGTGGGTACGAGTTCCTCTAGCCAGAGCACGCTTTCAAGCTGAATCAGCTCCTCGATATAGCCAACAAAGCGGTGCTCGCTAAGATCCGCCGCTTGAGAGGGAACTCCATTGCGCTCAAGATAAGCCTGCGAAGCGAATAAGCCAGTCTTGAAACGTCCGATCAGCTGACTGTCCAGAGAAGTTCCATGGGGCTTGAAGAAGCTTAGGAATAAATCCGCTTCCCGGCGAGCGACCCGAACCGTTTGCGGCGACGTTACAAGCTCGAGGTCAAGATCAGGGTGCCGGCTACTGAGTTCAACGAGGCGCTCGGAGAGATAAAGCGTTGCGATGCCTTCCATGGTGGCCAATCTGACTGTGCCGCGTATTTCGTCACGATTGCTTACGTCGCTGCGAAGAGCATTCACGCCGTTCTCGATTTCCTCCGCTCGCCGCATTGTAACCAGGCCGGCCGGTGTCAGCAGAAGTCCGTCCTTGGTCCGCTCGACGAGTGCACCGCCAACCGTATATTCCAGGCGAGCAAGCCGGCGAGATACGGTGGAATGGCTGACTTTTAGTTCGCGAGCGGCACCGGTCACGCTCTTGCACCGGACGACGATGAGGAAGAGTTTGAGATCGTCCCAATCAAGATGATCGATTGCAGTCGCCATGCTACCTCCGTCTATTTTTGCACAGGGTAGTGCATCCTATTCGGGTTGGCTCGCAAATTCGTTTTGATAGTTTCAAACGTGCTGTGCCGCTGTATGTGTGGTGCGCAGTGAAGCAAAGTATCTTGCGGAAACGCTTATCGCCAGCAGCCGGCACTACTTGAACCTACCTTGGGAGAACGCATGTCCAGACGAACTGTGAATGCTTTAAACGCTGCGGCAGTGGGACCGTATTCGCACGCGACATGGGCCGGCGATCTTCTGTTCTGCTCCGGCCAGACACCGCTAGACCCCGGCACCGGCAAACTTGTCGACGGAAATGTAGCCGACCAGACACGCCAGTGTTTCGATAATCTGTTTCAAGTCCTTGAGGCAGCGGGCCTGGGGTCGGATGATGTCGTATCCGTCAATGTCTATCTCACCGACATGGGTGACTTTGGCCAGATGAATGAGATTTACGCGACGCGTTTTTCATCGCCCTACCCGGCCCGCACCACAATCGGCTGCGCCAGCCTGCCGCTTGGAGCACGCATTGAAATCGGTCTAACAGCAAAGCGGCAATCTTGAGCCTGCCTTTGCCGAGCTAGTCGAGATGGCTGATGGCGAGCCTGGATCTGTAGAGGAATGTCGATGGGAAACATGAAATTATGGGCCGCGGCTGCTCATATTGCCCCCGTCTATCTCGATCCTGGGGCGAGCGCGGAAAAAGCTTGCTCGGTGATAGCAGAGGCTGCCCGAAACGGCGCGTCGCTCGTGGTATTTTCGGAGAGCTTTCTACCCGGTTTCCCTGTCTGGGCAGCACTTTACCCGCCCATTCAATCGCACGAACATTTCAAACGCTTCTTGAAAGCTTCGGTGTACATTGACGGCCCGGAAATTGAGCGTGTGCGAAAGGCCGCCTCCGATAACGGTGTTTTCGTTTCAATCGGTTTTTCCGAGCGCAACCCGGCAAGTGTCGGAGGTTTGTGGAATAGTAATGTTCTGATTTCCGATACCGGCCAAATCCTGATCCACCATCGAAAACTGGTCGCAACCTTCTTTGAAAAACTAGTTTGGGATCCGGGCGATGGCGCAGGGTTGGTCGTCGCAAACACGAGAATCGGTCGCATTGGCGGCCTAATTTGCGGGGAAAATACAAATCCGCTCGCGCGCTACAGTCTGATGACGCAAGGCGAGCAAGTTCATATAAGTAGCTATCCGCCGATCTGGCCCACTCGCGTTCCCACAGAAAGCGACAACTACGACAACCGAGCTGCCAACCGCATCCGTGCCTCTGCGCACTGCTTCGAGGCCAAGTGCTTCGGGATCATCGTGGCGGGGCACCTGGACGAAGTCGCACGCAAAGCCATTGCCTTGGATGATCCTGCGATCGAAGCGATCATAGATGCCAGTCCGCGGGCCACTAGCTTTTTCCTAGGGCCGACTGGAGCGGCAACTGGTGACGAAATGACCGACGAAGGTATCGGCTATGCCCAAATCGATCTCGACGACTGTGTTGAGCCGAAACGATTTCACGACGTCGTTGCTGGTTACAACCGATTCGATATTTTCGACGTCACCGTGAACCGGATGCGTCGAAACCCAATCAGATTTTTGGAAGGCCGCGCTGAGGACGCTCTAACGAGCCCTGAGGCCGTGGCCATGCCGGAGTAAAGGTGATGGCGCGGACGGGTATGCACATGACCAAGAAGGGTTTCTCCTTCCAGGGCCCTGCCGACGGCGTTCATGCCCTTAAATCGTGGATCACCCCTGAAGATGATCTTTTTCTGGTAACGCATATGGGGTTCCTGGAGATCGACCCCGAGCATTGGCATTTGGATGTCGATGGCCTCGTGGGTAACCCGACGAGATTGCATCTGTCTGACCTTCAAGCAATGCCACAGCGCGAGTACATGTCGGTTCACGAATGCGCTGGAAGTCCGCTTGCTCCGACAGTGCCTAAACGCAGGATCGGAAATGTAATTTGGAAAGGTGTGCCGCTGTCGCTTGTTCTGGAACGCGCAAAGATCAGCAGCCATGCGTCCTACATCTGGACTTCCGGCCTCGAGTGGGGCGAATACGCAGATGTTGAAGAAGCTTATCAAAAAGACCTGCCGATCGGCAAAGCACTTGCAGAAGAAGTTATCCTCGCACTTGAGATCAACGGTCGGCCACTCACTCCAGAGCGCGGAGGACCGGTTCGACTGGTCGTGCCAGGTTGGTATGGTACAAACTCCGTAAAATGGGTTGGTTCGATCACGGCTGCGGATCGGCGCGCTAGCGGCGCCTATACGACGCGCTTCTACAATGACCCTGCGGCGTCGGGGATGAAGCCGGTTTGGGGCGTCGCCCCGGAGTCCGTTATCGTATCGCCGTCCCCAAATGATCTGCTGTCAGCGGACATGCCAACGAAAATATGGGGCTGGGCTTGGGGAGATCACCAGATCTCCAGCGTCGAGGTCAGCGTGGACGGTGGAGGCTCCTGGCGGACTGCCTCAGTAGGGCCGCGCGAAGGAAGGAGTTGGCAACGGTTCGAGTTGTCGTGGACCCCTACATCAGGCCAGAATATCTTGCTATGTCGGTGCACGGATGAATGTGGGGCGGGACAGCCGCTGACTGACGCGAGAAATGCGGTGCACACGGTTAAAGTTGAAGTTGATCCTTGACCCGGAGCCCACTGCGACATTGGGATGGGCGTCCACCGACGCACGAAAAAATCGAGATTTCTCGATGAGCCAGCGGCACTACGGTCTGCCAGATCGACAGGACAAGAGCTTTCCTGCGATCGGGTGGAACAGAGGCGGTAGCCCGCCGTCACACCGGCCCACGCATGACAGAAACCGCCTATTGAACGGCCGAGGCGATGATCGCGATCATGCGCTATAGATCAGTAGTTGTCGCAGCACCTGTCCGCGCTTGTCATCCGATCATTGGCGATACCAGGCGCTTGTTTTGGAATGCGGACTGGTATCGTCATCATGGCCACCCGTCTTTCCCCTAGTCATCACGGGGTGCATTTCGTTGTGACTCGATGAGAAAACCATGCGCAAGAGCCCTCACTCCTGCCAAATCTGGGAGGCTCGCTGCCACGACCTCTTCGCCGATGTCCTCGGACTACCTACAATCTGGATACCGCATTCGTACGCCGATTGTGGGCAATATGGGCCCGACGAACACGCCTCGCTTTCTGTCACTCGCAAAGAAATTATGAAAATGACCGGTATTTTTCTCGACATCGGCGAATGTGCGTCGGCTCGTGGCTGCCATGGGGGAGTAGGATACCGCCGGCGCAATAGTCTAGCGTGGCGCGCCTAACGATTCTCGCGGCGACAATTGCGTTCGTCGAATGTGCACCAATAGTAGCTGACCCTGCTACCTCATCCGGAAGACCAGATTCTCGGGAAAACCTTTCGCCTCCCAAGGCAGCGTGGTTGTCGTCGAACTTGTTTCGACGGCAGCCACGTGTTGTGGCTATGAGACCGCCTGTGTCGCGGGGATAAAAGTATCAATGGTCCGGGAGCGAGCGCCGGTGACTGGCGCGATAAGAATGCCGTTCGTTTTTGCTTTGCGGTGTGTCGCTCGCCCAGCGAAACCAGTCGGATCCACCGCAAGGGAGCCAGAATGTCATCGTTTCCGACCTGCCGAGAACGCTTTTTGTGCCGGCCGAATATATGGTGGCCCGAGTAAACCGACTTCGGCGTAACCGGTGTTCTTCCCACGCGTTCTCCTGTCAGCGATCTGTGTTCGACTTTCAATACAAGAGCGAAGGAAGTGTCTTCGAGACTCCGATTCTGCCAATAAATTCAACTCACTGGCGATCGGCGCGATGGTGACGAAATACTCAATCCGACCAACTTTTCGGAGTTGTCAGATAGAGGGGAACTTTTCGTGCTGCTTGAGGGAGGCATAGCCGTACATGACCACTTCGAGCTTTGGCCATCACCAACGGAGATTGTCAGCTCGAACATTCGCGGACTCAATCAAACCTTCAGCTCGTATGAGAAAGACTATATCGTTTCGAGTTTTGTATTTGACGATTAAAGTATAAAATTACGCTAGTGCGATTGGCCAAATATATAAAAAAATATATTATTGCTATATATTGATCTATGGCGGAGCGCCGTCTAGACCTGCTCAACACGCGCCAGGGGGACTACCCTGGTCAGCGACGGGAGGCTTAGATGAACCGACGTGACAAAATGCATCCAAACAAAGCCAGGCGTGATAGCCCGGAAATGAGGCTCGCCTTCCTCGATTGCGTACGTGTGGTTGCTCCACGGAGAGCTATACGCTGGCCGGCCGCACGGAACGACCATCTGAATGCGCTTCGCGAAGTCGCAGATAGCGGAAGATATTATCGGATTAACCGTCCCGTGGTGACCGGCATGGAGCCGAGCCTTGAAAAATTGCCGACATTGCAACAACCATCTGCCGAACACGAGGCAAGCATAGGCCTGGGCCTAACCAAAGCACTTCTCGCCACCAGCCACGAACCGGAACGAATGGGCCAGATCACATGGTTTTCAAAATCTGAACTTGTCTTTGATTGCGCTGGAGGTGATTCTGACAACGGCGAAACCATTGCTACTGATGGACACGTCGAGGCTCTCGCGAACCGCGGATACTCCAACACCCCCGATGCCCATTATCGGCTGGTTGATAGGAATAACCGATCGGAAAAATTGCTCATTGACGATGAGGCCGACACACGTCCACCGAAGAACTATCATGAACATGTTGATTTCGAAAACTGCCACCACATTGATGGCACTTGCAGGCCTTGGAGACACGGTTCGCTTAAAGCCGGCCGCTTCCGCGAAATACGACAGCCGGTAGACATCGGACCAGCGCGCCATCCCGACGCAGCCTTGTGCCTATGGCATTGAAATTAGTGGCAGAATGCGATAGCTGCCAATTACGGCCGCGGCTGTAACACAGGTGGTTGATGCCGTATCTGGTTCGGGCGCGAAACGCGGTGCCGGTGTTGGAAGGGCCGACTAGTTCGACCTTCAATTCGAAGCGACCGTCCGGTCTCAATGCAAGAAGCTCCTGTAGGGTCCTTGAAGGATATCGACAGAGGAAAACTATCAAATGCGGTGTTGCAAGAACGCGCCCCAAGGTCGTGGGGGTGACCCAAATTTTTCTACTGAACCAGAACCTGCAAAGGCCGATATTGCCTACGAGGCTATTCGACGAATTCTCCACAGTAACGGTCGTGTGCCGGGGCAACATCTCAGGGAACAGGATCTAGCGTCTAAGCTCGATCTTGGTCGAACGCCAGTTCGCGAAGCACTTCAGCGGCTTGCAGCTGAAGGGAAGATCCAATACATCCCTCAAAGAGGCTTTTTCACGAGACCGATGTCGGAAAGAACTCTGTTAGATCTTTATGTTGTCGGACGTGAGACCCTGATCTCGGCATTAAATCGAATGCGGCCGCAGGTCCCAGAGAGCTGGACCGTGACGGATAAATTGTCCCCTGACGAACTCGCCTTAAGGGCAGAAGCGATATTCACTAAAGTCGCCCAAGAAGCATCGAATTGCGAGGCTTGCAAAATCGTCCACCGATTCTGTTTTTGCACTCACCCTCTACGAATGGAAATAACTGCGTCGGAACTTCGGCCCGCGTTTGTCGAAAGCCTCGAGAAGCTAATTGCCGCAATGTCTGAACTAGGCACGGCGACGACCCTGGTGGAGTCCGCGTTGGTGAACCACCTTGATCTAGAACAGGGTGCCGTCTCAAGGATTGTACAAGAGGTGAACGAACGTGGATTAACAGGTTTTCCGGGGCCTGCGAGAAGTTTGTGACATCGCATACCGTCATCTCGACGAATGATTCTAATCAACGAACCCGATGAATCTTGTCGAGTGCCGCGCATATCTGCGGCTGCTGCGGGCAATCCAAAAGCCGACGTCGGCATTACCCACCAGCATTTTAATTATGTTGCCAAATCAAAGAGGCTGCCACCATCCCTTCAGCATTCCAGAATACAGCGCTGGCGATGATGTCCCGAGAGGTGGTGTAGCTCGTTCGATCGTCGAGCTTTCCGGTCAAGGCCGGGAGCAGGTCAACTTGCGGCGGGCAAGTTGATGAGCGGATCATCACTCATTGTGGCGATCGTCTCAAG
>Ga0102592_1002506_pt1 | contig 15870 bp, 15 predicted proteins | sample AraplaCol_mMF_r2_FD_76861 | JGI IMG/M metagenome (GOLD analysis project Ga0102592, IMG submission 76861) | Arabidopsis root microbial communities from North Carolina, USA - plate scrape MF_Col_mMF_r2 (SPADES assembly) (version 2) | ecosystem: Host-associated > Plants > Roots > Endosphere...
CCTTCTCGGTGCTCCGCGTATCATTGAAAACTTCATTCTCAATTCGGGCGCTATGGTCATCGGCACGGCGGTTATGGCGGTGTCGGGATTTGCCTATTGGTGGCTTGCCGCCCGCCTCTTCGCTCCGGAGGTCATCGGCACGGCCTCCGCTCTCCTGTCCGTGATGGGCCTTATCGGTCTGCTGGGAGAGGCTGGGCTGGGGACGTTGCTGATTGGCGAAATCGGCAGGCATCCCGGCCGGGTGTCCGGCCTGGTGAGCGCAGCAGCATCGATCGGGCTAGGGCTGGCGCTCGGCCTGGCCTTGTTGTTCGTCGTGGGGGAGTCGCGCCTCAACAGTTCGAACAGTCCGATCGACAATTGGCTCGTCGGCACTGCCTTCGTCCTCGGGTGCTGTCTGACCGTTCCCATTGAACTTGGAGATGCGGCACTCGTTGGCGATCTGCACAGTTCCAGCAGGATGATCCGACAAGTGTTGTTCTCCACGTTCAAGCTGTTGCTGATCGCAGTCGCCGCCCTCGCGGGCTTTGCTTCCAGCGCCGCGATCGTGCTGACATGGCTGGCCGGGCTGCTGATATCGTGGATCGGCCTTGATCTCCTGACCCGCGGCAGAGCTCGGCGCCTCCTTGGGCCGCCCGACTTCCGGGCGCTCTACGTCCTTCGACACAAGGTACTCGGTCATTACGCACTCGATGTCACCATCCAGGCGCCCGTTATCGTGATGCCCTACCTTGTGCTGGTTCTCCTGTCGGCGACCACGAATGCCGCGTTCGTGTCGCTGTGGATGCTGGTGACGATGGCCGGCACGATCCCCGCAGCCATGTCCACGGTCCTGTTCCCCGTGGTCAGAGCAGACTCGAAGCAGTTCCGGCACCATATGCTCGTGTCGCTGACAGTCTCGTTGCTGTTCTCACTGGTCTGCGCCAACGTCGTCTTCTTCTATTCGCAACAGATTCTTGCGGTCTTCAATCCGGCTTATCCGCAGATTGCGGGCGTGAGCCTGTGCTTGCTCGGGTTCAGTCTGCTGGGATCGACATTCAAGTATCATGCCTGCAGCCTGGCGCGGCTCCGCAACAAAATGGGCAAGGCATCCCACTGGTTCGCGCTCGGTGGATTGCTGGAGTTGTGTTCCGCAATCGCGGGCGCGAAGCTTGGCGGGCTTCAAGGCCTGGCCGTGGCTTGGACGGTCGCCGTCAACATTGTCGGCGCATGCGCGGCTCTTGTCTTGCTCTTCGCGACAACCCGGGATTCAGCCGACGAGCCCGATGCGCCAAGCCCGTCCCCCAACCTGCTCCAGACCTAAGCTGCCCCCGACCGCAGAAATAACGTCGGTCTGCGCCGATCGCCGTCATTCGGCCCCCGCGAAACTTCGCAAGTCATTTCGTTGCTATCGCCGTGATGCCCATCAACGCGCCGACCAATTGACTGCGTCGCAGATGCATCGGGAGCTGTCCGAGAGTCCGTTCGATGCCGCGCAACAGCCAATAAGGTGGCGTGGCGAGCTTGTAGCCGGCGATCACCAGGGGGAATTTGACCCGGCGGAAGCCCGCCGCCAGGATCAAGGCGCGGAGGGAGCGATAGTCGTACTCGCGCATGTGCATTCCGGTTGCCACGTCGTCGACGAGAGCCGATATGTCATGCGGGCCCGTAACAATACTCGGCGTCGTGCAAACATAACGTCCCCCGGGTCTCAGTACGCGATGGATCTCCCGGAGCTGGTCTCTGGCGTCGTCGACGTGCAGGTGCTCCATGAGCTGATCGGAGTTGGCGAGGTCGACGGAGTTGTCCGCGAGGGGAATGCCGACCCCGTCCGTCTTCACAAACCGGAAATTTGCCGGTGCAGTGGCGAAGTCCACAAGAGCATCAGTGACGTCGAGACCGAGCACCTCGCGGGCGATCGTCGACAACGCATAGGGCAGCAGGGCGTCGCCGGCGCCGATCTCCAGGTACACGCCGCCGCGCGTCATCAGCGGCTTGAGGAGCCTGACTTGTCTCGCAACCCGTTCAGGCCGCGACCTGCCGCCTCCCCTTAGCTGGGGATGATCCGGCAGGCTGTTGAACAGCTCCGAATAGACCTCGGCATAGAGCCGGGAACGCTCGTCCCGGGCCGCGGATCGCAGGCGATCTGCGAGCCGGCGCTCGAGTTCATAGTGGGCAATCAGGCGATCGGGCGATCGGGTGTCGTTCCAGCGCCGCTGGATCGTCCTGTAGTCCGGCCTCAGCCTGACCGGCATGGACGCTCCGAATTCCGAGCTCTCGTCCTTGTGGTCCGAAATTGCAACGACCGGCGAGCCAGGTCCATTCGCGGTGGAGGGTACGGTTGGTCCAGGCTCGGGCAAACCGTCGATGGATCTCGCCGGCGCCACGCTTTGCTCATGCCGCCTTTGACGTTGGCGAGCCGGGGACATGACCCATGACTGAAGGTCTACCATGCGACCGACCGGCCCGACCGGACGACGAATTGCCGGGCCCCGATGGGCCTGTCCATGCAGGCCGGCCTTTGCTCGCGAATATCCTGGACGGTCATCATTTCGGGCCCGTCCTCTGCTCCGCGACGGCGCGCCCCGTCGTCTCCGAGTAGTCGGCACGCCCGACTGTCGATCGGTCATCCCTCGCGGCCGAGACCGGCCCACCGCTTTGCGCTCTCTCGCTTTCACCCGTGATGACATTGACGAGATCGCCGGGCTTCAGCACGGTCGTCCCGCTCGACGGTGTGGCGACCGGCCCGGTCGCGGTCTGTCGCACGATCTCGTAAGTCACCCGGTTCGACTCCTTCGCGAATTGGCTGCGTGTCGCCGGCAACGTGCCCAGGACCCCCTCACTGATGTTGAACTCGCGCTCATTGTCCGCGATCTGGCGCTCGACCAGCTCGATCTCGTTTTCCAATTCGCTTTTGACGTCGGCCTGGACCTTCATGACATCCGCCTCCATGGAGGCTAGGCGCTGCTTGGCCATCCCGTACTGATTGAGCGCATCCCTCCGGCGCTGCTCCGCGTCGGTGAGCTCGCTCTGCACCTGATTGAGGACCGTCATACTGAGAACGTTGCGGTCGACCAGGGACCGCATGCTGTTCACGCGATCCTGGCGCAATTTGACCAGCTCATCGAGCGCCTCCGTGCGCCCATAGACCGCAACATCCTGTTTGGCCGACTCCAATGCAGCCTGGATGGCGTGCTCGCGATTCTTGCGCGCCGTGGCAACGGCCTTGCGGCGGTCGCTCTGCTCGTTGACGATGTTGGCGGCCTCGGTCGCGCCGACCAGTTCCAGCAGCCTGAGCGGGATCTTGGTGGCAATCCCGTCGCGCTCGGCCTTGAGCACCGCCCCGCGCGCCAGCAATTTCAGCATGGCATCAACGGCGCCGCTGCGCTTCTGGATTTCCCGCACGGCTTCGATCTTCTGCCAGGGGTCGTTCGTGCCGCGATCGAGCCCGCCCGCCAACGCGATCGCATGCAGGACGGTCATGCCGGACACGTACTTGAACGTACCTGCGTTCTTGACCGGCCCCAGCACGTAAATGGGAGACCGCTCTACCGACAGGACGGTGACCATTCCCCTGCGCCCCAGCAGCTGCTCGAATCTGTCCAACAGCGCTTCCTGCACCTGTTGCGCGGAATGATTGAGGACTGGAACGAGACCGAGCAACGGTACGGAAATCGTGCCGTCCTCCTGGACCACATATTCCCCGCTCAGTTCCGGACGCTGCAGGATGCCGCGCAGAGCCGACGTGGACGAGGACCGCCCCCACTTGTCCTCCTCGACATCCACTCGCTCATAGAACGCAAGTTTGATGCGATCGCCGACCACGAGCGGGGCTGCCGGCGATGTGTCCACCTGCGTCCCGGCCACCTTCGGGGACTCGGCGATGGTAGAGGCGGCGAGAGTGGAATTGTTGTCGATCGTCGTTGCGGGCAGCGCTTGGGCTCCGAGCACCGCGTCGGCTTCGGCCGCAGCATCGACGGACCGCTCCCGCGACGCACCGCCTGCAGCGGATAGCGACCGCGCGACACCTGCGGAAGCAACCTCGATCGCTTTCCAATTCTTGACCGTGCCCACTCCCAGAAGCGCGATCCCGGAGACCGCCCCGAGCAGCAGAAGCACGCGCTTTCTTGTCTTGCGAAGCGGCATGTTGGGCTGTCGAGTAGCAGGCTCTGAGCTGCCCTTGGCGTCCATGGCGAATGGTCTCGATTTCAGCGGCGGCGTCCGTCCGACCGCGCCACTGGCTGCAAACCTGAGCAATCAGAACGACACCGCGCGCCATCGTGATCTCTGGTGCGAACGGACACAACGACCCTTTGTGGGCATCCCTGGAGGTACCCCTTCCGGGCAGCAAAAAGGGGTAAGCGAGGCTCCTCCATGCGGGTTATTGGAAGGTGAATGGGCGGCGCGCATAATGGTGCGTCTCTACCCAAGCGCCCCGATCATGCGACGGACCATGCAAATGAGTCGCACGGTTATTCTTCCTCTGGCCGACGGCGACATCGCGGGCATGCCGCGTTGCACTGCGAGGACGGAAAGCCCCCTGCCCGCGCACAGATGCTCGACGATTCCGCTGCTGGCGGCGGCGGTCCTCGTGATCGCGTCCGCGTCCGGCGCGGCATTCGCCGATCCAGCGCGATGCCCCATGGATGCGTCCCGGCAGAATGCTTCCGGCTTCCCCACGCCCTACCGGCCCGAGGGCTGCGACATATTCGTCGTGCAGGCGCCTCACCGTCACAACAGAGACGGCTCAATTCGACTGACGCAAGCGCCCGTCGTCGGCAGTGGCGAGCCCCAGCAGTCTCCGCAGCCGGAACCGCGCAAGCCTGAAGCGCTGTCGTGCGAACTCGGCAATGCAAAGCACGATATCGAGCTGTTGCAACGTCTCGCGCAGGAGCACGATCGAGCCGACCGGTTGGAACAGGCCCTGGCGGCAACGCGGCACGATGTCGAAGATCAGACTGCCCTGACGGGTAAAGCCCGCGATGAGGCTGCCCAACTCAAGAAGGCCGCGGATGGCGGCCTGGTCGACTTGCGGAACTCCCTGCAACAGGAGCGGGACCGGACCGGCCAGCTCGAGCGGACATTGGCGGCGGCACAGCGCGACCTCGATACGCAAACCGCGCTGGCGACCAAAGCGAGCGATGAGGTCAACAGGCTGACGCAGGCGGCAAAAGCCGGCGCCGCGGAGCGGACACGGTCGATCCAGAAGGAGCATGACAGAGCCGAAGCGCTGGCGCAGGATCTCTCGATCGCACGCAGCAAGGTCTACGCATACGAAGCTCAAGCCGCCAAAGCCGCCGAGAGCGCGGCGCAGCTCAAGCAGGCGCAGGAGAGCGAGACAGCCTCATCGGGCCGATCGCTGCAAGCGGAGCGCGATCGCGCCGAGCAGCTGGCCCGGGATCTGGCGAAGGCAAACCGCGATCTCGAGGCACAGACCGAGCGAGCATCCAAGGCGAGTGAGGAGATCCTGCGGATCAGGCAGGCCGGAGAGCGGGACTCGGCCGAGCTGCGCGGCCTGTTGCAGCATGAGCGCGAACGAGCCCAGGGCCTCGAAACCGAGATTGCATTGGCGCGTCTCGACAACGGCGCATTCGTGGCGAGATTTCCTCCCCCCGCGCCTCAGCCGGCAACGGTCGGAACGGCTACGCGCGAGGAGCCGATCGGCGCGCGGACGCAACAGCTCAAGAGCGAGCCCGTGCAGGAGGCGCCGGCGCGGGATCAGACATTGCAGGATCCAGGCACGGTGCCGCGCGGCGCAGCGGAGGTCCGGGTCAATCCCGACGAAGCGGCGCAAGTCGCAAGGCTGATCGCACGCGCAAGCTTGCTGCTCGAACAGGGAGACATCGGTGCGGCGCGGGTCGTGCTGGAGCACGTCGCCCGAATGGGCAATTCGCAGGCAATCTTCGTGCTCGCGGAAACTTATGATCCGCTCGTCCTTCCCAGCTTCGGAACGTATGGAACTCATGGCGACGCGACAAAGGCCCGAGATCTTTACGCGCGGGCCGAAGCCGGAGGAGTCAAGGAGGCGACGGCGCGAATCGAAGCGTTGGGTCGATAGCTCGGTCCGGTGCCACGCGCCATCGGCATTCGAACGCGGCCGACAGGTCTGAAGGCATGTAGAGAGGATGATGGTCGATGAAAAAGCTCACTGGACTGCATCGGCTGCTCTTGCTCGCCGCGTTCGCGCCATTCCTCCTGGTCCTCCATTCCTGGGCGGATGCCCGGCCACAAAATCATCGGCCTCACAAGGTTCGCCAGACATCGCCCGAGCCGCCGCAGCCAAGGCCTGAGGCGGTCTTGATGAATGCCTGGACAATCGGCCTGGCTGGAGGCCTGCTCGAGGGCGCACCGATCCGCCTGGCAGCGGAGGTCGCGCGCGTGGTCGACGACGGGGATAATTTGCACGTTCTGCCGGTCGTCACTCGCGGAGCCACGGAAAACCTGAATTCCCTGCTCTATCTGCGCGGGATCGATGCGGCGATCATCAATTCCGACGCGCTCGAGGAATACAAAAGCCAGGTGCCGGATATCCAGCGAAGAATTGCGTATGTTCTGAATCTGTTTCCCTCCGAGCTCCATATTTTCGTTCGGCCGGAGATCCAGAGCTTGAGCGATCTCTCCGGCAAGAAGGTCAACTTCAATACGCAGGGCACCGCCGCGGCCTATTCGGGGCCGCTGATCTTCAGCCGGCTCAATCTCGATGTGGAGAAGACGTTTATCCCACACCAGGTCGCACTCGAGCAGATGCGCAAGGGCGACATGGCAGCCGTTGTCTTCATTACATCGAAGCCGGTGGATGCCTTCGTGCGGGGCCGTTGGGAGCCCGGTTTCAAGTTTTTGTCCCTCCCATATGACGGCCGGTTCGAGGACTATTATCTTCCGGCCGCGCTCGGTGAAGCCGACTATCCCAACCTGATAAAGCCGGGCGAACGCGTTTCGACCATCGCCGTGTCGACCGCTCTGGTCGCGTTCAATTGGCCGGCCAAATCGAATCGCGCCGAGCGCGTCTCGCGTTTCATCGACCACTTGTTCTCCCGGATCGACAAACTGCAGGCGCCCGGCTTCGACCCGAAGTGGAAATCCATCAATCTCGCTGCGACAGTTCCCGGCCTCGCGCGCGTCCCTGCAGCTCAGGCCTGGCTCGATCGTCAGCACCGCGCAACACAAGCATCGCAATGATCCGCGTCGCAATCCTGCTTCTCGTTGCGGTCGAGGCTACGGTCGGCAAAGCGTCGGCCCAGGATTCAATGACGGAGCTCGGCTCCTGCCTGCAGAAGCCACACACCGAGCGCCTCGGGTGTCTGGACAAATTGACACGCACCGTCGCACCCCGTCGCCAGCTCCCGGACGACGAATGGATCATCAGCCAGACGACCTCGCCGATCGACTATTCTCCGATCGCGACTGCTACGACATCGTCACGCGGAGGGACCGCCGAGTCCGCGATGCAAATCTCGATCCGCTGCCGCGGCAGCCGGACCGAATTGGTGCTGACGGGACCCGGCATCTCGCGCGAAGGCGGCGCCGGTACAATTTCCTATCGCGTCAACAACAACGCGGCGGTGCAGGTCGCGGCAGGCATCCCGACGTCCGGGCCCGGCATTGCGTTCACGGGGGACATTGTTCGCTTGCTGCAATCCCTTCCCGGCAGCGGGGACCTTACCGTCCAGCTCTCGTCAAGGGGCGGCGCTGCCTCTGACGGAACATTCTCTCTCGCCGGGCTCGACGCGGCGCGCACGAAGATGGCCGCCGCGTGCAAATGGCCGCGCGCGATCGCAACACCCAATCGTTGATGACGTGCCTATGAATTTTTTGATGGAGGCGGATATGGTCAGGTTCCAACATACTGCCGCAGCGTTTGCGACGGCAACCATTGCGGTTCTGTTTTCTGCATCGTTTGCGAGCGCTGAGCAGGGCGGAAGATACTGGACGCCGGCAGACGCGCAACCCGTCCTGCAAAGGACGACGCATGAGAGACACCATGTCGCGAAGCCGGCGACGAGGACGCGACAACGGTCTGCGCTCGCCCGCATGGAGGGGCCGGCAGCACCGAAGACGAAAGAGCATCATTTGATCCTGCAGGTGAATTCCAACGATCCCCCGGCAATGAACCTCGCGCTGAACAACGCAACCAATGTGGCGCAATACTTCAAGGACGCCGGCGAAAAGGTGAAGATCGAGGTCGTTACCTTTGGGCCTGGCCTGCACATGCTGCGCGAAGACACATCTCCGGTGAAGGCGCGCATCGAGGAAATGGCCCTGAGCACGCCCGAGGTTTCATTCAAGGCCTGCGGCAACACCCAGGAGAAAATGAAGAAGGCCGAGAACAAGGACATACCGATCGTTCGCCAGGCGGAGATCGTGAAATCGGGCGTCGTGCGCGTGATGGAATTGCAGGAGATGGGCTGGGCTTACGTCAAACCGTAAGCCGGCGGCGCGGTGCGCCTGAAGGCTGGGGATCACGACCTCTGGTGAGAGCTGCGATGCGAAAACCAGTGAAAGTGCATTCGCCGCGCCGAGGCCTCGTTCACGGCGAGAAAGCCAGGCCGGAACCGACCCAAGCCAATCTCGGGTATCCACCGGGTTCGCGCGTTCGTGTCACGCCTGCCGCGGGCTCCCGTCTGGCTGGAAAGACCGGCACGGTGATCGGCGGCGGATACTATCCGAAAAGCGTCCGCCTGGCCCTGGACGGATCAAAAGTTCGAATCACACTGCATGCCGATTATCTCGCGCCGATTGACAAGGATATCGGCTCCACGGAATCGGATTGATGGCGCGCGACGTCATCCACGCGTTATCGGGGACAACGACTTTGCAGCGGCTCAACTCAATTGGGATGATCGAGGCTGGCCCCTCACCAGTGACCTGAGCTTGTTGGCGGCACGGATGGCGAAGCCGAGCGGGACCGGATTGTCCAGCCGGCAAAAGGCGACCTTTTTTACGTGATCTTCGACATGCCACTTGGCACGCGTCCCGGTGCGGAACAAGATCACGTCACCAGCCGCATAGCGCTGCGCCGGTCTGCCATCCATCTCGACGATGATAGATCCATCGAGGATCACGACGGTTTCGTCGAAATCGTAGTTCCAGTTGAATTTGCCCTGGGTACAGGACCAGAGCATGGTCCAGGCAGTCCCGCAGGCGCTCGTCGACAGAAGGCGTGAGCGCGCCTCTGGATTGCCTTCAACGATCCACGACGGCTCGATCGGCGAAGGCTTGAGATCGTCCGTCTCGCGATGTCCTACTTCAATAGAACCAAGCATCAACGCCTCGATGGCTGATAGTATTTCTTCTGAGAACCTCCGGCGCCAGACCCTCTCTCGCCGGCAGCGTCCATCCTGAGACTACGAGCAGTGTGGGTGAATGGGACCGGTTGCCGCAATCCCCCGAAGACGCGCACTATTAGGAGCTACCTCCGTCGGCGGCATCGACTGCACTCGAAACGTCCGCGCCTGCGATGGTTTGCTGCCGCCAACGCCTCAGGACGATCGCGCATAGCGCCCTTCCCTCGTCCCTGCCGATGAATCGACGATCGATCTTGTGGCTGACGATTTCGGCGCGCCGGACGCGAGGCCGACCTTGAGACCACAGATCTCGAAACCGTCTTCCGAAATCTGCTTGCCGTTCTGCTGAGGCGTCGGGGCTCGGCGTGAGCCTTGGCCCTATGCATCCCATGTCCCTTTGAGTGCGGCGACGACGCGGAACAGGCGGCGCGCTTCCCGAACGAAGGATGGCGGTTTGTCCGAATGGCGGCTTAATCGTCCGAGAGGGACCTGAAGACTGGAGCGGGTGAAGGGAATCGAACCCTCGTATTCAGCTTGGAAGGCTGCTGCTCTACCATTGAGCTACACCCGCGTTGGGCGATCCCCTAACACGGCCGGGCGGCGGTCTCAACTGCCCCGGGCCGGTCTTTCCCGCGCTCAAAACGCCCTAGTTCCGGGCCAAACGCCCTCCCCCTTAACGGCCGGGCGATTTCAACCTATATTGGAGGTCCCGAAACCAACGAAAGGAGGTGATCCAGTGTCTTATCTCAAGCGCTGTCACCTCGCTGGGATCGCCCGCTAAGCTCTGAAAAGGGCCTGGCATCGGGGCGCTCTCAGCCCTGGACCAGCGAGCAAGAATCGGGCGCGACGGGGCCTCCCCGCCGCGCCTTTTCTTTTGGGATTTTGTCCCGGTCGGGAGGGCCGGCGCGCCGGCTCAGATGGTGCGGAGCCGCTCGCGGACCGCGACGGCGGCGATCAGCACGCCGATGCACCAGGCCATGGCCGCCCGGGGCGGCTCGTCGCCGAGCAGCATGGTGAAGATGCTCGTGAGCAGGCACGGAGCGATGGCCTTGCTGTTCCGGCTCACGAGGGAGAGCAGGAACGGCATCGCGGCGATCGATATCTGCAGGACGCTCATGGTCGCGCGTCGTAGGGCCGGAGGCTTCAGAAACCGCAGACATTGACGGCGCGCGGACGCTTGCCGCGGCGGCTTTCGACGATGCGCTCGCCGCCGTTCTCGGCCGAGCTGCCGTAATAGCGGTGGTGGCCGCTCTGGTCGTGCAGATCCGCAGGATCGGATCTTCCCGCCCGACGCGCGTCGCAGATGATCTTGATGGTCGACATGGCCGCCTCCGAAGTGTTCTTGGTGGCCATCAGTCGCGCCGGTTTCGGGCGACGTTCACACTCCAGGGGCGCAATCGGGTTTCCGGACGGTTTCGTCGCAGGGGACGGACGCAATATTTTGCGTGCCGCCATTGTCGGCCCAAGCTGCCGTGGTACGTCCTGTGGACGCGCGCAGCAAAAATAACGAGGTGACGATGCTCTACGCCATCCTGGCCTACCACGTGGAAGACGAAATCCTGTCCTGGACGCCCGAGCAGGACGCCGCGGTCGTCGCCAAGGTCATCGAGGTACAGGTGCCCATGAGGGCCAGCGGACTGCTCGGACCGGCCGCGCGCCTGGACGAGACCCGAAAGGCCCGCACCCTGCGCGGTCCCGGTGCCGGCATGGTGCTGGACGGCCCGTTTGCCGAGACCAAGGAGCAGCTGCTGGGCTTCCACCTCGTCGACTGCGCCACGGACGACGAGGCGATCGCCGCCGCACGGAAGCTGCGCGCGGTCAATCCGTCCGCCGTCTACGAAATCCGCCCGGTCAAGCTTTACGTGCCGGCCGATGGGTTCGGCACGACACGCGGCTGAGGCAACGGTCTACGCGTCCGGCCCGGCCTTGGCGACGTAGAAGCGCTGGATCAGCAGCCCGCCGAAAGCGATGAACCACACGAAGGGCGCGAGGTGCGGCGCGAATGCCGCCACGATCGTGCCCGGGATGAACACGGCCAGCGGAAACATCGAAGCCATGATCTCGTGGCTCCAGCCGCCGAGAATGGTCCACCACAGCCAGGCATTGAGGCCGGCGATCGCTGTCAGGTGCAAGCCGTAGAGCACCGCGACTGCGCTGCTCATGCTGTAATTGGTGTAGAGCCCGTTGGTGACGGGCAGCAGCACGATCGAGAGCAGGAAGAACAGGTTCAGGATCACGCACCCGCGGCCGCCGACGGGCTGGCGGGCCAGCCGGCGGTGATGGCTGATCCAGAACACGCCGGCGATGATGAAGCTGAGTGCGAAGCCGGCGAGCTTGCCGGAATAGACCCGGGCGAGATCGCTCCAGTCGGGCGCACTGGTGAACACCGCCGCCTTGGGCAGGTCATAGGCCAGAAGCGTCATCGCAACACCGAAAATGGTGTTGCTGAGCGATTCCAGCCGCCGCATCTCGAACTGGTCGGGCCTGAGCTCGGTCATGCCGGATCATTTGTCGCGGCGCCGGCGTCCGCGCGGGCGCAGACGGCACCTTGCATCTTTTGGATGGTAATGTACCATTCCTGCGACCTCATATTGCATTCCCTTTTTCGACCGTCACGCCAATTGCGCAAGGACGTTTCCAGTGGCGGATGCCGCAAGGATAAATCTATTTCTTTTGCCCGAGAAGCAGGGCGGCGCGCTCCCCGTTGCCGCAGACGACTATTCGCTCGCTTACGGGCCGGACATCGTGGATCAGGTCCTCAAGGGACTGATCGACACGCGAGACAAGCTCGAGAAGAGTTTGACTGACGATGACGATCGCCCCACCCTCGCGCAACTCAAGGACTTCGGGATCGCGCTGAGCCGCACGCTGTTCTCGGGCCCGGTGAACGATCTCTACTATGCGGCGAGCCAGCGCAACATCCAGATCACGCTCTGCACCTCCGACACCCGCCTCAAGCGAGTGCCGTGGGAATACATCGTATGGCCCGATGTCAACGAGGGGCCGCACGCCAAGCGCACGTTTGCGCGAAGCGTTCCGGTCGCCAACGGCGCGGAGCGCAAGCCGAAGCCGATCGGCAATTCCCAGATTTCTGTGCTCGTCATCGGCGCCGACGTTCTCGGCCGGGAAAGGATTCCCTGGACGGAGACCAAGGAAAACCTCGAGCGCATCATCGGCGAGAGGATCCAGGGGCCGGGGGCCGCCCGGATCACCATGAACCTCGTCGAGGGCGCAACAAGGAAGATGGTTCGCGACGCGCTCGAGGAGAGGCCCTACGACATCGTTCACTTCATCGGTCATGGCCGGCCGGACGGCATCCTGCTGCGCGGCGCGGGGCAGCAGGCCGGCGTGGTCCTCGGGACGGAGCCCTTCTCGAAAATGATCTCGGACGCCGAACCGGCGCTGGTGATCCTGAGCGCCTGCGACACCGCCCTGATCGAGGACGTGCAGCCGCTCGGTACGATCGCCGAGAACCTGGTGCGTTCAGGCGTTCCGGCAGTCGTCGCCAACCAGTTGCCGATCTCCGTCAGCTCGATCGCGGACTTCACCGGCGCGCTCTATCGCTCGCTCCTTACCGACGGCAACATCGACGTCGCCGTCAACAAGGGGCGGATCGCCCTGGTCAAGGAAATGGAGGCGCTCAAATTCGCCGCCATCGAGTGGGGAATTCCAGTCCTGTACCGGCGGCCCGGCTGCAGCCAGCTTTTCACCCCCTGAAGGGGTCCTGATGTTCAAGAAGCAAAAAGCCACACGTTTCGTCCGGTCCGGCTCGCGTGCTCCGGCCAGCAAGGCGCCGACCACCGGGAAGGCCACGGCCGCCAAGAAAGCCGCGGCCATGAAGCCGGCCGCCAAGTTCGCAGCCAAATCTGGAGCCAAGTCTGCAGCCAAGTCCGCCGCCAAGCCTCGCGCGACCAGCGCCCGGGCGGCGCGAACGCACGATGTCGCGGTCTGGGACATCGACGTTCATTCCGGCTTCGTCAATCGCGTGCTGGACGCCATCAACCGGACGCAGAAGCTGTTCAGGTTCGTCCGGATCGAGGCAACGGTGCCGATGGGACTGACCATGTCCGGCCGCCGCACGCGCGAGATCATCCAGAAGCTCGATCCCAAGACGGCCGAAGACCCGCAGCTCGAAAACAGCGTCTGGGCCGAGGACATCTATCCCGTTGCCCGGCCTATCCTCAGATCGACCGGAACCGATCTTCTGGTCTGCCTGCTGGCACCGTTGATTGCGGACCGCGTGACCAACCCGCCATTCGACCGCGATGGCGTCGAGCTCGACTTCTTCTCGGTCTCGAGCAAACGCATCATCCTGGTGTCCGCCTACGAGTTGCGCGGCTACGCCGCGAAGGCAGGACGATCGTTCGAGGCCTGTCTCGCACTTCTGATCGTCGCCCAGGTCCTCGCCGAATATTTCGACCTCGAGGAGCACGACGATACGCGCGGCTGCATCATGGACTATTGCGACGACCGCAAGGACATCGTGGTGTTGCTGAAGAAGATGGAAATCTGCCCGCACAGCCTCGAGGAACTGCCGGACTACGCACGCGCGAGCGTCTTGAAGATCATCCAGGCGATCCGGGAGTACACGCCATGACCAAGGTGCTGCTGTTCGTTCCGGGACTGCTCGGCTCCGAACTTTCGGATGGCAAGGGAATGGTCTGGCCGGCTCGCTGCTCAATGGAATCGTGGGCTTCGACGAAGAACGGTTTCTGCGCCTGCTGCAGCCGAACCTCGTCGTCGGCGACGTCATCGGAAAGGTCGGATACGTCGTCGACATCTATGCGCAGTGGCTCAAGGCGTTCTCGCGGCTGCGCGACAAGAAGACCAAACAGGCGATATTCTCGGCTCAGGACAAAACCCTCTACACCGCACCCTATGACTGGCGGATCGACCTGACGAAATCCGCCGAGGAGCGGCTGGCTCCCAGGATCAGGCAGATCCATACCGACTGGAACGGCAAGGCGGAGATTCACATCGTCGCCCACAGCATGGGCGGGCTCGTCACCCGGTATTATCTGCAGAGCGGCAAGTTTACGAACGAGCCGGGCTTTGCCGCCATTCGCTCGCTCACGACGTTCGGCACGCCCCACAACGGCGCGCCCGTCGCGCTCGCCGGCGCATTGGGGCTGCATGCGGCAGATTTCCTCAACGCCGATCAATCACAACGGTTGGCCAACGATCCGCGTTACCCCGCCCTCTATCAGACATTTCCGCTTCAGCATGAACCGATCATCTGGAAGCGGGAGGAGGAAGGCGGCCTCGGGCCGATCTCGCTCAGCGACCGCGCCTTTGCGGTCAACGAGCTCAAGCTCAGCGCGGCGACCCTCGATCTCGCCAAGGCCTTTCGCGACGCCATCGATTTCGCGACGAAGCCCATTCCGGCACATATCCGCACCTTTCTGATGATCGGGTCGCGGTTCAGCACGATCACGCATTTCGTCTGGAACGGTGGAATTGTCGACAAGATCGAGACCGAGTCGGCCGGCGATGGCACCGTGTCGTTGCAGGGCGCCTTCCTGCCGGGACAGCAGATCCAGTTCACCGACAAATCGCATGTGAGCCTGATCGCCGCCGAAGAGGCGAGGTTTGCCTTTCAGGAACTGTTCGGCGCCGACGGCATGTTGAGGGCGGAAGACGAGCGGTTCGACATTACCGTCCAGGATGTCGTCGTCCCGGTCCAGGCCCCCTTCGAGGTGCTGATAGAGTCGAGTTCCCCCGCAACATCGCTGCAGGGCGAACTTTCCTGGGAACGGGCTGTCCAGCAACCGGGCAAGACGGAACTCGACGAGAGCGACTTCAAGCCGTTCACGCCGCCGCCTGCCAAGCCGATCCGTTACTCCGGACCGCCGATGGGGGTGACGGTGCTGCGCATGACGGCCCCGACCTTGACGGGAATCTACCGCCTCGTCCTCAAGGTCGCCGGCCAGTCCGACTCCAAGAGCATGCCGTTCATGGTACGGCCGAGCTGAATTGCGGCCAGCGCCGCCGCCGCCCCCTCGCCGGCGGTCCGCCGGCCCTCAGGTATGCCTTGCGGAGCGCCGCCGGATTGCCGAGTCTGCCCCTTTCACCGGGGCGATTCGTGGCGACATATCTGGATACGCTCAACGCGGAGCAGCGCCGCGCCGTCGAGCATGGCGTGGCCGACGGCGCGACCGTGGGAAGCCCCCTGCTCGTCATCGCCGGCGCGGGTTCCGGCAAGACCAACACGCTCGCCCATCGCGTCGCGCACCTGATCGTTGCCGGCGCTGATCCGCGCCGCATCCTGCTGATGACCTTCTCCCGCCGCGCGGCGTCTGAGATGGCCGGCCGGGTCGAACGCATTTCGCGAAAAGTGCTGGGCGAGAACAATGCCGCGATCATGCGCGATGCCCTCACCTGGGCCGGCACGTTCCACGGCATCGGCGCGCGGCTCCTGCGCGAATATGCCGAGCGGATCGGCATCGATCCCGCCTTCACCATCCACGACCGCGAGGATTCCGCCGACCTGATGAACCTGGTCCGGCACGAGCGCGGATTGTCGAAGACCGAGAGCCGCTTTCCCGCCAAGGGCACGTGCCTGTCGATCTACTCGCGCTGCGTCAATGCCGAGATGGAGATCGAGAAGGTG
>Ga0102592_1002511_pt1 | contig 15822 bp, 17 predicted proteins | sample AraplaCol_mMF_r2_FD_76861 | JGI IMG/M metagenome (GOLD analysis project Ga0102592, IMG submission 76861) | Arabidopsis root microbial communities from North Carolina, USA - plate scrape MF_Col_mMF_r2 (SPADES assembly) (version 2) | ecosystem: Host-associated > Plants > Roots > Endosphere...
CCTTCGTCCCCGGCATCTTCAAGATCGCCGACGCGATGGACGGCAACCTGCCGGCCGCCGTTGCCATGGCAACGTCGAATGCCGCCCGCTCGGCCGGATTGCTGGATCGTGGCGAGATTGCCGTCGGTCAGCGCGCCGATCTGGTGGCGGTCGAGAAGGGGGATGTGCACCGCATCCGCGCGACGTTCCGCGCCGGGCAGTTCGTCTATAGCGACGGCACGCTGCATCGGCTTCAGGCGATTGCAGCCTAATCAGAGAGCAGCGGCACGCCTTCGCGCGCTGCCGCTGCGATCAGTTGCCTGTCTAGCGTGGCGAGCGGCAGCCTGGATTCGATCGCCAGCGCCAGATAGGCCGCGTCATAGGCCGTCAATTGATGCCGTTCTGCCAGATCGAGAATCGTGTCGTCGCTCGACGAGCGCTGCGTGAAGATAGCTAGTCCACGCAAGAGTTTCACACCTTCACAAGCCTTGTCGAAGGTGATGCGATTGCGCTTCCTGGCCATCATCAGGACATTGCGCACTTCGTGCCACAGTAGATCGGGAGCAATCGCGTCGGCGGTTTGCAGATCGACGAATGCGGCAGCCGCGATCGACGAGTTTTCGTCTGGGAGAACCCAACTGCACACAATAGAGGAATCGACAACGAATTTGGCCGTCATCGCCGGCCTATCGTCTTCCATTCCGCAATTTCTTCCTGCGTGATAGCAGGCATCGTTTTCCGAAAGGCGCGGACGGCCTCTATCGCTTGCCTGCGCTTCTCGTCATCGGCAACGACCGCAGCCATCTTGGCCACCGGCATCCCGTCGCGGACGATGACGATCTCCTCGCCAGCCTCGACCATGGCGAGAAGTTCCCGGAGGCTGGTTTCATCGATGCTGACGGTTATCGTCATGCGTGGGCTCCATCAATACCGGAGCCATGATGATCCGCATCGGCGGACCGGTCAACCGTCACCCGATCAGCGAAATAACCCGATCAGTCCCCGCCGCAGCGCCGGCACCGGTCCCGACAGCCTTGCCGTCTTCCATCCGCACCTTGCCCTCGGCAAACAGCCTGAGCGCCTGCGGATAGAGCTGGTGCTCGACCGTGAGCACGCGTCCGGCCAGCGTATCGGCCGTATCGCCGGAGAGCACCGGTACTGCCGCCTGGCCGATGACCGGGCCTTCGTCCATGCCTTCGGTGACGAAATGCACGGTGCAGCCTGCGATCCGCATCCCGGCGTCGATGGCGCGCTGGTGGGTGTGCAGGCCGGGGAAGAGGGGGAGCAGCGAAGGGTGGATGTTGATCATCCGGCCCTCGTAGCGCTGGATGAAGGTGGCGCTCAGCAGGCGCATGTAGCCGGCGAGGCAGAGGATGTCGGGCGAGAGCGTATCGAGCGCTTCGAAGATCGCCGCCTCATGGGCTTCCTTGCCGGCGTAGTCCTTGCGCACGAAGGCGAAGGCCGGGATGCCCTCGGCGGCCGCCTTGGCGAGGCCGCCGGCATCCGCCTTGTCGGAGATCACGCCGACGATCTCTGCCGGGAAATCGGCGGCTTTCGCCGCGGCGACGAGCGCCAGCATGTTGGAGCCGCCGCCGGAGATGAAGACGACGACGCGTTTGCGCGGCGTGCTCATAGGGCGAGCGTACCCTGATACTGGGTGCCGGTCGCGCCTTCTGCGCGGGCGATCATCCGGCCGAGCACGACGATCTTCTCGCCTTCGGCCTCGAGCGCCTTGGTCACGGCTTCGACATTCTCGGCCGAAACGACGGCGATCATGCCGATGCCGCAGTTGAAGGTGCGCAGCATTTCCTTGGCTTCGACGCCGCCGGTCTTGGCAAGCCAGGAGAACACAGAGGGAACCTTGACGGCCGAGAGGTCGATCTCGGCGGCCAGATGCTTCGGCAGCACGCGCGGAATATTTTCAGGGAAACCACCGCCGGTGATGTGGGCCAGCGCCTTGATCGCCTTCGTCTCGCGGATCGCCTTCAGCAGCGGCTTCACATAGATGCGGGTCGGCGTCAGCAGCGCTTCGCCGAGCTTCTTGCCTTCTGCAAAGGGTGCCGGAGCATCCCAGCCGAGGCCGGAGAGTTCGACGATCTTGCGCACCAGCGAGAAGCCGTTCGAGTGAACGCCGGAGGAGGCGAGGCCGAGAATGACGTCGCCTTCGGCAATGTCGCCAGCCGGAAGCAGCTCGCCGCGCTCGGCAGCGCCAACGGCAAAGCCCGCGAGGTCGTAGTCGCCGGAGGAATACATGCCGGGCATTTCGGCCGTCTCGCCGCCGATCAGCGCGCAACCAGCGTCGCGGCAGCCTGCGGCAATGCCTTCGACGATCGCCGCACCCTGGTTCGGGTCGAGCTTGCCGGTGGCGAAATAGTCGAGGAAGAACAGCGGCTCGGCGCCCTGGACGACGAGATCGTTGACGCACATGGCAACGAGGTCGATGCCGACGGTGTCGTGATAATCCGCGTCGATGGCGATCTTCAGCTTGGTGCCGACGCCGTCATTGGCGGCAACCAGAACCGGGTCTTTGAAGCCTGCGGCCTTGAGGTCGAAGAGGCCGCCGAAGCCGCCGATTTCGCCGTCTGCGCCGGGGCGGCGCGTCGAGCGCACGGCAGGCTTGATCTTCTCCACCATCAGGTTGCCGGCATCGATATCGACGCCTGCATCGCTATAGGTCAGGCCGTTTTTTCCAGACTGGCTCATGCTGCTCTCCGGTGGTTTTTGCACGTGCGGACAATATGGGGACAAGCGACCCCGTCACATGCCGGTCGCAATTGCATGAGAGTGCGCTTTATGCAAGGCGGTGCACAGAGAAAAGCCCCAATTTCCCGCTCTTTCAAGGTCTGCGAATGGGATTTCTCCAGGCAGGGTTGACCATCTTCCGGGCTGCATCCTATGTGCTTTGAATGCGTTCGCGGCCAAAATCGCGTCGCGGGCGGGACAACACGGGGTAATCGATGCCAAATCAGGTCAGCGGGACAAGTCTGAAGCGCCAGGTCTTCTTCTGGCTCGGCGTGCTCGCATTCTTCATCCTGTTCCTGCTCGTCTTCAGCTCCATCCTGCTGCCGTTCCTGGCCGGAATGGCGATTGCCTATTTCCTCGATCCGGTCGCCGACCGGCTGCAGCGTATCGGCCTCAGCCGGATGATGGCGACGATCGTCATTCTCGTCTGCTTCGTGCTGGTGATCGTCATCGCGCTGATGACGCTGATCCCGATCCTGGCGAGTCAGTTCACCGATTTCGCCGGCAAGTTCCCCGGCTATATCGATCAGCTGCAGCAGTTCTTCACCACCTCGCAGAATTCGCTGCTGCCGGAATGGATCAAGAGCCAGCTCGGCACGATCAAGAACAATTTCTCGGAAATCCTCTCGCAGGGCGTCGGCTTCCTGACCGGCCTCTTCGCGCAGATCTGGAGCTCCGGCCTTGCCGTCGTCAATCTGATCTCGCTGCTGATCGTCACACCCGTCGTCGCCTTCTACATGCTGCTCGACTGGGATCGCATGGTGGCGCAGATCGACCGCTATATCCCGCGTGATTATGTTGCCAATGTTCACCAGATCGCCCGCGAGATCGATCAGGCGATCGCCGGCTTCATCCGCGGGCAGGGCTCGCTCTGCCTCATCCTCGGCATCTACTATGCCGCCGGTCTGTCGCTGGTCGGCCTCAATTTCGGCCTGTTGATCGGTCTCTTCGCCGGCATGATCAGCTTCATTCCCTATGTCGGCTCGATGCTCGGCCTGCTGATCGCCGTTGGCGTTGCCATCGTGCAGTTCTGGCCCGATTACATCTGGGTCGGCGCGGTGCTCGCGGTCTTCTTCAGCGGCCAGTTCCTCGAAGGCAATATCCTGCAGCCGAAGCTCGTCGGCCACAGCGTCGGCCTTCACCCGGTCTGGCTGATGTTCGCGCTCTTTGCGTTCGGCGCGCTCTTCGGCTTCGTCGGCCTGCTGATCGCGGTGCCTGCAGCCGCCGCCGTCGGCGTTCTTGTCCGCTTTGCCCTGTCGCGCTACCTTGAGAGCGATCTTTATGCGGGTCAGTCGAAATCCGTTGCCCGCAAGAGCAAAGCCGAATCCAAATGAACGATGCAAAGCGCAAGGCCGGAGAGCAGCTTCCGCTGGTCTTTACCCATGATGCCGCGACCGGTCGTGACGATCTGCTGATCTCTGACCGTCTGAGCGCGGCCGTCACAATCGTCGATGCCTGGCCGCAATGGCCGTCGCCGGTGGTAATCCTGGCCGGACCCGTCGGCTCGGGCAAGTCGCATCTCGCCAGCATCTGGAAGGAGCACAGCGGCGCGCAGAGCATTCATCCGAAGGCCGGTTCCGATGCCGCGGTCGCTGCCGCCGCCGGTCCGGTCCTGTTCGAGGATGTCGACCGCGAGGGCTTCGATGACACGGCGCTCTTCCACGTCATCAACAGCGTGCGCGAGAACGGCCACAGCCTGATGATGACGAGCCGCCTCTGGCCGATGTCCTGGCCGGTCGAGCTTCCCGACCTGCGTTCGCGCCTGAAGGCTGCGACCGTCGTCGAGATCGGCGAGCCGGACGAGGAGCTGTTGTCGCAGGTGATCGTCAAGCTCTTCTCTGACCGGCAGCTTAATATAGATGACAAACTGGTGTTCTATATCGTCAACCGGATGGAACGCTCGCTGAACGCCGCCCAGACGATCGTCGAGCGGCTCGACCGGCTCGCCTGGTCGCGCGGCACGAAGATCACCCGGGCAATGGCGGCCGAAGTATTGAATGAATTGGGAAATTCCGGCCCGGTCGATTGACTGTCACAGTTCTGTCGTGAAACTGATATAATTCGCGATGGCGAATAAATGGGGACGGATCGGCCTATGGACAGTGCAGTTGCGGAGCATCAGGAACCGAAGCCGGAAGCATCCTCCGCCGTCCCTCCACTTGCAGAATTGCTGCAGAGCCCCGAGCGCTTCATCAACCGGGAATTTTCCTGGCTGCAGTTCAATCGCCGCGTTCTCGAGGAGACGCTGAACACAGAGCATCCGCTGCTTGAGCGTGTCCGCTTCCTGTCGATCTCGGCTGCCAACCTCGACGAATTCTTCATGGTGCGCGTCGCCGGCCTTGAGGCCCAGGTGCGCCAGAACATCGCCGTACGCACGCCCGACGGCAAGACGCCGGCCGAGCAGCTCGATGCGATCCTGCAGGAGATCGATAATCTGCAGATGGAGCAGCAGGCATCGCTTGCAGTTCTCCAGCAGTATCTCGCCCGCGAGGACATCCTGATCGTCCGCCCGGGCGCGCTTAGCGACACCGACCGTCAGTGGCTGGCGACCGAATTCGAGCAGGCGATCTTCCCGGTCCTGACGCCGCTGTCGATCGACCCCGCCCATCCGTTCCCGTTCATCCCGAACCTCGGCTTCTCGATCGGCCTGCAGCTCGCCAGCAAGCATGGCCGCGAGCCGATGACGGCGCTGTTGCGCCTGCCGCCGGCGCTTGACCGCTTCGTGCGCCTGCCCGACGACGGCAACACGATCCGCTACATCACGCTCGAGGACGTCGCCAACATCTTCATCCACCGGCTCTATCCGGGCTATGAGGTGCAGGGTTCGGGTACGTTCCGCATCATCCGCGACAGCGATATCGAAGTCGAAGAAGAAGCCGAAGATCTCGTGCGCTTCTTCGAAACGGCGCTGAAGCGCCGCCGCCGCGGCAAGGTGATCCGCATCGAGACCGATTCCGAAATGCCGGCTTCGCTGCGCCATTTCGTCGTCCAGGCGCTCAGCGTTCCCGAAAACCGTATCGCCGTTCTGCCGGGTCTGCTGGCGCTGAACACGCTGTCGGAGATCACCAAGGCGCCGCGCGACGATCTTCGGTTTCCGCCTTACAATGCGCGATTTCCCGAACGCGTCCGCGAGCATGCCGGCGACTGCTTCGCTGCCATCCGCGAAAAGGACATGGTGGTTCACCACCCCTATGAATCCTTCGACGTGGTGGTCCAGTTCCTTCTCCAGGCTGCGCGCGATCCTGACGTTCTGGCGATAAAGCAGACGCTTTACCGCACCTCCAACGACAGCCCGATCGTTCGCGCGCTGATCGATGCGGCCGAATCCGGCAAGTCGGTGACGGCGCTGGTCGAGCTCAAGGCGCGTTTCGACGAAGAGGCGAACATCCGTTGGGCGCGCGACCTCGAGCGCGCCGGCGTGCAGGTTGTCTTCGGCTTCATCGAACTGAAGACCCATTCGAAGATGTCGCTGGTGGTGCGCCGCGAGGAGGGCAAGTTGCGCAGCTACTGCCATCTCGGCACCGGCAACTATCACCCGATCACCGCGAAGATCTACACCGACCTGTCCTTCTTCACCTGCAATCCGGTCATCGCCCATGACATGGCGAATATCTTCAACTTCATCACCGGCTACGGCGAGCCGGAAGAGAGCATGAAGCTGGCGGTCTCGCCCTATACGCTGCGCTCGCGCATCCTGCGTCATATCGACGAAGAGATCATGCATGCGAAGAACGGTGCCCCGGCGGCGATCTGGATGAAGATGAACGCGCTCGTCGACCCCGAGATCATCGACGCGCTCTATACGGCGAGCCATGCCGGCGTGGAGATCGATCTGGTCGTGCGCGGCATCTGCTGCCTGCGTCCGCAGGTACCCGGCCTGTCGGAGAATATCCGCGTCAAGTCGATCGTCGGCCGCTTCCTGGAACACAGCCGCATCTTCTGCTTCGGCAACGGTTATGGCCTGCCGTCGGACAAGGCGCTCGTCTATATCGGCTCGGCCGACATGATGCCGCGCAACCTCGACCGCCGCGTCGAGACGCTGGTGCCGCTGACCAATCCGACGGTCAAGGAACAGGTTTTGTCCCAGATCATGCTGGGCAATATCATTGACAATCAGCAAAGCTACGAGATATTGCCCGACGGAACGTCCAGGCGCATGGAGGTGCGCAAGGGCGAGGAGCCGTTCAACGCGCAGCAGTATTTCATGACCAACCCAAGCCTTTCCGGCCGCGGTGAAGCCCTGAAATCCAGTGCGCCCAAGCTGATTGCCGGTCTGCTTTCCGGCCGGACCAAGAGATAACTGGACCTGCATGGTTGAATCAGAAGCCCAGGGGCGCCTGCCAGGGATTGCCCCGGTCTCCGTCGTCGATATCGGATCGAACTCGATCCGCGTGGTCATCTATGAAGGTATGTCGCGCTCGCCTGCGATCCTTTTCAACGAAAAGGTTCTGTGCGGCCTCGGCAAAGGTATAGCGCTGACCGGTAAGATGGACGAGGACAGCGTCAACCGGGCGCTGACAGCTCTCCACCGTTTCAAGGCCCTGTCCGATCAGGCCCGCGCCGCGACCATGTATGTGCTCGCGACCGCTGCCGCACGCGAAGCCTCCAACGGCCCGGATTTCATCCACAAGGCCGAGACCATCCTGAAGCGCAAGGTGCGCGTGCTCTCGGGCGAGGAAGAAGCAAAGTTCTCTGCCCTCGGCATCGTCAGCGGCTTTTTCCATCCTGACGGGATCGCCGGCGACCTCGGCGGCGGCTCGCTGGAGCTCATCGATATCAGGGAGCGCGAGATCGGCACCGGCATCACGCTGCCGCTCGGTGGCCTGCGCCTGTCGGAATATGCCGGCGGCTCGCTCGACAAGGCCCGCAGCTTTGCCCGCAAGCATGTGCGCAGCGCCACGAAGATCCTGGGCAAGGGCACCGGCCGCACCTTCTATGCCGTCGGCGGCACCTGGCGAAACATCGCCAAGCTGCACATGGAGTTGACCCAGTATCCGTTGCATATGATGCAGGGCTACGAAGTCACGCTCGACAGCATGATGCAGTTTCTCGATCAGGTCGAAGTCGCAAGAGACAGCAAGGACCCGGCCTTCCAGGCGGTCTCCAAGCATCGCCGCGCACTGCTTCCCTTCGGCGCTGTCGCCATGAAGGAAGTGCTGAGCGCCATGAAGCCCTCGATCATTTCCTTCTCGGCGCAGGGCGTTCGCGAAGGCTATCTCTATTCGCTGCTGTCGGAAGGCGAGCGCCGCGCCGATCCGCTGCTGGCCGCGGCCGGTGAACTCGCGATCCTGCGTGCCCGTTCACCCGAGCATGCGCGCGAACTGGCCGAATGGACCGGCCGGATGATGCCCTGCTTCGGCATCACCGAGACCGAGGAAGAATCCCGCTACCGCCAGGCCGCATGCCTGCTCGCCGATATCAGCTGGCGCGCGCATCCTGATTACCGCGGCCTACAGGCGCTGAACCTGATTGCCCACTCGTCCTTCGTCGGCATCAGCCACCCCGGCCGCGCCTTCATCGCGCTGACCAACTACTACCGCTTCGAAGGCCTGCATGACGACGGCTCGACGGCGCCGCTTGCGACCATCGCCGGCCCGCAATTCGTCGACCGCGCCAAGCTCCTCGGCGGCATGCTGCGCGTCGTCTACCTGTTCTCGGCATCGATGCCGGGCCTGGTGAAGAACCTGCATTTCCGCAAGTCGGCGCAGCCCGATATCGACATCGAGCTCGTCGTCCCGCACGAGTATCACGACTTCACCGGCGAACGCCTCGACGGACGCCTGCAGCAGCTTGCGAAGCTAACCAACAAGCGCCTCGCCTTCGTTTTCGAATAAGTCTCAGGGAATGCGGTCTTCCGGCCGCATTCCCGTTTGTCTCAGTTAGGCGGCGGCGTTCTGCGGGAACAGCGCCTTGCGCGTTTCCTCGTCGAGCGTGTGCTTGAACGTATGCTCCTGCTTCAGCAGCAGGGCGCGCTGGATGGCGGGCCGCTCCGCCATCGTCTGCATGAAGCGGGCGACGTCGGGATAGTCGTCCAAGCCTTTTTCGCCGAACACATAGCCGGCAGACGCCGCCCAGCCCCACAGCGCCATGTCGGCAATGCTGTATTCGGCTCCCGCCAGCCAGGCGGATGCGCCGAGGCGCTGGTCGAGCACCCGATAGTGACGCTCCAGCTCCTTCACGTAGCGGTTCTTCGCATAGGGGATATCCTCCGGCGCATAGTGCAGGAAGTGGATCGCCTGTCCCGAGAACGGCGAGAGGCCGGTCGCCACCAGCTGCAGCCAGGACAGCATCGCCGCCTTCTCGACAGCTCCAACAGGGATGAAGCGCCCGTGCTTCCCGGCGAGATAGAGCAGGATGGCGTGGGAATCGAAGACCGTCACGCCGTCATCGCGGAGGGCGGGGACCTTGCCGTTGGGATTGATCTTCAGAAACGCGGGCGCGTGCTGCTCGCCCTTGAAGATATCGATCGGGTGAACCTTGAAGGCGAGGTCGAGTTCGTGCAGCAGCACCGCCACTTTCATCGAGTTCGGTGTCGCATGAAAATAGAAATCAAGCATCGGCTATATCCTTTGTCGCGGCCTTCGCGAGGGGAAGGCGTACCGCGACCATGCCGGTGCAAGAGAACCTTGACCAATCGATCCTGTGGATCGCACCTAGCGCGCCGGTCGATATCTCCGCCTGCCGCCGGGTTCAGCTCTTGGCTGGTCGTGAGGCGCTCATCACCATCTTCCTGAGCCAGCTATGCGCCGGATCGGCGCGCATGCGCGGGTGCCAGAACAGATTGATGCTGAACGGCGAGAGCGCCACCGGCGGCTCGAACAGATCGAGCGTATCGGTGAAGCGCTGCAGGAAGCGAAGCGGCAATGTGCAGATGCAGTCGGTGCTCGCCAGCACCAGCGGCGCCATCGCATAGCTCTGCACCGATACGGACACCCGCCGCTCGCGGCCGGTCTCGGCCAGCGCATTGTCGATCATGCCGGTGAAATGCCCGCCGCTGGTGGAGATCAACAGGTGGTCGAGGGCACAGAATTCGTCGAGCGTCAGCTCCCGCATTCCCCTGGGGTGGCCGCGCCTCTGGGCGGTCATGAACTTCTCTTCGAAGAGCGTGCTCGATATCAGCTCATTCGATCCGTCTTCCGCCGCGCCGACGAAGAGATCGATTTCGCCCTGTTCCAGCAAACCGGCGATCTTCGATTTGTCCGGCAGGGTGAAGGCGATCCTGACCTCAGGCGCATGCGCCTTGATCAGCGGAATGAGATCGGGCGCCAGGATGGCGGCGGGATTATCGGTAGCGGCGATCCGGAAAACCCGCTTGCTCGTTGCCGGATCGAAGAGATGGGCGGTGTTGACGAAATCCTCAAAGCGCTTCAGCAGCCGGGTGAGTTCCGGCTGAAGGGCGACGGCATGAGGCGTCGGCGTCATTCCTCGGCCGGAGACGGAGGGGATGAACAGCGGATCGTTGAGCAGATGCCGGAGCCGGTTCAGGCGGGCGGAGAGGGCGGACTGGCTGATGCTCAGCCGCGCCGCCGCCCGCGTGACGTTCGGCTCCTTCAGAAGCATGTCGAATGTCATCAGCAGGCTGGCGTCGAAATCGGAAATTCGCTGGCTCAACGGCGCTTTCCCCTATCTGGAGCTGAACTCATTACATGAGCCCGCCACTTGGTCATAGCGCTGTCTCGGCAACGGCAGCCTTCCGCAGCCGCTGCGACAGGAAGTCGATGCACAGCCGGACCTTCGCCGCCGCCAAGCGGCTGTGAGGGAAGACGACGTGGATCGGCGCTGCCGCGAGCCTCGCCTCCGGCAGCACGATTTCGAGTTTGCCGCTATCGATATCGTCGCGCACGTCCCAGATCGATTTCAGCACCAGCCCGGCGCCGGCCAGCGCCCAGCGATGCGCGAGCTCGCCATTGTTCGTCGTCAGCTTGGACCGGACATTGGCGCTGCGCCCGTCGGCGAAGACCCAGTGCGTGTTGGGCGGCTCGCCGAAGGCGATCACGTCATGGCCGGGCAGGTCGTCGATCGCCGTGGGCCGCCCGCGGCGGTCGAGATAGGTGGGGGAGGCGCAGATGACGCGACGGTTCGGGGCAATCTGCCGGGCGATCAGGCTGGAATCCGAAAGCGCCCCGAAGCGCACGGCAAGGTCGTAGCCTTCCTCGACGATATTGACGACGCCGTCATTGGTATCGAGATGCACCAGAAGCTCCGGATGCGCCTCCTGGAATTCCTGTAGGATCGGCGCCAGCCAGCGGCAGCCGAAGGCAAAGGTCGACGTGACCTTGAGAAGCCCGCTTGCCGTATCCCGTCCGCTCGACGCTTCCGTCTCGGCATCGTCGATCTCGGCGAGGATCTGCACGCAGCGTTCGTAGAAGCGCGCCCCTTCCTCCGTCAGCGCCAGCGAGCGCGTCGTCCGGTTGACCAGCCGCACCCCGAGCCTCTCCTCAAGCCGTGACAGCTTGCGGCTGACGACGGTCAGCGAGAAGTTGAGCTCGCGTGCCGCAGCGGAGAGGCTTCCCGCCTGCACGACGCGCACGAAGACCAGCATGTCGAGAAAATTGTCGCTCATATTCTTGCTGATATCGCAAGAGACAGTCGACGACAATCTCCGTTCCGGCAAGAGAGGCGCCGGACTATTGTCGCCTCATCGAAACGGCGGCACGGTTGCCGCAAAGAGGAGAGCAGCAGATGACATCCCTTGCAAATCAACGCGTTCTCGTGGTCGGCGGCAGTTCCGGTATCGGTCTGGCCGTTGCAGAGCAGGCGGCAGCCGCCGGTGCCGCAGTCACGATCGCATCCCGCTCGGCAGACAAGCTCGCGGAAGCCGCCAGCCGGATCGGGCAGGGCGTGCGCACCGCCGCCATCGACACGGCCGATGAAGCCGGGATCGACGCCTTCTTCGCGGCAAACGAAGCATGGGACCACATCGTCATCTCGGCGGCGCAAACGCCCTCCGGCCCGGTGCGCAAGCTTTCGCTCGACGACGCCAAGCGCGCCATGGAGAGCAAATTCTGGGGCGCCTATCGCATCGCCCGGGCAGCAAAGCTTGCCGAACGCGGCTCGCTGACCTTCATCTCCGGCTTCCTGAGCGAGCGCCCCTCGGCATCTTCTGTGCTCCAGGGCGCCATCAATGCGGCGCTGGAATCGCTGGCTCGGGGCCTCGCGCTCGAACTCTCCCCGGCGCGTGTCAACACCGTCTCGCCAGGTCTGATCGATACGCCGCTCTGGTCGAAGATGGACGAGATGAACCGCAACGCGATGTTCGAGCGTGTCGCGGGCTCATTGCCGGCAAAGACGGTGGGCAAGCCTTCCGATATCGCCAATGCCGTCTTGTTCCTGATGACGACGCCTTTCGCAACCGGCTCGACCGTCCGCGTCGATGGCGGTGGCGTGATCGGGTGATGCCATGCTCATCGATCACGTTACGCTACGCACTGCCGATCTGGAGGCGACCAGGCGTTTTCTCGAAGACGTGCTCGGCCTGACCACGGGAAGCCGACCCGATTTCGGCTTCCCCGGCTACTGGCTCTATAGCGGCGGCGAACCTGTCGTTCACCTGATCCCCGGTGGCGGCGCCGCCGTTGGCCGCAATGCGGAGACGATCGACCATGTCGGCTTCCGGCTGGAAGGCTATGACGCCTATCGCCGGAAGCTCGACACCGCAGCCATACCCTATTCCACCATGGATCTGCCGGATCTCGGCGAGCGCCGGCTCTTCGTCCGCACGCCGGGCGGCATCCTCCTTGAGCTAGTCTTCCGCGAAGGCGAAGCGGTCAACTGAATGGAGCAGGGCTTGCCGCAGCCTGCGGCCGGGTGTACATCATCCCGGTCGCGAAAAGCGGCTGCTTCCCTTGATCCGCCATCGGCGTGAGTAAACAGGTGGACGAATTGTCGTCCAGGCGGCCGAGTACAAGTCAGCCATGCCCGCTATGCGCATGGTTCGGCCAGCGTTTCCCAAACCTGTAATGCCTGACCTCGTCAGGCCCCAATCGCAAGCTCCCGGCGTGCGCGCCGCGCGTTTGCGTCGATAGGATCGCGCCATGAACAAACCGCTTGTTGTCATACTCACTGCCATTGTCCTCGATGCCGTCGGCATTGGCCTCATCTTCCCCATTCTCCCCTCGCTGCTGCAGGAGGTCACCCATGCCGATAAGGTGGCCCAGTATATCGGCATCATGACCGCGCTTTATGCCGCCATGCAGTTCGTCTTTGCGCCCGTTCTCGGCGCGCTCAGCGACCGGCTCGGCCGTCGCCCCGTTCTGCTGATCTCGCTTGGCGGCGCGGCCATCAACTATCTGGTGCTCGCCTTCGCGCCCAATCTCTGGCTGCTGCTGATCGGCCGTGCCATTGCCGGGCTGACCAGCGCCAATGTTTCCGTCGCCACCGCCTACGTGACCGATATCTCGCCGCCCGAGATGCGCGCCAGACGCTTCGGCCTGCTGAACGCCATGTTCGGCATCGGTTTCATCATCGGCCCCGTCCTTGGCGGCGCGCTCGGGGACTATTGGCTGCGGCTGCCCTTCATCGCCGCGGCAGTGCTGAACGCTGCCAATCTCCTGCTGGCATTCGCCGTGCTGCCGGAAACGCGCAAGCCGAGCCGCGGGAGGATCGATCTTGCCGCGCTCAATCCGTTGCGGCCGCTGCGCTGGATCTTCTCGATGAAGAGCCTGTTGCCGGTGATCCTGATCTTCTTTGTCTTCAGCGGCACCGGCGAAGCCTACGGCACCTGCTGGGCGCTATGGGGCAGCGATGCCTTCCACTGGAACGGCCTCTGGATCGGGCTTTCGCTCGGCACCTTCGGCATCTGCCAGACCTTGTCGCAGGCTTTCCTGCCGGGGCCTGCCGTCAAACTGCTCGGCGAGCGCACGGCCATCCTCACCGGCGTCGGCGCCGTCTGCATCGCGCTTGCCATCATGGCCTTTGCGACCGAGGGCTGGATGATCTTTGCGATCATGCCGCTCTTTGCCCTCGGCGGCATCGGCGTTCCCGCGCTGCAGTCACTGGCGACCCGCCAGGTCGGCGAAGACCAGCAGGGCCAGTTCCAGGGCGTGCTCGCCTCGGTCGTCAGCCTTGCCTCGATCATCGCGCCGCTCGGCTTTTCGAGCTTCTATTTCGTGGTGCGCGATGCCTGGCCGGGCGCCATCTGGCTCTCGGTTGTCGCGCTCTATGCGATCGGCATTCCGCTGGTTCTCGGCCTGAAGCTTGCCAAGCGCGAGCCGATGCCCGCCTGACACGGCCGGCAGAAGGCGGACAGAGAGCCCGCCTTCTGCTAGGCTCCTTCACTGAAACGGAAGGAGGACACCGTTGGAAAAGCCGAAACTGCTGGCGGGCGGCAACCCGCAGATACCGAAGGGGGAGGGCGACGCTCCGGTCCAGGCCTATATCGACGCCGTGCCCGGCTGGAAGCAGGAGGTCTGCCGCAATATCGATCGGCTGGTGCAGCAGGCCCTTCCCGGCGTGCGCAAGGCGGTCAAATGGAACTCGCCGCTTTATGGGGCAGGCGAGAAGACCTGGTTTCTGGGCCTCCACTGCTTCGAGAAATACGTGAAGGTCTCGTTCTTCCAGGGCGGCTTGCTCGATCCCATCCCGCCCGGACAATCGAAACAGGCCGAGGTCCGCTATCTCGATATCCGCGAGACAGACGCGATGGATGAGGCGCAGTTTGCCGCATGGATCAGGCAGGCGGCGGCATTGCCGGGCGTCAAGATGTGACGCCGCGCGATCACCGCCGCAGACCGCTTTTCCGCGTCCCGTCGTAGAAGCCCGGCGGCTTCTTGCGCACCCAGGCGACGAATTTCCGGACGGCCGGATGTTCCAGCAGCTGCGGGATCGTCGGATAGGATTTCTCCAGCTCCGCTTCTGAGAACAGTGCGTGGATTTGCCGGTGGCAGATGCGGTGCAGCACCTGCGTCTCGCGCCCGCCACGGCTCTTCGGCACCAGATGATGCAAGTCACGCTGATCTTCCGGCACGACGCGCCCGCAGAGCGGACAGACCGCCGGCGCCGGGGCCTCGTACCAGGACTTCACTTCGCGATCACGCTTCCTTGCCATGAGGATACCCTTGACCCGGCGGGCAAGGTATCGCCCGGGAGGGGCTCTGTCATCACATGGATCGCGTGGAGATGCGGGTTCGATGCCGCTCGTTATCTGCATCCTAAGCCACAGTGCGTCGCCATTCGGCAATCGCTGACGCGCCCTCTGTCGCGCTTCTTATGCGCCAGACGCGCAAAGCGCTCGCGGCGGCGAGCTGAGCGGTGATATCACTTTGAAATCTGGTGCGATTTCGCAGGCTTCGTATCGCAAATCCGTATTGCTGCCACGGCCAATCGACATTGCCATCGGGAAGCTCCGGTCGCGTCTTTCCGAGATTGCGGAGAGGCCGTGCAAACAGGCGCCAGGCTCTTAGCCATTCAGGAGGATCTAGCCACATGACGCCGTCGGCGTATTTGATGGCTTGAGGCAGCAGGCTTGGGCCGCCTTCCAGAATCCAGCTGCGGCCCTGAATGACATCTGAAAGCGCTGCCGCGATTTCGGATTGCGGGCGGCGTTTCCACTCGCTGGTAAGTTTGATGGCATCATAGGAAATGAGGGGAATGTCAGGACGTGCCGCCGCCAGCTCTCTGGCAAAGTGGCTCTTGCCGGTCCCATTTGCACCGGTGACGATCAGCCTCTGCAACTTCATTGTCTTGACCAAGCAAAGAGCAATTTTCGCGGGATGCCCGCGCATCACTACGCGATTCCGGCAGCAGCGCAATGATATCGCCCAATACAAAAAGAAGCGCCCGGCCATGGCCGGACGCTCCCCGTTTTGCAAGCCGGATCCGGCGCTTACTTGGCGTTCAGGAAGTCGCCGACTTCGAGCAGGCTGAACTCGTTGTTGTCGGCCTTGTCGACGGCGCGGCCGGCCGAGAAGGGCAGGTTGTTGTCGTTGCCGATGATGATATGCGTGGCATCGACGCGATCGACATTCTCGATCGTCGCGAACGGCATGTCGTAGATGCCATCCTTGCTGCCGGCCTTCTTCTTGTTGTCGGGGTCCTTGATGTTGAGCAGGTCGATATAGCCGATCTTGCGGACGGCCTTGCCTGCGTTGGCATCGTTGAACT
>Ga0102592_1002513_pt1 | contig 15812 bp, 15 predicted proteins | sample AraplaCol_mMF_r2_FD_76861 | JGI IMG/M metagenome (GOLD analysis project Ga0102592, IMG submission 76861) | Arabidopsis root microbial communities from North Carolina, USA - plate scrape MF_Col_mMF_r2 (SPADES assembly) (version 2) | ecosystem: Host-associated > Plants > Roots > Endosphere...
TATTTAATAAGCTTTTTATGCAAACCTCAACAGATGCAATTGTGTTAACGATCACGATATCTACTGTGGTGATGCTGTCGCTCAGCATTGCTATCATTTATTTTCTGTTCCTTTATCAGCGAAAAAGATTTCGACACCAACAGGAATTAATAGAGATACGGGAAGCATTCGGACAGACCCTGCTGCAGTCTAAGCTGGCTATACAAGAACAAACCCTTGATCATATTGCCAAAGAACTGCATGCCAATGTTAGCCACCTGGTATCGCTGATCAATATCAACCTCTCTGAAATACTGCCACAGAGCCCGGAGCACCAACGGGAAAATATTATTGAAACAAAATCACTCACGAAGCAGCTGATGAGCGAACTAAAGGCGCTTAGCGCCAACCTGAATACCGACCATATTGTTCATATAGGGTTTGTAAAAGCCCTGGAGAATGAGTTAAACCGCCTCGCCCGAACCAGGAGATATGAAGTGGCAGTTACCAAAACAGGTGAAGTATACCGCATGCCTCCTGAGCACGAGACCATCCTTTTCCGTCTTTGCCAGGAAATATTGAACAATGTAGTCAAGTACGCAGAGGCTTCCAGGGTTGATACGACTATGGCCTTCTCGCCCGAACATTTTACCTTAAGCATCTCAGATAATGGATCCGGGTTTAATGTAGAGGAAGCTTTAAGGTTAAGCGCGGAGAAAGAAAGTACTGGGCTGCTCAATATGAAGAAAAGAGCGGGACTTATCAATGCCACGCTGAATATTGAGAGTAACGGACATGGTACAATCGTAACAATAGATATTCCCCGTCCCGAAAAATCCAAACTATCCACGATATGAAAACTACTACCCCTTCACTGAACATTGCACTTGTTGACGACCATAATCTTTTCCGTAAGGGCCTTATCAAACTTATTAACCTGGGAGATACACAGAACAGGTATAATATCCTATTTGAGGCGGAAAATGGGCGCGATCTTAAGCAGAAGATGGCACAACCTCCTTTCCCGGATATTATCCTGATGGATATTGACATGCCGGATATAAATGGTTTTGAATCTGTAGAATGGCTGCAACGTACACACCCTTCTGTAAAAGTGCTGGTGATATCCATGGTCGATTCGGAGCTCGAAATTTTACGTATGCTGCGCCTGGGTGTAAAGGGCTATCTCTCTAAAGATATTGAGGTGGAAGATATGCACAGGGCTTTGGAAGCTATTGCGGGCAATGGTTTTTATTATTCTGATGTAGCGGCGGAGGTCTTGAACCTTAATTTAAACGGCGGCCCCCGGCAGCATGATGCTTCGCTGAGTTTATCTGAGAATGAAAGAGAATTTCTTAAACTGGTCACGACAGAGATGACCTATGACCAGATTGCCGATAAGATGCATCTAAGCCCAAAGACGATTGATGGATACAGGGATGCATTGTTTAAAAGACTGAATGTAAAGACGAGGGTTACACTAGCCTTGTATGCAGTAAGGCAAGGGATTGTAGCCTTGTGAAAATGCTTGTAAAACATAAGATGAAGGGGTACTCATTTCACTCATCCAAATTCATAATTTCATAACATACCCCTCCCCACATTTTTTATAGTTTCAACCCCTCTGGCTAAATAGATATAACATGATAAGGAAACCATTGCTCACGTCTGCATGTCTGTTGGTATTGTCCATCAGCATACAGGCGCAGGATCTCTCCACCCTGGAAAGCAAAAGGGTGCATCTGCCTAATGGCTGGTCACTCACACCGGTAGGCAGCAGCCTGTCCCTCGGTGATCTGCCATTGAATATTGCCCTCAGCAGTACCCGCCGCTATGCCGCTGTTACCAACAACGGCCAGAGCACACAAACCATCCAGCTGATAGATGCCAAAAATGATAAGGCGCTGGACGAGGTGGAGATACACCGCTCCTGGGGTGGTATTGCCTTTAGCGCAGACGAGAAATATCTCTATGCCTCCGGTGGTAATGACAACTGCATATTACAGTACGCCATTGATAACAACAAGCTGCTTATAAAGGATACTTTCAGACTGGGGCAGGCCTGGCCTGCAGCATCTATTTCTCCTACCGGTATCACCCTGGACGATAAGCAGCATATGATGTATGTAGTGACCAAAGAGAATAACAGGCTTTACGTAATAGATCTGGCCACAAAACAGATCGTACATCAGCTGCCCTTGAGCGCAGAAGCGTATACCTGTTTGCTGTCCCCGGATAAGAAAGAACTGTACATCAGTCTTTGGGGGGCTGATAAAGTAATGGTGTATAATACCAGCAGCAAAACGCTTACAGACAGCATTGCGGTAGGAGATAATCCCAATGACCTGTGCATCTCTAAGAACGGGCGCTACCTGTATGTGGCCAATGCCAATGATAACAGTGTGTCCGTTATAGACATTAAAGAAAGGAAAGTAAAGGAAACGCTGAATGCTGCACTGTATCCTACTCAGCTGAGCGGCTCTACCAGTAATGCCCTTGCGTTGAGCGATGATGGCCGTACGCTGTACATCGCTAATGCAGATAATAATTGCCTGGCGGTATTTGATGTCAGCAAAGCCGGTTCCAGTGTATCCAAAGGATTCATCCCTACTGGCTGGTATCCCACCATGGTGAAGGTACTCGGCAAAAAGCTGTATGTAGCCAACGGTAAAGGCTTTTCTTCTTTTCCTAATCCGCAGGGCCCGAATCCTTATAGCAAGAAGGAGCATGTGGGCATTCATACGGGCGACAGCAGTCAGCCGAAGAAGGTCCAGTACATCGGCGGCGGCTTGCTGGTGGGTACTATGAGCATCGTCCCGGTGCCAGATGAAAAGCAGCTTGCTGTATACTCCCAGGCGGTATACCACAATACACCATATAACAAAGACCAGGAACAGGCGGCTGGCAGCGGTATGGCCGGTAATCCGGTACCGGTAAAGGTGGGCGATCCTTCTCCCATTAAACATGTGTTCTACATCATTAAGGAAAACCGTACCTACGACCAGGTACTGAGTGACATCAAAGAAGGTAACGGCGATACCAGCCTGCTGTTATTTGGTGAAAAGATCACGCCTAATCAGCATGCCATTGCCCGTGAGTTTGTGTTGCTCGACAACTTCTATGTAGATGGAGAAGTAAGCGCAGATGGCCATAACTGGAGCATGGGCGCCTATGCTACGGACTATATGGAAAAGAACTGGCCTACCAGCTACGGCAGCCGTGGGGTAGGCGCTAAAGGCCGTGCCGCGCTCAATAAACAATACATCTGGGACAGGGCAGCAAACTCGGGTGTAAGCTTCCGTACCTATGGAGAGTTTGCCAATCGTAAAGAAGCCACCATCCCTGTATTAAAAGACCATTTTGTAAAAAATTACGACGGCTTTAACATGCATGTGAAGGACACTTCGCGTTACCGTGCCTGGGAAGCCGATTTTGATTCGCTGATGGCAGCTAATGCATTACCTCAACTCATGACCATCCGCTTTGGCAATGACCATACGGAGGGAATGGCTGCCGGACGTCCTACGCCTTTCGCGCATGTGGCGGACAATGATCTGGCGGTAGGTATGTTCCTGGAGCACCTGAGCCACAGCCCGGTATGGAAAGAGTCCGTGGTATTCATCCTGGAGGATGACGCGCAGAATGGTCCTGACCATGTGGATGCGCACCGTTCTCCGGCTTATATTGCCGGGGGCTATGTGAAAAGGCATTTCGTGGATCACACCATGTACACTACTAGTTCTATCATCCGCACCATAGAGTTGATACTGGGTATGCCGCCCATGACGCAATACGACGCTGCCGCTATGCCGATGTGGCGCAGCTTCAGTGATCAACAGGATGTAACACCTTACAAACACCTGCCTTCCAATGTGAACCTGGATGATGTGAACCCCTCAGGTACTAAACTGGCGGCGCTCTCCAAAGGATTGGATTTCTCCAAAGAAGACGTGATTCCCGATCAGCTGATGAATATGATCACCTGGAAAGCCGTGAAAGGCGAAGATGCAGAGGTGCCTGCTATCGTACGTGCGGCATTTGTAAAGCCCGTGAAATCAGCAGGTGACGACGATGACGATGATAAATAATATTTTGTTGGGAGCGCAATACCGGATAAGATAATTCAGGAAAAAGGTATTTTTGCCCTCTCTTTACCTGGTATGAATAAATGGATCGTCGTTCTTTTGTTGATTGCACATGTGACTGTCTACGCACAGCAAGGCATGCCCGCGTCTACGATTGAAAAGTTTTCTAAAACAGATTACTCAACTCTCCGGAACAGTAAAGAACTATCCGGTGCCATATCTGCAGTAACAAAAGCCCCGAAGGAACAGCTTCAGATGCTGTTGCTCTGGGCGGATAAATTTTTACAGGTAGATACCAGCCGTTTTTTTTCAGGAGGCTATCCCCTTACAACGGAGGAGAGTATTCAAAAAAGAACCGGATTATGTGATGAGTATGCCAACATAGTAGCTGAGTTTTGTAAACTGAATAACATAACCTGTATACGCATTGAAGGATATGTAAAATATGCAGGATTCAAATCTACGGATGTACTGGATGATGCCAATCATGCCTGGAATGCAGTATATATTGATTCTTCCTGGTTGCTGTGTGATCTGTTCTGGTCTACCTCTGAGTTGATAAGTAAGAGCGATGGTTCCCGCTTTATTAAAAAGATCAATACTGCATATTATTTAGTGCCTCCGGCTCAACTCATATCTACGCATTTACCTTTAGACCCGGTATTCCAGTTTAGTAATTACCCCATCAGCATACAGACGTTTTATACAGCCGCTCAACACGCTGATAGCAGCACCGGAACGGGCTACATCAATTATCTTGATTCACTTAACGCTTACCTGAGATTGAATGAACAGGAGCAAAAGATCAAAGTTGGGGAAAATAGCTACCTGTTCAATAAGGATAACCCTAATGCCAGGATCGGCGCCTACTATAATTATGCCGTCGCTATCGTCAACAATAAAAAAGCAAGCCTGCCTGAACTAAAAAGAGCAGGGCACTTCCTGGATACGGCAATGGATCTCATAAAGCGCTCTTCAAAACCTGATATCCGGGAGCTGTTGCCTGCTTGCCGACAGGGAAAGCTAAGAATAGAAAAGCGGATCTCAGGTTTGCAAGACTAAAGAAGAAGAAATTGTAATCAACATATAAACTGCATAATCACTAGAAAAATGAAAAATTGTTTACTCATTCTCTGTAATCTCTTTTTGTTAATCCTGCCCGCCGTTGCTCAGAAAACCGATGCCCAGTTATTCACAGGTACTATTGACGGGAAAATAGCTATCACCATGTTCTTATACGCAGAAGAACATCCTTGTGAACAGAAAATGATATACAAGGGTATTTATAAGTACGACAAAAGCAAGGCAAATGATAAATGGCTTTGGTTAAATGTTGACTACAACGAAGCAAAGCAATTCATAATGGTAGAAGAACGCTTTTCCGGCGTATTGATCCTAAAGAAGGAAAATAATGGCTTCTCCGGTATATGGATACATCCGAACGGCGTTACCCAGCTGAAAGTGGTGCTCACACAACAGCAGCTTTCCCCGGCAGCGCTTGAAATATACAGGGAGAAGTTTGATGAGACGAATCATCTTTATCATGACTGTTGATATAAATCTTATTAATTGATTTTCAATGTTATATAGAGGGATTGGAAATATCTGCAAATAAATCTATATATTTGACCCATATATAAGTTGCTATTTATTAGTATATTAGAATCTATTCCTTCTACTTATGTTATATTACAAGCCCTTGTTAATAGCTGCGTTATTTATAGTTTATTGTCATTGCTCTTACGCCCAAACCAAAGAGTTATACCGTTATCAGGACCTCTCGCATCTTTATTATCAAAAACAGCTGGATTCCTTAAAAAAGGCATGGACCTGTCCTGCTCTTTACAAGGAAAAAGAAATCCAGAAGCAGTATAAAGAACTTTGGGATGACCGGACAGACTTCCTCACCAAGGCGCTCAAAGATGACAACTACGTATATGACAAAGAGTTACTCAGTTATATTGACGGCATTATTGACCAGATCATCAAGGCTAATAAGCAGCTGATCCCTGTTAAACCATTTGTGCTGATAGACAGAAGCGCTTCGGTAAATGCCTATGCCGTAGGTGGTAATATATTGGCTATCAATCTCGGATTGATCACCTTCGCTCAGTCGAAAGAGGACATCGCGTTCACGATTGCTCACGAATTATCCCATAACATCCTGCTTCATCCCGAAACAGCCATTAAGCAACGGGCAGAGTGGCTGACTTCCGCTGAGTATAAAAAATCGATGAATGCCATTCTCGATTCAAAATATGAAAGGCTTACGCGCCTTAAAAAAGTATTCGAAGGCTATTCATTCAGCAGAAGCAGACACCAGCGTTATCATGAAAGTGACGCAGATTCATTGGCGATAGCGATGTTGAAGAAAAGTAACATTGCCTTTGATCCATCCTTTTTCCTGCGATTGGACAGCGTAGACATCATCTACAAACAACCCCTGAAACAGCCTCTGCCACAGTACTTTTCCGCTTATAACCTAACGATAGAACGGGCATGGACACAGAAGCGTTCCAAGGGGCTTTCTACCAGGATGTATAATTTTAAAGATACTACGCATATAGAGGATTCGCTGAAAACGCATCCTGACTGTATAGAGCGTTATAACAGAACCCTGGCAGACGGCAGCACAAATGCTGCATTCAATCCGGTACCAGCAGCCATGCGGGAGAAAGCCCGTAAAATGGAGATATGGAACATGTATAACAATATGAGCCTGACTGCTTGTCTGTATATGATCCTGCTGGAAAAGGACAAAGGGAATAAAGACCCCTGGTACGATTTTATGGCAGCAAACGTAATCACCGGACTTTATTATGCCGACCGGGAACTGGATCGTTTCAATGCCATCGGAGTTACTCCCAAAGAGTATATCTCCAAAGATTATTACGAACTGCAGACAATGTTTGAGCAGATTCCCCGCGAAAACCTTGAACAGTACTGTAAATCCCTACTGAATGCCAATCAATGGCTAGACAGTAAAAAGGACGAAGCAGCATTCCGCCGGCTGATGAGTGCCTTAACCCAGGATCCCGATTTTTCTGAAGCGCACAAAACCGCAGTAGCCAAAGCTTTCCTTAATGGCAACGAGAGCAGTCTCTATGCTGAATTTGCCCACAGATTTGACAAGCAATAACATTTTTATCCCTTATACAATGAAACATTTATTTCTGATCAGCATTCTTTTTTTGCTATTTACAAACAATCCTTTTGCCCAAACCAAAGTCTTTAAAGAAGTAAGTAATGGTATATCTACGGAAGTGAAAGCCATTATACAGGACGGCAATCTTATCGGTTATCTCGCTTTTACAGAATTGGAACGTGCAAATGCAGACTCATTTCATTACCGGGTAACTATTATGGATGAGAACCTGAATGATATCGGTGTATTGAATTTTACGGAATTAAAACTGGACCTGGAAGCAGTAGCTTTTGAACAGGATGTTCTCTGCCTGGCTTACCTGAAAAGTAACTTTATCGGTTATGGTGATAAGAAAAGGAGGGACCGCAAATCACAGGCTACCAGTGGTTTTGTTGCCGTCTTTACTCAGTTTGTAAGCCTGGACGGAAAGATCATCAATTCCAACACAGTGAAAGCGAATATAAAGGTACTGGATGTTTACGCCCGCAGCTGGGATCATAATACAATAGGTGATGGTGGCCTGAAACACGAAGTACGGCTGAAGAACATGACCGGTAAAGGTTTTGTATGCTTCTATGGTGATGAAGGAAAAAATTATCTCACTGTATATAGTCCTGAAGGTAAAGATATCTGGCATAAGGATTTTATGCAGGCAGCGGACAATTTTGTGATGTTGCCCTCAGAGCATGATATTTACCTGCTTTATAAAAAGACGGAGAAGCTGCTGGAAGGCGGTTACTGGTTGATGGGCTTCAATGTGGATAATAACAATGCTTTTGCAAAATATAATCTGAGTGACGAAAAAGGACGCCCATTCAGCGTGCACACATTCGAAAATGATCCTGTAACTGGCAAGCCTTATATTGCGGGCCTTGTGTTGCACCCACGTAGGGGAAATGCAACTTTAACCGTGAAACAGCTGGCGAAAGGGCCTTATACAGGCGTGTTCACTGTTCAGGCAAAAGGTCCAGGCACCAGTAAGATGGAAAGAATAATCTCTGACTGGTCTTCCGGCTCACAGGCAGCCTTCTCTACCAAAGGCCGTTACCAGGCAAGCAAGACCTTTGTGATGTTTCAGCCGGTTTTCAAAGATTACCAGGGCAATACTTATTTCGCAGGCACTTCCTACGGAAGGAAGCCAAAATGGGGGGCTATCAGTGCATCTGTTATAACGATGCCGCTCATTATACCGCCTTTATGGATCCTGGGTATGGCAGGCACTCAGAAAGCACAACCAAGGGACGCAATGCTGTTCAAACAAAATGAGAAAGGCGTTTTGTCTTATGTAAATGCCATTCCTACCTACCATGGCCGTTACTATAACGGAAGAATACCTTTATACCTGTATACATCTTCTAACGATTATTACACGGTTACTAACTCTGAAACAAAAACGAACTACCTGGTGGTAAGTGATAAAAACAATGTGCATGTTTATAACGTGAACCAGCAGAAGGTGATCCGCACCATTCCCCGCAAGGAAGGAGATGTAGTGACGACTATATATCCGGCCAAGGAAGGGCATATCATGGTGTCTGAATATAATAAGCAGGAACGGTCCAGAAAGGTTTCTATAGAGTCGCTATAATTTAACTATGAGGTAATATTAAAGGCCGAACAGAAAAGTTCGGCCTTTAATATTTAAGACTTAGCATACTGCTGCCTGACACGGCTAAGCGTTTCACGGGAGACGCCAAGGAATGAAGCAATCATGTGCAGCGGTACCCGATCGTAGATCTTAGGATAAGATTTGATAAAATTTAGGTATCTCTCTTCGGCAGTTTCACTGATGTTGCTCAGTATTCTCCTTTGACTGGCGTCATAACTTCTGGCTTCCAGTTTTTCCCTAAACAGCCGGAATTTAGTTATTGTATTTGTCAACATATCGAAATCCTGCTTTTTGATAAGCAGCAAATCGCTGTCTTCGAGGGCGTCGATATGGCCCTTTGACGGATCGCCTGAATTATAGCTCTCATAGTCACTCATCCACCAGTTCTCAATCGCGAATCTTAAGATATGCTCCGCGCCGTCTTTACCAGTACGGTATAGCCGCAGGCATCCCTTAGCAACAAAGCAGTTGTAAAAGGATACGTCACCTTCCTGGAGCAGGTATTGACGCTTCCGTAGTTTTTTTTCAATGGTAACTTGCTTCACAAGTGCTAGTTCTTCGTCGCTCAGGCCTGCACCTTCTCTCAGATAAACGGCTAATGCCTCAAACATAATTTGATAGCTTTTGACAAAGCTATGCAAAATCCGGTCTTTTAACTATTTCATGAGGCTGATGTTCGTCATGCCCCCATCCGCAAGGATCTCGGAACCTAGAATGAACGAAGATTCGTCTGATGCCAGGAATACGGCGGCTTTTCCAATATCAGACGGCTGTCCAATTCTTCCGGCGGGTATAAGATTCACCCAAAGTTGTTTAACATGATCCACCTGGTATTCAGGCGCCAATTTATCAAATACCGGTGTGTCAATTGTACCGGGCGAAAGTACATTCACCCTGATCTTTCTCTCCAGTAAATCCAGGGAGAGTCCCTTAGCGAGTGATATTACAGCAGCCTTAGCTGCACTGTATATCGCCATTCCCGGCGCAGCACGATGCGCGGCACTGGAGCCGATAAGTACAATGGAGCTTCCGTCATTCAGGTATGGAAGTGCTTTTTGAACCGTAAAGTAGACGCTTTTCAGGTTCAGGTTCATATATTGATCATAACTTTCTTCTTCCATTGCTGTAATGGGCCCCATTTGGCTGCCGTCAACAACCCCTCCTGCATTCACTACAAGGGCATCAATCCTGCCAAATTTCTCAAACGTTGCCTTGAAGATGTTGTCGAGGTCTTTCATGTTGGTTACATCACCTTTTAACCCGATGAAACTGTCACCCAGCTGTTGAATTGAAGCGTCAATCGTGTTTTGCTTTCTGCCAGTGATGGCGCCTTTTGCACCTTCATTTTTGAAAGCCTCGGCAATACCAAACCCTATACCGCTGTTGCCGCCGGTTACCACGGCTACTTTGTTCTTTAGTCTCATTTCGTTAGTTGATTTATTATAGTCCAAAGTTGAGCTGCCATTGCCCAATGGTACAAGGAGATTTGCTAAGAAATTTATGTGATGAATGCCACGGTCTGGCGTGTGTTAATATGGAGTGGACGGCTAATAAATCAAAAAGGCCCTGAGTATAATCCTCAAAGCCTTTGTCAATTTCGATAGGCGTTGTTCATCGTGTACCTCCTTTTCCTTCGCGTTCAAAGATGATTTTATTTTGATACTCACCGGTGATCACGCGTCCGTACACCATCCGGGTCCATCCGTTCTCATAGCCATGGTTATTGGCAATGAGAAAACCTTTATTGCTGTCTTTCTTGACGATCTTATGTGCATCGATATACCTGCCTTTTACTTTGCAGAAAACGATATCGCCGATCTCATATTCCGATACCCGTTCAAAAGTGAGCAGTGTACCACTTTTTAGAATGGGCAGCATGGAGCTGCCGAAGGCTTTCATCTTTCCCGTTCCGCTTGTTTCAAGCCCGAGCTTAAGCCTTTCAAATTTGTTCATGTCTTAGGTTCTTTTGTTCATGTCCTTTCTTTTTGATATGCCTCTCTTTATCAACAGGCGCTGCCTGTGGTTCAAGAAAGGAAATGATGGTTAGTGTTTAATATTCCTGGATCTTTATGGGGGATCCGGAGCAAAGATGATAGTGCAACTGCGCAGTATACCTGCGCAGATAAAATATTTTTTTCACTAAGGCATGCTATGTTTTGATTATTAAGTAATTACTTTGGTAAGTATGGTTTTCAATTGTCTTTGTGAAGAAGATAGATCGTTAGGTGACTCAAATACATATTTGAAATTCAGATCTGTTCCATTCTTTATTACTATTTCCTGCAATGTAATGGTTAATATTGCAACAGCCAGGATCGTTGCTTCAAACATTTCATCTTTTAGGTGAGAAAATGATAACTGCAAAGTACTAATATATGTGCGCAACCATTCTGCGCCATTCACTACCCGCCAGACTTTTATGAGCGGCTGAATATCTCTAATTGGCCATAAGCGAGGTTTATTATAAACTTATGGCCAAATAATCACTTCAATTTGGCCATAATGCAAGATTTGAATAGTTTTACGGCCAAATTGAAAAACATGGAGATTATTGGCCGTAGAAATGAACTTCACCTTCTAAATAAATTAAAAGACAACAAGTCTTCTTCTTTCGTGGCAGTATATGGGAGAAGAAGAGTTGGCAAGACCTTTTTAATTAGGCATGCTTTCAAAAATCAATTTGATTTTTATATGACAGGTATGTGGAAAGTAAGTTTATCTCAGCAACTAGCAAATTTTCATGCAGCTTTAATAAAATATGATCCCAGGAGTAGTGAAAAAGAGCCAGCAGGAAATTGGTTCATGGCCTTTCAACAACTTTCGCAATTATTGGAATCTCGTACATCGGGTAAGAAAGTCATATTTTTAGATGAGCTTCCATGGCTTGACACAGCACAATCCAACTTCATGCCTGCCCTCGAACATTTTTGGAATTCATGGGCAAGTGCCAGAACTGATGTAATTCTAATCGTATGTGGTTCTGCAGCTGGATGGATGATCAACAAACTTATTAGTCATAAGGGCGGTTTACATAATCGCGTAACTCATCGAATAAGGCTGGAACCATTTACTTTGATGGAGTGTGAGGAGTTTTTAAAATACAAACAAACAATATTAGATCGTTACCAGATTATACAACTATACATGGTTATGGGAGGGATACCCTTCTACTTGGAACAAATAAACAACGATCAAAGTGCTGCTCAAAATATTAATCGATTATGCTTTGAAAAAGATGGGTTACTACGTACTGAATTCGATAACCTATACAAATCCTTATTTGATAATGCAGAAAAACATATTGCAGTTGTAGAGTCTTTAAGTAGAAAAACAAAAGGAATGACTCGCGGGGAGTTAATCCAAAAAGCTAATCTTTCAACGGGAGGAAGTGCTACAAGGATATTGGGGGAGTTGGAAGAAAGTGGCTTTATAAGAAAATATGTATCATATGGGAAAAAAGAAAGAAATAGTCTGTATCAATTGGCGGACTTTTACTCACTATTTTATTTAAAATTTATTAGGAAAAGTAGTGCACTTGATGAGAATAGTTGGATTAATGGACTGGATAGCCCAGAGCAAAGGACATGGGGTGGCTATGCTTTCGAGCAGGTTTGTTTAGCGCACATAAAGGAAATAAAACAGGCATTGGGGATTAGTGGCATTCAAACAACAACATCATCATGGATAAGCAATGGACAGCCAGGAGCACAAATAGATTTGGTAATTGACAGACGAGATCAAGTCATCAATATTTGTGAAATGAAATTTTCTATTAATCATTTTACAATCGACAAAAAATATGCTGATGAATTAAGAGAAAAGATTCGCATATTTAAAGAAGAAGTCAAGACACGGAAGTCTCTTTTTTTAACTATGATCACGACTTTTGGATTGACTAAAAATCAACATTCGACTTCACTTGTACAAAATGATCTGACAATGGATATTTTATTTGGGAAATAGCAATGCTTCCTTGCTAACAAACTTAATTCTTCCCGGAAATATAAAATGCCAGACTAATGAAGAAAAGCAAAAACCGGTTCTTTCTCTTTTTAAAGTGGGTTAAGAATATTGGTATAAATAACCTAAACTACTATTGGTGTTTAAAAGCCCCTAATATAAAAAGGCCTTCAAGCATATGCCTGAAAGCCTTTCCAAATTCTGTAGCGAGAAAGGGAGTTGAACCCTTGACCTCAGGGTTATGAATCCTGCGCTCTAACCGCCTGAGCTACCTCGCCATGTTTTCCTATTTTGATCAGGGGAGTGCAAAGATAATGGTCGTCCCCGAAATATCAAAAATTCTTTCAAATATTGTTTCCTAAATAATATATAAAGCAATTAATACACACCCGGTAACAATCGATACGTCTCCTTCTTATACCGCTCATATTCCCCTCCGAAAGACGCCACCAGCATCTCTTCCTCCAACCTGATCCTGTATAAAAACGCCGCCGTCACCGGTATCACCACCACTACCAAACTTACCCAGTTATTCAACGAAACCCCAAACCCCAGGAAAGACAGCAATGAACCCGTATAAGCCGGGTGCCTTATATACTTATACATCCCGTCTTTTTTCAGCATATGCCCCTGCCGTATCGCCACATCCACCGTAAAAAAACGCCCCAGAGAAATGATCGCGATGAACCGGATGGCCATTCCCAACAATATCAGTCCTATCCCCAACCAACCGATACCTGCCCAATCCGTTATTGGAAACCTCGTATATTCCGCAATATTTGCCGCGGCAACAGTAGCGGCAATCGCCGCTATCCAGATGATCGTCAGCGATTGTTTGCCCTTTAAGGGCTGGTCGCCTCTGCGCGACCGCAACACCCTGTTCAGTATGATCTCTGAAAGCAGCCAGCAGATGTAAACAATGTTGAAAAACAGGTTCATAAGACAGGTATTATCGTCAAAGATAAGAGGAAATTCCACCGCAGTAAGCGGTGCTATCTTTAATACACCGGTAATTCAAAGAACCATTGCACCAGCAAACCTAAGCCCCTTGAAATTAACCATATGGAACAGCTACACCTGCCACAAATACTTTGCCCATTCCCCGCGGGCATCAGTCGCTTTGTTGACGAGGTAAGCGCGCATAATGTATACTGGGTGCAGAAATTTGACCTCACCCCAAGCCCCGCATTATTCGATGCCTACCGTAAAGCGGAATTTCCACGCTTCGTATCCAGGATTTATCACCAGGCCGATTTTATAGAGCTCTGCCTGATCTGCGACTTTTGCACCTGGCTCTTCATCGTAGATGATCTGCTGGAAAAAATAGCGGGCAATAAAAAAGAACATACCCGGGTCATGAAAGACCTCATGTGTGTACTGGATGGCCACGAAGCACCCGTATCCGGCAATTATGTAAAGCTCGCCGCGGGGCTCAAAGACATATGGGACCGCCTCCAGGAACTTACCCTCCCTTCCTGGCAACGCCGCTTCTCCGCCAACATGGAAGACCTTTTTGAAGCTACAGAATGGGAAGTAAACAACCGGGCCTCCGAATATCGCCTCGGTATTGCTGACTACATCAAAATGCGTCCCTACACCAGCGCCATGTTCCCCTGTATCGATCTGATAGAGATCATCGGCCAGTCCTGGCTGCCTGAATATGTACGGCGGCATGAGCTTCTGCAGAAACTGGTGCTCACCTGCATAGAAGCCGTTTGCTGGGTAAACGACCTCGTCTCCTTTAACAAGGAACAATGTATCAATGAACCGCATAACCTCGTGCTCTTACTCCAGGTAGAACAAGGTTTCAGCCCTTACGACGCCATTCGCGAAGTAACCGAAGTATGCAATGAAACCATCCGCCATTTTATCTTCCTGGAAAGAAAAGTGCTGGCCTCCATGGAGCAGGATGAAAACCTGTATCATTTTACAAAGGGACTCCGCTCCTGGATAAGAGGCAACCTGGACTGGTGCTTGTTTGATACAGAACGCTACGGCGTAAAGCTGGTGAAAAACGAGGAGGGGAGCCTTTTATTCAGTAAGATCTTCCTGGATGAATAATGCATAAAAAAGAAGGGACCGCCCACCGGCAGCCCCTTTTTTCAATCATCCAATGCTAGCTCCATTTGTATGTTCGCCCTTTCGTAAGGAGAAGGCGGACCGGTGATCTTCCTGAACCCCAGTTTGTGATACAGGTTAATGGCCGGTTTCAAAATAGTATTACTCTCCAGGTAAACGCGCTTAGCGCCATTGTCCCTGGCTCTTTCAATAGCGGCTTTGCCAAGTAAAAAGCCGATACTCTTACCCCGCACTTCCGGCGATACAGCCATCTTGGCCAGCTCATAGCCGCTGCCATCTTTCATTTTGATCAGCGCACAGGTGCCCACGGGCTGGTCATCATAGATGGCCATCAGGATATGTCCGCCCTTCTTCAGGATATAATCCTTCGGATGGTCCAGCGCCTTCAGGTCTTCCGGCTCTATTTTGAAGTAAGTGGAGATCCACTCTACATTCAGCGCCTTAAAGGCTGCTGCGTGCTCCTGGGTATAATCCACGATCTGTACGGTGCTGCCTTCCCGCTCCTTTTTTTCTTCCTGCACTCGCCGCAGCAAACTTTTCTGCTCCAACAGGAATTCCCATTCTGCAATGGCTTTCCAGAGGTCGTACTGCGTTTCTTTCATGGCGTTCTCCACCGCAGCGCCTACATCGGCAAACTGGGCCTGCATTTTTTCGCGAACGGCTTCCCCTGCGGGGGATAAGGTCACGAAGTTCTTGCGGCCGTCCTTTTTCCCTTTCTTTTCCTTTACATATCCTTTTTTAGCCATTTCCCGCACGATCTGGCTGACAGACGGATGGGTATGCCCGATCTCCTGGGCAATGGCTGTAATGGCCTTTTCCTCTCCGCGGGACAGCACATAGAACACCGGGAACCATTTGGGCTGCATGTCTATGCCGTAAAGGGCATAGATCTGAGACGCCTCTTCGGTAAGCAGGTCACTCAGCCGGCGCAGCCTGCTGCCAAGTGCCATTTTCC
>Ga0102592_1002516_pt1 | contig 15805 bp, 14 predicted proteins | sample AraplaCol_mMF_r2_FD_76861 | JGI IMG/M metagenome (GOLD analysis project Ga0102592, IMG submission 76861) | Arabidopsis root microbial communities from North Carolina, USA - plate scrape MF_Col_mMF_r2 (SPADES assembly) (version 2) | ecosystem: Host-associated > Plants > Roots > Endosphere...
GCTTCATCGGCGTCTTCATCGGCACGCTGGTCGGCGTGCTGCCGGGCATCGGGCCGATCTCGGCGATGTCGTTGCTGCTGCCCGTGACGCTGTCGGGCACGCCGGAATCCGGCATCATCATGATGGCCGGCATCTATTACGGCTCGATGTATGGCGGATCGACCACCTCGATCCTGGTCAACATCCCCGGCGAGGCGGCGTCCGTCGTCACCTGTATCGACGGCCACCAGATGGCGAAGCAAGGCCGCGCCGGCCCCGCGCTCGGCATCTCCGCCTTCGGCTCCTTCATCGCCGGCACGTTTGCACTGATCGCCCTGATGCTGGTCGCGCCGAAGCTTGCCAGCGTCGCCATCGCGTTCGGCCCGGCCGAATATTTCAGCCTGATGGTGCTCGGCCTCGTCGTGCTCACCTTCCTGACTCAGGGCTCGATGCCGAAGGCGCTGCTGATGGCGTGCATCGGCGTCGTGCTCGGATTGATCGGGCTCGACAGCATCACCGCGCAGCCGCGCCTGACCTTCGGCCGCATGGAGCTGATCGACGGCATCGGGCTCGTGCCGGTGGTGATGGGCCTGTTCGGTGTCGCGGAGGTGCTGCTCAACACCGAGCAGGCGATCAAGCGCGACATCATCAACACCAGGATCACCCAATTACTGCCCACCAAAGAGGACTGGAAGGCGAGCGCGGGTCCGGTCGGCCGCGGCACCCTCCTCGGCTTCTTCCTCGGCATCCTGCCGGGTGGCGGCGCCGTGGTGGCGTCCTTCGCCTCCTACGCGCTGGAGAAACGGCTGTCGAAGACGCCCGAACGTTTCGGCCATGGTGCCATCGAAGGCGTCGCGGGGCCGGAATCGGCGAACAACGCCGCGGCGGGCGGCGCCTTCATTCCGCTGATGACGCTCGGCATCCCGCCGAACGTCGTGATGGCGCTGCTGCTCGGCGCCTTCGTCATCCACGGCCTGCAGCCGGGGCCGCTGCTGATCACGCAGAACCCCGGCCTGTTCTGGGGCATCGTTGCCAGCATGTATATCGGCAACGTCATGCTGCTGGTCCTGAACCTGCCGATGATCGGCATGTGGGTACAGCTGCTCAAGCTGCCCTACAACATCCTGTTCCCCCTGATCATCCTGTTCACGATCCTCGGCGTCTACTGCTCCAGCAACAACGTGTTCGACGTCTATGTGATGATCGCGTTCGGCATCATCGGCTATTTCATGCGCAAGCTCGGCTACGAGCCGGCACCGCTGGTGCTGGCCTTCGTGCTGGGGCCGATGATGGAGAACAATTTGCGCAAGTCGCTGATCCTGTCGCAGGGCGATCTCTGGACCTTCGTGCAGCGGCCGATCTCTGCGGTGTGTCTTGTGTTTGCCATCGTGCTGCTGATCGCGCCGCTATTGCCGTCGCTGCGCAAGAAGCGCGAGCTGGTGGCGCTGGACGAGGGGGCTTAGCGTTTTGCAGGATGGCAAGGGCGCAAGGGCTCCGTGCCCCCCTACGACTTTCAATTTCGCGAAAACAACCCCATGCACAGTAGGAAGGGGTTGATTTCAAAGGAGAAATTTTAACGTGAATCGCTACCCCGCCGCAGGCAATACGCTGTCCGGCGGCGCACCCCACGGCCGCTCGGCCGACGCGAGCCCGATCAAACGACCCTGGATGTAGTCGCAGCCCCAATCGCGCAGCATGCTTGCGGCTTCCTCGTCCTGCACCCATTCGGCCACGGTCTTGATGTCGAGGCGGCGGGCGAGGTCGATCAGGGTCTGCACGAAGGCGCGGTCGTCGGCGGAATGGGTGATGTTCTGCACGAACGCGCCGTCGATCTTGACGATGTCGACGCCGAGCTTGCGCAGGTTTCGGAACGAGGTGTAGCCGGCGCCAAAATCGTCGATGGCGATGCGGCTGCCGAAATTCTTCAGGCGCGTGACGAAGCCACGGACGTCGTCGATGTCCTGGATCGCCACCGTCTCGGTGATCTCGACGATCAGCCGTTCGGCAACGCCGGGATGAGCCAGCATCAGCGATTCGATTCCCGCCCACCAGTCCGGATCCATGGTGGTATCGGGCGAGATGTTGAGGCTGAGGCAGATGTCGGGCGCGGCGGCGAGCTCGGCGACCACGAGCTCGAGCACGCGATGATCGACCAGGCGGATCAGGCCGAGCCGTTCGGCGACCGGCACGATGTCGGGCGCGAGCAGCACCTGGCCGCCGCCCTGGTCCATCCGCACCAGGCATTCGTGGAAGGCGCGCTCGCGCGAGGCGGCCGACACCACCGGCTCATAGGCGAGCTTGATGCGGCGCTCGTTCAACGCGGTGACGATCTCGTCGGTGACGCGGATGTTGACGCGGCGTTGTGCATCGCGCGTGGCATCCGGACGCCATGCCGCGAACGAGCCGGCGCGGCGGCGCTTGGCGGCATCCAGCGTCTCATGAGCACGGTTGACGGCCTCGTCGGTGCTGCGGGCATAGCGCGGCACGCTGACCGCGCCGATCGAGGCGGTGACCGAGACCGGACCGGATTTGGTCGGCACCACCTCGTCGCGGATGCCGGCGAGGAAGCGCTCGGCGGCGACGTTCATGTCGTCGACGGTGCAGTTCTTCAGGATCAGGCCGAACTTGTTGCCGGAAAAGCGGCCGAGCACGTCGCCGCCGCGCAGGCGCGAGCGGATGCGCTTGGCGATGTCGAGGATCACGGCGTCGGCGACGTCGAAGCCGAAGGCGTCGTTGACGCGGGCGAGATGGTCGATACCGACCAGCATGAAGGCCGCGGTCGAGCGGAAGCGGGTGGTCTCCTCGATCGCCTCGGCCAGCGCCGCGATCAGGTGCGAGCGGTTGAGCTCGCCGGTCAACGGATCGAGCCGAGCCAGCTTGGTCAGCTCCTCGTCGCGGGCGTGGCGCTCATTGTTGATGCGGACCGAGCCGATCGCGCGCGTGGGACGGCCGTCCGGGCCGGCGAACCAGCGGCCGGTCTCCTCGATCCAGATCACGGGATCGGCGGCGCTCATGCGGACGCCGTACTCGACGCGGTAGGGCGTGCCGTCGGCACCGTGCACGGGGGACGTTTGCGCCAGCGCGGCGGTGCGCAGCGACGGCGCGGGCTCGATCAGCTTGGCAAACTCGGCACCGGTCGCCAGTCGCTCGGCGGGAATGCCGGGAAAGACGCTGGCGACCTGATCACCCCAGATGATCGCATCGCTGCCGATGTCCCAGGCGAACACGGCCTGGCCGAGCGCGGCCAGAATGTCGGAGGCTTGCGGTAATGCGGGGATCAAATTCGCCTCGTTTCGGGACAGCGGGAAGTCCTGAGCCGGCACAGGATAGAGCCAGATTCGCGCCCAACCCTAGGCAAAGTTGATAAACAATTTGGAAACCACGTTTCCAAAGCCCTCAGGAACGGATTAGGCTGCGGCGGCATAGGCCTTGCGAGACCATCACATGCACCGGCGCCAATGTCCCAAAACGCGCCAGTTCAACCTGATGAACGGTGTTGCGATGGCGACTGCGGATGGAATGGAAGAGGCAACGAGGCAGGCCGGAACGGCTTTGGTGCCGCTGATGCCGACATTGTGCTGGGTTCACAAGGCGCCGATGCCGCGCCCCGATCCGAGCTTCGTCACCCAGCTCATCGCCAATGCCGAGCACCTGCCGCAGACGAGCCGCTTGCGCCGCGCCTCTTCCGAAGACGCTCAGATGGCCTATGGCAGCAAGCGCCCGCTGCAAAGCGTCAGCGCACGGACACGGCAGGTGGCTTGAGGCCGGTCAGCGCGGCGGCGTCTCGGAGGACGGCGGCGTGCCGTTGCCCGGCTGAAGCTGCGGCGAGGGAATTTCCGGCGAAGACGCGCCCTGCACAGGCTTGGGCGCAGGATGATCCATCAGCACGGATTCCGCGACGGATTGCGCCGAAGGTGCAGGAGGCTCCACCGGCGCCGGCTGCGGCGCAATCACCGGCTCGAACTTGCGCTCGGCCACCGCATCCTCCACCGGCGCCTCGGCTTGGCGCTTGGCCTTCCGCGGCGCCGCCACTGTCGTTTCGGCGACATAGGTGACGCGACGGCGCGTGCGCTGGGCGATGCCGCCGAGGAAATCGGCCATCGAAAGCAGCACCAGCAGGAAAAAGGTCGAGTTGCCGAATTTCGGCCACATCACGAATTCGGCCGCGGCCGCGCCGAAGATGATCAGCGACAGCAGATGGTCCATCAGGAATTTCGATCCCGGCCGTGCGCCCTTGACCACTTCGAGCAGCAGCAGCACCACGCCGAGCGCCAGCATGAGATCGGCGAGCGTGACCGGCCAGGTCTCGCCCGTGATCATCGGCACTCTGAACAGCACGTCCGTGAAGGATACGGTCGGCATCAGGAAGGCGATGATGTTGTAGACCGCGAGCGGAATCAGAAGCAGCGGGAAACCGACCATCGGCAAAATGCCTTTTCGATCAAGATATCCGGACAGAACAATGCAGCGGCGAAGCATTTGCTCCGCCGCCGTCACTATCTATCTCATGGGTTGGCCGAAATCAGGCAGGCCCAATCATCCCGCCTGAAGAAAGGTCCTGCCTTCAGGACTCTTTCTTCTTCAGGACCTGGCGGCCCTTGTACATGCCGGTCTTGAGGTCGAGATGGTGCGGACGACGGAGCTCGCCGGAGTCCTTGTCTTCCACATAGGTGGGCTTCTTGATGGCGTCTGCCGAGCGGCGCATGCCACGGCGCGACGGCGAGGTTTTTCTTCTCGGAACGGCCATTTCAGTATCCTCTAGGGATTGGTGTCATCAGGGCATCGTCCGCGGGACGGCTCAGCACCCAAACGGGGCGAGCGAAATGCCGATCAAGGCCGGGCTTATAGAGGAAGGCTGGCCGTAAAGCTAGGCTCTTGGGGCGGAAAATACGCCCGGATTGGGCTCAAAATCAGCGATTTTCCTGCCAGCAGGTCAAAAGCGAGCTCGCCTGGCCCCGCGCCATATAGGTCGCCGCCAGCCGCCGGACACCCGGACCGGGGGTTTTGGCGCTGCGTTTGACCGGATTCGGCAGGATCGAGGCCAGGAGCGCCGCCTCCCGGGGTGAAAGGTCCTCCGCCGACTTGCCGAACGCATAGGCGCTGCCGGCCTCGACGCCGAATTGGCCCCGTGGGCCGAACTCGGCGATGTTGAGGTAAATCTCCAGGATCCGCGGCTTGGGCAGGACGAGATCGATCCAGAGCGCGAGCGGGAATTCGAGCGCCTTGCGGACGAAATCCCGCCCCTGCCAGAGGAACAGGTTTTTTGCGACCTGCTGGGTGATGGTGGAGGCGCCCCGGAACGGCGTACCGTCCTCCTTTGCATCGTCGATCGCCTCACGCAGCGCGCCCCAATCGATCCCATGGTGCTTGCAGAAATGCGCATCCTCGGCCGCGATCACCGAACGCGGCAGTGAGGGCGACATCGCCGCCAGATCGATCCATTCCCGCTGCATCGGCGCGCCGCGCAGCGAGCGCCACGCCATCAGCGTCGAAACGGGATGACCGATGCGGTAGAACGGCGCGATCACATAGGGCGCGAGAATGACGACCGCGATCACGACCAGCAGGATTTTGACGATGCGCAAATCGACCTTTCCGGCATGAAACGAGAAGCGGCCCCGGCTCCCCCCATTAAGTCTGTGATAATCCGGGCCTTTTCCAGCACTTTTTAGGCCTTCCAAACGATTGACTGGGGCGGGCGCATAAAGGATTGTCCCGCCGAATTTTAGTTCTGGAGCCCTTCTTGATGACCGGCACGTCCCCGTCCGATTTCGCCAAACGTCTGGACAAGACCGCTGATGACACCGAGGCCCTGCTCGGGCGCCTGCTGTCGGACGACATCCTGCACGATGAGATCGCCCGGCCCAAGCGACTGATGGACGCAATGCGCTATTCGAGCCTCAACGGCGGCAAGCGCCTGCGGCCGTTCCTGGTGGCCGAGAGCGCCGCCGTGTTCGACGTCCCGCGCGAAGCCGCGCTGCTCGTCGGCGCCGCGCTCGAATGCATCCACTGCTATTCGCTGATCCATGACGACCTGCCGGCGATGGACAATTCCGACCTGCGCCGCGGCCGCCCCACCCTGCACAAGCACACGGACGACGCCACCGCGATCCTCGCCGGCGACGGCCTGTTGACGCTCGCCTTCGACATCGTCACCCGCGACGAGATCCACCGCGACGCCAATGTGCGCCTGTTGCTGACGCGCGCGCTGGCGCGCTGCGCCGGCATCGGCGGCATGGTCGGCGGCCAGATCCTCGATCTCGCCGGCGAAGGCCGTTTTGGCGGCAACGAGCCGATCGACGTCGCGCGTATCCAGCAGATGAAGACCGGCGCGCTGCTGCGCTTCGGCTGCATCGCCGGCGCGATCCTCGGCCAGGCCTCGCAAAAGGAATACCAGGCGCTCGACGATTACGGCCGCGCGCTCGGCGAAGCCTTCCAGATCGCCGACGACCTGCTCGACGTCGAGGGCGATGCGGCCGCCCTCGGCAAGCCGGCCGGCGCCGATGCCGCGCTCGGCAAGACCACCTTCGTCACCCAGCTCGGCATCGAAGGCGCCAAGCAGCGCGTGCGCGACCTGCTCGCGCGCGCCGACAGCGCCGTGTCGATCTTCGGCGATCGCGCCGCCGTGCTGCAGGCCGCGGCGCGCTTCGTCGCCGAGCGGAAGAACTGAGTTAGCGCACGATCTTCACCTCTCCCCGCTCGCGGGGAGAGGTCGACGTTCAAGCGCAGCTTGAATGTCGGGTGAGGGGGAGCCTCCGCGAATCCATCTCTCACCGTCCTTGCGGAGGCTCCCCCTCACCCCAGCCCTCTCCCCGCAAGCGGGGCGAGGGAGCAGATCGCCCTCGCTGCAACAGGGAGAGAGCCATCACCGTCATGACCAATGGCAAAGAAGATCCCGCCCTCGCCCGCTTCCGCAAAATGTCGCGGCCGGTGCGGCTGATCTATGCGCGGCCGCGGACTTTCATCGCGCTCGCGACCGGCATCCTGGTCAGCCTGCTGCTGCCGGGCTCGTTCAGGCTGGTGACGCGGCTGCTGTTCGGCTGGGATGCGCTGATCGCGGTCTATCTCGTGCTGGTCTATGCGATGATGCTGTGCAACGACCACCAGCACATCCGTCGCGCCGCTGCGATGCAGGACGACGGCCGCTTCCTGATCCTGCTGGTGACGGCCACAGGGGCATTCGCCAGCATCGCCGCGATCGTTTCCGAGCTGGGCACGCCGCATCGCGGCGTGTGGGAGCTCACGATCGCGATCACCACGATCGCGCTGTCATGGGCCGCGGTGCACACGACATTCGCTCTGCATTACGCGCATGACTACTACCGCGGCGCCAAGCCGGGCGGCCTGCAATTCCCGAGCGGCGACAAGGAAGACCACGCCGACTATTGGGACTTCGTCTATTTCTCGTTCGTGATCGGCATGACCGCGCAGGTCTCCGACGTCGGCATCACCGACAAGACGATCCGCCGCACCGCGACGGCGCATGGGATCGTGTCGTTCATCTACAACACGGCTTTGCTGGCTTTGACCGTCAACATCGCAGCGAGCGCGATTTCGAATTGACTCGTCCGGCGTTCGCCGGACGAGTTCGATCGTCAGCGACAAACCTCGGCATTGGCGTCGTTGCCGGGGCCGCCACCGCCGCGATATTCGAGATGGCAGCCGCGATTGACGGGGCGGCAACCGGTGCTGTTGCAGAACATCTGCCCGCCGCCCGCAGCACGGCTGGCGCCGGCCGCAGCGGCAATGCCGGCCGCTGCACCATAACCACCTGCCGCTCCAGCGGCGGCACCGCCGGCCTGACGACGCTGCCGTGCGGGACGCTCATCGCCGTCGTCGCGCTTGGCCGTCGCAGGCTTGGCCGGCTTGGCGGCGCGCTGCTTCTCGCACTCATTGTCGTCGTTGATCGCATAGCCCTCGCGGCAGACGATCTTGGTGCACTTGTCGCCGTCGACCTTGAAGCCGTGCTCGCAGACCAGCGGGCAGACGCGTGACGGCTTCGCCTTCACCGCATCGAGCGCGTCGGTGCTCGCGACCTTCACGTCGAGCTTGGTGCCGGCATAGCGGTTGAACTGCGACAGCGAGCGCTGTGAGGACGTGTTCCAGTTGCCATCGGCCTGACCCGAGAAGCAGCCGACCCGGCCGAGCTCGGTCTGCACCGAGCGGCTGAGATCGGCCGGCGCGGTCGCGGGCGTCAGCGACGCGACGTTGGTGCCGGCCGGGCTCGCGGTGCTGGCCGGCGTGGCACTCGGAGCTGCAGCGGCGAGATTGACGCGCTGCTGCTCGGCGGCGGCGGCCTGCTGCTGCGCCTGCTCCTTGGCCTTCTGCGCAGCGAGCTGGGCCTGCTCGGCGGCCTTGGCATCGGCAGCGGCCCTGACCTGCGCATCCTTTTGCGCGCCGGCAGCGGCGAGACGATCGCGCTCGGCCTCGGCCTGCTTTGCCTTCTCGATCGCAGCGGCGTGAGCCTGCTCGGCGCCGATCTTCTCGAGCTGGAGCTTGGCGAGGTTGGCGTAGAAGCCGTCGGGATGCTGGGCGAGGAACGCTTCCCACGCCGCCCTGTTGCCGACCTGAAGCGAGAGCTCGTAGTCGCGGCGGATATCGGCCTGCGGGTTCGCCACGGGCGCCGCCGGTGCTGCGGCTACGGCCTTGACCGGCACCAGCGGGACGTCGTCGCCGCCGAGCGAGCCATAGACGAACGGCTCCTGCTTGTTGCCGGTCGACTTGAGCACGTCGTCGCGCACGAAGCCGAAGGCACGCCGGACATCGAGGCCCGGCGTCGTCAGGTGCTTGGAGAGCGCCACCGTGAACGGGCTGTTGGCGCCGTCGCCGTCCTGCGCCGTGAAGCCGGCCTTCGCGGAATAGGCGATCAGCGTGTTGGGACTGCTGGGTTCGACCTGGGCGAGACCGCGGCCGATGCCGCGCGAAGCGATCGTGCGCTTCATGGTCTTGCCGAACGGATTGTCGCGGCAGGCATCCAGGATCACCAGGCGGAGCTGCTTGGCGGGCTCGACCGCGACCAGGACGCGGTCGAGCGACAGCGCCTCGTCGTAAACGTCGGTGTCGCGCTCGAGCCTGGCGTCGACCGGGATCAGATAATTGGAGCCTTCGACCTCGATGCCGTGGCCGGCATAGTAGACCACGGCGATGTCGGCGGTGCGGGTCGCATCGGCAAAGTCGCGCAGCACGCGCCGCGTATCCTGGGCGGTCAGATCGTGCCGGGAATCGACGACGTCGAAACCGGCCTCCTTCAGCGTCTTCGCCATCACCGCACCGTCGTTGACGGGGTTGGCCAGCGACGGCGCGTGCTGATAGGCCGAGTTGGCGAGGACCAGAGCGACGCGCTTTCCTGCGTGAGCTGGCCCGGCGCCGAACACCAGCGCGGCGGCGAGGAGAAGCGGACAAAGTCTGAGCAAACTGCGCATGACACGACTTCCGAAGTTCGGGACCCGACTGGGCCTTTGGGACCGCTTTAGCAGGATCGGGCACCGGCACTTGTGACCGAGGTCACGAAGGCGGCGTCCGGCGACAAAACGAAGGTCCCCTCTGGTTTGTCGCGCCAGCGCGGTCGGGGTTCGCCGGCAGACGCCCGGGTTCCCCTAGGACTCCCCGACATGCCCCCGATATTGCGGCAGATCGTCCGTAATCTCGTGCCAGGGCGCCTTCGAGCCCACGAAAATGTGGGCGCTCGGCCGGATCGAGGGGGCATCGACCAGGGTTCCCATGGCGACATGGACCCATTTTCCCTCGCGCACCCGGGAATAGAGCAGCGAGCCGCATCGGGCGCAGTGGGCGTCATGGGTGACCTCGTCTCCGTAAATGAGCCGCTGATCGCCGCCCTGGACGATGCGGAGCTTGTCCTGCGGGATGCCGGCGAACGGCTTGAAGGCCGAGCCGGTGGTGCGGCGGCAGTTCGAGCAGTGGCAGTTCAGCGCATAGGAGAACGCGTCGGCGACCTCGAAGCGCACGGCGCGGCAATAGCATTCGCCGGTCAGGATACGAGCGTTCGAATTTTCTGATCCGGTCATGGCGACGCCTCTGCGCAAATGGCTGACACACCCATAGCGCATCTTGCAGCGTACGACTAAGTTCGCCCCCAGCCATCATTCAAAGGGATGACCCATGAGCCAGAACCGTTCGAGCGTCGAAGCCGTCGTGCAATCCTATTTTGACGGGCTCTATGAGGGCGATGCCGAAAAGCTCGGCGCCATCTTCCATCCCTCCGCTGATCTGCGCTGGGTCGAGAAGGGCGAGCTGCAGGTGCTGACCGTGCCCGACTGGCTCGACCGCGTGCGCAAACGCCCCTCCGGCAAGGCCGAAGGCAAGCCGCGCGAGGATTTCATCGTCACCATCGACCGCTCCGACGACAACACCGCCTTCATCAAGGTGCGCTGCCAGCTGCCGCCGCGCTACTTCACCGACTATCTGGTGGCGATGAAGCTCGCCGACGGCTGGCAGATCGTGTCGAAATCGTACAGGTATGACCTGAGGGACTGAGGGCAAAGCGTTCCGCTGCCTGAAATCGGTCGCACTCGTCCCCTCATTCTCGTCATGGCGAGCGCAGCGAAGCAGTCCAGAATCCCTCCGCGGAGAGACTCTGGATTGCTTCGCTGCGCTCGCAATGACGGCGCTGACAATGCGCACGCTACGTCCTCCCTCTCCATTCGCCCGAAAGTCCCTCGATGCCCCTCGATCGCCGCTCTCTGCTCGCCTCGCTCTGCTGGATCGCCGCTTCTCCCGCGCTTGCCGCGGAGGCACCTCCTGAACTCGAAACCTATGAGCGCGAAAGCGGCGGGCGCATCGGGCTCTACGCGGAGAATCTTGCGACCGGCAAGAAACTCGCATGGCGCGCCGACGAGCGCTTCGTCATGTGCTCGACCTTCAAGGCTTCGCTTGCGGCCTGCGTGCTGGCACGGGTCGATCGCGGCGAGGAGCAGCTTGCCGCCATGATCTCTTACGGCCAGGCCGACCTGCTGGACTACGCGCCGGTCGCCAAGCAAAACCTTTCGGCCGGCAAAATGTCGGTCGCCGACATGTGCAAGGCGATCGTCGAGCTCAGCGACAATACCTGCGCCAACATATTGCTGGCGCGGATCGGCGGCCCCGCCGCGCTCACCGCATTCTGGCGATCGCTCGGCGACACCACCTCGCGGCTCGACCACAACGAGCCCGAGCTCAACCGTTCCCCGCCCGGCAATCCCCAGGACACCACGACGCCGGCGGCGATGGCAGGCAACCTGCGGCGGCTCGTGACGGGCGAGGGGCTGTCGCAGGCCTCGCGCGCCCAGCTCACCGACTGGATGGTGAACTGCAAGACCGGCGCAAACCGGCTGCGCGGCGGGCTGCCGGCAAGCTGGACGATCGGCGACAAGACCGGCAACAACGGCAAGGATGCGTCTGGCGATATCGCGGTCGTCTGGCCCAAACCCGATGCGCCGATCCTGATCGCCGCCTACACCCAGGGCGGCTCGCCGACGGCCGCGCAGATCGAGGCCGCGTTCGCCCGCATCGGACGCATGGTGGCGGAGCGGCTGGGGTAAGGCGCAAACATTGACCTCTTGGCCGCTTCCGGGCCAAGACAGGTCATGATCGCAGCGAAATTCCAGACCTTCCTCATCCTGCTCGCGGTGCTGGCGGGCACCGCGCTCCTCGCCCGCCGTTTCAACATCGCCCCCGCAATCCTGCTGATGCTCTCCGGCGTCGGTCTTGCCTTCGTGCCGGGCATGCCGCCGGTCGAGCTGCCGCCGGAACTGGTGCTGCTGATGGTGCTGCCGCCGCTGATCTATTCGGCGAGCGTCGCCATGAGCTGGCGCGAGTTCAGGAAGAATCTGCGGCCGATCGTGCTGCTGGCGGTCGGCGCGGTGATCTTCACCGCGGCGATGGTGGCGGCCGCAACGCATTATCTCATCGGCCTGCCCCTGACCGTGGGTTTCCTGCTCGGGGCCATCGTCGCGCCGCCCGACGTGGTGGCGCCGCTCGCCATCGCGCGGCGGCTGAACTTGCCGCGTCGGCTCGTGGTCATTCTCGAGGGCGAAGGGCTCGCCAACGACGCCACCGCGCTGATCCTCTACCGCTTCGCGCTCGCCGCGATCATGGTCGGGCACTTCTCGCTGCCGCTGGCCGCCGGCGAGTTTGTCCTGATCGTCGCCGGCGAGATCGCCTTCGGCATCGGTGTCGGCTGGCTCTCCCTTCGCTTCCGCAAATGGTCCAGGGACCCTCAGGTCGAGCTGACGCTGTCGCTGATCACGCCCTACGTCTCCTACTGGCTGCCGGAGCATGTCGGCGGTTCCGGCGTGATCGCGACCGTCGCCTGCGGCCTTTACGTCAGTTGGAACGGCCCGCTGCTGATCTCGTCTGCGACGCGCCTGCAGGGCATCTTCTTCTGGGACCTCATCATCTACCTGATCGAGGGTCTGCTGTTTCTGCTCACCGGCTTCCAGATGCGCACGCTCTACGAGAAGTCGAAGGCGTTCCCGCTCGACGACATCCTGATCGCGACCGCCGTCGTGCTGACGATCATCGTGACCGCGCGCTTTGTCTGGCTTTACCCTGCGACCTATCTGCCGCGAATCCTCTCCAAATCGCTGCGCGAGCGCGATCCGTCGCCGCCATGGCAATGGCCGTTCGTGCTCGCCTTCACCGGCGTGCGCGGTGCGGTGTCGCTGGCGGCCGCGCTGGCGCTTCCGTTCACGTTGCCAAGCGGCGAAGCTTTTCCCTATCGCGACCTGATCCTGTTCGTCGCCTTCGGCGTCATCTTCGTCACCCTGATCGGCGTCGGCCTGACGTTGCCGCCGGTGGTGCGCTGGCTCGGCGTCGCCGAGGCCGGCCGCAACGAGCATGTCGCCGAGCACGAGGCCGAGATCGCGGCCCGGCGTCAGGCGCTCGATGCCGCGTTGAGATCGCTGGATGCGCTCACCGCGGAAAAGGAAGTCTCCGACGAGGTGATGCAGCTCCTGCGCGCCCGCCACGAGATCCGCGCCAACCAGCTGCCTGACTCGCTCGACCCCGCCCACCACGACGTCTCCGCCGCCGGAACCGCGCTGACCCGCAACCTGATCGACGCCGAGCGCAAGTTCATCCACGACCTCCTGCGTGACGGTCAGATCACCGACGAGACGCGGCGGCGAATCGAGCGGGATCTGGATCTGGAAGAGGCGAGCCTGGCGAACCGGGAGTATCGCGGCGGGCCGCTGTGACCGATGCTATCGCCTCGTCATTGCGAGCGTAGCGAAGCAATCCAGAATCTTCCCGCAGAGGCCGTCTGGATTGCTTCGCTGCGCTCGCAATGACAAGAGCCGAAGCACACTACCGCCGCTCGCAGAACTCCCCCACTGCCGCCGCCACGGCCCCCGCGATCTGCTCCTGCCGCTCCGCCGAGTTCATCTCCATCTCCTCGTCGCGGTTGATGATGGAACCGGCTTCCAGCAGCACCGCGGCGCTTCTGGTTTGCGACAGCACGACGAGACCGTCATAGCGGTAGACGCCGACATCCTTGTCGAGCAGCTGGCGCCGGTAGCGGCCCATCACCGGCAAGCTGTACTGGCTGGCATAGCGAAGACCCTGCTCCTTCAACTGCCGGCCGATCATCCGGGCCAGCTTCAGGCTGGTGGTGAAGTGCGGGTTGCGTTCGGAGACGAACAGCGAGTGGCCGGAAAATCGATCGCTGAAATAGCTCTTCGCGCCGTCGAACTCCCAGGTCTCCAGCAGCTTGTCCGGGACCGAATCGTGGTGAACCGACAGGAATAGATCCGCCCGGCCGTCATTTGCCGCGCCGACGCGCTTGAACAGGCTCGGCCGCGCCTTGCCGTCGGTGACGAGCAGGCGGGTTGCGGCAAAGCCCTCGGATTTGAGCTTCGCTGCGATCATCCGCGCGAGCCGGAAGTTGAAGCCGAACTCGGGATCGTTGCGCGCGCTCAGCGCGCCATAGGAGTCCGGCGTGTGCCCGACGTCCACGACGATCCGGAATTTCGGCGCCTCGCATTTGGCCGTTGCTTGCGGCGGCTTTGCTTTGTGTCTTGTCATCTTTCGCACGGCTGCGGCTTGGCCGGCGTCGACCGATGCCAATGACGCCATCAGGATCGACGCAACGAGCCCGATGATGATGCCCTGCGATCGAAACAAGCCCTACTCCGCTGCCGCAATCCGGGGACGCCCGACGAAGCCGGCGACATCACCAAAGCGCTCCAGCATCACGGCCGGCAGGTCCTTGGTCTTGCTGGTGACGCAGGCGCCGGAGCGTACCGCACAGCGATCCTGATGCGCGGCCTGCGGCGGCGGCTCGCCCTGCTGAAGCGCTCGCGCCAGCTCCATCACGACTTTCCGGAAATGCATGATGCCGAGATCGGTTGGACCGAGATGCTCGCGGGTACGGTCGGCGATCGGACCCTGGCTGTCCTGCACGGCGGCGTCCTGCTCGGAGACGCCCTTGATGCCGGTGTAGCTGCGGGTCTTCTGCAGCTTGCGGTCGATCAGGTAGTCGTTGCCCTTGTGGCGCAGCGGCACGTAATTGTCGTCGACCTCGGCGATCACGCCGTTGCCGCGATCGTAGGCGTCACGCTCGGCTTGCGTCAGCGGCCGCTCCGGATTCCAGACATAGGTGTAGATCCAGCAATTGGTGTCGGTGACCGGCACGAAGGTCTGGCCAAAGATGTTCTCGCCCGGCATCGCGCTCGGTGCATAGGCATGGAACGGCATCAGGAACTGCGCGATGCGCCAGTAGATGTTGTCGCTCCCGGTGAGCCGGCCGCCTGCGATCGTCAGCCCCGCCTCGTGCGGGCTGACCTTGATCACGGGACGCGGGTCCTCGGCGATCCAGCGCATGTGATCGCTCGACATCCGCGCGATCGGATTCACGAAATGCTTCTTGATGTCGAGGATCTCGTTCTCCTCCTTGTCGAAGGAGAGATGAGCGAAGGTGAAATGCGCGGTGTCGATCGAGCCTTCCAGCGCCTGCACCCAGTTGCAGTCCTGCCTCTTCTTGCTGACATAGCGATGCGAGGCCGGCAGCAGCGCCATTTCGAGATCGGGCAGTTCGGGCATGGCGTCCGCCGGCCCCATATAGGCCCAGATCATCTCGCCCCATTCGCGCACCGGATAGGATTTGATGCGGATGAGATCCTTGGCGTTGAGATCGGGATAGGAGGTCGGCATGTCGACGCAGCGACCATCGGTGTCGAACTTCCAGCCGTGATAGACGCAGCGGATGCCGCACTCCTCAACGCGCCCGAGCCAGAGATTGGCGCCGCGATGCGGGCAGTATTGATCGATCACCCCGACCACGCCGCGCGAATCGCGAAAGGCGAGCAGCTCTTCGCCGAGCACGACGATCTTCTTCGGTTCGCCGTCGGGTTCGGGGAGTTCTTCCGAGAGCAGGACGGGAATCCAGAATCGCCGCAGCAATTCGCCCATGCCCGTCCCGGGGCCGGACTCGGTCAGGAATTTGTTGTCCTCGGCGCGGAGCATGGAAAATCTCCCCGATTTGCTTTTCGGGAAGATTGGCGCGGGAGCGCTGGGACGTCAACGCAAGAACGGCTCTCGTGTCCCGGACGCGGCGCGGCATGAAATGACGCGGCGCAGAGCCGGGATCCAGTTTGCCGCAACAGTGGGCCCCGGCTCTGCAGCGCACCGCTGAAGAAGCGCTGCGCTGCGTCCGGGGCACGAGCAGACTAAACCGGCCGCTCCCCCTTCACCGTCACGCGCGTGCCCGAGCGCGTATGCGGCCAGTAGTCCCACATGGCGCGATGCTGGGTGCAGCGGTTGTCCCAGAACGCGATGGCGTTCTCGGTCCAGCGGAAGCGGCACTGGAACAGCGGGTTTTCGGCGTGCTGGT
>Ga0102592_1002525_pt1 | contig 15771 bp, 17 predicted proteins | sample AraplaCol_mMF_r2_FD_76861 | JGI IMG/M metagenome (GOLD analysis project Ga0102592, IMG submission 76861) | Arabidopsis root microbial communities from North Carolina, USA - plate scrape MF_Col_mMF_r2 (SPADES assembly) (version 2) | ecosystem: Host-associated > Plants > Roots > Endosphere...
CGGGAAGGTTACCTTTATATGATCCGGTGTATATATTGGAAACCTATAACACTATGCGCCCTTTGCTATGTTACCTCATCCTGCCGGCTTTAACGCTGGCTGCCTGCCAGGCAAATATGGCACACAAAGAAAAGGCCGATCAATCCACTTCTGCCTATGAAGTGGCGGCAGATTCCACACAGTTCTCTAATGACATTGCAGCACTTAATTCTCCTTCGAGGAAAAGAATACGAACGGCAGATGTGCGATGCCGTGTAAGCAATGTATTCAATGCCACTTCAGCACTGGAGCATGCCGTATTAGGTATGAATGGCGTAATAGTTGAAAGTTCGATGCGCAATTCTTTCGGTCAGTTGAGTGAAGCGCCTTACAGCGCAGATTCACTGAAACGCATACAACTCTACAGCCCTACTGCCTATCTCACTTTGCGGGTACCCGCTGCCGGCCTTGATTCCATTGTTCGTATTCTCACCTCCATGTCTTCTTTCATTGAATCCCGTACGCTGAAGGAGGAGGATAAAACATTGGATTATCTTTCCAATGCATTAAAGAACAAAGACACCGAAGAGCATGTGAATGAGGTTACTCCCGGGAAAAAAAACACGCCTCTGGATGTTGCTGCTTACCAGGATGCGAAAAGAAACCTGGCCATTGACCGCAAGATCATCAACCTCGGTATCCTGGATGATGTAAACTATGCTACTTTTTCTGTGCAGCTGTTCCAGCCTGAGGTAGCAGATATACAGGTAGTGGTAGATCCCCACAAGGTTGTGCGCGCCGGATTTGGAACGGAGTTCTTAAGCGCAACGGGCGAAGGCGTGGACATCTTCCGGAATGTATTCATTTTCCTGCTACGCTTATGGCCTTTCTGGATAATTGGCGCCATAGGATTGTGGTTGTACAAGCGGAAGCCAGCCACTGTAAAGAGTTAAAAAAACACATGACGGGAACATTTGGCAAGCATGCCCCGGGAAGAGATGTACCATCTTTTTTCCGGGGCTTTTTTATTAATTCTTGGTATTTTACAGTTATGCGCCATTTCTTACCCAACGGACAGGAATTGTTGATCCGCCCGGCCAATGCGGCAGATGCACCCGCACTACTGGCTAATTTTAAGCAGATCACAAAGGAGACGGATTTCCTGTTATCCACTCCATCCGAAGCACAGGCGACAGACCTGCGTGCAGAGCAGCGTTTCATAGAATCATTCGGAGATAACCGCCAGCATTTATTGCTGGTAGCAGAAACGGGCGGACAGATCGTAGGCACCGTAAGCGTGCGCCAGGGCGCTTTTCGCAAGCAGCAGCATATGGGGGAGATGGGTATTGCCGTGCAGCATGCCTACCGGAACCTGGGGATAGGGCGGCGCTTGATGACGGCCATGCTGCGCTGGGCCGAGGCGCATCCTTTCATCACGACTATTTATTTTAATGTGATGGCTAATAATGAGAAAGCCATACAGCTATACCGTAACTTTGACTTTATGGAATGCGGCCGTTTGCCTGGGGGGATCCATCAGCCTGACGGCAGTTATGTAGACCTGATCATGATGTATAAGAAAATAAAGCATAGCTGACAGCTATCATCTGATTAACCGATACTATGCAAACCTACACAGGAAAATATTATAACGGCCAGACCGATACTTCCGTAGACGCCGAAATAACGTTAACGGCTAAACAAATTACTATCAGCATCCGGGATGCACAGGGAACAGCCAGGCAGGTACACTGGTTCTGGGAGCAGGTAAGGCAGGGCAAAGGCAATGCAGGCACCGTGCTGGAATATCCTGGTTATCCTGCTCAACGCATCACTGTACACGCGCTTACCTTTGCAGATGCTGCTGCATTTTATCTGGAACGTGAAAAGAAGCCCGGCTTTTTTGCCAACAAAGGACGGCTGATTGTTGGCTCCATATTTTTGTTCTTAGTTACCTTACTGGCGCTGGTATATTTCTGGTTCATTCCCTTCCTGGCGGTTCGCATTGCCAATAATGTGCCCATCAGCTATGAGGAAAAGCTGGGGCAGAGCAGTTATGATGCACTGATCAATGAATACAAGGTGAATCCGGAAGCCACAAAGCTGGTGAATGAATTTTTTCAGCAGATGAAAGTGCAGACCCCATACGCCATAGACATCACGGTAGTGGAGGATAAACAGTCCAATGCTTTTGCACTGCCGGGCGGCCATATTATCGTGTATGACCAGTTGCTGAGGGAGATGAAGCATTATGAGGAGCTGGCCGCATTGTTGTCGCATGAGTATGCGCATGTTGAAGAGAAGCATACTACCAAGACCATTTTTCGCAGCATGGGAACGTATATGTTCATTTCATTACTATTTGGCGACCTGGGAGGAGCGGGAGCCGTGGTGGTGGAAAATGCCAACAGCCTGAAAAGCCTGCAGTATTCACGCCGCCTGGAGAAGGCAGCAGACCTTTACGGGCTGCATCTGCTGCAGGAAAGAAATATCGATCCCCATGGATTTGAATGGCTGTTCAATACCCTGAAACAGCAGAACAGTCTGCAACCTTCGGAATGGCTCAGCAGCCATCCGGACCTGGATAACCGCATCCGGTATATTAGCCGTGAGATGCGGCCAGGCCCTGCTGTCACCGATAGCACTTTGTTGCGTATCTTTATATCATTAAAACAGTAAGATGCAACGATATGACCGCCAGATAAGACTGGAAGGATTTGGAAAAGAAAAGCAACGGCGGCTGGGCGCATCCAGCGCGCTGGTGATCGGCGCAGGAGGCCTTGGCGTACCGGTGCTGCAATACCTGACTGCCATGGGCATCGGGAAGCTGGGCATCGTGGAGCAGGATAATGTGTCCATCACCAACCTGCAACGCCAGGTGATTTATACTACCGACGATGAGGGCAAGCCTAAACTGCAGGCTGCCGTGAAGCGATTGCAGCAACTGAACCCGGAAGTGAAATTTGTGCTGCATCCTAATTTCCTCCTGCCGGATAATGCTTTGTCTGTTATAGCGCCCTATGATATTGTAATAGACTGCACAGATAATTTCGGTACACGTTACCTGGTGAATGATGCCTGTGTGATACTGAATAAGCCTTTTGTATACGGGGCTATTTACAAATATGAAGGACAGGTCAGTGTATTTAATTATAAAGGCAGCGCTACTTACCGTTGTCTCTTCCCCGAAGCGCCGCAGGCGGGCGATATGCTCAATTGCAGCGAGATAGGGGTATTAGGCGTACTGCCAGGTATCATCGGCTGCTACCAGGCCAATGAAGCGGTGAAAGTGCTTTGCGATATCGGCGTACCACTGGCCAATCAGTTGTTAACGATCGATACTTTGTATAATACCCATCATATTTTTGAAGTGAAGCCTGTTCCCGGTAATCACAGTATTGAAGCCTTGCTGCCGGATTATGAGCAGGGTGTGTGCGATACCCGCAGTGTGCAAAGCCTCAGTGTACATCAGCTACAGCAATGGCTGGATACGGGTAAACAGTTTCAGCTGCTGGATGTTAGGGAAATGGAGGAATGGGAGATTTGTCATATTCCGCAGGCTAATCATATTCCCATGCGGACTGTTATGAATGCATTACCGCAATTGCAGTTGTCGCCTGGTATGCCAGTAGCGGTGTTATGTCATCATGGTATGCGGAGCAAGATGGTGGCACAGCAGTTAGTGGCGGCGGGGTTTGAAGCGGTGTATAATGTGGAAGGGGGGATTCATGCGTGGGCGCAGGAGATAGATGAGGAGATGATGACTTATTAGGGGGTATGTGATGGCGGTGTTGAGATTGTGTGAGGGTGAGCGTGTTAACGAGGCATTAAGAAATTAATTATTCAGGATGGATTAATATCGCGTTGAATTGTTAACCGATGGAATTACCTTTTTTTGGTAATTCTTGTTTTTATGTTTAACTTCATTGCGAACATTAATGGAAATTGTTTTTAAAAGCCTGGAGCTGGAAAATATATTCAGAACAGGAAAGGAAACCGGAAAGCCGAAATATGGACAGCATATTATAAAGGCTTTCGTAAAAGTGGTGGTTATTCTAAAAAGAGCGCCTAATACTACGCTCTTAAGCAAAATGAGGAGCCTTCATTTTGAAGCCTTGAAGCATGAGCTTAGAGGCTACCATTCTGTAAGGGTAAATGACCAGTATCGGCTTATTTTTAAGATAGAAAAAAAAGGCTTGAAAGTAAAGATTACAGTGGAGACAATTGAAATCTACTCTCTTGAGGATTATCATTGAAACATGCGCAAAATGTATAGTGAAAATATAGTTTTAGGTAAAAATGGTCAGCCGATCCATTCTAAAATCGCTATTCACCCTGGTGAAGTGTTGAAGGATGAAGTTGAGGCACGTAGTTTAATAAAGAAAGAATTTGCCGCAGCAATTGAATTGTTACCACAGCATTTAAGTGAGTTATTTGCTGGAAAGCGTAACATTACGGCGGCTTTGGCTATTAAACTGGAGGAAGTTTTAGATATTGATGCTGAATTCTGGCTGCATCTGCAAAATGAGCATGATCTAACAATAGTAAGAAATAAGAAAAAGGCGACTCAAAAGAGCCGGCAGTAGTAATTACCCTCCTATCTCCGACATACTCACCATCTTCTCATTATCCTTTTCTGCTTCAAATCCATTGGCAAAACGGCGATAGATCGCCTGCTGCACCTCTTGCATCAGATACTCATCTGTTGCGCCTGTACGAAGCAGGTCTCTCACATTAATGGCATCTTTTCCGTACAAGCAAGTCTTTAAGCCGCCGGTGGGCGTAATGCGGATACGGTTGCAGCTGCCGCAGAAAGTACGGCTGTAAGCGGGTATTACACCAATCTGGCCCAGGTGGCCGGGAACATGATAATTAATGGAAGTGGCATTAGGTGCATCTGCCATTTTTTCCAGCGGGTATACAGCGCGGATGTTGTTCAGTATATGTTCATAGTTCCACAGCGGACCGGAGAAGGTCTTGCCGTGGCCATTAAAAGGCATTTCTTCTATAAAGCGTACGGAAACGGGATAGTCGCGGGTAAGGGCTGCAAAATCCAGTAATTCTTCAGTATTAACACCATCCATCACCACCACGTTGATCTTCAACTTCATGTCATGTTCCAGCAGGGAATGGAAGGTAGCTATTACCGCCTCGAACTCATCACGAAATGTGATCAGTTTGAATTTATCGCGCTGGAGGGTGTCCAGGCTCAGATTGATGTTACGGATGCCAAGGGACTGCAGGGCCGGGATGAAGGAACGGGTGAGTACGCCATTGGTGGTAATGGAGATCTGATCTATACCAGGTGTGGCCGACAGCTTTTCGAGCAGGTGGAGCAGGTCTTTTCTGAGGAAAGGCTCTCCGCCGGTGATGCGCACTTTGCTCACGCCTTCGGCAGCCAGGAGCTGCATCAGGTGGAGGATCTCCTCGTAGGTAAGCAGCTCACGGCGTTGCAGGAACTGCATATGCTCAGGCATGCAGTAGGTACAGCGCAGGTTGCAGCGGTCTGTAACCGCCAGCCTTACGTAGTTGATCGTACGGTTGTGTGCGTCTTTTAGCATTCCATTCAGCAGTTATGCCCGGCCAGGGGATTGTCAAAGGCCTGGCTGTCATCCTCATCACGCTGGGTGAGGCATTTAAAATCTTTCTCCACCAGTATTGTAAGCAGGGAGCCGTCTGCGTTGGGCAGTTCTGCTTCGATGCCTACCTGGTCTGTTTCGGTCCATTGCTTTACCTGCTGTTGTGGTAGTGAGAGATGGAGGCCGAAGGCTTCCAGCTTAACGGTGGCGTTGGCAATATCCTTGGCCTTTATACAGAAATGAAGGGCCTGCGCCCCTATTATGGTGTCTGCTTCCACTCTCCCGGTCTGTTGCAGGGCACTGATGTCCTGTTTATCGAGCCGGTAACGGATGGTATTTCCCCTGATCCTGATCTTCATGTTGTTCAATGCTCGTGATATCCAAAAATACTACTTTAGACAGGGTATATTGTAGTTTTAATGCAATAATTTGCAGTAGCGTATGAAAGTGTTATTATTTGGCATAGCAAAAGATATCGCCGGGGCCCCGGTGATCCAGGTGGATGCACCTGTTGAGCAGGTAGCTGCCCTGAGGGAGTACCTGTATGGCCGGTATCCGCGCCTGCGGGACCTGCGCTCCTGCATGATCGCCGTGAACAAAGTATATGCTGCAGACGGCGATGCCCTGCAGCCGGGTGATGAAATAGCCGTAATACCGCCGGTAAGCGGAGGATGACCTATGGACTTATTAGTAGAAATAAAAGACAGTATTACCGTACAGGAAGCGGTTGATTTTGTAGAATCACCCTCCTGCGGAGGAGTAGCCGTTTTTATAGGCACGGTCAGGAACCAAACGAAGGGGAAAAGCGTACAAAAGCTTTATTTTGAATGCTATACGCCCATGGCGCTGCAGGAAATGGAGAAGATAGCCCGCCATATCCAGCAGGAAATGGGTATCCAAAGAATAGCCATTTTACATGTAAGCGGGGAAAAGCTGCCGGGAGAGACCGTAGTAGTGATAGCCGCCGCAGCGCCGCACCGGGGAGCTGCATTCATTGCCTGCCAGTATGCGATAGATACGCTGAAAGAGACGGTTCCCATCTGGAAAAAGGAATATTTTGAGGATGGAGAAGTATGGGTAGCGGCGCACCCCTGATTATCTGATCAACTTAATGGCTTCCTGCATTTCTTCCGGTGTATTGGCATTGAACTGCTCCCCTGCATAGGGATTTTCCAACACTTGTATATCGGTTTGTAACAAAGCTTTACGCGGGCATGACTTGCCTGTTGCCACACTTTGCGCCAGTACTTCGAGGCCGCGGGGCTCCCATATGGCAATTAATGGCTCGGGCAGATGGTTCACCGGGCTGATAAAGGCGGTAGCCGCTTTTTCCGGGTTGCGGAAGGAAGCCAGGTATTCCAGGCTTTGATGGCTGATGAGGGGAAGATCACAGGCCAGTACGAACCAGGCCGTTCCCGGATAAGCAGCGCTTGCGCTCAGCAAGCCGGTGGCCGGTCCGCCGCCGGGAACGCTATCAGGAATAAGGGGAGCGGCGCCTGCAAAAATGGCTTCCTGGTCGGGCCTGCAGGAGATATAGACCTCCGGTACGATGCCCTGCAGCAGTGTAAGCAGGTATTGCCATTGCGGTACGCCATGATAGGAAATATTGCTTTTATCCTGCTGCATGCGGGTACTATAGCCGCCGCATAATATGAGCCCTTTTAATTCCATACTACTAAGGTACTAATACATCGCGTTTTCCGCCGGTTTTACTGATCAATTTGGTTTCACGGATGATCATCTCATGGGTGAAGGCCTTACACATATCGTATACCGTGAGGGCTGCCACGCTTGCGCCCGTGAGGGCTTCCATTTCCACACCGGTTTTGCCGGTGGTTTTTACGGTGCAGCGGATCAGGGCTTCTTCATTCACCAGCTGGATCTCTACGCTGCAGTTGTCCAGCAACAGGGTATGGCAGAGGGGAATCAGCTCCGGTGTTTTCTTTGCCGCCATGATACCGGCGATGATGGCAGTCTGAAACACGGCTCCCTTGCGGGTATTGATATCCCCACCGCTGAACTCGCGACGTATGACCTCAGGCAGCCATACACGGCTTTCGGCGATGGCTACACGAATAGTACTGCTCTTGTCACTGATGTCTACCATGGACGGCTGGTTCTTCTCATCCAGATGAGAGAACTGCTGAGGGGTTGATGTATTGGACATAATGCGATAAATTTACACAAAAGCTTCAAGCTGTCAGCTACAAGCTCCAAGCAGTTGCAGAATGTTTCTTGTAGCTTGTAGCTTGTAGCTTGCGGCTTGTAGCTATTTTTCATAAAGTTAACACAATGCTACTAGATGTATCTACTGCTTATGCTGCTGTGATGAAGTCGGTACGCGACCTGGGCGCCGAGCAGGTGCCATTTATGGACGCCATAGGCAGGATATTGCGCGAGCCTGTAGTGGCGGACCGCCCCTTTCCTCCCTTTAACCGGGTAACCATGGATGGGATTGCCATTAACTTCGGGGAAAGCTATGCCAAAGGACAAACCATTTTCGGCGTGGAAGATCTGCAGGCTGCTGGCATGCCCGGCAAACAATTATCCAATATGGCTAATTGCCTCGAAGTGATGACCGGGGCAGTATTGCCGGAACTGACAGATACCGTCATACCCTATGAACATCTGCAGCCCTCAGAGCACGAAGGCTTCCGCCGTTTTACCATTACACAGCCCGTGGCGCCGCAGCAGAATATACACTGGGAGGGAATGGATGTAGGAGCCGGACAAACCCTGATTGTTTCTGGCACCCGGATAACAGCGGCAGAGATCGGCGTGCTGGCCACGGTTGGCAAGTATCGCGTGAAAGTAGGCCGCCTGCCCAAAGTGGCGATCATCTCTACCGGTGATGAACTGGTACCGGTGACAGATACGCCCGCTCCTCACCAGATACGTACCTCCAATATGTGGAGCCTGGCCGCTTCGCTGCGTGAGCTGGGCATCCGGGCAGATTGTCATCATGTAGAAGATAATAAGCAGGCCATTGTTGAATTATTGACATCCCTGCGGGATGCAGATATATGGATCTGCTCCGGCGCGGTATCTGCGGGTAAGTTTGATCATCTGCCGCAAATACTGGAAGAGCTGGGCATGCAACGCATTTTTCATAAAGTGGAACAACGTCCCGGTAAACCTTTGCTGTTTGGCGTGATCCATGAAGGGCCGGTGGTATTTGCGCTTCCGGGCAATCCCGTGTCGGGCTTTATGTGTTACTACCGTTATGTGCAACCCTGGATACTGACTGCAATGGGACAGGAACCGCCCGCACCCTCCTATGCTGTGCTGGGAGCTGATATATTGTTTGATAAACCGATGACCTACTTTTTGCCTGTACAATTACAGGCGCAGGCTTCCGGGCAATGGAAAGCCATACCGCATGCCTATCACGGCTCTGGTGATCTTGCGAGTTTGCTGAAAGCAGATGCGTTTATGGAACTGCCGCCTGAGCAGGATAAGTTTAAGGAAGGAGAGCAGTACCCGGTGTGGAAATTCAGGTAAAGAGCTGCAAGCCTCAAGCGATGTCGTGTCAGGTCGATAACGTTTACTATCGGCTAATACTTGCATCTTGTAGCTTTCAGCTAATATTAAACTTCATCGACATTTCATCGTCTTAACATGAAACCCTTTTTTTCATGGCGCTGGTATCCGATAAATTACAGATGCAACACCTGGCCTGGCGCGCCGGGTTTGGAGAACCACTCCCCCTTATACTTTCATGGACGGATCAACGCCGTAAACAAACTGTACATCATGTACTGAATGGCCCTAAAAAACAGTCATTGATCCCCGTTGAAGTGATCAGCGCAACCGAGCTGCCGGATTATAAGAAAGTAAAAGATATGAGTGCGGAAGAACGCAAGCAGGTGCGTAAAATGAACACCCAGGGTGTGAAAGAGCTTAACCTGGCCTGGCTGCAAACCATGATCAGCAGCGAACATCCGCTGAGAGAAAAAATGGCGCTGTTCTGGCACGGGCATTTTGCCTGCCGTACGCAGAACGTGATCTATAATCAGCAATTGCTGCAGGTAGTACGCGAAAATGCGCTGGGCAATTTCGGCGATCTGCTGAGCGCTGTGTCTAAAACACCAGCCATGCTGCAGTTCCTGAATAACCAGCAGAACCGCAAACAGCATCCTAACGAGAACTTCGCCCGCGAAGTGATGGAACTCTTTACCATGGGACGTGGTAATTACACCGAACAGGATGTGAAGGAAGCTGCCAGGGCCTTTACCGGATGGGGATTTGACGGCGATGGTCAATTCGTTTTCCGGGAACGTGTGCATGACGATGGTGAGAAAACCGTATTAGGTAAAACAGGACGTTTTAACGGCGATGATATGCTGAAGATCTTACTGGAACATCGTCAAACTGCCCGTTATATTACCGGGAAGATCTATCGCTACTTTGTTGATGATGTGCAGCTAGATGAGGATCGTTTAGCAACACTGTCTGATAAATTCTATCAATCCGGTTATGATATTGCCGGTCTGATGAAAGAGATCTTCATGTCAGATTGGTTCTATGATACGCAGCATGTAGGCAGCCGTATTAAACCACCGGTAGAATTGCTGGTAGGTATGCGTCGCGCCATCCCCATGGAGTTTGAGCGGGAAGAAACAATGCTGTTGTTTGAAGGCCTGTTGGGACAAGTGCTGTTCTATCCGCCCAATGTGGCAGGATGGCCCGGTGGCCGTAGCTGGATAGACAGTTCCAGTTTAATGTTCCGTCTACGCCTGCCGCAGGTGATATTATACTCGCAGGAATTGAACGCCCGCCCGAAAGAGATCACGCCGGAGATGGGAGAAGGCGCACGTTATAAGATGACATTGGAACTCAATGAAAGCCTGCGGAAATTATATGCCCGCCGCGTAAACGCACGGATCAACTGGCAGCCTTACCTGGATGCCTTCAAAGACATTCCGCGTGAACGCCTGGCAGATGAAATAGCCGGTGCATTGCTGATGAAAAATGCGAACGCCAATAAATCCCTGCTGGATAAATACGCGGATGCATCTTCGCGTGAGAACTATATCAAGACAGTGACCATAGATGTGATGAGCACACCTGAATACCAATTGTGTTAAACCTAATCCGATCATTATGCTGATACTTAACAGACGCCGTTTTCTGCAGGTGGGTTCACTGGCTTCGGCCGCCGCTATGATGCCCAAATTCCTGAAAGCATTTGAAAAAGGACAGCTGGTGCCGCCAGGCAATAAAGTACTGGTGGTAATACAGCTCTCCGGCGGTAATGACGGATTGAATACCGTGATCCCTTACCGTAACGATATTTACTATAAGATGCGCCCTGCCTTAGGTATTAAACGCGAGGCTGCGCTTTCGCTCACTGATGAAATGGGCCTGCATCCTTCGCTGACGGGCTTAAAGGGACTATATGATGATGGCGCCATGGGGATACTGAACAATGTAGGGTATCCTAATCCTGACAGAAGCCATTTCCGCTCTATGGACATCTGGCATTCTGCCAGCAATGCACAGGATTACTGGAGCACCGGCTGGATAGGACGTTATCTCGATGCACAATGTAAGGGATGCGATAAACCTACGCAGGCGCTGGAAATAGATGATACTTTGAGCCTGGCCATGAAAGGAGAAGCCGCTAAAGGCCTGGCATTTGTAGATCCCAACAGGTTGTATAATACCAGCAATGAAGCCTATTTCAGGGACCTGATGCGTACGCATGAACAAGCGCATGATGAGCACCATAATGTAGATTACCTGTACAAGACCATGGCGGAAACTATTTCTTCCGCATCCTACATACAACAGCAGTTCAAAACGTACCGCTCTTCCGAAAGCTATCCCAATTCCGCATTAGGCAAGAATATGAAGGTGATCGCAGAGCTGATCATGTCTGATATCAATACCAAGGTATACTATGTGTCGCATGGTAGCTTTGATACGCACGTTGGTCAGCAGGGACAGCAGGAAAGACTGTTCAAACAACTGGATGAGGCAGTGTCTGTATTTGTAAATGACCTGAAAAAGAACAACCGTTTCCAGGATGTAGTGGTGATGACCTTCTCTGAATTTGGCCGTCGTGTGGGCCAGAATGCCAGCGGTGGTACAGATCACGGCACTGCCAATAATATGTTCCTGATCGGCGGTGGATTGCAGCGTAAAGGATTGTTGAATGAAGGGCCTGATCTTACTAATCTCTCAGAAGGTGATCTGCAGTATAAGGTGGATTTCAAATGTGTGTATGCTACCCTGCTGAACAAGTGGCTGACGGCAGATGATAAAGATATCCTGAAGCAGCAATATGCCTACCTAGATTTTATCTGATGGTTACAACAAACGGACGCGATCATCATCCGCGCTGCTTTACCATGTGAATGGCCGGGGCCGGTGTAAAAGCGGGTTTCAGCTATGGCGAAACAGACGACTTCAGTTATAATATTGTAAAAGATCCGGTACACGTGCATGATTTTCAGGCTACCTTGTTGTATCTTATGGGCATAGATCATGAAAGACTGACGTATAAATTCCAGGGCCGGCGCTTCCGCCTGACAGACGTGGAGGGCAAAGTGGTAAAGGATCTCCTGGCTTAAACTAATAACCTGTAATCTAAATTCCATGCAATCCAACAGAAGAGATTTTATCAAAAATGCTGCCATGGCTTCTGCAATAGCCGTAGCAAAACCTGTAGCGGGTTTTTCCATCCTGCATAAAGACCTGGAGCCGGATGTGGTAACCATCGGACATGGCTCCTATACATATAAAGCAGACAAACAGTGGGCAAAGATCAGCGTAAATAATACGCCGTTGTTCAACTGTCATGAGATGGTGCAGGACAGTAAAGGACGTTTGATCATGCTGGGCGATAGTACCCGTAACAATATCCTCATCTTCGATAAATCAGGTAAGCTGCTGGATTACTGGGGCAGCGCATTTCCCGGTGGGCATGGTTTGACGATCTCCAAAGAAGGCGGAGAAGATTTCCTGTTCATCACCGATTGCGGCTGGTACCAGGACAGAACAGGCGCTTCGCAGCGCCAGGCTGGTCAGGTAGTAAAAACAGATCTGAACGGACGCCTGATCTTTGCTATCGGGCATCCGCGTACTATCGGCATCTATAAGGATGATGAGTATTTCCAGCCTACGGAAACTGCCATTGCACCAAACGGCGATATCTATGTGGCAGATGGTTATGGCTCAGATTATATCATTCAATACAACAGCAAAGGTCAGTATATCCGCCACTTTGGCGGGCATCATAATGCCAATAAAGCGCATAACCTGCTGAATGCACATGGAGTGGCAATTGACAATCGTGATAAGAATAACCCGGTGCTGATCTGTACTTCACGTGAAGAGAATTGTTTTAAAGTGTTCACGCTGGATGGAAAATTCATTAAGCAGATAGATATGCCGGGCATGTACGTATGCCGTGCTGTAATAAATGATCATCAATTGTATGCGGGTGTTTGTTGGTCTAAAGATGCTAATGGTAAACGCTTTGATAACTCCGGTTTTGTAACCATACTGGATGGGGAGAACAAGGTAGTGTCCAACCCGGGCGGGGCTGCACCTGTGTATAAGAACGGCGTGCTGCAACCTACTTTGCAGGCAGCCAATCCTGTTTTCCAGCATGGCCATGACGTATGTGTGGATGATGAGAAGAACCTGTACGTATGCCAGTGGAATGCCAACCATACTGCCCCTGTTAAATTAACCCGTGTGTAATGCTGCTGGAAATTTTTACGTTTACGGGAAGCTTGCCGAGGAAAAGTGATAGTATTTTAACAAAAAGCGGAGGGAGCAAGGAAGAGCAAGGATAGAGCAAGGATACTGCAAGGATAAAGCAAGGAGAAGGTAGGTAAAATAGTATGGAAAAAAGGCAGGGGGTATGTGGAGGGTATATGGAAGGTATGTGGAGGGTATATGGAAGATATAAAACAAAAGGGCCGTCGCTTTGTCAGCGGCGGCCCTTTTTAAGGTGCGCCCGGCATGATTATAAACTTGAAGGTGTGAGTCCTTTACGGGCCTTGATAGTGGGAACCGTTAGCTCAAGGCAAGGGTGTCCACCGTGAGGTGGAATCTGAAGGAAGCCGGCGGCAAAGTCCTGGTTCGACGAACAGAAACTGCATATAAGGCAATAAGTGATGGACGAGGCTGCCTAACAAGTCAAAGTCCGATACTATCCGGAATCACTGGTTGTAAATGCAGCGAACACATGGGATGAAGGTGTATGATCTTACCCGGGGAGATCTGTAAAGCCGCTGCTGGAGGGAGACGCGCGTCCTGAAGGGGCAATGAATGGCAGAGATGCTGTTACAGGTTTTACAGAAGTCAGCTCTGGTCGTAGTACCTGAAGCCCAGTCAGGGAAGGGCCAGACATCAGAAGCTGCGGAGTAAAACTGGAACTGGAACAGTCGTTAGGAAAGCAGAAAATCTGCCTGAAGGCAGGGCTATATTAAGATGGTAAGGCCTGAAGCCTGAGAGCATTAATAAGTGCTGAGCAACTGTTATGAAAGAAGGGAAGAAACAAAGCGGACAGAAAAAAAAAATGCAGGAGTTGATGGAATTACTGGAACGTATACTGGATAGCCGTAACGTACGCCGTGCCTACGAACAAGTACTGGCGAACAAAGGCAGCGGTGGAGTAGATGGGATAGAGATCGAAGGATTTACATCTCATGTACAAGCCGCATGGTCATCGGTTAAAACAGCGATACAGGAAGGAGTTTACCAACCATCCGCAGTAAGGAAAGTTGAGATGCCGAAACCGTCAGGAGGGACAAGGATATTGGGCATCCCCACCTTACAGGATCGGCTGATCCAACAAGCCATAGCGCAGCAGCTAACGATTGTCTATGATGGTACGTTCAGCCAAAGCAGCTATGGGTTCAGGCCAGGCCGCAATGCACACCAGGCCTTAGTGCAGGCCCGCCAGTACGTAAACGCAGGCTACAGTCATGTAGTAGACATAGACATGGCGCAGTTCTTTGACCGTGTGAACCATGACTATCTAATGAACTTGCTAAGCGAACGGGTAAAGGATAAGCGGGTATTAAAGCTAATCCACCGTTACTTGAAAGCAGGAGCAATGATAGATGGCATAGCAACGGTCAACACGGAAGGTACCCCACAAGGCGGCCCTCTCAGCCCGATATTGTCCAATATATTGTTGGATAGACTGGACAAAGAACTAGAAAGCCGCGGACATCGTTTTGTGCGATATGCGGATGATCTATGCGTGTTTGTAAAAAGCAAGCGAAGTGCGGAACGGGTACTGTTAAGTGTAAGTTGTTACATTGAAAAGGAGCTGAAACTGGAAGTAAACCGATCCAAAAGCGTGGCGACACGTCCGTGGAGAAGTAAACTGCTGGGCTACAGTTTCTACCACAAGAAAGGGGAAAAGGGCTTGTCAATTGCAAAAAGCAGTATAGCAAAGTATAAGTCGAAAGTCCGGTCAATTACCTCAAGAAGCAAACCACGCGCAATGTACAAGCGCTACGAGATGCTTGGTAAGTTAAACCGAGGCTGGGCACAATACTTCAAACTGAATGAGGCAAAGAGCCAGTTTAGGAACCTAGATGAATGGGTACGCTGCCGCATCAGGCAATGCTACTGGAAACAATGGAGATTACCTTCGACCCGTGTGGGAATGTTAGTCAGATTGGGGACGCCCGAATGGCTGGCATACCAATGGGGCAACACCCGAAAGGGCTACTGGCGGATAAGCCATAGCCCAATACTGCAAAGGGCACTGAACAGTTCCTTATTAAAGAGAGAAGGGTACTTACCTCTCACAGAGTTAAGCACCCTTCCTACAAAGTTATTCTGATGTGCCGCCGTATACGGAACCGTACGTACGGTGGCTGGAGGGGACAGGTAGCGAACTAATCGCTACCTTCCTACTCAATTAGTGTCGTTTTTGATCCCTTTTAATGTCGCATATGCCCGATTGAAGCATCATTTAGGACGTAGCCAACATGAAATAAAGGTAAATAGCTGTAGGAATATCAGTTCTCCGGATTTGTTCCAAGGCTTTTTGTCCATTCATCTCTATATGCTTTTTGTTGATCGAAAGTACCAATCATACCGATGTCTTCTGTCGGACCTAAAATATTGACCAAGTCTTCCTTTCGACCTTGTAATCCCATCACTGTCTTATAGGCCATCAAGCTACCAGATGACATACCGGAAGGATAGACATCTATTCTTGCTCCTTCACAGAGCAGAA
>Ga0102592_1002526_pt1 | contig 15763 bp, 15 predicted proteins | sample AraplaCol_mMF_r2_FD_76861 | JGI IMG/M metagenome (GOLD analysis project Ga0102592, IMG submission 76861) | Arabidopsis root microbial communities from North Carolina, USA - plate scrape MF_Col_mMF_r2 (SPADES assembly) (version 2) | ecosystem: Host-associated > Plants > Roots > Endosphere...
GGGGAATGTAGGTGTCCAGGGCTTCGGCGAGCTTGAAGATCGCGCCTTCGCCGAGTTCGCCCTTGTCGCCTTCCATGGCCAGCTTTGCCGAGCCATGGATGATGGGGGTCTTGTCGCCGGGGAAGTCGTACTTGTCCAGCAGTTCGCGCACTTCCATTTCAACGAGCTCGAGCAGTTCGGCGTCGTCGACCATGTCGCACTTGTTCAGGAACACGATGATGTAAGGAACACCCACCTGGCGGGCCAGCAGGATGTGCTCACGGGTCTGGGGCATGGGGCCGTCGGCGGCCGAGCACACCAGGATCGCGCCGTCCATCTGGGCGGCGCCGGTGATCATGTTCTTCACATAGTCGGCGTGGCCTGGGCAGTCCACGTGGGCGTAGTGGCGGGTGGCCGTTTCGTATTCAACGTGGGCGGTGTTGATGGTGATGCCGCGCGCTTTTTCTTCGGGCGCCGCGTCAATTTGGTCGTAACCCTTGGCTTCGCCGCCGAACTTGGCCGCCAGCACCGTGGTGATTGCCGCCGTCAGCGTCGTCTTGCCATGGTCCACGTGGCCGATCGTGCCAACGTTGACGTGCGGCTTGGTCCGCTCAAATTTGCCTTTTGCCATTTTTTCAACTCCAGAAATTTATAAAGAGTTACAAAACCAGTGAATCACTACCGCCGGCCGCAGCACCTTGCATGCTGCGCCGGCTCAAAATTGGTGCCCTTTGCGGGAATCGGACCCGCGACCTCTCCCTTACCAAGGGAGTGCTCTACCACTGAGCCAAAAGGGCTTAAATTCTTCAAAAAGTCAAACGACTTCAATCCCACCGCAATCCAACGCAAGACCAACCAACAGAGCCCGCAAACACCACAAAACCGCGGTTTTGTGGAGCGGGAGACGGGAATCGAACCCGCGTCATTAGCTTGGAAGGCTAGGGTTCTACCATTGAACTACTCCCGCGCAGCTCTGCCAATTCAACTCACATCAAACCACTCACAGTCCAAAACCCGCTTTTCGCGACTGCCTTGCACTGGCCGCTTGCCAAAAATCAACAAAAATCTGGTGGATGAGGCTGGATTCGAACCAGCGTAGGCGTTAGCCAACAGATTTACAGTCTGCCCCCTTTAGCCACTCGGGCACCCATCCTTCAAGCGAACCTCGGATTATGCCACGGTTTTATGTCGGACGGAATCCCTGGGTATCGCAAAAAGCATTAAAAATTGACGCCCGTGAGCTTGTAGGCCCGGCAGCAGACATTTGCCTCGCAAACTAGCCGAGATTGCCGCGTCCAGCCGCCTTCGGGCATGATGACGTACGCCCCGAGCCCCTGCCCAAGACGCGGATATTGCGCCGCTTTGCTTCATCAAGCGACCTTCTCTCCAAATACCTCATGAGCACTCCGCCCCCAACTTCATCGCCGCCCGATTCATCGTCCCAGCGCCGGGTCAACCTGGCTCTGCAGGGCGGCGGCTCCCACGGCGCCTTCACCTGGGGTGTCCTGGACGCCCTGCTGCAGGACGAACGCATCGAATTCGACGGCATCAGCGGCGCCAGCGCGGGCGCAGTCAATGCCGTGGCGCTGGCGCACGGATTTGCCGTCGCGGCGCACAAAGACAGCGGAACCCCCAATCCCCGGGAGGCGGCCCGGGCGTCGCTGGCGCGGATCTGGCAGGGCGTGGCCGCCATGGGCAGCCTGGGATCCATGGCCGACGGGATCAGCAAGATGCTGCTTGGCGGCTGGCCTTCCGACAAAGTGAGCGCAAACTTTTTCGGCAATGCGATGAGTCAATGGCTGTCGCCTTACCAAGCCAACCCACTGGACATCAACCCCCTGCGCAAGCTGCTACAAGCTGAAATCGACTTTCCCGCTATTGCCGCCCTTCAACTGCCCAAGGCTTTTGTATCCGCGACGCATGTGAACACAGGCCAGGCCGAAATCTTTTCGGGCAAACGCCTGACATTGCAGGCCGTGATGGCTTCCACCTGCCTGCCCACGCTGTTCCAGGCGGTGGAAATTGGCGGCCAAGCCTACTGGGACGGCGGATTTTCCAGCAATCCGTCCCTGCTGCCCCTGATCAGCGAATGCAGCAGCCGCGACATCATCGTGGTGCAGATCAATCCGCTGCGGCGGCCCGAAATTCCCCACACGCCTCACGACATCATGGACCGGGTGAACGAGCTGACCTTCAACGCCAGCCTGCTGTCCCAGATGCGCACCATCGATTTCATCAACCGCCTGCTGGCGGACGGGCGTCTGCAAGAAGGCGCAAAGTACAAAAGCCTGCTGCTGCACCGTATCGATGGCGGCGAGGCCCTGGAAAACCTGCCTTCGTCGAGCAAGATGTCGGCCGACGGGGCCATGATCGAAAAGCTGTTTGAGATGGGCCAGGGTGCGGCCAAGCGCTGGCTACGCCGCCACTTTGAGGCGCTGGGCCTGCAAAGCACGGTCAATATCCGGCGCGACTACGTGGGCAGCCTCCCCCAGGAGTTCTAACGAGGGGCGCTATCCTCTTGGGTGGGCGTCGCGCCACTCCCTGGCCTGGGAGAAATGGCCGCAGCCGATAAAAGGCAGCGGCGGCCGCAAGGCCGAGAGCGGCGAGGGATGGTTGGCCACCAGCACCTTGTGGCGCTTCATATCAATCAGGGCCCGCTTGCTCTGGGCATGGGAGCCCCACAGCATGAAGACCACCGGATGGTCGCCATCGGACACCTGGCGGATCAGCGTGTCGGTCAACACTTCCCAGCCTTTGCCGGAATGGCTGGCCGGCAGGCCCTCTTCCACCGTGAGGCAGGTATTGAGCAGCAACACACCGTGCGTAGCCCATTTCACCAGGCTGCCGCCGGGCACGGGAAAAGCAGGCGGGGGCGTGCCCAGGTCGCGCTGCAGTTCCTTGAAGATGTTGCGCAGCGAGGGCGGGAAGGCCACACCCGGCGCAACGGAAAAGGCCAGCCCTTCTGCCTGGCCGCGGCCGTGGTACGGGTCCTGGCCCAGGATGACCACGCGCACTTCTTCGGGCGGCGTGAGCTCCAGTGCACGCAATGGCTGGGGCGGAAAAATCACCGCACCTTGCGCGAGCCGGCCCTGCAGGAAATCCAGCAGCTTGCGGCCGGTGGCACTTGCGAAGAAATCCTCAGTGGTGCGGCGCCAGCCCGGCGCCACCGGCCAGTCAGCGGGGTCCGCGCTCAGCAGCTGGTCCGGAGGGTTCATCTGCACCGCCTCCTGGTTTACTTGCCGCTAAACAGCTGCGCCAGCGCCAGGCCCGGCTCATCGGCGCGCATAAAGGCCTCGCCAACCAGGAAGGCATTGACACCGGCATCGCGCATGCGCTTTACGTCGGCCGGCGTGGCGATGCCGGACTCGGTGACCAGCAAGCGGTCCGTCGGCACCTGCGCAAGCATACCCAGCGTGGTGTCCAGGGAGACCTCGAAAGTTTTCAGGTTGCGGTTGTTGATGCCGATCAGCGGCGTCTTGAGCTTGAGCGCGCGTTCCATTTCAGCCTTGTCGTGCACCTCGACCAGAACCGCCATGTCCAGCGACATGGCCAGCGCCTCCAGCGACTTCATCTGCGCATCGTCCAGGCAGGCCGCGATCAGCAGGATGCAGTCGGCGCCCATGACACGCGCTTCGTAGACCTGGTACGGGTCGACCATGAAGTCCTTGCGCAGCACCGGCAGGCTGCACGAGGCCCGGGCCTGCTTCAAGTAGTCGACGCTGCCCTGGAAGAACTGCTTGTCGGTCAGCACTGAGAGGCAGGCCGCGCTGAGCGTGCCGTCGCCTTCGGCATAACTTTGCGCGATGTCGGCCGGGATGAAGTCGGCGCGCAGCACGCCTTTGGACGGGCTGGCTTTTTTGACTTCGGCAATCACCGCGGGCTGGCCTGCCGCGATTTTTGCGCGCAGCGCGCCCACGAAGTCGCGCGTCAGCACGCGTGATTCGGCGTCTTCACGCATCACGTCCAAGGGCTTCTTGCGTATCGCCTCGGCGATTTCCTGGCGTTTGACGGCGATGATTTTGTCGAGGATGTCAGCCATGGTGTTCAGGTCGCAAGTTGTTGGGTGGTGGAAACCAGCTGCTGCAGGCGCGCCTTGGCCGCGCCCGAGGCCAGCGCTTCACGGGCCAGGACTATGCCGGCCTTCATGGAGTCGGCCACATTGGCGGCGTACAGCGCCGCGCCGGCATTGAGGATCACGATGTCGCGCGCCGCGCCGGGCTGGTTGTCCAGCACGCCCAGCAGCATGGCCTTGGACTGCTCGGGCGTTTCCACGCGCAGCGCGCGGTTGCTGGCCATGGGCATGTCGAAGTCTTCGGGGTGGATTTCGTATTCGGTGATCTCGCCGTTCTTGAGCTCACCGACCACCGTGGCCGCGCCCAGGCTGACCTCATCCATGCCATCCTTGCCGTAGACCACCACCGCGTGCTCGGCGCCCAGGCGCTGCAGGGCGCGGACCTGTATGCCGACCAGGTCGGAATGGAACACGCCCATCAGGATGTTGGGCGCGCCGGCCGGGTTGGTCAGCGGACCCAGGATGTTGAAGATGGTGCGCACTCCCAGTTCCTTGCGGATGGGGGCGACGTTTTTCATCGCCGGGTGGTGGTTGGGCGCGAACATAAAGCCCACGCCGACCTGTTCTATGCATTTGGCGATGGCCTCGGGCGAAAGGCCGATATGGATGCCCAGCGATTCAATCACGTCGGCGCTGCCCGACTTGCTGCTGACGCTGCGCCCGCCGTGCTTGCTGACCTTGGCGCCTGCCGCCGCGGCCACAAACATGGAGCAAGTGGAAATATTGAAGGTGTGCGAACCGTCGCCGCCTGTGCCGACGATATCGACCAGGTGGGTCTTGTCGGCCACATGGACCTTGGTGGAGAACTCGCGCATCACCTGCGCGGCGGCGGTGATCTCGCCTATGGTCTCTTTCTTGACGCGCAGGCCGGTGATCAGCGCGGCCATCATCACGGGCGACATCTCGCCGCTCATGATGAGCCGCATGATGTGCAGCATCTCGTCGTGGAAGATCTCGCGGTGCTCAATGGTGCGCTGCAGCGCTTCCTGCGGCGTGATTTTGTGGGTATGGGGCATGGCTTGTCTCGCTTCCTGATGCTTCTTTTACGGGACTGGATGGGATGGCTCAGTTCGCGGGATTATCGGTAAAGGCGAGCTTGAGGCCAAACGCGATGAACATCGCACCGGCCGCGCGGTCCAGCCAGTGCATGCCGCGCTGCACGGCGTCGCGCCTGGCCATCCATGCGGCCGCCACGGCCCAGCCCGAATTGACGGGGATGGCGTTCAGGTTGAACAGCACGCCCAGCAGCACAAAGGCCACCGCCTTGTTTTCGGTGCCCGGCGCGATGAACTGCGGCACAAAGGCGAGGAAAAAGATCGCCACCTTGGGATTGAGCACATTGGTCCAGAAGCCGCCCATAAAAATCGCCTTGAAGGGCTTGGGCGCTTCTGCGGCGGCCGCTGCGGCGAGGTCGGTGGTGGCCTGCGGCGCCCTGGACAGCAAAATCTTCGCGCCTATCCACAGCAGGTAGGCAGCGCCTATCCACTTGAGCACGGTAAAGGCGGTGGCTGAGGTGGCCAGCAACGCTCCCACACCGACGGCTGCGGCAAAAATGTGGACGAAGCAGCCCGCAGTGATGCCCAGGCCGGCAACAATGCCGGCGCGAGCCCCCGAGCGAAGCGAGTTGGTCACGATGTACAGCACGTCGGGCCCCGGCGTCAGGTTCAGCAGCCAGCCGGCCGCGATGAAGAGCAACAGGTGTTGGAAGTCAGGCATGGCGAATCCTTAGGGGCGGAAAAATTCCCGAATCGCAGCAACCGCGCGGTCCACGCCGTCGGCATCCACATCCAGGTGGGTGACAAAACGCAGGCGGTACAGGCCCGTGGCCTGTATGCCCTTGCCGGCCAGGTGCTTGAGCAGGGCCGCGGACTGCTCGCGCGCCGCGCCCGTCAGGTCCACAAACACGATATTGGTTTGCGGCACTTCGACCTGCAGGCCTTCGATGCCGGCCAGGCCGCCGGCCAGGTGCTTGGCCAGCGCGTGGTCCTGGGCAAGGCGTCCGACGTGGTGGTCCAGCGCGTGCGAGGCAGCCGCCGCCAGCATGCCGGCCTGTCGCATACCACCACCCGCCATCTTGCGGATGCGGTGCGCCCGTGCGATGAAATCGCGTGAACCGCACAGGGCCGAACCGACAGGGGCGCCCAGGCCTTTGCTGAAGCAGACGGAGACGCTGTCGAAACACCCGGCGATGCGTTTGGCTTCAGCCAGTGGATTGCTCCCTGTCTGCGCGGCTTGCGCCACAGCTGCATTGAACAGCCGCGCGCCATCGAGGTGGCGGGCCAGACCGTGTTTCTTGGCTAGCGCGGTAGCCTGCTGCACATAGTCAAAGGGCAGCAGCTTGCCGCCCAGGGTATTTTCCAGCGCAAGCAGCCGGGTGCGCGCGAAATGCGCGTCGTCGGGCTTGATCGCCGCCTCGATCTCCGCCAGGGCCAGCGTACCGTCGCTATGGTGGTTTAGCGGCTGCGGTTGCACGCTGCCGAACACCGCCGCGCCGCCGCCTTCCCAGCGGTAGCAATGGGCCATCTGCCCGACGATATATTCGTCGCCGCGCTGGCAGTGGCTCAGGATGGCGCAGAGGTTGCTCTGGGTGCCGGTAGGCACAAAAAGCGCGGCCTCAAAGCCCAGCAGGCCGGCGATTTTTTCCTGCAACGCATTGACGGCCGGGTCGTCGCCGAATACATCGTCGCCCACTGGCGCAGCCAGCATGGCCTCACGCATGGCGGCCGTCGGCCGGGTGACGGTGTCGCTGCGCAGGTCCACAAGGGCTTGGCTCATGCGCTTTGCTCCAGAAAGTTTTTCAGCATGGCGTGGCCGTGTTCGGTAAGGATCGATTCGGGATGGAACTGCACGCCCTGGATGGGCAACTCCTTGTGGCGCACGCCCATGATCTCGCCGTCGTCCGTCCAGGCCGTGACGGCCAGGACCTTGGGGCAGGACGATTTTTCGATCGCCAGCGAGTGGTAGCGGTTGACGACAAACTGCTCGGGAAGGTTGGCGAACACGCCCTCTTGCGTGGTGGTGATCACGCTGGTCTTGCCGTGCATGAGTTGCTGGGCGCGGATGATCTTGCCACCGAAGGCCGCGCCTATGCTCTGGTGGCCCAGGCAGACGCCCAGGATCGGCAGCTTGCCGGCGAAGTACTCGATCGCCGCGACCGAAATGCCGGCCTCGGCCGGCGAGCATGGGCCGGGCGAGACCACCAGCAGGTCGGGCGAGCGTGCGGCAATGTCGGCCACGCTAATCTCGTCATTGCGAAACACTTCGACCTCGGCGCCCAGTTCACCAAAGTACTGAACGATGTTGTAGGTGAAGCTGTCGTAGTTGTCGATCATCAAGAGTTTGCTGCGCTTCATGTTCAGGCCTCCTGGCGCAGGCGTTGGAACTCGCCGCGCTCAAAGTCAATGGATGCGGCGATCATGGCGCGGTAAGCCGCTTCCAGGACAGCCTCGGGGGCGCCGGCCGCGCGGGCCTGGGTGCGCACGCGGTCTACGATGAACTCGATGCGTGCGTTGTCGACGATCTGGTCGGCGCTGCGCTTGATGCGCGCGGCCTGCGCGACGTAAGCGCTGCGCTCTGCGACCAGCGCCACGATGCGGTCGTCGAGTGCATCGATATTGCGGCGCACGTCGGCCATGGTCCGGCAGTGCTCAACGGATGGACGGTCTGTGGCGCTCATTCCAGACCCTCCTCAACCAGCTCGGAGGCCCGCAGCAGAGCGCGCGCCTTGGCTTCGGTTTCTTTCCATTCGAGCTCTGCCACCGAATCGGCCACCACACCGGCCGCCGCCTGCACATACAGCGTCTGGTCTTTGATGATGCCGGTGCGTATGGCAATCGCCACATCCATGTCGCCGGCATAACTGAGGTAGCCGCAGGCACCGCCGTAGAGGCCGCGCTTGGTGGGTTCGAGCTGGTCGATGATTTCCATGGCATGAACTTTGGGCGCACCGGTCAGCGTGCCGGCGGGGAAAGTGGCCTTCAGCACGTCCATGCTGGTCATGCCGTCCAGCAACACGCCTTCAACGTTGCTCACGATGTGCATCACGTGGCTGTAGCGCTCAACCGCGAAGGCTTCGGTGACCTTCACCGTGCCGGTCTTGGCGATGCGGCCTATGTCATTGCGTGCCAGGTCTATCAGCATCACGTGCTCGGCGCGCTCCTTGGGGTCGTTGACCAGCTCGTGTTCAACGGCCTTGTCGGCCTCGGGCGACGAGGCGCGGGGACGGGTGCCGGCGAGAGGTCTGATGGTGATCTTTTGCCCTTCGCTGACCTGCTCCTGCCGCACCAGAATCTCCGGCGAAGCCCCGACCACATGGAAATCCCCGAAGTGGTAGTAATACATATAGGGGCTTGGGTTGAGCGAACGCAGCGCGCGGTACAGGCTCAGCGGTGACTCTGTGTAGCGCTTCTTGATGCGCTGGCCGACCTGCACTTGCATGAAGTCGCCGGCCTCGATCAAGCGCTTGGCTTTTTCCACGGCGGCGATGTAGTCGGCCTTGGCGAAGTCGCGCTCGGCCGGATAGCTTTGGGAGGGCTTGACCACAGGGGCGCTGACCGAGTATTTAAGTTTCTCCCTGAGCTCGCGCAGGCGCTTCTTGGCGTTGGCGTAGGCCTCGGGCTGGGCCGGGTCGGCATAGACGATCAGGTAGAGCTTGCCCGAGAGGTTGTCGATCACCGCCAGCTCTTCACACTGCAGCAACAGGATGTCGGGGCAGCCCAGGGTGTCGGGCGGACAGCTGGTTTCGAGTTTTTTCTCGATGTGGCGCACCGCGTCGTAGCCGAAATAACCTGCCAGGCCGCCGCAGAAGCGCGGCAGGCCCGGCCGCAGCGCGACCTTGAAGCGCTTCTGGTAGTCGGCGATGAAGTCCAGCGGGTTGGCCGTCGAGGTTTCCATGACCTTGCCATCCGTCACCACCTCGGTGACACGGTCGGCGCCAAAACCCGAGGCCTGCACCAGCGTGCGGGCCGGCAGGCCGATGAAACTGTAGCGGCCGAAGCGCTCCCCGCCCACGACCGACTCCAGCAGGAAGCTGAATTTGCCGCCGTCCTTGGAGTGCGCGAGCTTGAGGTAGAGGGAAAGCGGCGTTTCCAGGTCTGCAAAGGCCTCCGCCATCAGCGGAATGCGGTTGTAGCCTTGGCCGGCCAGGCTTTTAAATTCGAGTTCTGTGATCACGGTAAATCCTTCGCTAGGGGACCAGGCACATAGAGGCGCGGCCACCAGTCATTCAAAACACCCCGAAGACCGGGGCCGGGATGCACCCGCAGGCTGCGGGAGACATCGAGAAATAAGGAAAAGGGGGTGTCGCAGAACCTGCGGCAAGTGCGCGGGCCGGTGGCAACGCTGTAGCGTGCCGGCCCGCATGCGCCTCAGGCGTGCGAGAAATGACAGGTACGCCAGGGCCAGGCTCCCCGGTCGCCACAACCTGTTTGAATGATGCGATGAATGAACATGTAGGACAAAGTGTAGCAAAGACCGGGACGGGCCCGGCGTGGGATTGAGGAATAAAGCGGGCCCGGGCCCTGTTAGCCCCGTTAGCAGGTCCTAGTACTAATGCTTATCTCGCAAACCCTCTTGCGAGAGGCTGCCTCGAAACTCGAGAATGGTGAAATAAAAAAGAACGCTCGTTCTATTTCAACCATTCTTTGGAGACAGCCCATGACTTTGACAACGCGATGCATCGCGGGCCTGGCCGGCCTGGTGCTCTCACTCGGCACTATTGCCGCACCGATGGAAGTGGCGGGCGTCAAGCTCGACGACCCGGTGGAGCTTCACGGCACCAAGCTCCAGCTCAATGGCGCGGGCATTCGCTACAAGGCCGTGTTCAAAGTCTACGTGGCCGGCATGTACCTGCCCAAAAAGGCCTCCACTCCCGAAGAGGTCTACACCATGGCCGGTCCCAAGCGCATCAGCATCACCCTGCTGCGCGAGATTGACTCCAACGAACTCGGCAAGAGCTTCACCACCGCCTTCACTGAAAACGCGCCCAAGGCTGAGATGTCCAAGCTGATCCCCGGCCTGATCAGGATGGGCCAGCTTTTTGCCGACCAGAAAAAACTGGTGGCCGGGGAAGGCTTCACCATCGACTGGATTCCCGGCACCGGCACCGTGATCTCCGTCAAAGGCAAACCACAAGGCGAGCCCTTCAAGGAGGCTGAATTCTTCAACGCCCTCGTGCGCATCTGGCTGGGCCCGCAGCCTGCCGACTGGAAGCTCAAGGATGCAATGCTGGGTAAAACCAGCTAAGGAACTGTTTGCGGCCTGAACGCGGCCACGGCTTTCACACGGTCGACGGGGCGCCAGCCCCGTTGCCGTTTTTGCGCGCCACGTTTAGCGCATCATTTTTGAAGGCGCAACTCGGCCAGCGAGTCGACAAAACCGTCGGCATCGACTTCGCACACCGGCTCGCCATGGTTGTAGCCATAGGTCACCAAAAGCACGGGGCACCCCGCCGCCCGCGCGGCCCGCGCGTCATTGCTGGAGTCGCCGATCATCAAAGTGCGCGCGGGCGCCGTGCCCAGCGCTTCGCAAGTCTTGAGCAAAGGCAAAGGGTGGGGCTTTTTGCGCTCGAAGGAATCGCCGCCGAAGACTTCGCTGAAAAACCCGTCCAGGCCCTTGATCTTGAGCAGCTGGCGCGCCATGGCCAGCGGCTTGTTGGTCAGGCAGGCCAGCTTGAGCCCGGCTTGCTGCAGGGTTCGCAAGCCTTCCAGTCCTCCCGGGTACACCGTCGAATGCATGCCGTTGATAGCGGCGTAATGCCGCTGGTAGCTCGCAAAGGCTTCGGCATAGCGAGCCGGCAAGCCCCCGCCGGCGTGCGCCAGTACCGCCTTCACCAGGTTTTCCGAACCTTTCCCGACCATGCGGCCCACCGTCGCTGCATCCAGCTGCTGGGATAGCTGGCCCGGCTCGCGCAGCTCGGCCAGCATGGCATTGACAGTGGCCACGAAGTCGCCGAGCGTGTCCACCAGCGTTCCGTCGAGGTCCACCATGGCGGCATCAAAACTGCACGCGTCAAACGGTTTGTCCGGCATCATTTATAAAGCTTGGGGTCTGGGAACGGCAATTGATCTTGCGACGTGCTCGGCTGGGCCACCCACTTATTGCCGCGGCGGTAAAAATCCGCCTGGGTTTCGGAACTGCCGGCTCCGACCTTCAGCGCCACCGTGCAAGCGACCTGGCCGGGGTGCTTGCCCTGAACCGCGGGAATGCAGGTGCCCAGCTTTGCTTCGGCGTTTTCCAGCTCTTTCATATCCAGCATCTCAAGGAGTGCCTGCGTAGCCTCCTTTGCATCGGGTAATGCGGGTGCACCGGCCTGCACCGGGGATGCCGCAGCGCCGGCTGGTGGCGCCGAAGTTTCGCCGCAGGCGGAGCAAAGAAGCAGTATCGACAGGGGGATGGTATAGCGCATGAGGCCTTAAACAAATGTTTCTGCTGACCGGGGATCAGGCCCGAGCAGGAGGATGCCCGGCAACCTTGATGGGCGGAAACCAGAGCGGCGATCATGCCAGAACCCGCTTCCTGCCGTCCGTCTTCTGCGCTACGCTAAGCAGGCGTTTTCAACTGCCGTCCACCCAACTGCCGGGATCGCCATGATTTTTTTTGCTCAAGACCGCCGCCGCAACAAGGCACCACGGGGCCTGGTTGCGGCCTGCGCCGCATTGTTTTTTGCGATGGCGCCGGGGACCACAATGACCCAGCCGGCCGCACCGCCGCTGGCCGTGGTGCCGCCGGGCGCCAACACCTTTGAACGGCTCGCGACCGGCACGGGCATCACCAGCTGCTCCAAAGCCCTGCGCACGCTGGGCCCCGTGCTGACCGGGCCGGAGGGCGGTTATGCCGTGATGCTGATGGCCAACCGCGTGGCGCCCGCCTCGTCAGCCTTCTCAGGCTCGATTGAAAAAAGCGGGCCAGCGGGCACGACCTTTGTCAGCGCATTTTTCAGCCCCGGCGTAATGGGTGGCTGCGACGTCGGTTATGACACCGTCAGCACCTGGAACAAGTCCTGCCAGGACGTTGCCCTGCAGGATTTTCGCTATGCGCAGCCGCTCAACGTGATAGGCCGCAACATCAGCGTGCTGCCGTATTCACCCACGCACCATGTGTACCTGATCCGTATGCCGGGCGGCTGCGTCAGCATCAACAAGGAAATGTTGTACCCCTGAGCTGCGCAACATCGCCAGGAGACTTTGAGCGGCTTTTAAGAAGCGCTCTGCTTGGCGCGACGGTTGGCCTGTATCGCACGGTCCAGGCTGTCCAGCAAGCGCTGTTCATCGAGCGGCTTTTCAAGCCAGCCTGAAACTCCCAGCGTCTGGCTGCCCGTATGCTGCCGCGCCTCCCCTGCGGTGACCGACAGCACCAGCACAGGCAGGCGCGCGGTGCGCTTGTTCGCCCGCAGTTCACGTATCAGCGAAAACCCTTCTTCGTAGGGCTGCCTGATGTCCACCGTCATGGCCGCGTACGACTCCATCTTGAGGTGGTCGCGGGCCTGGTCGACGGTGTGCGCCATGTCCACGGCATAGCCGCCGTTGTCCAGCATCAAGCCGATAAGCTGGGCCACGTCGGAGTCGTCCTCGTACACCAGCACTCGCGGGCGCGTGATGCCGTCAAGCTCCATGGGCGCCGTGACCGGCGGCGCTTCCCGCCATATGGGCAGTTCGAAAAAGAAGGTCGTTCCGACCCGGGCTTCCGTGGTGAAGCCTATGCTTCCGTCCATGCGCTCAATGATGGCCTTGGAAATGCTCAGGCCCAGGCCTGTCCCGCCTTTTTGGCGCGTGTCCGAGGAGTCGGCCTGTGAAAACTTCTGGAAGATGCGCTGGCGGAACTCATCCGGAATGCCGGGGCCGCTGTCCATGATTTCCACGCGCACGCGCCCCGCGTCCTTGCGCATCGTTACCTGCACGGCGCCGCCGGGCGGCGAGAACTTGATGGCGTTGGACAGCAGGTTGGTCACCACCTGGATCAGCCTGTCGCTATCGACGCAGACCTGCACGGGCGCCTCGACCCTGCCGAGCACCAGTTTCACACTGTGCTGCTCCGCGAAGCCCTCATTGGCCAGCAGTGCCTGTTCCAGCAAAGGTTCCAGCTCCATGGGGCGCAATTCAAAGCGCATCTTGCCGGATTCGATTTTCTCGCTGTCGAGGATATCGTTGATAAGCCGGATCAGGCGCTCGCAGTTGCTCTTGGCGATGCCTACAAGGTTTTTGGCCTGTGCAGGCAGCTCGCCCGTCACACCGCCCCAGACGAGCCCGAGCGAGCCGCGTATCGAGGTCAGCGGCGTGCGCAGTTCATGGCTGACGGTGGACACGAACTCGCTCTTCATGCGGTCTATGCGCTTGAGCTCGGTCACATCATTGCCCAGCGAGGAAAACCCGATCACCGTGCCCTGCTCATCACCCTCGCCATAGCGCGGGAAGTAGCTCATGACGTATTCGCGCCGCTCGCCGCCCAGAGGTGTCAGCGCGCACTCGTAGCGCACCGAATAACCTGCCAGCGCCTCCTGCACATGGCTTTTGACCTGTTCATACAGCTGCGATCCCATGACTTCCAGCATGGTGCGGTTCTGTATTTGGTCGCTGCGGAGGCCGAAGGCTTCCTCATAAGCCCGGTTGTGGAAGCGGAACCGCTCCTCCCTGTCGACATAGGCGATCAGGGCCGGCACGGCGTCGGTCAGCTCGCGCAACTGGGCTTCGCTGTCGCGAAGAGCGTCGCTGATGCGGTTGCTTTCAGTGATGTCATGGAGGATGGCGGTAAACAGCCGGCGGCCACCGACGTTGACGTCGCCGAACGACGCGTTCACGGGGAACTCGGTGCCGTCATGCCGCAGGCCGAGTACCTTGACATCCCATTCGCGAAAGCCGCGCTGGCGCCCTCCCAGGCTCGCGAAAAAAGCCTGGAATCCCATACGGTAGCGCGTGGGCAGCAGCATGGTCACTTCCCGGCCCACCAGGTCGTCGAGCCGATACCCAAAGAGGTGGCGCGCAGCGCTGTTGGCGTTGACGATGATGCCCTCTTGCGTCGCCGTCACCAGCCCTTCGGCCATGCTCTCGGTCACGGCCCGGCTCATGGCTTCACTGTCGGAAAGCCTTGATTCGATGCGGCGGCGCTTTTCCTGCGCCCGGACAATCATCTGGATGGCCCAGCCGAACACGCTCAGGCACAGCAGCCCGCCCAGCAGGATCAATTGCTTGACGGTCTGCGCGGTCTGCCGCGACGCCTCTTTCGAGCTCTCGAGCGCCTGGGTTTCGGCTACCTTGATGCGGCCTACCAGCGCATCAATCTCGTCGTGGAGCCGGCGATTGGGCGCGCTGCCGTCGACGGCGGCCGCAGCCTCCTGCCCCGCCTGCTGCCGGGCAGCAATGGCCTGCTCCATGAATTCGAAGCGATGGGCCATGGCCTCACCCAGGGTGCGCCAGTCCTGGCTCGTGCTCGCTTGTGCATGCACGCGCTGCAGCGCCAGCTCACTCAGCGCGCGGGCCTGCTGGTAAGCGGCGAGGTCTCCGGAAATATTGGTCAGCAGGTAGCGCCGCTGGGAGGACTCCGCCGCCTTGAACTCCGAGACGACCTGCTCCAGCAGCAGCACCGTTTCGCGCGCCTCGGCCTCGCTCTGCGTGCCGCTGATCAGCGAATTGATCGTGAAGTAGGAAGCCGCGATGCTCAAGATGATCAGGACCATCCCCGTGCCGAGAGCGACATTGATCGTCGCGCGGAAAGGCAGCTTCATGGGGTCTGGGCCGGCAGGCCGGGTATGCCAGAAAGGCGACTCATCCGGCCGGGCCCGTGCTACTGAGTGCCCAGCACGGTGCGAACCGCCTGGATCAGGGACTCGGTCTCCACAGGCTTGGTGACGTAACCGTCGGCGCCGCTGGCCAGGCCCTTGAGCACCGCCTCGCGGGTCGCTTTTGCCGTGAGCATGATCACGGGAATATCCTTGAGCTGCGGATGCGCACGGATGCGCATCAGGATGTCAAACCCGTCGGCGTCGGGCAGCATGACGTCCAGCAGTACCAGGTCGGGAATCGGCGGCTTGCGGAACTCTGCCACCACTTCAGCGCGGGCACCCGCCACCCGCACGTCGAAACCCTCAAAGGTCAGGTAGTGATTCAGGAACTTGGCCATGTGCTCATCGTCATCCACGATGATGGCCGACTGGCGTTCGCCTGGCGCGCGCTGGCGCGGCTGACCGCGCTTGCGGGCGATGCGCACGTAGTAATTGGATTTCTTGAGCGTGGCCGCGCAGAAATCAGCCTCGGCGCCGGCCTCCGTAAGCGCCGCCGGGCTCAGCTGGAACTGCAACGACGCGGCGAACGGGTCCGGCGGGACCAGGCTCACCAGCCCCTTGATCAACAGCTGCTGCATGGTGTTGTCGAGCGTTGCGCCGGCAGCTTCTCCCACACTCTGGCGAATCTGGGCCAGGGACAGGATTCCGTCAAGGCGCACCAGCAATTCCACCTCGGACGGCGAAATCGTGGTGGCGGCGCCGCGCAGCTCCTGCTGGCCCTTCGGCGTAACTGCGTAGATATCGTTGTAGTGCACGGTGTAGCTCCTCTCTGTGGGTAAGGGGCATGACATGCGCCGAGGCGCTCTGCCTGATTCTAAAGGTCCAGGGCCGGCTCGAATGGCGTACGTCCATGGCAAGAAGATACACCAAGCGGGCCGGCATGTGTGTTCATGGCGCCTCCACGGTGGGCGGTGGCAAGGCGGCGCGCAAGGCCTCCA
>Ga0102592_1002527_pt1 | contig 15738 bp, 12 predicted proteins | sample AraplaCol_mMF_r2_FD_76861 | JGI IMG/M metagenome (GOLD analysis project Ga0102592, IMG submission 76861) | Arabidopsis root microbial communities from North Carolina, USA - plate scrape MF_Col_mMF_r2 (SPADES assembly) (version 2) | ecosystem: Host-associated > Plants > Roots > Endosphere...
GGGCGGACATTTTCTCCACCACTTTCATATCCGACATGGCCATCAGAAGTTCCAGGCGAAGGCGTTCGGTCACTTCAAGCGGCGTGGTGGCCGGAGCGACAAGCGCCCACCATTGGGCAACGTCCATGTTCTTCAGGCCGAGTTCGGTCATCGTCGGCAGGGAGCGCAGGATGGGAACATCGGAACGCTTGCGGCCCGTCACCGCCAGCGCCTTGACCTTGCCGGCGCCCATCAGGCTGGAGCCGGTTGCCAAGGTGGCGAAATAGGAAGACACCTGGCCTGCCGCGAGGTCCACCATGGCCGGCGCGCCGCCGCGGTAAGGCACCATGTTGAACTTGATTTTGGTTTCCTGGGAAAACAGCTCACCCACCAGGTGGCTGATGGAACCCGTACCGCTGTTCGCCATGGCGGATGGTCCGCCCTTGGGATTGGAAACGGATTTCAGGAAGCCCTTGAAGTCGGTGACTTCGGGGCCGGTGAACAGCACCATGGGCGAGGTGCCCACCAGCGTGACCGGCGTGAAGTCGCGCAGCATGTCGTAAGGCAGGTTGGCGACAACCGCGGGTGCATACACATGCGAAAGCTCAACAATCGCCAGGGTGTAGCCATCGGGTGCAGACTTGGCGGCCTGGTCAATGCCGACGTGGCCCGCGCCGCCGGGTTTGTTGTCGACGATCACGGGCTGCTTCAAGCTCTCGGTCAAGCGCTGCGCAAGCACGCGGGTGATGGCATCAGTGCTGCCGCCAGCCGCCCAGGGCACGATGATCTTGATGGGTTTGTCGGGATAGGCCGCCCATGCGGGTGCGGCACCAAGTGCCAGGGAAGCCGCGGAACCAGCAAGCAACGTGCGGCGCTTGATGGGGAATTTTGAAACAGACATTAACACTCTCTCCTTGCATTGTTCTCAGATACGTCCGATGGATAAGCACGACCCATGCCGGCATCATCAGCGTGCGGCAAGCGTACACCGAGCCGATGCAAGTGCCGCATTCGTTCGCAAGTTTGGTCGTTGCATGTGGCTTGCGACCAACATTTGCTTACGGCTTTGTGATCGCGAAACCACGATCACTACGGATTCACGCATGCGGTTTTCTCACAAGTAAGAAGAAAGTAGAAACAAGTAGAAGTTCCGCGAGTCACCACGCCGATTCACCATTTCATTTTGTTTCCGCACCAGATCCTCAAGCTCCCCTGCCCGCAGGAGGAGCCGGGTCCGCCGCATTGCGGATCAAGCCGAGGTTGGCCTTGAGCATGTCGAACACCTTGCGCGTGACCGGGTTGATGACGTTCCTGCGAATGAACAGGTAGTAGTCGAGATCGGGCAATCGCGGCAGGCCGTCGTTTTCACCGAGCACACGAAGTTCGGGCCCCGCCGTTTCAATGCTGCGCGCGGTCACGCCAAGGCCCGCGCGCAGTGCCGCCTTGATCCCAATCAAACTGGAGGCCGTGTAATTGGGTGACCACGGGATGCCCGCGGCGTCCAGCGCCTCGCGCGCAAGCCGGTGAAACACACTGGGGCCATCCACCAGGATCAGCGGCACCGGCTTGGCACGGTCATGCACATAGCTGGCCGAGCACAACCATACGGTGGGTGAAGTGCGCAGCACCACGCCATCGAGCCCTGGGTCATTGCGGTTGGAGATCGTCATGTCGATCTCGCCGCGCTTGAGCGACTCCATCAGGAAAGGGCTACGCCCCACATGGATGTCCAGTTGCAGCAGCGGTGAAACGCGCGCCACCTGTGCCAGCAAGGTCGGCAGCATGTTGTCGGCCACGTCGTGCGGCGCGCCTATGCGCAGCACCCCCTCGAGGCTGCCCTGCTGCAGGCTTCGCAGCGCATCGTCATTGATGGCCAGCAGGTGGCGGGCGTACTCGAGCAGCTTCTGCCCGTGCGAGGTCAGGCGCTTGCTGCGCCCCTGCTTTTCAAACAGCGGATGGCCTATCTGATCCTCCAGGCGCTGCATCTGCTGCGTGACCGCCGACTGCGTCTTGCCCAGGTGGACGGCGGCGGCGGCAAAGCTGTCCTGTTCGTCGATGGCGACCAGGGACCTCAGCAATTCGAGGTCAAGGGTTTTCATTCTTGGGCTTCTCAGCGATCTTCATATTACGAATGCTAATGCGTTTATCTCTATTTCTGAGTTGTTCGGAAAATATGACTTGACTATATTAGGCCTACCGAACCCAAATTTCACTCAGGAAGCTCCATGAACACAACAGCAGCAGAGCGCAGCCAGGTCGTCGGCGCCGCCATCCAAAACATTAAGCTTATTGTTGGAAGCGGCGAGGCAACCCGCCAGTCCCTGGCCAAAGTGCTGGCAGTGCTGAACCAGTTGGCCAGCCGCAAGGACCTGTGGACCGAGGCCGATTTCAACGCCCCCGTCAGCCCTGAACTGCAAGCGCGCTACCTGATCTCCGAGGATGCCGACCAGAGCTTCGCGCTCTACCTCAACGTGATGCGCCCCGGCAAGCGCATCGTGCCGCACAACCACACCACCTGGGCCTGTATCAGCGCCGTGGAAGGCACGGAACTCAACCGCGTGTACGAGCGCCAGGACGACGGCTCCGTGCCGGGCCGGGGCCAGCTCAAGCAGGTCAGTTCCGTCGTGGTCGAGCCCGGCACCGGCATCGCGTTGCTGCCCGAGGACATCCACTCGGTGGAAATCCCGGCGGGCCAGGTGATACGCCATTTGCACATGTACGGCCGTGCGCTGGAGACCCTGACCTCGCGCACCAGCTACGACCTGGAAAAGGGCACCTACGAAACCATGGGCATCGGCGTGCAGACCCGCCGCTGATTACTGATCGATCACTCGCGCCGTTTTTTCTCTTCTCTCCCCAAACTCAATACCCTCCCTTTCATGACACGTTCTGTAGACGCGGCCACGCTCAAAGCCTGGTTGCACGACGGCAAGGAAATTGCCTTGTTTGATGTGCGCGAACACGGCCAGTACGGCCAGTCGCATCTGTTTTACGGCATCACCCTGCCCTATAGCCGGCTGGAGCTGGACGCCCCGCGCCTGGCACCACGCAAGGACGTGCGCATGGTGGTCTATGACGACGACGGCATGAACGCCGCGCCTATGGCCGCGCGCCGCCTGGCCGCGATCGGCTATAGCGACGTGCAGGTGCTGCAAGGCGGCACGGCAGCCTGGCAGGCGGCCGGCTTTGCCCTGTTTGCCGGCGTCAATGTGCCGTCCAAGACTTTCGGTGAACTGGCCGAACAGGTCTACCACACGCCCCGGGTCAGCGCGACCGAACTGGCCGCCATGATCGAGCGCAAGGACGACGTCGTGGTGCTGGACGGGCGGCCGTTCTCTGAGTTCCGCAAGATGAACATCCCAACGGCGATCAGTTGCCCCAACGGCGAGCTGGCGCTGCGCATTCGCGACCTGGTTCCCAGCGAGAACACCCACATCGTGATCAACTGCGCGGGCCGCACGCGCAGCATCATTGGCGCGCAGACGCTGATCAACCTGGGCGTGCGCAATCCCGTGTCAGCGCTCGAAAACGGTACCCAGGGCTGGTACCTGGCTGACCTGAAACTCGAGCACGGCGGCACGCGCCGCTACCCGGAAACGGCACAATCCACCGGCACCGCCGCCATGCGCGCGGCAGCCCAGGCACTGGGGCAGCGCTTTGGCGTGCCCATCGTGGATGCGCAGACGGTGCGCGGCTGGGCCGGCGACACACAGCGCACGCTCTTTTTGTGCGATGTACGCAGCCCCGAGGAATTCGCGCAAGGCAGCCTGCCCGGCGCGCAGCACACCCCGGGCGGCCAGCTGATCCAGGCCACCGACCAGTATGTGGGCGTGCGCCAGGCCCGGCTGGTGCTGTTCGACACCGACGGCATGCGCGCACTCACCGTGGCGAGCTGGCTGCGCCAGCTGGGCCACGATGCCAGCGTGCTCGACAAGGGCCTGGCCAGCGGCCTGGCCCTGCCCGCCGCGGCGCCCGTCGCCTTGCCCGCACTGCCCTCCACCAGCGCGCAGGCGCTGCGGGACGGACTGGCCGACGGCAGCATCGCCGCCATCGACCTGCGCCCCAGCATGCAGTTCCGCCAGAAACACATTGCAGGCACGCGCTGGTCCATACGGCCGCGCCTGGCGCAAGCCCTGGCGGGCGAGCACCGCCCCGTGGTGCTGATTGCCGACGAGCCCGCCGTGGCGGCCTGCGCGGCCGTCGACCTGCAGGCGCTGGGCCTGAAGGCCAGTGTGCTTGATGGCGGCCTGAACGCCTGGCACGCCGCCGGCCTGCCGCTGCAGGCGTCTGAAAACATTCCGGCCAATAGCGACTGCATCGACTACCTGTTCTTCGTGCACGACAGGCACGACGGCAACAAGGAGGCGGCACGCCAGTACCTGGCCTGGGAAGTCAACCTGATCGGGCAACTCGACGAACAGGAACTCAAGGCCTACAAGCTGCCAGAAGCCGCCACACCGCACGCACAGGCCTGAGCCCACCGCCCCGGCGGTCTCACGGCCTTCTCATATTCCTTTCTTTTTTGCTTCCACCCCTTCAGGAGCCCTCATGCTTGCCCAGCTGAAATTCACCGCCGCCTCCCTTTGCTGCGCCCTGCTCGCCGTGCACGGCGCCGCTTCCGCGCAGCCCATGCCCCAGGTCGGTGGCTTCCCGAACCAGGCCATCAAATTCGTGTCGCCCTTCCCGGCCGGCGGCGGCAATGACGCCACCACGCGTTTTGTGACCACCCGCCTGTCCGACATCACCGGCCAGAGCGCCATCGTCGACAACCGCGGCGGCGCCGGCGGCAACATCGGCGCCAAGGCCGTGGCGGATGCCAAGCCCGATGGCTACACCGTGCTCACCGGTCAGGTCTCACTGATGGCCGTCAACCCGACGCTGTACGCCTCGCCAGGTTTTGATCCGCTGAAGAACTTTGTGCCCATCACCCAGATCAACGCCGCGCCGCTGGTGCTGGTGGTGCCCAGCAATTCGCCCCTGAAAAGCTTTGCCGACCTGGCGGCCCAGACCAAAGCCCCCGGCGGGCGCGTCACCTATGCCACGCCCGGCAACGGCACGCTCTCGCACCTGGTTGGCGTGGTCCTGGAAAAGGACAGCGGTGTCGGTATGACCCACGTGCCCTACAAGGGTGCGGCGCCCGCCATCACCGACCTGCTGGGCGGCCAGGTGGACGTGCTCATCACCTCCACCGCCTCGGTCTCCAGCTTCATCCAGAACGGCAAGATGCGCGCACTGGCCGTCACCAGCCCGCGCCGCATCGGGGTGTTCGCCAAGGTGCCCGCGTTGGAAGAGCTGGGCTATAAAAACACCACCTTTGAAGACTGGTACGGCTTCTTCGCGCCCGCCGGCACGCCTCCTGAGCGTGTCGCCTACCTGCACGACAGCATCGTGCGCGCCCTGAAGACGCCGGAAGTCAGCAAGCTGATCACCGACGGCGGCAGCGAAGTGGTCGGCAACTCGTCGGCGGCTTTTGCCGCGCAGCTCAAGGCGGACATCGCCCGCTGGTCGCGCATCGTCAAACTCTCGGGCGCCAAGCTAGACTGACACCTGTTTCAACCAGGCTTCCGACATGAGCAAACCATCGCCACAGGCCAAGCTGCCCAGCCCATCCCCCCTGACCCGCCTGGTGCACGCCGGCAAGCAGCCGGCCTATGAGGGCGGGCGGCCGGTCAACCCACCCGTGGTGCGCGCCAGCACCGTGTTGTTCGACGACACCGCGCACCAGCGCGAAATGCGCCAGCGGCGCGGCGAGGAGCGCGTGTTCACCTACGGGGCCCGCGGCAACCCGACCAACTACGCGCTGGAAGACCTGGTCAGCGAACTTGAAGGCGCCTACCGCACGCGGCTTTTCCCCACGGGCCTGGCCGCCATCGCGATGACGCTGCTGTCCTACCTCAAGCCCGGCGACCATGTGCTGATGTCGGACAGCGTCTATGAGCCGGCGCGCAAGCTGGTGGAGTCCTTCCTCACGCCCTACAACATCCGCTGCACTTTCTTTGCGGCCGACGGCAGCGACGTGGAAGAGAAATTCGAGGCCGGCACGCGCATGGTGTACACCGAATGCCCGGGCTCGCTTGTGTATGAGATGTGCGACATGCCGCGCCTGGCCACCATCGCCCATGCGCGGGGAGCGCTGCTGGTGGCCGACAACACCTGGGGCTCAGGCCACCAGTATCGGCCGCTGGCGCTGGGCGCCGATGTCTCCGTCATGGCGGCCACCAAATACCTGTCGGGCCATTCCGACGTGATGATGGGTACAGTCGCCACCACGCAGGCCGCGTGGCAGGCGCTCAACGAGCGCAGCGACGCCTTCGGCATGACGGTGAGCCCTGACGACGCCTGGCTGGTGCTGCGCGGCACGCGCAGCATGGCCGCGCGCCTGGCCGTGCATGAGAGCAGCGCCCTGAAAGTGGCCGCCTGGCTGCAGGCACGCAGCGAAGTGGCGACCGTGTTCTGCCCGGCACTGCCCGGCGACCCCGGCCATGCCCTCTGGAAACGCGACTGCAAAGGCACCAACGGCCTGCTGTCCTTCGAATTTCAAAAGGGCTTTGACCAGGCCGCCGCCGAGCGCTTCATCGACAGCCTGCGGCTGTTCGGCCTGGGCGCGTCGTGGGGCGGCTATGAAAGCCTGGTCACGCTGGCCAACCTGCGCAATGCGCGCAGCGTGACCGATTGGTCGGGCCACGGCCAGATCGTACGCCTGCATATCGGCCTTGAAGATCCGGCCGACCTGCTGGCCGATTTGCAGCAAGGTTTTGCGGCCCTGCAAGCCTGACGGCCGGGGCTTGTGAGCCCCGCCCCCGCGCCCTCCGGGGCGCTTTTTCCATATCCCTTTCTTCCTTGAGGTTGCACGACCATGCTCCGCGCTGCGCGCCCCTGGCTTCTTCACACCCGAAACCTGTGGCCGGGCCTTGCCTTGCCGCTGCTCATCATGCTGGGCGCGACCTTTCTGTCGGAACACTACGGCGGCCCGCAGCTGCTGTACGCGCTGCTGTTCGGCCTGGCTTTTCACTTCCTGTACCAGGACGCGCGCTGCCGCCCCGGCATCGAGTTCTGCGCCCGGACACTGTTGCGCATAGGCGTGGCCTTGCTGGGCGCGCGTATCACACTGGCGCAGATCGGGCAGCTGGGTGTGGGGCCATTGGCCACCGCGGTGATCGCCATTGCCAGCGCCATCGCGCTCGGTGCCTGGCTGGCGCGGCGCCTGGACCTAAGCACCGACTTCGGCCTCCTCTGCGGCGCGGCCGTCTCCATCTGCGGCGCATCGGCGGCGCTGGCCGTGGCGGCGGTCATGCCCAAATCACGGGACAACGAGCGCCACACCTTGCTGACGGTTGTCGGCGTCACCGGCCTGTCGACGCTGGCCATGGTGCTCTATCCGCTGCTGGCCAGAATTTTGCGGCTGGATGACAGCGGCGCCGGCATCTTCCTGGGCGGCACCATCCATGACGTGGCCCAGGTCGTGGGCGCGGGCCTGATGATGTCGCACGAAACCGGGGATGTCGCGGTGATCGTCAAGCTGTTTCGCGTCACGCTGCTGGTGCCGGTGGTGGCTGTGCTGGCCTGGTACTGGCGGCGGCGCAGCAAGACCGGCGACAGCGGCCCGCGCACGCCCTTGCTGCCCTTCTTCCTCGTGGGCTTTATGGCGCTGGTGCTGGCCAACAGCCTGGGCGTTGTCACGCCGCGGCTGAACGCAGCGCTGGGCCAGGTCTCGCGCCTCTGCCTCGTGATTGCCATCGCGGCGCTGGGTATCAAGACCTCCTTCGAGGAACTGGTCAAGCTGGGTTGGCGGCCCATGGCGCTGATGGTGATCGAGACGCTATGGCTGGTCGCTGTCTTTGCGGTCTACCTGTGCGCTCTCAGGTGAGTGGGCGCTGATCAGGCCAGCAGGCAGGCCGCTTCCGTCTGTTCATTCAGGCTGCGCAGCGCGGGTATTTCCTGGGCGCAGCGCTCGATGGCCCGTGGACAACGCGTACGGAACACGCATCCCGAAGGCGGCGACATGGGCGAAGGCAGGTCTCCCTGCAGCAACTGGATGACTTTTTCGCGCTCCAGCGCCGGGTCGGGAATCGGGATGGCCGACAGCAGGGCCTGCGTGTAGGGATGGCGCGGTGCCGCGTACAGCGCCTTCTTGTGCGCCACCTCCATCTCATGCCCCAGGTACATCACCAGGATGCGGTCGCTGATGTGTTTGACGACGGCCAGGTCGTGGGCGATGAAGATCAGCGCCAGGCCCATGGACTTTTGCAATTCCTTGAGCAGGTTGATGATCTGCGCCTGGATGGAAACGTCCAGCGCCGACACCGGCTCGTCACAGATGATGAGCTTGGGCTCCAGGATCAGAGCCCGCGCAATGCCTATGCGCTGGCACTGGCCGCCGGAGAACTCATGCGGGTAACGGTTGATCTGCTGCGGCATCAGGCCGACGCGTCCCATCATGGCCTTGACGCGCTGCATCACCTCGGCCTCCGGCATGGCCGGGCGGTGTGTACGCAGGGGCTCCGCAATGATTTGCGCGATGGTCATGCGCGGGTCCAGCGAGGCCAGGGGATCCTGGAAGATCATCTGGATATCCGCCCTGGCCGCCTGCCAGGCATCGCTGGAGGCCGTCGTCATCTCCCGGCCCATCCAGATGATGCTGCCGGCAGTGGCCGGGATCAGGTTCAGCACCGCGCGCGCCAGCGTGGATTTACCGCAGCCCGACTCGCCCACCACCCCCAGCGTTTCTCCCGCATGGATATCGAAGGAAATGCCGTCCACGGCCTTGAGGACGCGGGCCGGCGACCAGGGCCAGACACCGGCCTTGATCCTGAAGTGCACCTTGAGCTCACGTACCGACAGAATGGGTGAAGCGGCCTCACGCATGGCTGGCACCTTTCACCACAAGTTCCGACACAGACTGGACAGGCCGGTGGCAAGCCCTGAGCACGGCCGCATCGTGTGCGGCAGGCTGCAACGCGGGCAGCAGTTCATGGCACTGCTCATCGGCCAGGAGGCAGCGCTCGCTGAATGGACAGCCCCTGGGCAGCCTCGCCATATTGGGCGGCGCGCCGGGAATGGCGACCAGCGCTTCGCTCTCGGCATTCAGGCGCGGAATGGCGCCCAGCAGGCCCACGGTATAGGGATGCGAGGCACGGTAAAAAATGCTGTCGGCGCTGCCCTGCTCCATCACCCGCCCGCCGTACAGCACCATCACCTCATCGCACAGCCCCGCCACCACGCCCAGGTCGTGCGTGATCATGATGATCGCGGTGCCGAAGTCGCGCTGCAGTTCGCGCAGCAAGGCGATGATCTGCGCCTGCACCGTCACGTCCAGCGCCGTCGTGGGTTCGTCCGCGATCAGCACTTCGGGCTCGCACAGCAGCGCCATGGCAATCATCACGCGCTGGCGCATGCCGCCCGAGAACTCATGCGGGTACATGGTGATGCGGCGCGCGGCTTCGGGAATCTTGACGGCATCGAGCAGTTGCACCGATCGTGCGCGCGCCGCCTTGCGGTCGAACCCCTTGTGGAACTGCAACACCTCGGTCATTTGCCGCTCCACCGTGAGGTAGGGGTTGAGCGAGGTCATCGGGTCCTGGAAGATCATGGCCACGCGGTTGCCGCGTATCGCATTGAGCTTGGCCGGTTTCATGGCGAGCAGGTCCCGGCCCTGGTACAGGGCCTGGCCGGTCGCTTTGCCGTTGCTCGCGAGCAGGCCCATCATGGCCAGAACGCTCTGGCTTTTACCGGAGCCGCTTTCGCCCACGATGCCCAGGGTCTGGCCCCGGTCCAACGCGAAGTTGATGCCGTTGACGGCGTAGACCAGCCCGTCCTGGGTCTGGAACTGCACGCCGAGGTTGTTGACTTCAATCAGGCTCATGGCGTGGATCAGCGTTCCTTGGGGTCCAGCGCATCACGCAGGCCGTCCCCGATGTAGTTGAAGCAATAAAGAGTGAGCGACAGCATGCCTGCGGGGAACAGCAGCATCCAGGACGAAACCTCCATGACGGATGCACCATCGTGGATCAGCACACCCCAGCTCGTCATCGGCTCCTGGATGCCCAGCCCCAGGAAGGACAGCACCGACTCAACCAGGATCACGGTGGGTACGGTGACGGTGGTGTAGATCACCACGATGCCGAGCAGGTTGGGAACGATGTGCTGGAAGATGATGCGCCGTGTCGGCACGCCCAGGGCCCGCGCCGCCTCGATGAATTCGCGGGAACGCAGCGACAGGGTCTGGCCGCGCACCACGCGCGCCATGTCCATCCAGGAGAACACTGTGATGGTGATCACCACCAGGTAAAAGGCGCGCCCCAGAATGGTCACCATCAGGATGGCGATCAACAGGTAGGGCACGGCGTACATCATGTCGACGATGCGCATCATGAAGGCATCCACCCTGCCGCCCATGAAGCCGGCGGTCGCGCCCCAGACAATGCCCAGCGTGACGGCCGACAGGGTGGCCAGAAAGCCCACCAGCAGCGACACGCGGCCGCCCACCAGGCTGCGCACCAGCAGGTCGCGGCCCGACTCGTCGGTGCCAAAGAAGTGCGCATTCTTGAGCGTGGGCGGCAAGCTCATGGCGTCCCAGTCGGCCGCGTCGAAAGCATGCGGCAACAGCCAGGGACCGGCGATGCAGCACAGCGTGATCAAGGCCAACAAGACCAGGCTGAACACCGCCGCCTTGTTGCGCAGGAAACGCACGCGCGCATCCATCCAGGGGCTGCGCCCCGCGATATCGGCCGGCGAGGTTTGCAATGTATTGCCCAGGGCAGCCGCCAGCCGGTCCTGTTGGGATCTGTTTCTGAACAGCATCGCGCCTGGCCTCAATACCGGATCTTCGGGTCAAGCAAGGCATACGCCAGGTCGACCAGCAGGTTGAACGTCACGGCGATCACAGTGACCAGCACCACCAGCCCCAGCACCAGGGTGTAGTCGCGGTTAGCGGCGCCGTTCACGATCAGCTTGCCGATGCCGGGGAGCGAAAACACCGACTCGGTCACGATAGCCGAGGTGATCGATGAAATCGCCAGCGGGCCCATGACGGACACCACCGGCAGCAAAGCCGGCTTGAGCGCATGGCGCAAGACGACGGTGCGCATGGGCAGGCCCTTGGCGCGCGCAGTGCGTATGAAGTTGCTGTGCATCACCTCGATCAGGCTGCCCCGCATGACGCGCCCTATGGTGGCCACGTTGATGAAGATCAGCAGCAGCATGGGCAACACCATGAAGCGCGGCGCGAAATCATCCCAGCCGCCGGCCGGCGCGACCTTGAGCCAGACCGCGAAAACCAGGATCAGCACCGGGCCGATCACGAAGGATGGGAACACATGACCCGCATTGCCCAGCAGCATCACCCCATAGTCGATGGCGCTGTTCTGGCGCAGGGCCGCCACGGTGCCGAGGAAGACGCCGACAAACAGGGAAATGAGGATGGCGCCTCCGCCAATCGCCGCGGAAACAGGCAGCGCCTTGGCCACGAGCTCATTGACCGACCAGTCGGCGTAGCGGAAGGAGGCACCCAGGTCGCCGTGCAGCAGGCTGCCCAGGTAGTACAGGTATTGCTGCCACAGCGGCAGGTCAAGGTGGTACTTGGCCTGGAGGTTGGCAAGCACGGCCGCGGAGACCTTGCGCTCCTCGTCGAAAGGGCCGCCCGGCGTGCCGTGCAGCAGGAGGTAGCAGACGGTGACCACGGCCAGCAAGGTCGGGATCGTCGCGAGGACACGCCTGAGGGTATAGGACCACATGGAATATCTCCGGGCTAGTGCGGGCGCATGAATGCGCAGGCCGGGTACAGCTTAGCCCTGAACGGCCGGTATGGCATCAGAAAATTTCGGGTGCGATGAAAGCAGGCTGGACGGGCAGGCACGCGGCGGCGCCTGCCCGATTGCGTCTCATCAGTGCTTGATGATGTAGATGTCCTTGCCGCGGTAGCGGTCCAGCGCGTTGGTGGTCGAATAACCGCCCACATAGGGCTTGACTAGGCGGGGCACGGTGTACTGCAGCAGCGGGATGATGGGATAGTCTTCCATGATCATCTTCGCCGCCTCGGTCAGCATGGCCTTTCGCTTGGCCGGATCCAGCTGCTTGTTTCCTTCGTCGATCAGCGCGGACGCCTTGCGGTTGCAACTGTTGTGGTAGTTCTGGTCGGAATCGCACTGCACCAGCGTGAGCCAGGTGGTGGCGTCGTTGTAGTCGGCGACCCAGCCGTTGCGGGCGATCTGGTAGTCCTTGTCGGTGCGCTTCTTGATCAGGACCTTGAATTCCATGGCTTCGAGTTCAACATCCAGGCCCAGCTTGGTCTTCCACTCCGACGCCGCAAAAATGGCCATCTTCTTGTGGTAGTCGCTGGTGTTGTAGGAGAACTTGAGCTTGGTGCCGGCCGGCAGGTTGGCTTCCTTCAGCAGCTTCCTGGCTTCGGCCACCCGCTTGTCGGCGGGCCATTTGGCCCAGTCGTAGGCGGTGACGTCGGCGCCCGAGGTACCCTTGACGATCACGCCGTAGGCCGGCGTCTGCCCGTCCGCGGTGACGCGCTGCGCCAGGATGTCGCGGTCCAGCGCCATGGACAGCGCCTTGCGCACACGGATATCCTTGAGGACCGGGTCCGCGTTATTCAGCGAGTAGTAACGCAGGCCTAGCATGTCGGTGTTGCGGATTTCCTTGGGGTACTGCGCCTTGTACTTGTCATAGGTGCCGGGGGGGAGCTGGTAAACCCAGTCGTTCTCGCCCGACTCATAGAGCTTGACGTCGGCATTGCCGTCCTCCACCGAGAGGTAGGTGACCTTGGTCAGCTGGACATTCTTCGCATCCCAGTAGCTGGGGTTCTTGGCCAGGATGATCTTGCTGTTGACCTGCCAGTCTTTCAGGGAAAAAGCGCCGTTGTTCACCATGTTGGCGGGCCGGGTCCAGTCCTTCCCGAATTTCTCGATGGTGGCTTTGTGCAGCGGTGCCAGCTGGGGGTTGGACACGACCTCGGGCAGGAAGCTGACCGGGAACGGTGTCTTGATTTCCAGAGTGTAGGGATCAACCGCCTTCACGCCCAGCTCGGTGACGGGCTTTTTGCCTTCGATGATTTCTTTGGCGTTGAGCAGGAAGACGCCGTAGGTGGAAGCGTATTTCGAGGCGGTCGCCGGGTCGACGAAGCGGCGCATGCTGTAGATGAAATCGTCGGCTGTCACATTGTCGCCGTTGGACCACTTGGCGTTCTTGCGCAGCTTGAACACCCAGGTCTGCGGGTCGACCTGCTTCCAGCTTTCCGCGACACCGGGGACGATCTTGCCGTTGTTGTCGGCAGCGCACAGCCCTTCGAACATGTCGCGGATCACATTGTTGGCCGGCACGCCGGTCGCCAGCGCGGCGTCCAGGGTTTCGGGTTCGGAGCCGTTGTTGCGGACCAATTCCTGGGTCTCATGCAGCTTCACGCCCGCGGGCACATTGGCTGCGGCGGCCAGGCCGGCGGATGCCAGCAACACGGCGCCGGCTAGGGTTTTCATCGTCCAGTTTGAGTTCATGCCGATTGCACTCCAAATGAAAAACTGGCGAGCTTGTGGCCCGCCGTGGTGGATGGATCATCTCGCTTCCCGTGAAGGAGGCTTGACGTTTGGCCTGTCAGTGGGCGGGAATATACCGCCGCCCCCGATACCGCCTGGTAGGGAGTAACCCTTCAGCAATTAGCATGCCTTGTCGCCCAAGAGACTGGGAATTTGATACCGGCTTTTGATATGGTGTGCATGGATACATTCGGCACACTTGCTCACAACTGCGGCAAGGCAAAAAAAAGCCCGCTCCTGCGCAAGGAGCGGGCGGCTGGCGATCCGCAGCGGATGTTCAGCGGCTGAGCTGGGTGTCGGCCTTCAGGCTCAAGGCCTGCTCCGGGGGTGGCTCTTTCCAGCCGCCACCCAGCGTCTTGTACAAGGTGACCTGGCTTTGCAGCTGGGCCAGGCGTGTCTGCACCACGGCCTGGCGCGCAGTGAACAACGCGCGCTGCGCATCAAGCTGGTCCAGGTAGCTGGCAACGCCGTTCTGGTAGCGCAGGTCGGCCAGCTTGAAGCGTGTGGCCTCGGCATTTGCCTGGGCCTGCTGCGCGCGCAATTGCTCACCCAGGGTGGCGCGGCCGGCCAGGGCATCAGCCACTTCACGGAAAGCCGTCTGGACGGACTTCTCGTACTGCGCGATGGCGATGTCGCGCCCGGCATTGGCCGAGTCCAGGCCTGCGCTGTTCCGGCCGGCGTCAAACAGCGGGAGTATCAGCTGTGGCGCCATGGTCCAGCCATAAGAGCCGCTCTTGAAGAGGCCCGACAGGTGCGAACTCGCGCTCCCTGCGCTTGCCGTCAGCGAAATACGCGGAAAGAAGGCGGCACGGGCAGCGCCTATGTCGGCGTTGGCGGCCAGCAACTGCTGCTCGGCCTGGCGCACGTCGGGGCGCCGGGTCAGCAGGTCTGAAGGCAAACCGGCGGGTACGTCGATCATCAAGGGCGCATCAGCCAGGCCTTTGCCGGCCGGCAAGGCCACGGCCAGCTCGCCTGTGAGCGGCTGCCCGACGAGCAGGGTCAATGCGTTCTGGTCCAGCGCACGTTGGCGCACTTGCTGGGCCAGCGAGACGCGTGCCGCTTCGGTCAGCGACTCGGCCTGGCGGAAGTCCAGCTCGGACGCCACGCCGTTGTCAAAGCGCAGCTTGCTGAGCTTGAAAGACTCCTCGCGCGTGGCCAGAGTTTGTTGCGTGATGGCCAGAAGTTCTTGGTCGGCCAGCAGGCTCAGGTAGGTGTTGGCCACTGAGGCGATCAGGCTGATCTGGGTGGTCTTGCGCCCTTCCTCGGTTGCCAGGTACTGCGCCAGCGCCGACTCCTTGAGGGCGGCGACACGGCCGAAGAAGTCCAGCTCGTAGGACGTCATGATCAGGCCGCCGGTGTAGGCGCTGGTGATGCTGCCGTTGCCGTTGGCATTGGGCTGGCGCGAACCGGTGATGCCGGCGTTGATGGTGGGAAACTGGTCGGCGCGCCGTATGCGGTACTGCGCGCGCGCCTGCTCGATGTTGAGCACGGCGATGCGCAGGTCGCGGTTGTTGCGCAGCGCGGCGTCAATCAGCTTGCGCAGTTGCGGGTCGCTGAAGAAAGCCTGCCACTCGATGTCGGCCGCGGCCGGCGTGTTGGGCGCGGGCTGCGCCGGCGCGGCGATACCGGGGGTACTGGGCCATTGGTCGGCCACAGGGGCAGCCGGCCGCTCGTACTTCGGGATCAGGGAGCAACCGGCCAGCAACGCTACCCCGGCGCCTAGCGCCAGAAGCTGCGAGAACCTGGATGGGAATTTACGCATGGGGCTTACCTTCATTTCCTTCCTCTCCGGTGATGCCTGCCGCCTTGGCATGCTCGGAGTACATCTTCATTTGCCGTTCGCTGCCCTTGAAGAGGCCGCGCACCACCACGAAGAACACGGGAACAAAAATCACCGCCAGGGCCGTGCCGGTGATCATGCCGCCGATCACGCCGGTGCCGATCGCGCGCTGGCTTGCGGAGCCCGCGCCCGAAGCGATCACCAGCGGCACCACGCCCAGGCCGAAAGCCAACGAGGTCATGACGATGGGCCGGAACCGCAGGTGAGCCGCCGCCAACGCGGACTCGATCACGCCCCGGCCCTGCGCCTGCAGGTCCTTGGCGAACTCGATGATCAGAATCGCGTTCTTCGCCGACAGGCCGATGATGGTGATCAGGCCGACCTGGAAGTACACGTCGTTCGAATAGCTGCGCAGCAAGGTGGCCAGCAGCACGCCGATCACGC
>Ga0102592_1002528_pt1 | contig 15737 bp, 10 predicted proteins | sample AraplaCol_mMF_r2_FD_76861 | JGI IMG/M metagenome (GOLD analysis project Ga0102592, IMG submission 76861) | Arabidopsis root microbial communities from North Carolina, USA - plate scrape MF_Col_mMF_r2 (SPADES assembly) (version 2) | ecosystem: Host-associated > Plants > Roots > Endosphere...
CGGCTCCCACTTCATCGAACTGGCGCAGAAGGATATGCGCACCCATATCGCCAACCTGCCGGACAAGGACCTGGCCTACCTGGAAGAAGGTACCCAGCACTATGACGACTACGTTGAAGCGGTGGGTTGGGCGCAGAAGTTCGCCCGCATGAATCGCGAAGTGATGATGCAGAACCTGATTGCCTCGGTGCGCACCGTCATCACCAAGCCGTTCCAGACGCACGTGGAAGCAGTGAACTGCCACCACAACTATGTGCAGAAGGAGCGCCACTTCGGCAAGGACGTGCTAGTGACCCGTAAGGGCGCAGTGTCGGCGCGCGAAGGCGAACTGGGGATCATTCCGGGGTCGATGGGGGCGAAGAGCTTCATCGTGCGCGGTAAAGGCAACCCGGAGAGCTTCAACAGCTGCAGCCACGGCGCCGGCCGCACCATGAGCCGTAACGAGGCGAAGCGCCGCTTCTCGCTGGAAGACCAGGTAAAGGCGACCGAAGGTGTCGAATGCCGCAAGGACGAAGGCGTGATCGACGAAATCCCGATGGCCTACAAGGACATCGAGGCCGTCATGAAGGCGCAGGAAGAGCTGGTTGAAGTTGTGCATACCCTGAAGCAGGTGGTGTGCGTTAAAGGGTAAGAACAAGGATAAGAACAAGAATGATTGAAATTGATGGATCCCAAGGGGAGGGCGGCGGCCAGGTGCTGCGCACCGCGCTGACGCTCTCGATGATTACCGGCCAGCCTTTCCGTATCTCGAACATCCGCGCCAACCGTTCGAAACCGGGCTTGATGCGGCAGCACCTTGCTTCGGTCAAGGCGGCCGCGGAAATCTCCGGCGCGAAAGTCGAGGGCGACGCTCTCGGCTCGACCAGCCTGTCGTTCGCGCCGGGGGCGATCAAGGCCGGCGTGTATGAATTCCAGATCGGCACGGCCGGCAGCTCCACCCTGGTATTGCAGACCGTGGTGCCCGCGTTGCTGTACGCCCCGGGCGAATCGGTGGTACGCGTCAGCGGCGGTACCCATAACTCCAAGGCGCCGCCGGCGGAATTCCTGCAGCGTGCCTATGGCCGCGCCATGGCCGATATGGGGGCGCAAGTCGAATTCCACCTGGAGCGTACCGGCTTCTATCCCGCCGGCGGTGGCGCAGTGCGGGCAACCGTGAAGCCGCTGGCGGCCTGGCGCCAACTGGCGCTGGAGGCACGCGGCGAACGGCGCGAAGCCTACGCTGAGAGCCTGGTTGCTGCCGTACCGGGTGGCGTTGCGAAGCGTGAACTGGATTGCGTGGCGAGTGCCATGGGTTGGTCTGGCGACCAGTTGCGTTTCAAGACCCTTCCGGACAACTGGGGGCCCGGCAATGCACTGCTGATCACGCTGGACCACGAGCACGTAACGGAAGTCTTCGTCGCTTTCGGCGAAAAAGCCCGGCGCGCGGAGGAAGTGGCGCGCGACGCCGTGGCACAGGCCCGCCGCTTTATCGCGTCGGGCGCTGCGGTCAGCGAACACCTGGCCGACCAGTTGCTGGTTCCTATGGCGCTGGCCGGCGGCGGCAGCTTCACCATGGACGTGCTGTCGCAGCACACCCGCACCAACGCGGAAGTGATCGCGCGGTTCCTGCCGGTGTCGATCACTTTCGACAAACGCGAGGCATGCACGATTGCGAAAATAACTAGCTAATTTGATTACTCCATGGCAAAATTCGGCGTCGTTGTATTTAATATAACTTTGCCGGACCCGCCATGAACAAAAAGACTTTGGCCAAGATCGCCGCGGCAGTTGTTGTCGTTGCCGGCGGCGTTTTCGCCTACCGGGCTTTTGGCTGGGGCGCCATGACTGGCCCTGTCAACAGCCTGAAGATCGACCTGTCCAAGCCGGACGCCCTGGTCGTCACCAAAAGCCTTTCCAGCCTGCCGCGCGATCTGCTGACCGTGCCGCTGGCGCGCGACGTGCTGCGCGAGGACTTCCTGTTCTATTACGAGCAGACCGAAGACCGCCTGGGCCTGAAGGGCAGCCTGCGCCGCATCGCCTACGAGCATGAGTTGGGATGGGGCGACCAGTTGATCCGCATGGTGCTGGACGAACCGGCGGAAGTGGCCATGTGGCGCGATGCCGATGGCTCGCTGAAACACTACGTGATCTCCGTTTCGCGCGGCAAGCTGGCGCGCGTGCTGGAAGAAGCGGGCAAGGTGGCGCTGAAGGACACCCAGCTCACCATCGCAGGCGACTTGCGCGTCGATGGCGACAAGGTGCCGGTGTATGCACTGAATTACGCTTATCAGCGCAACCTGCTGTTCGCGGCGCACGGCGACCGCATGGTGATCCTGTCCGACCCTGGCATGCTGTATGGCGCCGACCGCAAGGTAAGCGACGACAAGGCGCAAACCACGGTCGCCAAGCTGCTGGGGAAGGATGCCGCACAGCAGAAAGTCTTCCACGACCAGTTCCACTTCGAGAAAGCGGCACAGGACGGCCATAGCATCGCCATCAAGGCCGACTTCCTGTCCTTCGGCTACCAGCCATTTTTCAGCGGACTGGAAGCGCTGCGCTTCGATTTCAGCAAGGGCGCATGGCGCTCGCAAGTGCTGCTCGACGCAGCCAAACTGCCGAAAGATGGTTATGACAGCAGCGCCCTGTGGAGCGCACTGCCCTACAACCCGAGCAGCTGCTTCACGCTGCCGGTGGACTGGAACAGCCTGCAGCCGGTGCTGAAAAGCATCAGCGGCAAGACCAGCCAGCCGGTGCTGCCGCTGGCGACCGAGCTGAGTGGCCCGGCCGCAGCCTGCTGGTACGGCAACTCACGCCTGCATACGCCGGTGTTCGTCGCCAATCGAGCCGGCGGCAATGAGGCGCTGTTCGAAAGCCTGTTCCAGGCCGCGATCCGCGACGGCAAAGGCGTCCAGAAACAGCAAGGCAAGAAAGGCGAATTGCGCTGGAGTGGCGCGGTTTCCACGGCGCAGGGAGATACCACGCCGACGCTGGCGATCAGCGGCAACACCGTGGTGTTCTCGGCGGACGGCAAGCTGGTCGACCAGGTGATGGCTGTGAAGCGCAAGGAAATGCCTGCCGCTTCGGACTTGCTGCCGGACGCCAAGCACACTGTCGGCCTGATTGCGCCGGCTTCGCTGGCCAAGCTGATCGAAGAAGAAAGCTTCAATACCCTGCCAAGCCAGCGCGAGCCTGTGCTGCGTGGCGCAGTTGACGCACACCTGGTGCCGCGACTGCAGGCGCTGAAGAAGTATCCGCCTTACCGCATGGTTCTCAAATCCGTGCCAGGCAAAGGCGTTTCGTGGCAGCCGCTGGAATGGCAGGCAGCGGGCAAATGAAGCGTCGCAGTACGCTGCGCCTGCTGGCCGGATGCGCCGCTGCTGTAGCGGCGCCACGGGCGCTGGCGCTGACCAGTGCCAATGACGCGCAGGTGCGCCTGTCGCAGGCACAGTCGCGCGCCTTCCAGGCGTGGATGCTGCGCATTATCAGCGCCCAGGTCGAACAAGGGCCCTCGCCGCGCTGGCATCACCGCGATTGCGCGGGTCTGGTGCGTTTCGCCGTCAACGAAGCCTTGTCCGTCCACGATGCCAAATGGATGCGTGCCAATGGCATTGCCAGCGACCGGCGCCTGCCGCCGGAACTGGACCTGACGCCGCAGCAGGCGGCCCTGCGCAATCGATGGGTGCAAGGCGAAGGCAAGGTAGGCGCCTTCGTTACAGCGCTGGCGCTGGTGCAGCATAACAGCCGCTTTGTGGCGCGGGAAATCAGCCAGGCGCTTCCCGGCGACCTGCTGTTCTACGACCAGGGCGACGAACAACATTTGATGGTGTGGATGGGGGCGCATATCGCTTACCACACGGGCACCGTCACCCCAACAGATAACGGTCTTCGTACCGTCGATATTCAACAACTAACGACATGGAAGGACACGCGGTGGCAACCAGCGGTCAACAATCCCAACTTCGCCGGCGTGTTCCGGCTGTCATTTCTGTCCTGAAGCTGTGCCTGGCAGGCTTGCTGGCGCTGACCGCGCTGGCAGGTGCGTCGGCACAGGAGACGCCGTCCAGCGGTTACACGCTGTTCAAGGGCGAGCCGTTCTTCCTGCTGTCCGATGCCAGCTATGGCAGCACGGACGAGGCGCGCGTGCGCCTGGAAGTGCCGGGCCGCGACTTCGGCCGCTCGCAGCTCGAGCAGTATTCCGGCGCTGACATCGTGGTCTACCGCGTGCCGCAACCGCTGGAGTTCCTGAAGAAGCAGCGCAACCTGCACCGGGTCCAGGTGGAAGGCAATTACCAGGGCGAGGGCCTGGCCAATGCCCTGAGCTTCCTGTGGGACAGTTGGTGGAAGCAATCGCGCCTGGCATGGCGCCGGATCTTCTCGTCCGAGGCTCGCCACGCGGTGACGACCAACCAGCCCAAGCTGGCGACGAACGGCGAAGCGATGAAGCGTGCCACCGTGTTTGCCAACAACCCGCAGTACAAGCCGATCAAGGGCTTCGAGATGGTGGACAGCTTCCGCTATCCGATCTGGCAGGCGAAGGCGATCGAGCCGCCGAAGGGCGTCAAGATGGACGGTTCCAGCAGCGAGTTCATTGCCGGCAATAGCGGCAATGTGATGATCCCGGTCGGCAAGCGCAAGCCGGGCCTGTACCTGGTGGAAGCCATCATCGGCGAGCATCGCGCGACTACGCTGGTATTCGTTTCCGACACCATGGCGGTGACCAAGGTATCTTCCGGCCAGATGCTGGTATGGGCTGCGCGCCGCGACAACAGCGCCGCTGTGGCCGATGCCAACGTGATGTGGACCGACGGCACCGGCGTTCTGCAATCCGGCACAACCGCCAGGGACGGCGTGGTGTCGATGGAGCGCAGCAGCCCTGAACACACCTATGTGATCGGCGAAGACCGCAATGGCGGTGTATTCGTGTCGGAGAACTTCTACTACGACAGCGAGATCTATAACACCAAGATGTATGCGGTAACGGATCGTCCGCTGTACCGTCCTGGTGACGAAGTGAACGTCAAGTTCCTTGGCCGCGAATTCAAGTCGGCGCGCCTGTCGCAGGCCGCTGCAGCGGCGCCAATCGGCCTGACCGTGTTCGATCCGAACGGCACCCCGGTGCTGACGCAGACCCTGCAACTGTCGCCTGAAACGGGCACGGAGACCCGCTTCCGCCTGCCGGAGCAGGCCACCGCCGGCGGCTATGAGTTGCGCTTCAGCTACAAGGACGGCCTGTATGGCGCCGCATTCCGCGTGGCTGAGTATGTGAAGCCGCATTTCGAAATCAACGTCCAGCCGGCCAAGCCTGAATTCAAGACCGGGGAAAAGGTCAGCGGCACCATTTCCCTGCGCTATCCGGACGGCAAGCCGGTGAAGAATGCCAAGCTGTCGTTGTCCCTGCGCGGCCAGCAGAACACCATGGTGGAAGGCGAGTTGCGTTACAGCGGCTTGTTCCCGGTGCAGCTGAAGACCGAGGAAGCGGAAACCGACCGCAGCGGCGATTATTCGTTCACGCTGCCGCCGGCCGCCGACCCGTCGCGTTACGTGCTGACCGTGATGGCGACCGACGGCGCGGCCTACCGCGTCAAGGCGACGCGTGAGCTGATGATCGAACGCTCCATCAGCAGCTATCAATTGAAGGCGGCGCGCTCCTTCTCCGAACCGGGCCAGCAGGTGCACTTCGACCTGGTGGCTGACGGCCAGGGCGCGGCACGTCCTGTGCGCTGGGAGATGGTGCAGCTTGAAAAGCAGGAAAAGACCGAAGGCAAATTCGATCCGGCCGCCAAGGGCTGGGATGTGAACTTCGCCAAGCCGGGTTCCTACCAGCTCTCGCTGCGCGACGAGCGCGGCAACCTGCTGGCGGGCGCCAGCCACTGGGTCAGCGGGGAAGGCCTGCAGGCGGCGCCGGGCAGCATCGAAATCGTGATGGATAAAGTGCGCTATCGCCCAGGTGAAACTGCCGAAGCCCTGGTGACCTTCTCCGACCCGGTCGACCAGGCCCTGCTGACCATGGAGCGCGACAAGGTGGAGCAGTATGGCCTGATGAACGGCAGCGCCGATTGGTACCAGGCCAAGCGCGTGGCAAAGAACCAGTGGCGCGTGCGCATTCCGGTCAAGGAAGAGCATGGCCCGAACATGACGTTCTCGGTGGCCTATACCCGCAACGGCGACTTCGTGTTCCAGAACGCCGGCCTGCAGGTGATCGAGCCGCGCATTGCGCTGACCTTCAAGACCGACAAGGAGGTCTACCAGCCGGGCGAAAAAGTCACGCTGGACGTGACGGCGCAACTGGATGGCAAGCCGCTGTCCACCCTGGTGGCGCTGGGCGTGGTGGATGAGATGATCTATGTGCTGCAGCCTGAAATTGCACCGGATATCGGGGACTTCTTCTATCACCCGCGCCGCAACAACGTGCGCACCACGGCCAGCTTGTCCTTCATCAGCTACGACATGGCGCAAGGCCGCCGCGAGAACGTGCCAGCACGCCACAACTACAACGAGCGTGGCGTGAAGGTGCTGGAACGTCCACGCCGCGACAATGTCGATACCGCTTTCTGGGCGCCATCGCTGAAAACCGATGCAGACGGCAAGGCCCGCGTCACCTTCACCATGCCGGATGCGCTGACCCGCTGGCGCATCACGGGCCGTGCCATGGATGCGCAGGGCCGCGTCGGCCAGCGTACCGGTTACCTGCGCTCCGACAAGGCGTTCTACTCCAAGTGGACTGCTCCGGACTGGCTGCGCACCGGCGATGCGCCGCGCGCTTCCGTCGCCATCTTCAACCAGACCAGCGATACGAAATCCCTGGAGGTGACGCTGTCCGGCGGTCCGCAGCCTAAGGTGGAGAAGCTGTCGGCCAAGCCGGGCGTGAACTATGTCGAATTCCCGGTTGCCGTCGGCACCGCACCGTTGCGCCTGGAAGTGAAGCAGGACGGCAAGCTGGTTGATGCGCTGGATACCAAGGTGCAGGAGCAGCCTGCAGCCTGGAGCAGCCCGCGCAGCATGAGCGTCGCGCTGACCGGCACCGACAACGCGCTGAAACTGCCGGCTGACGCACGCAATATCCGCGTCTCCTTCGCGCAAGGTGCTGCGAGCCACTTCGCCCGCATCGCCGATGACCTGATCGATTACCCGTATGGCTGCGTGGAGCAGACGGCCAGCCGCCTGATCCCGCTGACCATGGCAACGCAAAGCATGCCGGCGGACGCCGGCCCGGTACGCGAGCGCCTGATGGCGATCATGCAGGCGCAGCGCCTGCGCCTGGTTTCCATGGCCGGCCCGAACGCCGTCTTCAGTTGGTGGGGCCCGGCAACCCAGGGCGACGCGCTGATGACGTCCTACGCCTACTACGCTGACTGGTATGCCTCGCGCGCCCTGCGCCTGGAACTGCCGGGCGAGCACTGGAACAACCTGGTCAGCGTCTACACCGAGCATGGCAAGAACAACGCCCCGCTGGAGCGCGCCATGAGCCTGTGGATGATGCATGAAATGGGCTTGCCGACGAAGACACTGGCGGAAAGCCTGGTGGCGGATGCCGCGAGCCTGGAAGTCGGCTCCGCGCCGCGCAAGCAGGGCGTCACCAGCAGCGTGCTGCTGGCTGATGGCCAGGACAGCGTGACCCGCTCCATGGCGATCGGGCTGACGTCCGTCGTCGCCGCGCAGAACGGCATTGCCCTGCCGGCGCAGTTGCAGCAGCAATTGCCGCAAGCATGGGCAGCACTGCGCGCCTCGCCGGCGCCGGTGGCCCAGGCCCTGCTGATGCTGGCCGGCGAGTTGCCGGCAACGCAGGCCGACGCAGTGCTGTCGTCTGTGCGTGCCGACATGCCAACCATGGATCGCGCCCTGACCCTGGTCTGGGTGCAGAAGAAACTGGGAGGATCGCCTGCCGCAAGGCCGCCAGTGGCAGCGTTGGAAGGCGCATGGCAGCAGATGGATAGCCGCAGCGGCCAGCCGGTATGGCGCTGGACCGACGCCAAGGCCCTGCCGGAGCAACTGAAGCTGGCGCAGGCCGCGCCGGCCGGTACCGTCGCCATCGTGCAATATGACAGCCGCGCCGTCGAAGCGCATTCGCTGGACGTCGGCATCGAGCGCCGCATCCTGCGCATGAAAGCCGGCTCCAAGGGCTACACCATGGAACTGGTGAAGCCGGGTGAAGCGCTGCGCACGGACGAACTGTACATGGACGAGATCAAGCTCAAAGCCGGCAGCGCGACGCACCGCTTTGGCTTGCTGGAAGTGGCGCTGCCGCCGGGTGCAATGGTTGAATCGACCACCTGGGGCATGAAGCTGGCGGGCGACGAGCCTGTGCAACTGGAACGTGCACGCCACGTCGAGCGCCGCGACGGCTATGCCGTGCCGATCGAGCCGCTGAGCGGCGAAGTGGTGGTGCGCCACCTGCTGCGCTTCGGCCAGAAGGGCAGCTACACCCTGCCGCCAAGCCGCTTCCATCGCATGTACCAACCGGAGCAAAAAGCCTTTGAAGGCGGCGGCAAGAACATGCGTACGCTGAAAGTCGAGTAATGCTGCCACGCCTGCTGCCTGCCTTGTTGTTGGCCTGCGCCGCGCCTGTTGCGGCGGCGGCCTCGCTCGACCTGGCATGGTGGCGCGACGGCAAGGTACAGGCAGTGCAGCTGCAGCAGCGCAGCGCATCGGCGGCGCAGCCGATGGCGGCCAACACCGAGATCCCGCTTGGCAGCCTGTGGAAGCTGTTTGTCTACGTGTACGCGGTGGACAGCAAGCTGCCCACTCCCGACTACAACTGCGGCGGCCGCAAGCAGGAGGAAGTATATTGCTGCGAAGCCGGCGGCAGCATCGGCCGCGATGCCGCGCTGGCGCAATCCTGCGGCCTGTTCTTCGCGCCGGAACGCCTGGGAATCGCACAGCGTCCATGGCAGGAATACTGGACGCGCCGGCTTGGCAGCGCGCCCGCCGGCGAATTCGCCTGGCTGGCCGATCCTGCGCGCCTGGAGCCCGCCCGCCTTGTGACGCTCGGCAGCCTGTTGCGCGTGCTGGGCAGCATTCCGCCTGCGAGCCGCGCGGAAGCGGAAGCGGCCCTGCTGCGCGTGGTGCTGGACGGCCGCGGCGCGGGCAGCGTGCGCTGGTTCGGCAGCCAGCTCCGGGTGAAGACCTATTCCTGGCACCATCCCAAGCGCGAGGATGCGCGGCTGGGCGGTGCGGCCGGCTGGCTTGCCGACGGCACGCCGGTATGGTTTGGAGGCAGCGACAGCAGCACTGGCATCTTCCAGAAATGGGCGCCGCAGATTGCCGCGGCCTTGCCGCCAGTGCGGGCGGCGGAAGACAGCGGCTGCGTGGTGGTCGACTACTTCACCCGCTATCCGGTGCGCTCCGTGCGCACGTCGGACGGCGTGGCAATGCCTGGTGCGCTGAATGGCCGCTACGTGGTGCAGTTTGAAAACGGCAAGAGCCTGCCGATCCGCAGCAGCGGTGAGCTGACTCTGGCTACCGGTGCGAACGGCAAGCCGCAGATTCGCGGCCGCATGGGCGTGAACGAATACGTTGCGCGCGTGATTGACCGCGAGGCCAGCACCACCGAGCCGGAAGCTGCGCGAGCCTTCGCGATAGCAGCCCGGACATACTTGCAGCAGAACGCGCGTCGCGCTGAATCCTGCCAGCACATCGCAGACAGCAGCGCCACCCAGCGCGTCAGTCCCAATCCGGCCAGCGCCGCCGCTCTGGAAGTCGCACGCTGGACCGACCAGCTGGTGCTCGATGGCGCGCAGGTCCAGTATCACAGCACAAAGGGCCGCGCCAACGTCCTGGCCTGGAGCGATGCGCAGGAGCAGGCGCGTGCCGGAAAAGGCTTTGACGACATCCTGGCCGCGGCCTACCCCCGCACGACCCTCGCCATTGCGGGAAATACCGGAAGCACCTGTGCGCGCCTCACAAAGAACGAACAGTGGCTGGCCTATGCACTGCCGCGCTGGGAGCGCATGCTGCGCCGAGAGGATGGCTACGAAGCGCCGGCACAGCTGCCGGCTGTGTGCGCACTGACGGCCGGTTCGCCGTATTCCGAACAGTCGCGCAACCGCATCTTCATGCGGCCGCTTGCAACGCGCGAAGACCGCATCACGCTGGCGCACGAATACCTGCACATCGGGCTGCGCCGCCACCCGCGCGGACAGGACGAAGACTACGTGGAGCGCCTGGCGCGCCGCCTGAACGACCTCTCACAGGAGGCAATGTGAAAACACGCATCCAATTATGCTCCGCGCTGATGCTGGCGCTGGCCGCCGCGCCTTTGCTGGCGCAGGACAAGACGCTGACGGGACCCGTCGGCGGCTGGAATCGTGCCGGCATGACCGACAAATCCGGCGAGCTGGCTGTCAGCTATCCGTATTCGCTGATCGATCGCGGCGCGCAGAAAAACCGCACCATGATCCGCGGCCAGTTGGCCAAGATCAGCACCAAGCGCCCCTTCCACCAGCTGATCGTGAACGGCAATCCGACGCCGCTGTATACGGACGAGGAAGGGCGCTATGCGCGCGGGTATGCGTTTGGTTCCGGTTCCAACAGCGTCGAAATCCGTTCGCCGGACGGCAAGTCGCTGAAGCGCATGCAGTTCTACGAGGCAGACACCAGCCGCCCGCAGCCGCGCTTGCGCATCATCGGCGCCTGGGACGATAACCAGGCCGAGATCGACCTGCACATCATTACCCCGGATGGCCAGCACGCCTTCTTTGCGCACCCATTCCTCACCAATGGCGGAGGACTGGATGCGGACAGCGTGGACGGGCCCGGTCCGGAAATGTTCACCATGACCTCGCCGTTGCACGGCACCTACCAGGTGTGGGTGAATTACTGGGGCAATTTTGGCAGCTCGGGCTACCACTTTGATGAAGCCACGCGCCAGCGCCCCATCATCACGACGCGCATCACCCTCGTATTCAACGAAAACACCGCTAGCGAGAAGCGGCAGGATTTCGTTGTCCCCCTGCGCAAGATCGGCGACCTGACCCTTGTTAAATCCTTTGTATATTGAGCACATGAAGAAACTCTGCCTCCCGCTGTTGCTGTTGCCCGCCTGCGCCATGGCGCAAGTGAGCATTGAATCGCCCAAGAGCGGCTGGCGCCATTCGGGCGGCAGCGAGGAGCAGTACACCCAGACCGTGAATTACCCGGCATCGGTCGTGAACATGCAGCCAGGGCAGGCCGAAACGGCGCAGATCCGCGGCAAGATCGCGGGCGCCGGCCGGAACAAACCGGCCAAGCTGATTGTCAACGGCGTGGCCATGCCGGTCGAGTTGCAGGAAGACGGCAGCTTTGCGCGCCCTTACATCTTCGGCCCCGGCTCGAACGGCGTCGAGGTGCGTTCGCCGGACGGCAAGAGCCGCGCGCGCAGCCAGTTCTACGACAGCTACAGCGGCAAGACCAAGTCGCGCCTGCGGGTTGTGCTGTCCTGGGACAGTCCTGGCACCGATGTCGACCTGCACGTGATCACGCCGAATGGCGGCCACTCCTGGTTCGGCCAGCGCATGCTGCCCGACGGCAGCGGGCTGGATGTCGACGTCACCGGCGGCTATGGCCCGGAGATCTATTCCAGCCCGGCGCCGGCCAAGGGCAACTACCACGTCTATGTGAATTATTTCGGCGGCAACTCCGAGAAGCAGGTCATCACCGTGGCCACCGTCTCGATCATCACCAATGAGAATACGCCGAGCGAAAAGCAGCAGACCTTCATGGTGCCGCTGCGCGCTCCGGGTGAGCTGACGCTGGTGAAGTCCTTCGTTTACCCTTGATGTGACACTTCCCTGTGACAGGTGTTCCAATCTGGAGCACCTGTCCTGCCGCTACGGGCGGAAAACCATGGCACGCCGTTTGCTCCTGCATGGGTATTACAACCACACCATGCAGGAGACATCCATGAAACGCCTGATCCTTGCCGTTGCCGCAGCGGCCGCAGTCACCACCTCATTGTTCGCCGTCGCACACGGCAATGTGACGCCGCAGGGCGTCGACACCACCGGCCTGCCAGTCCTCGGCGATAAATGGCGCGATGAAAACCCTTATAAAGACAATAAGCTGGCGCTGAAGATCGGCTCTTCCGCCTATAACCAGAACTGCGCCCGCTGCCACGGCCTGGAAGCAGTTTCCGGCGGCATTGCCCCCGACCTGCGCATGCTGGACCGCGATTGCGTCGGCATGCGCAACGAGACCAAGAAGCAGGCGTGCTACAAAGAGATCGACCGTTACTTCCTGACCTCGATCCGCGGCGGCAAGGTACGTAACGGCGCCGTGTACATGCCGCCGTTCGAAGGGGTCTTCAACCAGGAAGCCATGTGGGCCATCAAGACCTACCTGGAAACCCGTCGCGTTACCAACTGATGCGAGGCCGCCATGCTTACCCTGCGCCTGCGCGGCCTCCGCGCCATGCTGCTGATCTGCTGCGCCTTGCTGGTCGCCGCACTGCCGGTACATGCTGAAACAGGCATCCTGAAGGTCGCCGTCTACCAGGAGTTCGCCCCATTCTCCGACAAGGGCCAGGGCGTCGATGTCGACCTGGCTGCGGCCCTGGCGCGCAAGCTGTCGCTGAAACTGAGCCTGCTGCCTTTTCCTGCGGGTGAAAACCTGAACGACGACTTGCGCAATATGGTATGGAAGGGACACTACCTGGGCTACGGACCGGCGGACGTCATGCTGCACGTGCCGGTGGACCGCGCGCTGATGGCGTCCAACGACAAGGTGGAGATCTTCGCGCCATACCACGTTGAGGCAGTGCGCCTGGTGCGCAGTGCACGCAGCATTCCCGTGTTCGACGGCATGGCTTCCCTCGCGGGCAAGCGCATCGGGGTCGAGCAGGTCTCGCTGGCGGGCATGGTGATGCTGGGGGAGGGGAATGGACGGTTCCGCGACCAGGTGCATCTGTTCCACACTGCGGCAGAGGCGTTGCAAAAGCTGAAGTCCGGGAAGCTGGATGCGGTGCTGGCGACGCGCTCGGAGATCGAGTCCGAATTGCGGGGCGACCCTGCTTTCCCGGTGGAGCAGGTCAGTTTCCAGCGCCTGCCGCGCGCTGGGTGGGCGGTTGGCATGGCGGTGCGCAAGGACAATACGGAGGCGGCGCGCAAACTGCAGGCGGCCTTGAATGAACTGGCTGCCAGCGGTGAGCTGAAGGAGATCTTTGCGCGCCATGGCGTGCAACTGGCAAAGCCATGAAGCGGAGCGCCTTGGGCGGGCTGCTGGCGCTCCTTGCGGCGGCGGCGCGTGGCGAAGGTGGCGGCACGGGCGGCGGAATTCCGTCGGTGGAGATCGTCGGCATTGCACCTGTTGGCGCCCTCGTCACCGACCGCCGCCTGCTGCCGTATGCCGTGCAGCTTGGCACTGCGCCGCTGCAGGGCGAGACCCTGGCGGAAACCATGGCGCGCACGCTGGCGGGCGTCAACCTGAATGAGGTTTCCGGCAGTCCCTACCAGCATGACGTGACGTACCGGGGCTTCCGGGCGTCGCCGCTGCTTGGCACTGCGCAGGGCCTGTCGGTCTATCTCGATGGCGTGCGGGTGAACGAGCCGTTCGGCGATGTCGTGAATTGGGACATGCTGCCGGAAGAGGCAATCGGGCAAGTGCTGCTGGCGCCGGGATCGAACCCGCTGTATGGATTGAATACGCTGGGCGGGGCGCTGGTGCTGGTGACTCGTAATGGACGGGATGATCCGGGTGGCAGCATCAGCGTCACTGGCGCCAGCTATGGACGTCGGCAAGTGGAGCTGTCGCACGGAGCGCATGGCGATGGCGGATGGCACAGCTATGTGGCGGCCACCTTGTTCCACGACCGCGGCTGGCGGGCGGACTCGCCGGGGCAGTTGGCCAGGCTGTTCGCCAAGGCAGGGCGCAGCGCGGGGCCCTTCGAATGGGAAATATCGGTACTGGCAGGCGGCAGTCGGCTGGTGGGGAACGGCCTGCTGCCGGACGGCTTGTACCAAGCCGACCGGCGGGCGGTGTACACCAGTCCTGACCGCAGCCGCAACCAGTTGCGCCAGGTGCAGGCCAGCCTGCTCAGGCATCTCGATGGGGGAGCGCAGCTATCCTTGTCTGCTTACGCCCGCAGCAGCCGGCGCGATGGCGTGAATGGCGATGTCGGCGACGACGCAGAAGATGGCAGTAGCGGCGATCCGGTACCCGCCAGCTTCAACACGGCCGTGACACGGCAGCGCGGCCAGGGTGCGAATGCAAGCTGGCAGCGTACCTTGGGCGCACACCGGCTGGCGCTGGGGACGACATTCGACCGCAGCAGCGTATCCTTCTCCCAATATAGCCAGGCTGGCGAGTTCGGCGCACGGCGCGAAGTGCTGGCGCTGTCCGGCAGCGAGCCGGAACTGGAAGCTGCGGTCGATGGTACCGCCCGCAGCGCTTCCCTGTTCGCCAGCGATACCTGGACGCTTGGCAGGGACTGGTCCCTGACCGCCTCCGCGCGTTACGCCTGGTCGCGCCTGTCAAACACCCTCCGGCATGATGACGGCGATAGCCAGCACGAACGCTTCACTTACCGTAAGCTGAATCCAGCCCTCGGGGTGACCTACCAGGCTGCCCCGGAGCTCACGCTGTTCGCCAATGCCTCCCAAAGCAACCGCGTGCCGACCGTAATCGAGCTGGGATGCGCGGACCCCGGGCAACCGTGCCGCCTGCCAGTCGGCCTGCAATCGGACCCATACCTGAAGCAGGTCGTGTCACGCACCGTGGAAGCAGGCGCGCGCTGGAAACAGGATGGCCAGCAAGCCTCGCTGGCCATCTATCGCACGCAAAACAGGGACGACATCCTGTTCCGCACTGCCGGCGTTTTCCAGCACGGCTACTTTGCCAATTTTCCCCGCACACGGCATCAAGGGGCCGACCTCACGGCCAGCCTGCGCTCTGCCAGCATGCAGGTGACGATTGCCTACAGCTTCCTCGATGCCGTGTACGGCGCCGATGGCAGCCTGTTTACCGGCACCCGCGACGTGCCCGTGCAAAAAGGGACACGGATGGCCGGCCTGCCGCGCCACACTTTCAAGTTTGGCGCAGACTGGCACGCGACGGAAGCGCTGACCTTGGGCGCCACACTGAACGTTAGTTCCCACATCGCCATCCTGGGCAACGAGGACGACGCGCGGCCGGGCTGGCGCGTCGGTGGTCATGCACTGCTTGGCCTGCAAGCCAGCTACCGTCCGAACGAAAAATGGGAATGGCAGGTGCGCATCAATAACGTCACCAATCGCCGCTATGAAACCTTCGGTGCGATGGCTGCCGACTTCTTCTCCACAGGCCAGGCGCAAGAGGCCCGCTTCGTGGCGCCCGGCGCACCACGTACGGTGACAGCCGGGCTGCGCATCAATTTCTAGAACTGGTACTGGGCGCTGATGCCCATCACCCAATTGCGGCCGGGGGCGGCTTCGTAATAGCGCTTGTTGCTGTCGCCGACAATCACGGAACCGATATAACGGCGGTCGGCCAGGTTGTTCAGGCGCGCGAATTCACTGATGCGCCATCCGCCGATAGACTGCTTTGCGACCACGCGCGCATTCAGGATGCTGTAGCCGGGCGCCGGCTTGTCGGCATTGGCATCTTCGGCATACACGCTGGCCACCGAGAGCGATTCCAGCGCTGCAGTGAAGTGCTCGCCGCTGGACTTCCATGCCAGTTCGGCAAACAGGCTGGCGCGCGGCACGCCAGGCAAGCGGGCGCCATCACGCACGCTGCCAAATGCCTTCTCGTAGGTCGCCTTCAGGAGGGTGGCTGCCACGCGTGTGCTGAAGCCGGCCCCCAGCTTGCTG
>Ga0102592_1002531_pt1 | contig 15725 bp, 10 predicted proteins | sample AraplaCol_mMF_r2_FD_76861 | JGI IMG/M metagenome (GOLD analysis project Ga0102592, IMG submission 76861) | Arabidopsis root microbial communities from North Carolina, USA - plate scrape MF_Col_mMF_r2 (SPADES assembly) (version 2) | ecosystem: Host-associated > Plants > Roots > Endosphere...
CTCGGCGATCATCATGAACGACCGCATGTTCGAGCCGATCGCGGACGAGAGCAACAAGATCGGCGTGCTCGGCCACGGCTTCACCGCAGGCGGCCATCCAGTCGGCTCGGCGATCGCGCTGGAAAACCTCAAGATCATCGAGGAGCGCGGCCTTGTCGCGCATGCCGCCGAGCTCGGCGGCTACATGCAGGGCAAGTTGCGCGAGCTCACCAGCCATCCGCTGGTCGGCGAGGTTCGCGGCGTCGGCATGATCGCGGCGCTCGAGCTCGTGCTCGACAAGACCCGCAAGACGGCCGCGGCGACGCCCGGCGCCGTCGGCGGCATGGCCAGCCGGATGCTCCAGGAGCGCGGCGTGATCTCGCGCAACATGCTGGATGCCATCGCCATCTGCCCGCCTCTGATCACCACCAAGGCCCAGATCGACGATCTGGTCGCCGCGATCGCGGGCGTGCTGAACGACATGAAGGCAGAAGTGGCGAAGCTGACGCCGGCGTAGGGGCTCGCGTGTCGGTGTGGCCGGAGCAGCCGACCACATCCACTGGTGTCGTCCCGGCGAAGGCCGGGACCCATACCGCGTGATCTATCGATGCGGTTGGTAGGCGTACCGGGCGGCGAGTCTTCGCCAAACCACTCCCTGGGGTTATGGGTCCCGGCCTGCGCTGGGACGACGTTGGGGAGAGAGCGCGGGCCTACGCCCGCTGAACCCCGATCACGCGACCCTTCTCGATCGCGAGCGCCAGCTCGCCGCGCTTGAGCTTCAGGGCGGCCTCGCCGAACAGCTCGCGGCGCCAGCCGCGCAAGGCGGGGACGTCGGCGGCATCGTCGGCCGCGATCTCTTCGAGGTCGTCGACGGTGGCGATCACCTTGCTCGCCACCGCGTGGCGCTCGGCGGTCATCCGCAGCAACACCTTCAGGAGCTCGACGATGGCCGCGCCATTGTTGTTGTTGCGCGGCTTCTCCAGCTTCGGCAGCGTCGAGAAATCCCGCGCCAGGCCGCGCTCGACCGCGGCGACGATGTCAGCGCCCCATTTGGATTTTTCAAAACCCTTCGGCACGGAGCGCAGGTTCGCGAGCTTCTCCAGCGTGTTCGGCGCGTGGGTGGCGATGTCGGTGATGGCCTCGTCCCGCAGCACGCGGCCGCGCGGTACGTCGCGGCTCTGTGCTTCCTGCTCGCGCCAGGCGGCGACCTCCATCAGGACGGCGAGGTCCTTGGGCTTGCGCACGCGCGTTTTCAGGCGCTCCCAGGCCCGCTCGGGGTGGAAGTCGTAGGTTCGCGGCGAGGTCAGGATCTCCATCTCGATGGAGACCCATTCGCTGCGGCGGCGCTTCTTCAGGTCGGCGTCGAGGGCTGCGAAGACGTCGCGCAGATGCGTGACGTCGGACACCGCGTAATGCATCTGCTCCTTGGTCAGCGGCCGGCGCGACCAGTCGGTGAAGCGGTGGGTCTTGTCGGGGCGGTGGCCGGTGACCTTCTCGACCAGCTGGTCGTAGGCGATGCTGTCGCCGTAGCCGAGCACCATGGCGGCGACCTGGGTGTCGAACACCGGGTGCGGGATGATGTTGGCCTGGTGCCAGATGATCTCGATGTCCTGGCGGGCGGCGTGGAATACCTTCAGCACGCCCTCGTTGGCCATCAGCTCGAAGAACGGCTTGAGGTCGATGCCCTCGGCGAGGGCATCGACGACCACGGCTTCCTCGGCGCTCGCCATCTGCACCACGCACAGCAGCGGGTAATAGGTGGTTTCGCGCAGGAACTCGGTATCGACGGTTATGACGGGGTGCTTGGCCAGCCGGCTGCAGGCAGCCGCGAGGTCAGCGGTGGTGGTAATCAAATCCATGAACGGCCCATGACACTTGGTATCAGCCGTTCTGCCGAAAGTGCTGTGATGTCAAGGGGCTCTAAGCGAATTCGAGCCTTGCATCGGGCCGGAATCGCCTGTTTCCGACGAAATTCCTATTCGTAGCGGATCCGGTGCGAGGATTTGCGGGCGCAGGGCAGCGCCACCACGACCACGCACATGGCCACAAGTGCCAGTCCCAGGAACTCGAAAACCAACAGATCCACGGTGGAAATCTCCAGAAACATCGCTAGATTTGTCGGCGGTGCGTTGAGGGTCTGTTAATTGCGATGGTTACCGGCGGAGGGGCGGGCCGGATGGTGGACGGGGGGTTAATGGAGGGCCCGGGGGACAGGTGAAAGTCAGGGTTGCCAGCATTTCCGGGAGCGAGATGGCCGAGAAGGTTCGATCGGTCACGACCGGGATGGAGGCCGCTCTCGGGCCATCCTTCGCGGATATGTCCTTTGGGGCGGGGTTGAGCAGCTGACCATCATCATTGTCTCTGCGTCTTCTGACGCAGATGAGAACAACCGCATCGGCATGGGATATGACGGCGTTCGTACCTTTCGAAATCCCCTTTCCAATCAACCGACGAAATCTTTCGGCTTCGGTGTGCCGATCAGTCCCGAGGTCCTTTCCGGACTGGGCACGGACGAACTCCGGCAATTCGTATGTCAATCGATCCTGACCAGGATTGAGCAACCGGGTTTCAAAATTCCGAAGAGCTTCAACTATCCGGAATTCTCCGGGCGACTTCGTGCGGGGCTATCAGGCTAGTTGGAAGGTCAGGTGACAGGCTCCGTCGGCGCGTCGACCCATTGCACCTTCCCGGATTTGAACCGAGCCCATTTGCTGATGCCATGCTCGGGATCAGCCTTGAGGCGGTCGCCGATCAGTTTGTCGAGTAGGTCGTGGCTCGTCGACTTTGCCGCCATCCAGACTGCGAACCGGATCGGCGCTGTCCCGTTGCGCTGACGCCGATCTCGGCCAAGCGGGGTGCCTCGCGCACTAGGTCATCCACGATCCCGCGCGGCTTGCGCGGGCGAAGGCGTTTATTCTGGATGGTCTGTCGGATGGTTCGTTGAAGCCGATTATCGCGCGAACGTTCAAGTTCGCCGACATCGTTGAAGCGCATCGCTTCCTGGAGTCGAACGCGCAGTTCGGCAAGATCGTCGTGACGATCTGAGGTGCCGTAGGGTGGGCAAAGCGAAGCGTGCCCACGTCCTGTGCATTGATCGAGGGAACGACGTGGGCACGGCGCTGTGCGCCTTTGCCCACCCTACGAGATCGCGTTTGTGGTTTGTAGGGTGGATTAGCCGAAGGCGTAATCCACCGCTGTTAATATCCGCGGTGGCAGAAGAGGTGGATTACGCCCGCGACTGCGCTTTGCGCGCAGCCGCGAGCTAATCCACCCTACGAAGAGACGGCAGCCTTACGGCAGCTTCAGCGAGGTCTCCGCGTTGTACGGCTTCAGCGTCTCGTCCGCAGCCTTCTGGGCGGCGGCGAGGGCTTCCTTCGGCTGCTTCTTGCCGTTGAGGACCAGCATGACCTCGTCCTCGAGCGTCTTGCGGACCGGGACGGTCTTGTAGGTCGCGAACCACGGCTTGGCGACGTCGAGCTGCTCGACGGCGGTCTTGGCGTCCGGGTTCTTGCTCAGGAAGTCGACCATCTCGGGCGTCTTGTAGGCGGCCATGTTGGGCGCGAAATAGCCGGTGGCGCGGCTCCACCAGCCGCTCTTCTCGGGCGAGGTCATCCACTTGATCAGCGTCCAGGCGGCCTTCTGCTTGTCGGCCTCGAGGCCTGCCGGCATGATCAGCGAGGCGCCGCCGATCGGCACCGCGTTGCGGACGTTGCGCGGGATGAAGGCGACCTTGTAGTTGAACTTGGCGTTGTCGCGCACATAGGTCAGCGAGCCCGTGGACAGCATCATCATCGCGGCATTGCCGGAGATGAAGGAGGTGCTGACGGCAGGGCCGGGCGTGGCGCCGGGCGCATGCACCTTGTGCTTGGTGACGAGGTCGTTCCACCAGGTCAGCGCGCCGAGCATCGAGGGCGTGTCGTAATAGACCTCGCCGCCGAACTCCTCGTTGTAGTAGCGCCCGCCATTGCTCATGGTGAGCGTTTCCATCATCCAGCCGCAATAGTCGTAGGCGCAGGGGATCGCGATGCCCCATTGGGTCACCTTGTCGCCGTCGCGCTTGGTGAGCTTCTTCGCCCAGTCGGTGAGCTCGGCCCAGGTCTGCGGCGGCTTGTTCGGGTCGAGGCCGGCTTCCCTGGCCTTGTCGGCGTTGATGTAGAGCAGCGGCGTCGAATTGTGGAACGGCACGCCGTAGACCGAGCGGTTGATCACCGCGTTGCCTTGCAGGGCCGGGAAGAACTGACCGAGGAATTGCTCCTTGGTGGTGCCGTCGGCTTTGATCAGCGCATCGAGATTGGTGAGCTCGTTCTCGATCTGCATGTCCAGCAGGAAGTTGGCCGACATGATCACGGCGGACGGCGGCTTGCCGGCTTTGATCGCGGCGCGCGTCTTGATCAGCGTGTCGTCATAGGAGCCGGTGTAGACGGCGGTCGCCTTGATGTCAGGATGGGTCTCGTTGAATTCCTTGATCAAGGTGCCCATGTCGCGGGCGAGCTTGCCGTCGACGGGAACGGGGAAGAACAGGTCGATCTCGGTCGGACCTTCGGCCATCGCCGGGACGGCGAGGGCAGCAGCCATGGAGCCTGCCATGGCAAGGCCAAGCATGAGCCTGCGGGTAAACAGCATCGAAAACTCTCCTATTTGATGCCTGAGGTGACGAAAGAACTGATGAAACGCTTCTGGAAGATCAGGAAGGTGACGAGCAGCGGCGCGATCACCATCAGCGTGCCCGCGGCGATGGTGCCCCAGGCCTGGGTGCCTTCCGCGGTCGCGGTGAACACCGAGAGTCCGACCGTGAGCGGCCGCTTGTCCGGCGAATTGATCACCATCAGCGGCCACAGGAAGTCGTTGCAGTGGCTGGTGACGGAGATGATGGCGAAGGCCGAGAAGCTCGGCATCGACAGCGGCACGTAGATGTGGCGGATGCGCTGGAACAGGCTGGCGCCGTCGATCAGCGCGGCGTCTTCCAGCTCGGTCGGGATCGCCTCGAACGCCTGGCGCATCAGGAATGTGCCGAAGGCCGAGGCGAAGAACGGCATCATCACGCCGGTCAGCGTGTCGTAGAGGCCGAGCTGCGCGACGAGCTTCAGGTTCGGCACGATCAGCAGCACCGGCACCAGCATCAGCTGCATCAGGAACATGTAGAAGATCAGCGTCTTGCCGGCGAAGCTCAGGCGCGCGAACGCAAAGCCCGCCAGCGTGATCGTGACGAATTGCACGAGGAGAATGCCCGCGCAGATGAACGTGGTGTTGAGGGCGTAGCGCGGAAAGTCGCCGATCTCCCAGGCGTCCCTGACATTGTCGAGCGTCGGCTTCAGGCTCGGCATCAGCTCGGCCATCGCGTTGATGCCGTCCGAGGCCGGGCGCAGCGTCGCAACGCCCATCCACAGGAACGGGATCAGCCAGACGATCGCGAGCAGCACGGTCAGCAGGAAGCCGAGCTTGGGCGTGATCTCGCCGCGCGTGGCGAGCGGAGTGTCCTTCCAGAGCGCATCGAGCAGCTTCATGGGCCGCCCTCCCGGTTCGCCATGGTGCGGAAGGAGAGCGCGGTGAGGCCCATCAGCGCGGCGAGCGTCAGCAGCGTTGCCGCAGAAGCCTTGCCGATGTCGTAGTGCTCGACGGCCTGCTGGTAGATGTAGAACAGCACCAGATTGGTCGAGTTGGACGGCCCGCCCTTGGTCATGACGAAGACGTGGTCGACCTGCGTCACCGCGTTGAGCGTGGCGATCACGATGACGAACAGGAAGGTGGGCTTGAGCTCCGGCAGGATGATGTGGCGCAGCCGCTGATAAGGTCCCGCGCCGTCGAGATGCGCGGCTTCCATCACGTCCTCGGGCACGGCTTGAAGGCCGGCGAGGAAGAACAGCATGTAATAGCCGGCGTTCTTCCAGATCGTGATGACCATGATCGCATAGAGTGCGATGTCGGGGTCGCCGAGCCAGTTCGGCAGCACCGGAAGCAGCCGGCCGATGTAGTGGTCGAGCAGGCCGACATTGGGCAGGAAGATGAACAGGAACAGCGCCGACGCCGCGACCATCGGGATCAGCACCGGCAGGAACAGCGCGGCACGCAGCGCGCTGTTGACGGCGTGGGTGCGCGCCAGCGCCAGCGCGAACAACAGCGCCAGGCCGATGCTGGGGACCGCGGTGCCGACGGCGTAGATCAGGTTGTTGACGACCGCGCCGGTGAAGGCGGGATCGGCCAGCACCGCGCTGACATTGTCGAGACCGACGAAGCGGACCGGCGCCTTGGGGGTGGCGCGCTGATAGAGCGCGTCGAGGACGACGCGGCCCATCGCGCCATAGGTGAACAGCGCGAGGAAGACGAGCGAGGGCAGCAGCAGCAGATAGGCGGGCAGTGAGGCCTTGAAGCGGGTCGTGAAGCGCCGGATGACTTCGAGGCGCGGCGCCGCCGAGGTCGCGACCGGGAGAGCCGCGGGTTCAGCGAGGCTCATCTCACCGCGCCGGAAACTTGAGCGCATAGTCGCGGCCGTCCACTCCCGCCGGCGGCTCGAAGGGGAAGCGCAGACTGTCGTCCAGGAAGTCGTGGCTGTGCACGACGAGATTGTCGTCGTCGATCAGCACGACGCCATAGGCGGGCGGCTCGTGGCTCGCCAGATGCGGCGCGTCGGCATTGAGCTCGAACCAGACCTGGTGGTTGGTGCCGCGCAGCGTCGAGAACGGGATCTTGCCGTAGCTGCCGAAGATCGGCCGGTGCACATGGCCGAAGAAGAGGTGGCGGATGCGCGCGCGATAGGGCGCGACGATTTCGGCGAATTCAGCGCTCTGCTTCAGCCCGATCTCGTCCATCGCGTGGACGCCGACGGGGAAGGGCGGATGATGCATGAAGACGACGAAGGGCTGGTCGGCAGGCGCCGCGGCCAACGTCTTCGCCAACCAGTCGAAACGCTTTGCGCACATCTCGCCGGCGTGGCTGGTCTCGTCCAGCGTGTCGAGGAAAACGAACAGGCCGTGCTCGGTGGTGCGGGTGCCCTGCACGAAGCCGTTGGCATCGCGCGGCGCGGCTTTCAGCGCATCGAGGCAGGTCACGCGCTTGTCGTGATTGCCGACCATGGCGATGTAGGGAATCTTCAGTGCGGCCATCGCGTCGGCGAAATTGGCGTAGGAGTCCGCCTCGCCCCAATGGGTGAGGTCGCCGGTCACGACCGCAAACGCGGCGTCGGACTGGTGCTTGTTGATGTCGGCAATCGCCGCGTCCAGCCGGGCGCGCGGGTCGAGCCCGTAGAGCGTCGAGCCGGGATTCGCCAGATGCGTGTCGGTGATGTGGATGAACTTGAAGGGCATGCGCGCGCTTTGTCAGGACGGTTGGAGGATGGACGCCTCCGGCAAGACGACCCTGACAGGCGGTTAGAGCGCGTGTGTTTCAGTTTGATGACAGTGGTTCCCAAGGGCGCGACGCGTCCACAACGCGCGCCGGGACCGCAATGGCGTAGCGCAACGCGCAATCCATGCAGTGGATCAATTAGAGATGGTAGTGCGCGGTCGAGCCCGCCTCACGTCCCGCAGAACGTCTGCAACACCCGCTGGTCCGGCAGCGGCGGGTCGGCGTAGGCGGCATAGTCCGGTTGGTCCTCGAACGGCCTCGCCAGCACCTTCACCAATTCCTCGAACGGCGCGTAGTCGTCGTCGTTCACCGCCGCCTGGATCACGGCCTCGATGCGGTGGTTGCGCGGAATGAACATCGGGTTGACCGCGTGCATCGCGGCCTGCCGCTCGGCGGCCGTTTGCGGCTCCAGCGCGATGCGCGCGCGCCAGCGCCCGGCCCATTCGTCGAAGGCCGCGGGCTCCATGAACTGCGCACGCGCATCCGCGCTGTCATCAACGGCAGCGTCGCCGAGCTTGCGGAAGGTGAGGGTGAAGTCGGCCTGATTCTTGGCCATGGCATCGAGCAGGTCCTGGATCAGCGCCTCGTCGCCGTCGCGCTCGGTGAACAGGCCGACCTTCCTGCGCAGGCCGGCCTGATAGGCGGCGCTGAATTGGTCCGAGAAGGCGCCGAGAATGTCCTGGGCCTCGGCGACGGCCTTCTCCTGCTCGTCCGAGAACAGCGGCAGCAGGCATTCGGCGAGGCGCGTCAGATTCCACAAGGCGATGCGCGGCTGGTTGGCGTAGGCGTAGCGGCCCATCTCGTCGATCGAGGAGAACACCTGCGAAGGGTTGTAGGCGTCCATGAAGGCGCAGGGGCCGTAGTCGATGGTCTCGCCTGATATCGACGAGTTGTCGGTGTTCATCACGCCATGGATGAAGCCGACCAGCAGCCAGCGCGCGATGAGCTGGGCCTGGCGCGCGACCACGGCGGCGAGCAGAGAATGATAGGGCCGCTGCGCGTCGCGCAGCTCGGGGTAATGTCGCGCAATGACATGGTCGGCAAGGGCGCGGACGGCCTCGGTGTCGCGGCGGGCGGCGAAGAACTGGAACGTGCCGACCCTGATATGGCTGGACGCGACGCGCGTCAGCACCGCGCCGGGCAGCGCGGATTCGCGGAGCACGTGCTCGCCGGTGACGACAGCGGCAAGCGAACGTGTTGTTGGAATGCCCAAGGCGAACATCGCCTCGCTGACGATGTATTCCCGCAGCACCGGCCCGAGCGCGGCGCGGCCGTCGCCACGGCGGGAGAACGGGGTGGGGCCGGATCCCTTGAGCTGGATGTCGCGGCGGACGCCGTCCTTGTCGATGACCTCGCCGAGCAGGATGGCGCGGCCGTCGCCGAGCTGGGGCACGAAATGGCCGAACTGGTGGCCGGCATAGGCCATGGCGATGGGGTCCGCGCCGTCGGGAACCGTCTTGCCGGCCAGGATCGCCGCGCCTTCCGGGGTCTCCAGCATGTCGGGATCGAGTCCGAGCTGGGCCGCCAGCGGCCGGTTCAGCTTGATCAGCCGGGGGGCCGCGACCGGGGTCGGCGCGACGCGGGCAAAGAAGCTGTCCGGCAGCGTCGAATAGGAGTTCTGGAAGGGGAAATGCACCGTCATGGCCTCAAGATAGGGCTGGAACGCCCGATGGCAAAGGCTCGGGCTCCGATAAGCCAAAAATGGGCGCTTCCGGTCCAAAACAGGGCGTTCCCTTGGTTGCCGCCCCGGGCCTCGTCGGGTAAACCCTGCCGCAATCTCGAACCGGCCCTGACGGGCGGTTCGATTCGATATCCTTCAGACATTGATTTTGGGACGACCATGCATCGCTACCGGTCACATACATGCGGCGCGCTCCGCGAGAGCAACATCGGCGAGACGGTCCGCCTATCGGGCTGGGTCCATCGCGTTCGCGACCATGGCGGCGTGCTGTTCATCGATTTGCGTGACCATTACGGCCTGACCCAGTGCGTGGTCGACCCGGACTCGCCCGCTTTCTCGCTGGCCGAGAAGCTGCGCTCGGAATTCGTGGTGCGGATGGACGGCAAGGCCCGCCGCCGCCCCGAAGGCACCGACAATGATGACCTGCCGACCGGCAAGATCGAGATCTATGTCACCGAGATCGAGGTGCTGGGCCCGGCCGGCGATTTGCCGCTGCCGGTGTTCGGCGACCAGGAATATCCCGAAGACATCCGCCTGAAGTACCGCTTCCTCGACCTGCGCCGCGAAAAGCTGCACCAGAACATCATGACGCGCGTCGACATCATCAAGTCGATGCGCCGGCGCATGGAGGGGCAGGGCTTCTTCGAGTTCAACACCCCGATCCTGACCGCGTCCTCGCCGGAAGGCGCGCGCGACTTCCTGGTGCCCTCGCGCATCCATCCCGGCAAGTTCTACGCGCTGCCGCAGGCGCCGCAGCAGTACAAGCAGCTGCTGATGATGTCGGGCTTCGACCGCTACTTCCAGATCGCGCCGTGCTTCCGCGACGAGGACCCGCGCGCCGACCGTCTGCCGGGCGAGTTCTACCAGCTCGATGTCGAGATGAGCTTTGTCACGCAGGAAGACGTGTTCGCGGCGATGGAGCCCGTCATTACCGGCGTGTTCGAGGAGTTCGCCAAGGGCAAGCCGGTGAGCAAGAATTGGCGCCGCATTCCGTTCGCCGAAGCCTTGCGCAAATACGGCAGCGACAAGCCGGACCTGCGCAACCCCATCGAGATGCAGGACGTCTCCGAGCACTTCCGCGGAAGCGGCTTCAAGGTCTTCGCGCGCATGCTCGAGGATCCCAAGAACCAGGTCTGGGCGATCCCGGCACCGGGCGGCGGCAGCCGCGCGTTCTGCGACCGCATGAATTCGTGGGCGCAAGGCGAAGGCCAGCCCGGCCTCGGCTACATCATGTGGCGTGAGGGCGGCGAGGGCGCAGGTCCCCTGGCGAACAACATCGGGCCTGAGCGCACCGCGGCAATCCGCGCGCAGATCGGCACCAAGGAGGGCGACGCCGCCTTCTTCGTCGCCGGCGATCCCGACAAGTTCTGGAAGTTCTCTGGTTTGGCCCGCAACAAGGTCGGCGAGGAGCTGAACCTCACCGACAAGGAGCGGTTCGAGCTCGCTTGGATCGTCGACTTCCCGATGTACGAGTACAACGACGAGGACAAGAAGGTCGACTTCTCGCACAACCCGTTCTCGATGCCGCAGGGCGGCCTCGAGGCGCTGAAGGGCCAGGATCCGCTGACCATCAAGGCGTTCCAGTACGACATCACCTGCAACGGCTACGAGATCGCCTCGGGCGGCATCCGCAACCACGTGCCGGAAGCGATGGTGAAGGCGTTCGAGATCGCGGGCTATGGCGAGCAGGAAGTGGTCGACCGCTTCGGCGGCATGTATCGCGCCTTCCAATACGGCGCACCGCCGCATGGCGGCATGGCCGCGGGCGTCGACCGCATCGTGATGCTGCTCTGTGGCACCACCAATCTGCGCGAGATCTCGCTATTCCCGATGAACCAGCAGGCCATGGACCTCCTGATGGGCGCGCCGTCGGAAGCCACCACCAAGCAGCTGCGCGAGCTGCATGTGCGGGTGAACCTGCCGCAGAAGTGAGGGGTGGCGGCCGGTCTCGTGCCCCGGACGCAGCGCAGCGCTACCTAAGCGATGCGCTGCAGAGCCGGGGCCCACGTCGCGTTGAAACGCAGACGCCTGGGACCCGGCCCTGCGTCGCGTCATTTCATGCCGCGCCGCGTCCGGGACACGAGACCACCAAAGCGATCTACAACCCCGTCGATGCCTCGATCCTGAACTGCGCCAGCGCGATGATCGGCTCGTTGTCGAGGACATCGATCAGCTGAAGCACCGGCAGCTTGCCGAGCGGGGTCAGCTTGATGGTCAGCGTCTGCCCCGACGTCGCGACGAAGCCGGCGAGCGCGTCGACCGCAGCCCTGACATCGAGATTGGACGCCGCGAGCTTCTCGCCTTGCGCGCGGATCATCTCGACGATGGCGCTGCGCGCAGCGTCGCGGCTGACATTCTGCATACGCGCGAACTGCGCCACGACGAGATCGACCACGCCGCTGTCGCGCAACGAGAGCTCGATCGCGCCGGTCTCGACCTGCGCCGCCTGGTCCATCGCCTGCACCGGGTCGGCGGTGAACAGGCCGCGCGGAACGTTGGCGAGCGCGAACCGGGCCTGCGCCCTGGCGAGGTTGCCGAGATCGAGCGTGGCCGGCGCGAGCGCGAACGCACCTGAGGATTCCGTCCAGGCCGCGCCGAGATCGAGGTCGATCGCAAGCTTGTCCACGCCAGCCACGATCAGCGGCTGCAGCGCCGGATTGGCAGGATCGGTCGGCGTGACCATCTTGACGACCAGATTGGCCTTGCTCGGAATCGATCCGACCAGCTGCCCCCAGCTCAGGCTGATCGTGTCGACGGTGACGGGCTGCCGCGTGTTCTTATGGGGCGCAGTCACGCCCTTGACCTCGGCGCCTTCAAGCACGCGGAACAGGCCCAGCATCTGATCGGGCGAGGGCGGCTGCCCCTGGCTGCTGAGCCCTGCCGCCCAGCGCATCAGGTTTGCCGCACTGAACGATTTCAGAGCGAAGCGCTCCATCTTGAGCTGGCCCTGCGGCGAGGGCGTATCGACGCCTTCGACCGCGAACTCGCCTTCGCGGTACCGGACGGCATTGATCCTGGCCGTGCCCTGCGGCGTGCCCATGGACGTCTTGCCGACCTCGATCCTGCCGATGCGAAGGCCTTCATAGAATCCGGCGAGCTTCTCCATCATCTCGCGCGATTGCGCCGCGGTCGGGACGGCCGACGGGTCCGCTGGCAAGAGCGCAACGATCTCGGCCGGCCGGAATTTCGACGGCTGCACCGCGATGTCCTCGAAGGTGATCCCGTCGATGTCCATCCGCATGCCCTGGGTCGATTTGAGCACATAGGGCCCGGTCGCGATCTGCCGGTAGACGCGATGGTAGCTGTCGTCGCCGGTCTTCTGCGGATCGAGCGCCGCGGCGATCGCGGTGGAGTCGAAATCATTGACGATGATGTTGGAGAGGTCGCCGGTCAGCTTCTCCTGCTTGCCCGGCTGCGGAACGTCGATGGTGAAGACGGCGCGGTCCGCTTTCATCGCGTCGATCTTGCCGCGCTTGAGATTCTGGATCGCGAGCCCCGAATAGGCGACCTCGCCACTACCGGCTGCGCTGCCGCTCGTATCGAACGTCATCGTCAGCGTCGGAGCCGTGACGGATGATGCCGTGATGCTGGCGTACTGATCGAGCACATAGCGGTAAATCTCGATCAGCGAGCCGCCTGCCGGCGCATTGCCGGCGTGAATGGGGCCGGCATAGTCACGCAAGGTGAGTTGCGGGACCTTGTAGGACGCCTTCAGCTTCGCGGCGCCGACCTGGTCCAGCGCGACCTCGAAACCCCTGACCTCGATATGGTCGGCCGAGAAGCTGTTGTCGTCGATCAGGCGAACCCCGGTGCCCGTGATGCCGGCGATCCTGATCTGCGCCTGCGCCTGCTCGCCGGGAGTGATCGCGATGTCTTCGATCGTCAGGGTGCGCGTCCGCAGGTCGAACCCGATCTTGCCGTGGCTCGCCTTGCCGCCGCCTGAGCGGATCCGCGCGAACGCTGCCTCGACCTCGGCGGTGGCGCGATGCTGGACGTAGAGATTGAAGCCGAACCATCCGCCCGCGCCGAGCACGACTGCCACGATCAGGCCGATCAGGATTCGCTTCATTCCCTTGCTCCGATTGCTCGTTTTGCACCGCGCAACCTGCCATATTCGTGAAACGCCGCGCGGTCCAGGGAAAGCTATGGTTTTCAAATATTTGACCGGGCGTCCTGTTGATGGGCGCGCAATCGGATGTTGCCACCGGGGCACCCGGCGTGCTTCATCCCGTTTCCACGACCCGGAAATACGGTCCGCTTGGACAGCGGCGTTCGGATCGTGCATTTTGAGGCCGGTAACGCGAGGCGAAACACCGCATGTCGTCCTATTCTGATGATCTCCACCAGGCGGCGCTGGCCTACCATCGTCTGCCGCGCCCCGGAAAGCTCGAGATCCAGGCGAGCAAGCCGCTTGCCAACCAGCGCGACCTTGCGCTTGCCTATTCTCCCGGCGTTGCCGCGGCCTGCACCGAGATCGCGAAGAACCCGGCGGAAGCCGCCACGCTGACCACCCGCGCCAATCTGGTTGCCGTTGTCTCCAACGGTACCGCCGTGCTCGGCCTCGGCAATATCGGCCCGCTGGCGTCCAAGCCGGTAATGGAGGGCAAGGCCGTCCTGTTCAAGAAATTCGCCGGCATCGACGTGTTCGACATCGAGATCGCCGCCGACACCATCGAGCGCGTGGTCGAGACCGTGGCGGCGCTCGAGCCGACCTTCGGCGGCATCAATCTGGAAGACATCCGTGGGCCGGAATGCTTCGAGATCGAGGCGCAGCTGAAGGAGCGCATGAAGATCCCGGTCTTCCATGACGATCAGCACGGCACCGCCATCATCGTCGCCGCCGCCGTCACCAACGCCCTGCGACTCAACGGAAAGAAGCTCTCCGACGTCAAGATCGTGGCGTCGGGAGCAGGCGCGGCCGCGATCGCGACACTCAATCTGCTCGTGTCGATGGGCGCGCAGCGCAAGAACATCTGGGTCTGCGACATCGACGGCCTCGTGCACGAAGGCCGCAACACCACGATGGACCGCTGGAAGGCGGTTTATGCGCAGAAAACCGACAAGCGCACGCTGGGTGACGTCATCGGCGGCGCCGACATCTTCATCGGACTCTCCGCGCCCGGCGTGCTCAAGCCCGAGATGGCCAAGGCGATGGGCGACAAGCCGCTGATCATGGCGCTCGCCAATCCGACGCCCGAGATCATGCCGGAGGAGGCGCGCAAGGTGCGCCCTGACGCCATGATCTGCACCGGTCGCTCCGACTATCCGAACCAGGTCAACAACGTCCTCTGCTTTCCCTTCATCTTCCGCGGTGCGCTCGATGTCGGCGCCAGCGCCATCAACGAGGAGATGAAGCACGCAGCGGTCGAAGCCATCGCCCAGCTCGCGCGCGAGGCGCCGTCGGATGCGGTCGCGCAAGGCTTCGACGCCGGCGAGACGCAAGGCTTCGGCCCGGGTTCGCTGATCCCGAGCCCCTTTGATCCCAGGCTGATCCTGCGCATCGCGCCGGCGGTGGCGAAGGCGGCGATGGAGTCCGGCGTCGCGACACGCCCCATCACCAATTTCGACGAATACACCGCGCTGCTCGAGCGCTTCGCCTTCCGCTCCGGCCTCGTGATGAAGCCGATGTTCGCCAAGGCCAAGACCCAGCCGGTGCGGGTGATCTACGCCGAAGGCGAGGACGAGCGCGTGCTGCGCGCCACCCAAGTGGTGCTGGAGGAGAATTTGGCGCGGCCGATCCTGGTCGGCCGTCCCTCGGTCGTGGAGGCGCGCATCAAGCGCTTCGGCCTCTCGATCCGCGCCGGCAAGGATTTCGACCTCGTCAATCCCGAGGACGATCCGCGCTACCGTTCCTACGTGCAGTCCTATGTCGAGGTCGCCGGCCGCCGCGGCGTGACGCCGGACGCCGCCCGCACCGTGGTGCGTACCAACAACACGGTGATCGCCGCGCTGGCGGTCACACGCGGCGAGGCGGATGCCATGCTTTGCGGCGTCGAGGGCCGCTACATGAGCCATCTGCGCCATGTCCGCGAGATCGTCGGCTTCTGTCCCGGCGTCAGCGACTACGCGGCGCTGGCGCTGCTGATCACCAGCAAGGGCGCCTTCTTCATCGCCGACACGCAGGTTCGGCCCAGTCCGAGCGCGGAAGAGCTCGCCGAGATCGCGTCGCTCGCCGCGGTCCACGTCCAGCGCTTCAACATCAAGCCGAAGATCGCCTTCGTCTCGCACTCGGATTTCGGCAGCTACGACACCGATTCCTCGCGCAAGATGCGGCGGGCGACACAGTTGCTGAAGGACAAGCATCCGGAGATCGAGGCGGACGGCGAGATGCAGGGCGACACCGCGCTCTCCGCCGCCGCGCGAAGGATGGTGCTGCCGCACTCCCAGCTGGAGGGCGAGGCCAACATCATGATCATGCCGACGCTGGACACCGCCAACGTCGCCTATCAGATGATCAAGTCGCTGGCGGACGCACTTCCCGTCGGCCCGATCCTGGTCGGCCCGGCGCGCCCGGCGCACATCCTCACGCCGTCGGTGACGGCGCGCGGCATCCTCAACATGACGGCAGTCGCGGTGGTGGAAGCGCAGGAGCGGGCAGCGCGGCAGCAGCCGACGTTGTTTACGTAAGGTTGGGCTCTTCGCCTCTCCCCGCTTGCGGGGAGAGGCCGGATCGCATCGATAGATGCGATCCGGGTGAGGGGGACTCTCCGCGAGTCTAACTCTC